>Ga0105245_10000022_pt1 | contig 181225 bp, 192 predicted proteins | sample KBSM54metaG_FD_81523 | JGI IMG/M metagenome (GOLD analysis project Ga0105245, IMG submission 81523) | Miscanthus rhizosphere microbial communities from Kellogg Biological Station, Michigan, USA - KBS M5-4 metaG | ecosystem: Host-associated > Plants > Roots > Rhizosphere > Soil | place... | reverse complement strand
CGTCGCCCAGGACGTGATCGTCCGCGAGGAGGACTGCAAAACCAAAGACCACATCGAGATGGCGATCCGCAAGGACGACAACTCGCTCAACGACAACCTGATCGGGCGCCTGGCGGCGAAGAAATTCGAAACCAAGCGCGGCCGCGAGCTGCTCAAACGCAACCAGGAGATCACCCTGGTCGACGTCGAAGCGATCGCCGAGGCGTTCGAGGACGACGAGACCAAGGTCCCGGTTCGCTCGGCGCTCAAGTGCGACGCCGATTCCGGCGTGTGCCGCGCCTGTTACGGCGTCTCGCCGGCGACCGGCTCCACCGTCGACATCGGCGACGCGGTGGGCATCATCGCCGCCCAGTCGATCGGCGAGCCGGGTACGCAGCTGACCATGCGGACGTTCCACACCGGCGGTGTCGCCGGCCAGGACATCACGCAGGGCCTGCCGCGCATCGTCGAGCTCTTCGAGGCACGTAAACCGAAGGGCCTGGCGCAGATGGCGGAGGCGGCCGGCAAGGTCTCGGTCGAGGAAACCGACAAAGCGCTGAAAGTGATCGTCACCGAGTCGAGCGGCGAGGAGCACGCCTACAGCTTCCCGCCCCGCACGCGCCTGCACGTGGCGGACGGCGACAAGGTCGAGGTCGGCCAGCAGCTCAACGAGGGCTCGCTCTACCCGGCCGACCTGCTGGCGATCCGCGGTCGCACCGACGTCGAGCTCTACCTGGTGGCCGAGGTGCAGAAGGTCTACCGCGCCCAGGGCGTAGACATCAACGACAAGCACATCGAGCTGATCGCCCGCCAGATGCTGAAGAAGGTGCGGATCGAGTCGAAGGGCTCGACCAGCCTGCTGCCGGGCCAGCTCGAAGACCGCGGCGCGCTCAAGCGCCTCAACAAGAAGGTCAAGGACGAAGGCGGCACGCCGGCCAAGGCCGAGGAGGTCATCCTCGGAATCACCAAGGCCTCGCTGGCCACCGAGTCCTTCCTCTCCGCCGCCTCCTTCCAGGAGACGACGAAGGTGCTCACCGACGCGGCTCTGGAGGGCAAGCGGGACAAACTCGTCGGCCTCAAGGAGAACGTGATCATCGGCAAGCTGATCCCGGCCGCCACCGGCCTCAAGCACTACCGCACCCTCGCGGTGGAGCCCGCCGTGCCGATCGAGCCGCCGAGCGAGGAAGGCCTGCTCGACGAGGACGAGCTCGCTGCCGAGCTCGGGCTCGACGACGGCGAAGCCGTTGAGAGCTTCGGGCCCTCGTTCGCCGAGGAGCTCGAGGAGCTGGCGCAGGAGATCGAGCAGACCTCAGAGGAGTCGTCGCCCGGGACGCAGTCTTAGGTTGGGGGTGGGGAGGGGTCGGGTGCCCCTCCTCACTCAACTTTTTCGGTGATGAGTTAGCGGCTGGCGCCGCGAGGAATCGCCGAAAAAGTACAAGCCGTGAGGAGGGGCACCCGACCCCTCCACTCCAGCGCTTGGGGCCACCCCGCGAGGGACGACTCCGTTCGGTCGAGCTTGCGGGCTCACTTCGCCTTTTTTGGCGCATAGGCAGTAGAAAAGGCGAAGTCACCGGAAACGTGAAGCGGCCCGGGCGTTTGCCCGGGCCGCTTCGGGTGCTTCATCCGCGGTGCAACGTTTTTCGGCGCTCAGGGCGCCGCAGCGCGTTGCGCTAGTTGCTGCTGCCGCCGGTCAGGCAGTAGGCGAAGACGGTGAGGCTGCTTGCCGCGCCGTTGTTGTTTTTCGCCTGGTAGAGCCAGCCGTTGCCGCTGCGGAGGGTCGAGGTCATCTCGACTCCGAAGTTGGCGGGCTGGCCGCCGCCGCTGATCACGACCGTTCCTGCAGGGCAGTCGACCGAGACGCTGCCGTTGGCGCCAGCCGCGATCGGGGTGCTGTTCGAGACCTGGATGATCCCGCCTAGCTCGGAGGCGCGGACCGAGCCGGCCTGCAGCTCGCTCGAGCCGACCGAGTCGGGGCCGAGGTCGCTGGCGGCCAGCGACTGGTCGGCGACCTCCGAGGAGGTGACCGAGGCGGCGCCGAGGTCACCCGCCGTGAGGCTGTCCGGCGCGACGTCGGATGATTCGACGCCGTTTTCGGCGATCTCGGTGGTGTCGACCGCGTTGGGGGCGATCTTGCCGGCGGCGACCGAGTTGTCGCGCAGGTCCACGGTGCGGATCGTGCCGTCGACGATCTGCGGCGAGCGCACCGTGTTCTTGCCGACGCCGGCGGCGATGGCGCTGCCGGTGAGTGTGGCGAACAGGGCGATGCAGGCGATCACGAGGGCGGGGGAGGGGCGGAATGAGCGGGTCTTGTGGGTCTTGCTGTTCATCGGAAATTCCTTTCGTTTGGGTTGGTTGATCCGATGGACCCAGCTTCGGCCCGATCGCCCGTTTCAACTACGGACCCAAGGGGTGGTCTTCCTCACCCCTTGTAGATTTCAGCCATGCCCGCCGCCCAGAAGACCTGCGTGATCGGCGCCGGGTCCTCCGGCATCGCCGCCTGTCAGGTCCTCAACGCCCGCGGGCTCCCCTACGACTGCTTCGAGAAGGGGTCGGAGGTCGGCGGCAACTGGCGTTACGAAAACGACAACGAGCTCTCCTCGGCCTACCGCTCGCTGCACATCAACACCTCGCGCGGGCTGATGGCCTACCGCACCTACCCGATGCCGGACGACTACCCGGACTACCCCAACCACTTCCAGATCGCCCGTTACTTCGACGACTACGTCGACCACTTCGCCCTGCGCGAGAAGATCCGCTTCCGCACCGAGGTGAAGAGCGTCGTTCCGGTCGACGGCGAGTGGGAGGTGACGGTGGAGGACCGCGACGGCACTCGCGAGACCCAGCGCTACCGCGCGGTGCTCGTCGCCAACGGCCACCACTGGGACCCCCGCTGGCCGGAACCGGCCTTCCCCGGCTCCGAGCGGTTCGAGGGCGAGCAAGTCCACGTCCATCACTACCGCGAGCCGGAGATCCTGGTTGGCAAGCGGGTGCTGGTGCTCGGCATCGGCAACTCGGCGACCGACATCGCGGTCGAGTCCTCCCGGATCGCCGACGCGACCTTCCTGGCGATGCGCCGCGGCGCCTACGTCATGCCCAAGTACCTCAACGGCAAGCCCACGGACGAGGCCGCCTCGAAGCTGCTGACGATGATGCCGCTCCCGGTTCAGCGCTTCGTCCTCGGCCGGATGCTGGGGCTGACCGCGGGCGACATGACTGCCTACGGCCTGCCCGAGCCCGACCACAAGCTGCTCGAGGCTCACCCGACCGTCTCGGCCGAGCTGCTCTCACGGCTCGGTCATGGCGACATTGCGGTCAAGCCCAACGTCGACCGATTCCCCGGCGGCCGTACGGTGCGCTTCGTCGACGGCAGCGTGGAGGAGATCGACCTCGTCGTCTACTGCACCGGCTACAAGATCAGCTTCCCGTTCTTCGCCGGGGAGCTCATCTCGGCGACCGAGAACCGGCTGCCCCTCTACCGCCGGGTCGTCTCGGTCGAGCACCCGGGCCTCTACTTCATCGGCCTGATTCAGCCGCTGGGGGCGATCATGCCGCTGGCCGAGGCGCAGGCGGAGTGGGTGGGGGACCTGCTCGACGGGAGCGGCACCCTGCCGCCGCCGGCGCAGATGCGAGCCGAGATCTCAGCTGCGGAAGAGAAGATGAAGAAGCGCTACGTCGCCTCTAAGCGTCACACGATCCAGGTGGACTTCCAGCCTTATTTGCGCGAGATTCGCAGGGAGCGAAGGAAGGCGGCTCAGCGGGCGTAGGGAGGAGGCGGGGTGCCCCTCCCGCTTGCTGGGCTTTTCGCCGGGCGCGCCGCTTCGCTCGGCAGGTGGGCTGTGCGAAAAGCAGGACGCTGCGGCGCGGGAGGGGCACCCCGCCTCCTCTTCACCGCCCCAGCGCCACCGGGCGCGTGGTGCGGGCCCCGGGGCCGGATAGGTAGCGGCCGACGTCGTTCGAAGCCACCGCCGGACTCCTCAGGCTCGGTCTCGGGCTCGGGCGCGCGGCTTGCCCACCAGACGAGCCAAAGCGCGCCGAAGACGGGAATCTTCAGCACGACGAGCAGGAAGAAAATGGGCCAGAACCCCTCCACCCGGCCAGTGTACCCGGGTCAGAGCGCCCGAACCCAGGCTTCGAGCGCGCCCACGTGGGCCTCCTCGAGGCCGATATGCGTTTCGGTTGGCACCAGCAGCGTCGGCTGCTCACGCCGTTCCGCCCACTCGAAGCAGCTCTGGTCAAAGTTGTCGTCGATCCAGGCCAGGGGCCTGCCCGTGGCGTACTCCTCGATCGGCCCCAGCTTCCAGTGGGCGCGGCCGGGCCGCGCCGCGGCGTCGAAGCTGACGAAGGGAAGCTCCGGCAGGCCGAGGATGCTCGGCAGGTAGAAGTTTGCCTTGTCCTCCCAGCCGGTGGCCCAGACCGGCTCGAAGAGCTTGCTGAGCCGTCGCAGCCGGTCGCCGGTGGCCAGCGAGATCAGGTGCGGCACGCCGTCGACCAGCTGGAATTGGGTGTGGGCGCGGTCCGGCTGGGGATCGGTGCCGAAAAGCGAGATGACGCCGTCGACGTCGACGGCGAGGATCGGCCTGCTCATGGCCGCAAGGGGACTACCAGCGGTAGTGCGCGAAGGCCTTGTTGGCCTGGGCCATGCGGTAGATGTCGTCCTTGCGCTTCCAGGCAGCGCCCTGCTGCTGGGTCGCGTCGAGGATCTCACCGGCGAGGCGCTCGGCCATCGAGTACTCGCGGCGGGCGCGGGCATAGTCGACCATCCAGCGGATCGCCAGGGTGCGGGCACGGCGGGCGGGAACCTCGACCGGCACCTGGTAGGTGGCGCCGCCGACGCGCCGGGAGCGAACCTCGAGCACCGGGGTCAGCTGTTTGATCGCCGCCTCGAGGGTCTCGATCGCGTCCTCGCCGGAGCGCTCGCCGACCAGCGCCAGCGCGTCGTAGACGATCCGCTCGGCAATCTGCTTCTTGCCGTCGACCATCACCTTGTTGATCAGCTGCTGGACGAGCCGGTTGCGAAAGCGCGCGTCTGGCTCGACCGGGCGGATCTGTGCAGCGGAACGGCGGGGCATTAGGAAGCCTTGACGCCGTAGCGCGAGCGGGCCTGCTTGCGGTCGGAGACGCCGGCCGCATCGAGGGTGCCGCGCACGACCTTGTAGCGGACGCCCGGCAGGTCCTTGACGCGACCACCCCTGACGAGCACGACGGAGTGCTCCTGCAGGTTGTGGCCCTCGCCCGGGATGTAGGTCGTGACCTCCATCCCGTTGGTCAGGCGCACACGAGCGATCTTGCGCAGCGCCGAGTTCGGCTTCTTCGGCGTTACGGTCGCGACGCGGGTGCAGACGCCGCGGCGCTGCGGGGCCGCGACGGCCTTCTTGCGGCCTTGCGAGGACTTGAGTCCCGGCGTCGCCGTCTTCTTCTTCGGGCGCTTGCGGCCCTTCCTGACAAGTTGATTGGTATTCGGCACGGCCGCGCATAGTAGAGCAGTCCGCCAACGAGCAGCCCCGCCGCTGCCGCGAGCTCCCCGTAGAAGCCCCCCCGGAGCATCGCGGTGGCGCCGGCGAAACCGACCGATTGGGCGCTTGCATCCTGCCCCGCGGGCAGGTCGACGAGCAGGATCACGGCCAGGCAAGCCAGTCCAATGAGGGAGACGACGCGCCCAAGGCCGCGCCGCTCCCTCCGCATCCCCAGCACGGCGACGGCGGCGGCGAGCAGCGCCAGCGGCACCAGCAGGTAGGCGTGCGCCTGCCCCGCGTCTTCGGCGCCCAGCGTAGGCGGGGCGGCAGCCGGCAGGCCAGCGTAGGCGGACTGCCCGATCTCGACGCTGCTGTAGGTGACGAACTGGGAGGCGACGAGGCAGGCGGAGGCGGCGAGGATGGCGACGCAGATCGCCCGCGCCGGCGTCAGCACGGAGCTGATTCGCGTCGCCGCGCGCAACGATGCGTGCCAGAGGCGCCGCAGCAAGCGTTCGCCCTTGGAGAAGGCGCGGAGGAGGAGCACGGTGAGCGGCCGCAGCCGCTTCGCCGCCGCTTTCCAGGCTCGGGCCGCCACCAGGCGGGCCTTGCGCAGCCACCGGACCAGTACCGGGCGCGCCTGCTCGATCCGTTTGGCGAGGGCGCGATCGGCCTGGCGAGTGCGCTTGGCGGCGCTGGCCAGGACCGCGCCGAGGCGCCGTCGCGCCGCTGCTATCATCGCGCGTCGCTCAGGCAGTTTTTTCGACTTACGTTTTTTCGGAGTTCGTTTCGCCGGGCCCGCGAGGGCCTTTTTCATGCGCCGATCCCGGCCTTTGCCAGATCGCTCGCGTTTGTTCCGTCCCCGTTTCACAACCAAACCCTTACCTTAGGAACCATGGCACGCAGCTTTCCCCTAGAGAAGACCCGCAACATCGGGATCATGGCGCACATCGACGCCGGCAAGACGACGACGACCGAGCGCATCCTCTACTACACCGGCCGCACCCACAAGATGGGCGAGGTCCACGAGGGCGCTGCGGTGATGGACTGGATGGAGCAGGAGCAGGAGCGCGGCATCACGATCACCTCCGCCGCGACCGCCTGCGAGTGGAAGGGCCACCGGATCAACATCATCGATACGCCCGGCCACGTCGACTTCACGGTCGAGGTCGAGCGCAGCCTGCGCGTCCTCGACGGCGCGATCGCCGTATTCGACGCCGTCGCCGGCGTCGAGCCCCAGTCCGAGACGGTCTGGCGCCAGGCCGACAAGTACCGGGTGCCGCGCTTCGCCTACATCAACAAGATGGACCGCACGGGGGCTGACTTCTTCAACTCGGTCGAGACGATGAAAGACCGGCTCGGCGCCAACCCGCTGCCGATCCAGCTGCCGATCGGCGCTGAGGAGAACTTCAAGGGCGTCGTCGACCTGATCGAGATGAAGGGCCTGATCTGGACCGACGAGCTCGGCGCCGAGTACGAGACGATCGACGTCCCGGACGACCTCAAGGACCAGGCCGAGGAATACCGCACCCAGCTGATCGAGGCCTGCGCCGACTACGACGACGAGCTGATGGAGGCCTACCTGGCCGAGGAAGAGATTCCCCACGAGCGAATCGCCAAGTCGCTGCACCGCGCTTGCCTCGACACCAAGGTGACTCCGGTCCTCTGCGGCACATCGTTCAAGAACAAGGGCGTGCAGCCGCTGCTCGACGCGATCGTCGAGCTGCTGCCCTCGCCGCTCGAGGTTCCGCCGGTCACCGGCGTCGTCCCCGCCGGCAAGGGCCAGGCCGAGGACGTCGAGGACGAGCGGCCCGCCGCCGACGACGCGCCCTTCGCGGCCCTCGCCTTCAAGGTGATGACCGACCCCTACGTCGGCAAGCTCACTTACTTCCGCGTCTACTCGGGCAAGCTCGAGAAAGGCGGCCGCGTCCTCAACGTGAAGACGGGCCGCACCGAGCGCATCGGCCGGCTGCTGATGATGCACGCCAACAGCCGCGAGGAGATCGACGAGTGCTACGCCGGGGACATCTGCGCTGGCGTCGGCCTCAAAGAAACCGGCACCGGCGACACGCTCGCCGCGCCGGACGCGCCGATCGCGCTGGAGAGCATCGAATTCCCCGAGACCGTGATCGCGGTCGCGATCGAGCCGAAAACCAAGGCCGACCAGGAGAAGATGGGCAACGCCCTGCAGCGGCTTGGCGAGGAGGACCCGACTTTCCGCATCGAATCCGACGAGGAAACCGGCCAGACCCTGATCCACGGCATGGGCGAGCTCCACCTCGAGGTGATCGTCGACCGCATGCTGCGCGAGTTCAAAGTCGAGGCCAACGTCGGCAAGCCGCAGGTTGCCTACCGCGAGACGATCCGCAAGGAGGCGAAGAAGGTCGAGGCGCGCTTCGTCCGCCAGACCGGCGGCCGCGGCCAGTTCGGCCACGTCGTGATCAACGTCGAGCCCGCGCCGGGAGAGGGCTTCGTCTTCGAGAACAAAATCAAGGGTGGCGTCATCCCGGGCGAATTCATCGGCCCGGCCGAACAGGGGATGAAAGAGGCGCTGGAGAACGGCGTCAAGGCCGGCTACCCGATGGTCGACGTCAGAGTCGAACTCGTTGACGGCTCCTTCCACGACGTCGACTCCTCGGAGATGGCCTTCAAAATCGCCGGCTCGATGGCGATTCAGGACGCCGCCCGCAAAGCCAACCCGGTCCTGCTCGAGCCCGTGATGGCGGTCGAGGTGGTCACGCCCGAGGACTTCCTCGGCGATGTGATCGGCGACCTCTCCCGCCGCCGCGGCAAGGTGCAGGGCCAGGACCAGCGCGGCAACGCCCTCGCCGTCCAAGCCTTCGTCCCCCTCGGTGAAATGTTCGGTTACGCGACCGAACTGCGGTCGATGACCCAGGGCCGGGCCAATTACACGATGCAGTTCGAGCGGTACGAGGAGGTCCCCGGCAACATCGCCGAGGAGATCGTCGAGCACCGTTCTGGCGAGCCTGTAGGTGCCACCTCGTGACCGAGACCAGGCCGCAACGTTGTTCTAGCTATATTTCCCCGGTTCGCCCGCAGGCAGCGCAAAATGCGCTGCCCAGCAGCTCCCCCCAGACTTAAACAGCCAAGCCAGACAGAACCCAACTTCGAAAGGTAGAACGGAGAGAGATGTCCAAGGAGAAGTTTGAGCGCGATAAGCCGCATGTGAACGTCGGCACGATCGGTCACATCGACCACGGCAAGACGACGCTGACGGCCGCGATCACCCAGACCCTCTCCACGAAGGGCGACGCTGAGGCGAAAAGCTTCGAGGAGATCGACAACGCACCCGAGGAGAAGGAACGCGGCATCACGATCGCGACCTCCCACGTCGAGTACCAGACCGAGAACCGGCACTACGCCCACGTCGACTGCCCGGGCCACGCCGACTACGTCAAGAACATGATCACCGGTGCCGCCCAGATGGACGGCGCGATCCTGGTCGTCTCGGCCGCCGACGGCGTCATGCCGCAGACGCGCGAGCACATCCTGCTCGCGCGCCAGGTCAACGTCCCGCACGTGGTCGTCTTCCTCAACAAGATCGACCAGGTCGACGACGAGGAACTGATCGAGCTGGTCGAGGAGGAGGTCAAGGAACTCCTCAACGAGTACGACTTCCCCGGCGACGACACGCCGATCATCAAGGGCTCGGCGCTGAAGGCGCTGGAGGGCGACGAAGAGGCCCAGAAAGCCGTCTTCGAACTCGCCGCCGCGCTTGACTCCTACATCCCCGAGCCCGTGCGCGAGCTCGACAAGCCCTTCCTGATGCCGATCGAGGACATCTTCTCGATCACGGGCCGCGGCACCGTCGCCACCGGCCGCGTCGAGCAGGGCATCGTCAACACCGGCGACGAGGTCGAGATCGTCGGCATCAAGGACACCACCACGACGGTTGTGACCGGGGTCGAGATGTTCCGCAAGCTGCTCGACGAGGGCCAGGCCGGCGACAACATCGGCGCCCTGCTCCGCGGTACCAAGCGCGAGGAGATCGAGCGCGGCCAGGTCCTCTGCAAGCCGGGCTCGATCACGCCGCACACCAAGTTCAAAGCCGAGGTCTACTGCCTGAAGAAGGAGGAGGGTGGCCGCCACACTCCGTTCTTCTCCGGCTACCGGCCGCAGTTCTACTTCCGCACGACCGACGTGACCGGGATCGCCAACCTCCCCGAGGGGACGGAGATGGTGATGCCGGGCGACAACGTCGAGATGACGATCGAGCTGATCCAGCCGATCGCGATGGACCAGGGCCTGCGCTTCGCGATTCGCGAGGGTGGCCGCACCGTTGGCTCGGGAGTCGTCGCCGAGATCATCGAGTAGGAATTTCACTCCGGGGCGGGCCGCTGGCCCGCCCTTTCGCTGCCCGCGGGCGGCGAGACAACTGCAAGGACATACGACCGGGGCGGCGCCCCACCTCAATGGGGCCCGCCCTTTATGCGCGGTAAAGCGCGCGGAGAAGACGAGAGAAATTTAAAAGTGGCAGCGATAGCAGCGCAGAAAATTCGAATCCGGCTCAAGGCCTACGACCACGACGCCATAGACCGGGCTGCCCGCGAGATCGTCGAGACCGCGGAGCGCACTGGCGCCAGCGTCTCCGGCCCGGTGCCGCTGCCGACCGAGAAGAACGTCTACTGCGTGATCCGCTCCCCCTTCAAGGACAAGGACTCGCGCGAGCACTTCGAGATGCGCACGCACAAGCGCCTGATCGACATCCTCCAGCCTTCGCCGAAAACAGTCGACTCGCTGCAGCGCCTCGACTCGCTGCCGGCGGGCGTCGACATCGAGATTCGCCTCTAGGACGATGGCTGCGATTCTCGGCAAGAAGCTCGGCATGACCCAGGTCTTCGGCGAGGACGGCGTGGTGGTCCCGGTAACGGTGATCCAAGCCGGCCCTTGCAAGGTGACCGCGGTGCGCGAGCAGGAGCGCGACGGCTACGCCGCCGTGCAGCTCGCCTTCGGCGAGACCAAGCAGGGAAAGCTGAGCAAGGCCGAGGAAGGCCACCTGAAGAAGGCCGGCGCGGCGCCGATGCGCCACCTGGTCGAGTTCCGCGACGAGGACCTCGGCGCCGAGGAGGGCCCGAAGATCGGTGACGACGTCACCGTTGCCGCCTTCGAGGCGGGCCAGAAGGTCAAGGTCTCTGGCATCTCGATCGGCAAGGGCTTCCAGGGAGGCATCAAGCGCCACAACTTCAGCCGCGGCCCGGTCACCCACGGTTCGCACAACGTGCGCGCGCCGGGTTCGATCGGCGCCAGCACCTTCCCCGCCCGCGTCTTCAAGGGCATGCGGATGCCGGGGCAGATGGGCAACAAGCGGATCACCCAGAAGGGCCTCGAAGTCGCCCAGGTCGATGCGGAGAAGAACCTGTTGCTGATCAAGGGCTCGGTGCCGGGCTCGCGCAACGCGATGGTCGAGGTGAGGACCGATGGCTAAAGCCGCCGTGCTCGGCAAGACGACCAAGGCCGACCTGCCCAAAGAGCTCTTCGCCGAGCCCTTCCACCACTCGCTGGTCGACGAGGCGGCTCGTGCCGACCTCGCCTCCCGCCGCCAGGGCTCGGCCTCGACCCAGACCCGCGGCGAGGTCGCGATGACCGGCGCCAAGGCCTGGCGCCAGAAGGGCACCGGCCGCGCCCGCGTCGGCGCGCTCAGCTCGCCCACCCGTTACGGCGGCGGTGTCGCCTTCGGCCCCAAGCCGCGCCACTACACGGTGAAGGTCAACCGCAAGGCTCGCCGCAAGGCCCTGCGCTCGGCCCTCTCGGTCCACGCCGAGCGCGAGAGCGTCGCGGTGCTGGACGCCGCCGACTTCGAGACCCCCTCGACCAAGTCCGCCGCCGCCGCGCTCGACAAATGGGGCGCTCGCCGGAGCACCCTGATCGTGCTCGCCGCCGAGGAGGGCGGGGCCGCGAAGAGCTTCCGCAACATCGAGCGGGTCGAGGTCGCCGAGGTGAGCACCGTCGGCGTCGCCGACGTGATTGGCGCCGCCTCGCTGGTCGTCTCCCAGGGAGCCCTCGAGAAGCTGCAGGAGAGGCTGGGCTGATGGACGCGCGCACGACGATCATCCGCCCGGTGGTTTCGGAGAAGAGCTATGCCTTGATCGGCGAAGGCAAGTACACCTTTCGCGTCGACGACCGGGCCCACAAGACCCAGATCGCCAGCGCGATCGAAGAGATCTTCAACGTCAGGGTGGCCGCGGTGCGGACCTCGAAGGTGCGCGCCAAGCCGAAGCGCCGCGGGCTGCACGCGGGTAAGACCCGGGCCTGGAAGAAGGCCGTGGTCCAGCTCGCTCCCGGCGAGCGGATCGAGCTGTTCGAAGGCGCAGAGACTGCATAGGACTGAGAGATGCCGAACCGAAAGACAAAACCGACCAGCCCCGGGCGCCGTTTCGCGACCTACCCGCTGCGCGAGCAGCTGACCGCTTCCAGCCCGGAACGCAAGCTGACCGAGGGGCTGCGCAAGTCCGGTGGCCGCAACGCCAACGGCCGCGTCACCGCGCGCCATCGCGGCGGCGGCGCCAAGCGGCGTTACCGGCAGATCGACTTCAAGCGGCTCAAGGACGGCGTGCCCGCCAAGGTGGCGACGATCGAGTACGACCCCAACCGCAGCTGCTACATCGCCCTGCTCCACTACGCCGACGGCGCCAAGAGCTACATCCTGGCCCCGGCCCAGGTCGCGGTCGGCGACACTGTCCAGTCCGGCCCCGGCGCCGACATCCGCCCGGGCAACGCCCTGGCGCTCGGCGAGATGCCGACCGGCACGATCGTCCACAACGTCGAGCTGACACCCGGCCAGGGCGGCAAGCTCGGCCGCTCGGCGGGCACCTCGATCCAGCTCGCGGCGAAGGAGGGCGACATGGTGACGCTGCGCCTGCCCTCCTCGGAGATGCGCCTGGTGCGGGCCGAGTGCCGCGCCACCGTCGGCGTCCTCTCCAACGCCGAGCACCAGAACCTGAAGGTGGGCAAGGCCGGCCGCAGCCGCCACAAGGGCAAGCGGCCGCAGACCCGCGGCGTCGCGATGAACCCCGTCGACCACCCGCACGGCGGCGGCGAGGCCCACCACACGCCCGGTGGCCACCCGGTGACCCCGTGGGGCAAGCCGACCCTCGGCTACCGCACCCGCAAGAAGGGCAAGCAGTCCGACCGCTACATCGTGCGCGGCCGCCGCCGCGGAAAGAAGAAGCGCTGACATGGGTAGATCGACGAAAAAGGGCCCGTTCGTGGAAGAGGCGCTGATGAAGCGCGTCGCCGCGATGAACGAGTCGGGCCAGAAGCAGATGCTGAAGACCTGGTCGCGCAGCTCGACCGTCTTTCCCGACATGGTCGGCCACACGATCGCGGTGCATGACGGGCGCAAGCACGTCCCCGTCTTCATCTCCGAGTCGATGGTCGGCCACAAGCTGGGCGAGTTCGCGCCGACCCGCACCTTCCGCTCCCACTCCGGCACGGGCAAGGGTGAGTAGCGTGGCCGAACCGCAGATTCTCGTCCGCGCCAGCTCTCGCTACGTGCGGGTGGCACCGCGCAAGGCGCGCCTGATCGCCGACCAGGTCCGCGGCATGCACATCGAGCAGGCGCGGGCGCTGCTCGAGTTCTCACCCCGCGGCGCCGCCAAGGACATTCAGAAGCTGATCGATTCGGCGGCGGCCAACGCCGAGAACAACCACGATCTCGTTGCCGACGAGATGACGATCGCCGAGATCACCGTCGACGAAGGACCGACGCTGAAGCGCTACCAGCCGCGTGCCCTGGGCCGTGCCTCGCGGATCAACAAGCGCACCTGCCACATCGCAGTCGCGCTCAGCCCCGACGAGGAAGAGGACTAGGGAAATGGGACAGAAGATCCACCCCGGCGGCTTCCGCGTCGGCTACATCCAGGACTGGAAGTCGAACTGGTTCGAGGAGAAAGACTTCTCCGACGTCCTCAACGAGGATTTGAAGATCCGCGAGCACATCGAGAACAAGCTCGCCCACGCGGGGCTCTCGGACATCACGATCGAGCGCCACGGCGAGATCGCCGTCGACATCCACACCGCCCGCCCGGGCATCGTGATCGGCAAGTCCGGCTCGGAAGTGGATGCGCTGCGCAAAGACCTGCACAAGCTCACCGGCAAACCGGTGAAGGTGAACATCCGCGAGGTGAAGCGCCCCGAGCTCGACGCCAAACTGGTCGCCCAGTCGATCGCCGAGCAGCTGCAGAACCGCGTCGCCTTCCGCCGCGCGATGAAACGCGCCCTCACCTCGGCGATGCGCTCCGGCGCCAAAGGCGTGAAGGTCCAGGTCTCCGGCCGCCTCGGCGGCGCCGAGATGGCGCGCACGGAGGGCTACTCGGATGGCCGCGTGCCGCTGCACACGCTGCGCGCCAACATCGACTACGGCTTCTTCGAGGCGCGCACGACGACCGGCCGGATCGGCGTCAAGTGCTGGATCAACAAGGGCGAGGTCATGCCCGAGGGTTTCCGCGACCAGCTCGCCGAGGAGGACAGCGCGCCGGTGCAGGGTGGCCAGCGCGGCGGTCGTCCCGGCGGCGATCGGGGACGCGGCGGCGACCGTGGCGGACGCGGCGGCGAGCGCGGCGGGCGTCCCGGCGGTGGCCGCGGCGGGCCCGGCGGCCGCGGCGGAGGTCCCGGCGCCCGTGGCGGCCAGCGCGGCGGAGGTGGTCGCTGATGCTGATGCCGAAGCGGGTAAAGCACCGCAAGCAGATGCGCGGCCGGATGCGCGGCAACACCAAGGGCGGCAGCACCGTCGCCTTCGGCGAGTACGGCCTCAAGTCGCTCGATCGCGGCTGGATCACCAACCGCCAGATCGAGGCCGCCCGCGTGGCGATGACCCGCAAGATCAAACGTGGCGGCAAGGTTTGGATCAACGTCTTCCCGGACAAGCCCTATACGAAGAAGCCGGCCGAGACCCGCATGGGCTCCGGCAAGGGCAACCCGGAGGGCTGGGTCGCTGTGATCAAGCCCGGCAAGGTGATGTTCGAGCTCGCCGGCGTGCCCGAGGACCTCGCCCGCGAGGCGCTGCGCCTCGCGGGTCACAAGCTTCCGGTCAGGACCAAGTTCGTCATGCGCGAGGGGGCTGATTCACAGTGAAGGCGGCCGAGGTGCACGACCTCAAAGACGACGAGCTGATCGCCAAGCTGATCGATGCCAAGGAGGAGAAGTTCAACCTTCGCTTCCGCCAGGCGACCGGAGAGCTCGAGAACACGGCCCGGGTGGCGCAGGCCAGGCGGGACGTGGCGCGCCTGCTGACAGTCGCGCGCGAGCGTGGGATCGATGTCGAGAAAGAGCTGAAGAGATGAGTGACGACGAGACAAAAAAAGACGAGAACGTAGACGCCCAGGGTTCAGAGGCCGAGGCCGCGGGGCCTGACGCGGCCTCTGAGGAGTCTGCGGGCGGGGGCGAGGCCTCCGTTCTCGACTCCTCAGAGTCCACGCCACCCGCGGACGAGGCGTCAGAGCCCCAGGACGATGCGCCTGAGACTTCTTCCGACTCCCCTGCGGAAGAAGCTTCCGAGGCAGAGCCGAATCCCGAGGACGACCTCCCCTGGAAGGAGCGCCGCAGGCTGCAACGGTCTCGGCAGCCGCATAAGGCTGGCCCCACGCTTACCCCTGAGGAAAGAGCTGCCAAGCGCGCCCAGGAGCGCAAGCTCAAGGCCGCATCGCGGCGTAAAGAACGGGCGGCTGCCAAAGAGGGCAAGACGGCCGGCACGGGTACCCCGGTTGCCGAGAAGGACGCCGTCGCGGCCAAGACCCGGCAGGGGATCGTCGTCTCCAACAAGGGCGAGAAATCGATCACGGTGCGGATCGACATCGCCCGCCGCCATCCCACTTACGAAAAGGTCGTGCGCCGCTCGCGGACCCTGCACGCACACGACGAGCGCAACGAGGCGGGGGAGGGCGACACGGTGCGGATCATCGAGACCCGGCCGCTGTCGAAGACCAAGCGCTGGCGCCTGGTCGAGGTATTGGAGAAGGCCAAGTGATCCAGCAGGAGTCACGACTCAAAGTCGCCGACAACTCCGGCGCCCGCGAGCTTCTCTGCATCCGCGTCAAGGGCGGGTCGCACCGCCGCTACGCCGGCGTCGGCGACGTGATCACGGCCACGGTCAAACAGGCCAGCCCGCAGGGCGGCGTGCGCAAAGGCGAGGTCGTGCAGGCCGTTGTCGTGCGGACCAAGAAGCAGCTCGGCCGTCCCGACGGCACCTACATCGCCTTCGACGAAAACGCCGCGGTGCTGATCGACCCGGCGAGCAACAACCCGCGCGGCACCCGCATCTTCGGTCCCGTCGCCCGCGAGCTGCGCGATCGCAACTTCATGAAAATCATCTCGCTCGCGCCCGAGGTGCTCTAGCGATGGCCAAGGGCATGCGGATTCGCAAAGACGACCAGGTGATGGTGATCGGCGGTAAGGACTCCGGCAAGACCGGGCGCGTGGTGCGCACCGAGCCGAAGAAGAACCGCGTCTACGTCGAGCACCTGAACATGATCAAGCGGCACGAACGGCCGCGCTCGCAGACCGATCTCAAAAATCCCCAGGCCGGCGGGATCGTCGAGAAGGAGGGGCCGATCCACGTCTCCAACGTGATGCTGCTCGACCCCAAAGACAACAAACCGACCCGGGTCGGCGTGCGCAGCGACAAAGGCGGCAAGCGCGAGCGCTACGCCAAGCGCAGTGGGAGCACGCTCTGATGGAGGCGACCACGACAGCGCAATCCCAGGCCGCGCCGCCGCCGCGCCTGCGCGAGCGCTACGAGCAGGAGATCGCTCCGGCGCTGACCAGCAAGTTCGGCTACTCCTCGGCGATGCAGGTGCCCCGGCTGCAGAAGATCACGCTCAACATGGGCCTCGGCGAGGCGAAGCAGAACGCCAAGATGATGGAAGCCGCGCAGGAGCAGCTGGCGACGATCGCCGGGCAGCAGCCCAGCGTGCGCCGCGCCCGCAAGTCGATCGCTTCCTTCAAGGTGCGCGAGGGGATGCCGGTCGGCCTCTCGGTGACGCTGCGCCGTGCCCGCATGTGGGAGTTCCTCGATCGCCTCTGCTCGATCGCGGTGCCGCGCATCCGCGACTTCCGCGGTCTCAACCCACGCTCCTTCGACGGCCGCGGCAACTACTCGATGGGCGTCAAGGAGCAGCTGATCTTCCCCGAAATCGACTACGACTCGATCGACGAGGTGCGTGGCCTGGACGTGACGATCACGACCAGCGCCCAGAGCGACGAGGAGGCTTTCGAGCTGCTGCTCGGCCTGGGCATGCCCTTTGCCAAAGAGGGCCGCCCCGGCAAACCCGACGCCGACATCGAGGTGCAGGAAGCCGCCGAGGAGGAGAAGCGCAAGGAGGAGGCGCGCCAGCGGGCCGAGGCCGAGCAGGCGGCGCTGGAGCAGCTGAAGGAGGAGAACCCGGAGGCCTACGAGAAGCCCGAAGCCGAGGGCGAGGGCGAAGACGAGGCCGGCGAAGGTTCCACCGGCGAGAGCGACGAGGAGGCCGGCGACGCGGCCGGCGAGGAGAATCAGGAGAATGGCTAAGACTTCGCTGAAGGTGAAGCAGGGCCGCAAGGCCAAGTTCAAGTCCCGCGAATACAACCGTTGCCGCCGCTGTGGCCGGCCGCGCGCCTACTACCGCAAGTTCGGCCTCTGCCGGATCTGCCTGCGGGAGGCCGCGCACGAGGGCCACATCCCCGGCATGACCAAGTCCAGCTGGTAACCCCCAAGACGACGACGAAATGCTTACTGACCCAATCGCCGATTACCTGACCCGGATCCGCAACGCGCTTGGCTCCGGCCACGACGAGGTGGAGATCCCCGCCTCCGGGCTGAAGCTCGAGATGTCCCGCCTGCTCAAGGAGCAGGGCTACATCCTCGACTACGGCAAGCAGCCCGCCCGAGTCGGCGAGGCGATCAAGATTCGGCTCAAGTACACAGAGGACCGCCGCCCGGTGATCACCGGGCTCGAGCGGATCTCCCGCCCAGGGCGGCGCCGCTACGTCGATCACAAAGAAGTGCCGCGGGTCGACGGCGGTACCGGGACCGCGATCCTCAGCACCTCGGTCGGCGTGATGACCGGCCACGAAGCGAGGGCGAAGGGTGTCGGCGGTGAGGTCGTTGCCTACGTGTGGTGAGTTGAGATGAGCCGGATCGGAAGAAAGCCAATCAACGTGCCCGAGAACGTCACGATCGACGTTTCGGCCGGTCACGTCTCCGTCAAGGGACCCAAGGGGGAGCTCGCCCAGGACCTCTCGGCCGACATGAAGGTCGAGCAGTCCGACGGCGTGCTGACGGTTGCACGGCCCACCGACCGAGGCGAGCACCGTGCCCTGCACGGGCTGACTCGCAGCCTGATCGCCAACATGGTCGAGGGCGTCACCGACGGCTTCGAGAAGCGCCTGGAAATCCAGGGCGTCGGTTACCGCGCGCAGCTCAAGGGCAAGAACCTGGAGCTGGCGCTGGGCTACTCGCACCCGGTGCCGATCGACGCTCCCGAGGGAATCGAGTTTGAGGTGCCGCAGCCGACCGAAGTAATCGTGCGCGGCATCGACAAGCAGCTGGTCGGCCAGGTCGCGGCGGACATCCGCAAGCGCCGCCCGCCGGAGCCGTACAAGGGCAAGGGCATCCGCTACCGCGGCGAGCACGTGATGCGGAAGGTGGGCAAGCGCGCATGACGGTCCTCACCACGAGGCAGCGCCGCCTGCGCCGCCGTCGCCGCGTTCGCGCCCGTGTGACCGGCACCGCGGAGCGCCCGCGCCTGTCCGTCTACCGGTCCAACCGCGGCGTCTTCGCCCAGCTGATCGACGACGGCAAGGGCCACACGGTCGCCGCCGTCAACTGGATAGAGCCCGAGCTGCGCAAGCTCACCGCCTCTGAGCAGGCAAAAAAGGCTGGTGAACTGCTCGCCGAGCGGGCCAAGGCGGCCGGCGTCGAGAGTTGTGTTTTCGACCGCGGCGGCTACCAGTACCACGGCCGGGTAAAGGCCCTGGCCGACGGCGCGCGCGAGGGAGGCTTGGTCTTCTAGCGCTGTTCGCTACCTTGACCGCTCGCTATGAAGGGAATGGACACCACAAACGTCGAGACGGTGAGCCCGCGCGGCCTGGACCTGCAGGAGCGCGTGATTGAGATCAACCGCGTCGCCAAGGTCGTCAAGGGCGGCCGGCGCTTCTCCTTCACCGCTCTCGTTGCCGTCGGCGACGAAGAGGGTGTGGTTGGGATCGGTTACGGCAAGGCGCGCGAGGTACCGCTGGCGATCCAGAAGGGCGTCGAGAACGCCCGCAAGAACTTGATTCGCATCCCTAAATACGGCCAGACGATCACCCACAAGATCATCGGCCGCTACGGCGCCGGCCACGTGGTCCTGCGCCCGGCCAGCCCCGGTACCGGCGTGATCGCCGGCGGCGGCGTGCGCGCGGTGCTCGAGCTCGGTGGCGTCAAGGACGTGCTGACCAAGAGCATTGGGACGCAGAACCCGATCAACCTCGTGAAGGCGACTATGGACGGGCTGATTCGTCTGCGTAGGCCCGAGGAGGTTGCCGAGCTGCGAGGGCTGACCGTGTCGCAGGTACTCGGGGTCGAAAAGAGCAACGGTGCGGTGAAGATTTCCGCTGAGGGTTCGGACGAGCCCTCGCCGGCGGGTCCTGTCGCCGCAGGGGACGCGAGCGAGTCTCGGCCGGCGGGTCCTGTCACTGCAGGGGACCCACCTCCCCCTGCGGTCGCTAAAGCGTCCTCGGGGGATGTCCCCCCTACAGCGCCACCCGCCGGAGAGGCGGATGCCGCGACAGCTCAAGAGCCACCAGCCGCTGAGGCAGCAGCTGCAACCGCAGAGGAGCCGAAAGCTGACGAGGCTCCTGCGGAGGAGAAAGCTTCGGAGGGCGAGGGCTCGTGAGCGGGGTGAAGATCAAGCAGGTGCGCTCCACCGCTGGGTCTAACCCGGCGCAGAAAGCGACTTTGAAGGCGCTTGGCCTGGGGCGGATCGGCAAGGCTGTGGAGCGGAAGGATTCGCCGCAGTTGCAGGGGCAGATTCGCACTGTCTCTCATCTGGTCGAGGTGGATGGCTGATGGCTGACAAGAAAGAGCGCTCTGAAGAGATCGGGCTGCACAACCTGCGGCCGAAGCCGAGCTCGCGCAAGCCGCGCAAGCGGCTCGGGCGCGGCGAGGGCTCGGGCCTGGGCAAGACCTCGGGCCGCGGTCACAAGGGTGCCGGGTCCCGCTCCGGATCGAAACGGAAGGCCAATTACGAAGGTGGCCAGAACCCGATCCACATGCGGATGCGAAAGCTGCGCGGCCCGCACAAAAAGCAGTCGATGCCGTTCGAGAACTTCCGCACCACCTCGCAGCCGGTCAACCTCGCCGACCTCGAGGAGCGCTTCGACGCCGATGCCGAGGTCACTCCCGAGACGCTGAAGGAGAAGGGCCTCGCCAAGCGTTCTGACCCGGTCAAGATCCTCGCTCGCGGAGAGATCTCGAAGAAGCTGACGGTCAAGGCACACGCCTTCAGCGCCACCGCCAAAGAGAAGATAGAAGCGGCTGGCGGTACCTGCCACACTCTGGAGCGCTAATGCTCCGGACTATTGCGAACGCCTTTAGCGTCGCCGAGATTCGCAAGAAGCTCGCCTTCACCGCGGCGATGCTCCTGCTCTACCGGCTCGGCGCCTACATCCCCGCTCCCGGGGTCGATCTCAACGCGGTCAAGGAACTGGAGAGCAACTTCGGCGGCGGCGGCATCCTCAACCTGCTGAACAGCTTCTCAGGCGGCAGCCTTTCGCGCCTCTCGCTCTTCGCGCTGGGGATCATGCCCTACATCACCGCCTCGATCATCCTGCAGCTGCTGACGGTGGTCGTCCCCTCGCTGGAGAAGCTGCAGAAAGAAGGCGAGGTCGGGCAGCAGAAGATCACCCAGTACACGCGCTACCTCACCGTCGGTCTCGCCTTCGCCCAGTCCTTCGGCTACGTCTTCCTCTTCAAATCGTTCGGCGAACAGGGCGGCAACAACTTCCTTGGCAGCCTCACCGGCCCCAAGGTGCTGCTGATCGTGATCTCGCTGACCGCGGGCTGCACGCTGCTGATGTGGCTGGGCGAGTTGATCACCCAGCGTGGGATTGGCAACGGCATCTCGCTGATGATCTTCGCCTCGATCGTCTCCAGCCTGCCGCAGGGCCTGCAGTCCTGGTGGACGAACCCCGACCAGGTCTTCGTCGTGATGATGCCCTTCATCGCCCTCGCCGTGATCGTCGCGATCGTCTTCGTCCAGGAGGGCCAGCGCCGCATCCCGGTTCAGTACGCCAAACGCGTCGTCGGCCGCAAAATGACCTCCGGCGGCTCGACTTACCTGCCGCTGCGGGTCAACATGGCGGGCGTCATCCCGGTCATCTTCGCCGCCTCGATCATGGCCTTCCCGCCGACGATCGGCCAGCTTCTCAACACTCCGGCCGCGCTCGACTTCGCCGCCTTCTTCAGTCCCAGCAGCTGGGCCTACGTGGTCGGCGAGGTCTTCTTCATCATCATCTTCACCTACTTCTACACAGCGGTCACCTTCAACCCGGTCGACCAGGCGGACAACCTGAAGAAGTACGGCGGCTTCATTCCCGGCGTACGGCCAGGACGGCCGACCGCCGAGTACCTCGATCGCATCCTCTCCCGTCTCACCTTCCCCGGCGCCCTCTACCTGGGCGCGGTGGCAGCGCTGCCGACGATCCTGCTCAGCCAGACGTCAGCAAACTTCGCCTTCGGCGGTACCTCGATCCTGATCGTGATCGGCGTCGCGCTGGAAACGGTGAAGCAGCTCGAGGCGCAGCTGATGATGCGTAACTACGAGGGCTTCCTCAAATAGGCTGCCGTCCGTGTCCGCGGAGCTGAACCTGGTCCTGCTCGGTCCACCCGGGTCGGGAAAGGGAACCCAGGGCGAGCGCCTGCAGGACGACCTCGAGCTTCCCTACTACGCGACCGGCGACATTCTGCGCGCCGCTGTGCGCGAAGGCACCGAGCTGGGCCGCGCCGCCAAGGACTACATGGACCGCGGCGACCTCGTCCCCGACGAGGTGATCGTCGGCATGATCGGCGAGCGCATCGACTCCAGCGAGGCCGCCGACGGCTTCATCCTCGACGGCTTTCCGCGCACGGCGCCCCAGGCCGAGGCGCTGGCCGCAAAGCTGAAAGAGCTCGGCCGCGCTCTCACCGCCGTGCTGCTGATCGACGTCGGCGACGAGGAGGTGGTGCGCCGGCTCGGCGGCCGCCGCACCTGCACCGAGAATGGCCACGTTTTCCACGTCGAGTTCAACCCGCCCAAGCAGGAGGGCGTCTGCGACGTCGACGGCAGCGAGCTCGTCACCCGCGATGACGACAAGCCCGAGGTGATCCGCCACCGGCTCGAGCAGTACCACGAAAAGACGGCGCCGCTGGTCGAGCACTACGACAGCCAGAGCCTGCTGCGCCGGATCGACGGCGCCGCCGCACCGGACGCTGTTGCCGATGAGATCCAGCGCACCCTGGCGACCATGCGCCTCGAGGCCGACGGGGCGATCTAGCTCCGCCGAGGCAACGGGGCAGGGGGCTAGCGTGTACAGGATGATCATCCGCAAGACGCCAGAGCAGGTCGACAAGATGGCTGCGGCCGGCGAGATCCTCGTCCGCTGCCTGCACATGCTCGCGGCCAAGGCCCGGCCCGGCGTCACCACGAAGGAGCTCGACCTGGCGGCCGAGCGGATGATTCGCTCGCAGGGCGCCGAGCCGGCCTTCAAGGGCTACCGGGGCTTTCCAGGCTCGATCTGCGCCTCACCCAACTCGATGGTCGTCCACGGCATTCCCGGCCACTACGAGTGCAAGCGCGGCGACGTGCTCTCGATCGACGTCGGCGTGATCAAGGACGGGTGGGTGGCGGACGCGGCGATGACCGTGCCGATCGGCCCGGTCGAGCCGGAAGCGCGCAAGCTGCTCGACGTGACCAAGGCCTCGCTCTTCGCCGGAGTCGAGCAGATGCAGCCCGGCAACCGCCTCGGCGACGTCTCCGCCGCGATCCAGAAAGCGGTCGAGATCGAGGGCCTTTCGGTCATCCGCACCCTGGTCGGCCACGGGATCGGCCGCGAGATGCACGAGGACCCACAGGTGCCCAACTTCGGCGCCCCCGGCAAGGGCCCGCTGCTCGAGGAGGGGACCGTCCTCGCGATCGAGCCGATGGTCAACGCCGGCGGGGCGCTGGTGAAAATGGGCGATGACGGCTGGGCCGTCTATTCCCAAGACGGCTCGCTGGCGGCCCACTTCGAGTTCACCGTGGCCGTGACGGCTGACGGGCCAAGAATTCTCACGCCCTGGCACGAAGAAACTTCCTAGCTTCGTTCGCGGTGTGGAGTCCCCTCCAAAGCCCGGGGGTTGGCTCGATGGCGGGGCCTCTCACACCACGATCCCCCGAACTACAGCCCCTGCTATCTTTCCCGGTCGGCCCATTGGGCCAGTTTGTGCCTGCTGTCCAACTCCTGGGGCTAGCGGGAGACCTGTAGTCGATACGAAGACCGGAGCAATGAAGGTCAGAGCTTCCGTAAAGCCGATGTGCGAAAAGTGCAAGATCATCCGCCGCAATGGCGCGGTCTTGGTGATCTGCCAGAACCCCCGTCACAAGCAGCGGCAGGGCTAGCGCATGGCACGTATCTCAGGAGTCAATGTTCCGGTGGGCAAGCGGGTCGAAATCGGCCTGACTTACATCTTCGGGATCGGCCGTTCCACCTCGCAGAAGATCCTCGAGGAGGCCAAAGTCGACCCCAATACCATGGTCAAAGACCTGACCGAGGACGAGGTGATCCGCCTGCGCGACGCTGTCGACCAGCGCGAGGTCGAGGGCGACCTTCGCCGCGAGCGCTCCCAGGACGTCAAACGACTGATGGAGATCGGCTCCTACCGCGGCCTGCGCCACCGCCGCGGCCTCCCCGTCCGCGGCCAGCGGACCAAGACCAACGCCCGCGGCCGCAAGGGCCCGCGCCGGATGAGCGTCGCCGGCAAGAAGAAGGCCCCCGGGCCCAGGTAGAGAGAGCTAGATGGCTGCCGCAAAAAAACCCGCCAAAGGGCGCTCCCGTCGTCGCGTCAAGAAGAACGTCACCTACGGGCAGGCCCACATCAAGACTTCCTTCAACAACACCATCGTCACCCTTACCGACACCGAGGGCAACGTGATCGCCTGGGAGTCGGCCGGTTCGGCTGGCTTCAAAGGCTCGCGCAAGTCGACTCCGTTCGCCGCTCAGGTGACGGCCGACGCCGCTGCCAAGAAGGGCATGGAACATGGCCTCGAGAAGGTCGAGGTCTTCGCCAAGGGCGCGGGTTCCGGCCGCGAGACCGCGATCCGCTCGCTGCAGGCCGCCGGCCTCGACGTCACCACCGTCAAGGATGTTTCGCCGCAGGCTCACAACGGCTGCCGCCCGAAGAAGCGGAGGCGCGTCTAGTGGCCCGCGACACCTCGCCGCAGTGCAAGCAGTGCCGCCGGGAGGGCCAGAAGCTCTTTCTCAAGGGCGAGCGCTGCTTCACCGACAAGTGCGGGGTCGAGCGCCGCTCCTACCCGCCCGGCGAGCACGGCCGCGGCCGCATGCGCCAGTCCGAGTACCGCCTGCAGCTGCGCGAGAAGCAGAAGACGCGCCGCTACTACCAGGTGCTGGAGAAGCAGTTCCGCGCCTACTACGACAAGGCCTCGCGCCAGGACGGCGTCACCGGCGAGAACCTGCTGCGCCTGCTCGAGTCGCGTTTCGACAACGTGCTGGTGCGGCTCGGCTTCGCTGCTTCCCGCCGCCAGGCCCGGCAGCTGATTCGCCACGGGCACTGGCTGGTCAACGGCCGCCGGGTCGACATCCCCTCCTACCAAGTGCGTCCCGAAGACGTGATTTCGATCAAATCGAGCTCGGCCGCCGTCGACACGATTCGCAAGGCAACCGAGCTCGTCTCAACCGTGCCGGCCTGGCTGCAGGCCGACCACGACTCCCTCACCGCCAAGGTCCTGCGCTATCCCGAGCGCGCTGAGATCTCGGCACCGGTGCAGGAGCAGCTGATCGTCGAGCTGTACTCCAAGTAACCGGATCCCGTTTCTGTAACACCCATACGCAAGGAACTCATGACCACTGACTTCCAGGTACCTCGTATCACCTCTGAGAAGGTGGACGACCGTCGCGGCACCTTCACGATCGAGCCTCTCGACAAGGGCTTCGGCTACACGTTTGGCAACAGCCTCCGTCGCGTCCTGCTCTCCTCCCTGGGCGGCGCCGCGGTGACCAGCGTCCGCATCGAGGGCGTCGCGCACGAGTTCTCCACCGTGCCGGGCGTCAAGGAGGACGTCACCGACATCGTCCTCAACCTCAAGGACCTGGTCGTGCGCATGCACACCGATGCGGACGAGGTCGAGGCACCGCTGGTCGCCACCGGCCCCGGCGAGGTCAAGGCCAAAGACATCGACCTTCCCTCCGGCGTCGAGATCCTCAATCCCGACGCGCCGATCGCCACGCTCGAGAAGAAAACCAAGCTCGAGATCTACCTGACCATCGGCCGAGGCCGCGGCTACTCGCCCGCCGAAGAGAACCAGTCGGACGAGCAGCCGATCGGCGTGATCCCGATCGACTCGATCTTCTCGCCGATCCGTCGCGCCTCCTACTCGGTGGCCACGGCTCGCGTCGGCCAGCGCACCGATTTCGACAAGCTCACCCTCGATCTCGAGACCGACGGCTCGATCGAGCCCGGCGCAGCCCTGCGCGAGGCCTCCGAGATCCTGATCAAGAGCCTGGCGATCTTCACCGACGCCGACCGGGTCGAGGAGCTGACCGCGCGCGAACCGGTCCCGGCTCACACCTCAGACGTGCTGCCGGGCCCGGCGGGCGATGGGGTTGCCAGCAGCAACGGCCTGGACGAGATCCTGATCGAGGAGCTCGAGCTGGGCGTGCGCTCCTACAACTGCCTCAAGCGGGCCGGCGTGCAGACGGTCGGCGACCTGGTGCGCAAGACGCGCTCGGAGCTGAACGCGATTCCCAACTTCGGCCAGAAGTCGATCGAGGAAGTAATCGAGACCCTGCACGCACGCGGGCTCGACCTTCAGGGAGACTAGGGACAGGAGCTGAGCAGGCGATGCGCCACCGCAAGAAGCGAAACAAGCTGAGCCGCGACGCGGCGCATCGCGAGTCCCTGCTCTCGAACCTCTCCAAGCAGCTGATCGAGCACGAGCGGATCAAGACCAGCCAGGCCAAGGCAAAGGCGGTCAAGCCCGAGGTCGAGCAGCTGATCACGCTGGCAAAGCGCGGCGACCTGCATGCCCGCCGCCAGGCACTGGCAACGTTGCATAACGACAAGTTCATCGTGCACAAGCTGTTCGAGGAGGTCGCGCCGCGCTACACGGAGCGGCCCGGCGGCTACACCCGGATCGTCAAGTTGGGCCCGCGCAAGTCGGACTCGACCGAGATGGTCTATCTCGAGCTCGTCTAGCTCTCAGTCGTAGGAGACCGATTCCAGGTAGAGGCCGTGCGGGGGCGACGTATCGCCGGCTTCGCTGCGGGCCGCCCCCAGCAGCAGGCGCTGAAAATCATCGACGCTGCGCCGGCCGCCGGCCACCTCCAGCTGGGTGCCGACGAGGATGCGGACCATGTTGCGCATGAAGGCGTCCGCGGTCACGCGGAAGGCGAGGATGTCGCCTTCGCCGGTCCAGGAAGCGGCGAAGACGTCACGCTCGAAGCGGACGTGGTCGGTCTGGGTGGGGGTGAAGGCCGTGAAGTCGTGCGTGCCGAGCAGCGCGGCGGCGCAGGCGCCGAGGGCGTCCCGGTCGAGCTGGTGTGGCCACCAGAGGCCGCGGCCCTGCTCAAAGGGGCTCGGTGCCGGGCGGGCGAGCAGGCGGTAGCAGTAGCTGCGCGAGGTCGCATCGTGGCGGGCGTTGAAGCCGTCGGATACGACCGCGGTCGAGCGAACCGTGATGTCGGCGGGACCGACCCCGTTGAGGCGCCTGGCCAGGTTCTCGGGCACCTCCGCGGCCGTATCGAAGCTCGCGACCTGGCCCCAGGCGTGGACACCGGTGTCAGTGCGCCCTGCGACCGTTAGCTCCACCGGCTCGCGCAGCACGGTGGTCAGCGCGGCCTCGAGCTCTCCCTGCACGGTGCGCAGCCAGGGCTGCTTGGCCCAGCCGCGAAAGCCGCTGCCGTCGTATTCGATGTCGAGGCGAACCGTGGTCACTTGCCGAGCAAGTTCAGCAGGCCCGCTTCGTCGAGGATCTCCGTCTCGAATTTCTCCGCCTTGGCCAGCTTCGAGCCCGGGTTCTCGCCCGCGACGACGTAGTCGGTTTTTTTCGAGACCGAGCTGACGACCTTGCCGCCGGCAGCCTTGATCAGGGCGCCCGCCTCCTCGCGGGTCAGCTCCGGCAGCGTGCCGGTGAGGACCAGGGTCATGCCTTCAAGCGGGCCACCCGTGGCACGGCGTTCCGACTCGTCCTGCTCGAGCCGCAGGCCCTTCTCCTTCAGCTTCTCGACCAGTTCCCAGGTGCGCTCGTCGGCGAGCGACTCGGCGATCTGCACCGCCATGACCGGGCCGACGCCCTCGACCTCCTCGATCTGCTCTGGGTCGGCCGTGTGCAGTGCATCGATCGAGCCGAAGTGGTCCGCCAAAGCTTCGGCCGTGACGTAGCCGACGCCCGGCAGGCCGAGCGCGTAGAGGACGCGCTGGAAGGGGCGGGCGCGGGAGGCCTCGATCGCGGCCAGGAGGTTCCGGGCGGAGATCTCGCCGAAGCCCTCCAGCCCGGCCAGCTGATCCTCGCGGAGGTCATAGATGTCGGCCACATCGGCGATCAGGCCGTCCTGGAGGAAACGCAGGGCCTGCTTTTCGCCCAGGCCCTCGATGTCCATCGCGCCCTTGCTGACGAAGTGTTTGACGTGCTGAAAGGCCTGCCCGGGACAGCCGGCGCGGTTGGGGCAGATCGAGAAGACCGCGTCCTCGGGCTTCTCGATCGGGGTGCCGCAAGCCGGACATTTCTTCGGCGGCTTGACCCGTCGCGTGCCCTTCGGCCGCCGCTGCGGCAGCGGCGCCACGACCTGGGGAATCACGTCCCCCGCGCGCATCACGACCACCTCGTCGCCGACCCGCACGTCCTTGCGCGCCAGGTCCTCCTCGTTGTGCAGGGTGGCGGTGGAGACGGTTACGCCGCTGACGTGAACGGGCTCCAGCATCGCGAAGGGGACGAGGTGTCCGGTGCGACCGACGTTCCAGACCACGTTGAGCAGCTTCGTCGTCGCCGTGCTCGGTGGGAACTTCCAGGCGATCGCCCAGCGCGGCTCGCGGCCGACGACGCCGAGCTCGCGCCAGAGAGCGCGCTCGTCCACCTTGACGACCACCCCGTCGATCTCGTAGTCGAGCTCGTCGCGCCGCTCCTCCCACCAATGGCAGCGCTTGACGACCGACTCGACGCCCTCGTGATGCGCGGTGTCGGGATTGACCTTGAAGCCGCGCTCGCCCAGCCAGGCGACCTCGTCGCTGTGTGTGGCGAGGTCGAGTCCTCGCACCGCGCCGATGCCATAGCACCAGACCGAGAGCGGCCGTTCGGCGGCCAGCGAAGGATCGAGCTGGCGAATCGATCCAGCCGCCGAGTTGCGCGGGTTGGCGAAGGTCGCTTCACCCGCCTCCGCCCGCCGTTCATTGAGGGCCTTGAAGTCGGCGATCGGCAGGTAGACCTCGCCGCGGACTTCGATCAGCTCTGGCGCGTTCTCGATCCGCAGGGGGATCGCGCCGATCGTGCGCAGGTTCTGGGTGACGTCCTCGCCGATTCGCCCGTCGCCCCGCGTGGCTCCGCGGGTGAAGACTCCGTTCTCGTAGGTGAGCGATATCGCCAAGCCGTCGATCTTCGGCTCGGTCGTGTAGCTGAACTCGGCGGCACCGATGTCGAGCCGTTTGAAGTGATTGCGGATGCGGGTCTCCCAGGCCCGAAGCTCCTCCTCGTTGCGGGCGTTGGCGAGGGAGAGCATCTGCTCGGCGTGCTCGACCTGCTCGAAGCGCTCGAGCGGCGGCGCGCCAACCCTCTGGGTGGGGGAGTCGGGAGTGAGCAGCTCGGGATGCTCGGCCTCGATCGCGCGCAGCTCATTGAGCAACTCGTCGTACTCGTCATCGCCGATGGTCGGGTCGTCGAGGATGTAGTAGCGGTGGTTGTGCACCGCCAGCTCCTCGCGCAGCTCGGCGGCACGTTGCTCGGGCGTGGCGCTCAAACCGAGGTGGCCGCGCTCGCCGCGAGCATCTCCGCGAAACCCCAGCCGCGCAGGTTCTCGAGGCCGCCGTGATCGGTGAGGTCGAAGTGGATCGGCGTCACCGCGACGCGGCGGTTGGCGATGGCATAGAGGTCGGTCCCCTCGATCTCCTCGTAGCCGGGCTGCCAGCCGTAGATCTCGTAGTGCCGCCTGCCATCGGTTTCGCCGACGAGCTTCAGCTCGTCGTTGTAGATGCGCTTGCCCAGTTTCGTCACCTCCACGCCTTGAGCCTCGCCCGCCGGATAGTTGACGTTGACCAGAGTCGCCTCGGGCATCGCTTCGCTCATCAGGTGGCGAACGAGCTGGGCGGCAAACAAAGCCGCGGGGCCAAAGTCGAAGCGGCCGCTGACATAGCCCATGCCCCCGCTCGAGGACTGCTGAGAGACGGCGATCGCCGGGATGCCCAGCACGATGCCCTCGAAGGCCGCGGCGACCGTGCCCGAGTAGGTGATGTCGTCGCCGAGGTTGGCGCCATGGTTGATCCCGGAGAAGATCAGGTCAGGCCGGTGGCCGACCAAGCCCAGCTCGGCGAAGCGCACGCAGTCGACCGGCGTGCCGTCGGTCGCGTAGCCCTTGTCGCCGTCGCCGAACTCGACCTCCTCGACGGTCAGCGGCGAGCGGGTCGTGATGCTGCGCGCGGTCGCGCTGCGATTCGAGTCGGGCGCGACGACGTCGACCTCGACCCCATCGATCTCACGCAGCGCCCGCCGCGCCGCCTGCAGCCCAGGCGCCGAGATCCCGTCGTCGTTGGTGAGCAGAACTCGCACGAAGCCGATTCTAGGCGGCGGAGGCCCGGGAACCCGACACGAAGAAGTGTGGGAGACGGCACATTCCGCGCGCCACGGGTGCATCGAAGGCGGCAAGCATGGCCGCCATGGCGCTCGCCTCGAAGTGGAGACGTTGGCGGTCGGCTATGTCGGCGGAGGTTTGGGTGCTTTCCTCGCCTGTATCAACGCATTTCTGCGCTATCTTTGAAATGAATTGTCTGCATTGAAAGATAGAAGCAGAATGAAGCAAGCCATTCGCCACGGCAATATCGGTATTGCCGCCGGCGCAGTCTTGCGCACACCAGCGAACCCGCTTACCAGGCAGGCGGGCTGCTTGCGATGTTCGTTGGCATTGCTGTCGCCATAGGACTCCAAGAACGAGCCCGTCGGTACCGGGACCGCAATCAGTAAGAGGCGACTTCGGCGGCGATCAGGTCCTGCTCGAGGTGGGCGAGGCTGAGGTCGCGGACGCTCGCCATCAGGATCGAGAAGATCATCACCCGGCCGCTGCGGTTGAAGCAGTAGCCGGAGAGGTTGCTGACGGCGCGGATCGTGCCCGTCTTGGTGCGACAGCGGCCGTAGGCGGCAGTGCCGTGCATGCGGTCGGCGACGGTGCCCTCATGGCCGGTGAGGGCGAGGTCCTGGATGAATTCGTCTCCCACCGCTGTATCGCGCATCGACTCGAGCAGGCCGACGATTTGGGACGGTGAGGCTCGGTTGCCGCGGGTGAGGCCGGAGCCATCGACGGCATGGACTCCGGAATCGTGGCCGCGGGCGAAGGCCTCGACCACCTGGGTGCCGGCGGCGGTGGTCCCGGCGCCGCCGAAGCGGGCGCCGAGCAGCTTGATCAGCATCTCCGCGAAGAAATTGTCCGAGTAGACGTCGGTCGTGTTGACGATGCTGGTCAGCGGCGGCGATTCGACCCGCGCCAGCTCGGTGCTGTTCGCCGGTGCGGCGCCGAGCGAGACCGACGGCGAGATGCGCACGCCCGCTTCGCGCAGGGAGCCAACCAGGGTGCTGGCCGCGGTCAGCGCCGGATCGGTGGAGAAGCCGTAGGCGCTTGGGGTGCTGTAGCCGGAATTGAAGGAGAGGCCGGAGAGAGGCCCGATTTCTGAGCTGGTCGCGTAACCGGAGTCGGCGACGCCGCGCAGCCGGTCGAAGACGCTGTCGTCGGCGTAGAGGCGCCCGGTGACCGAGTCGATGCCGGCTTCGCGCACCTGGCGCTTGAGCTGGAAGATGTTCGTGCCGAGCCCGCCGAGAAAGCGCCGGTAGAAAGAGGGCGTGCCCAGGGCGGGATCGCCGGCCCCGACCAGGTAGAGGCTGCCGTGGAGGACGCCGTTGCGGTCGATCCCACCGTCGGTCTTGAGCAGGGTCGTGATGCGGGATTCCGCCCCCATGCGCGCCAGCGCGGTCGAGGTCGTAAAGAGCTTCATGTTCGAGGCGAGCGGGCGCGGGCGCCCGGGCGCCCGCGCGCAGAGCGCCTTGCCCGTCGTCGCGTCGACCACGAGCAGCCCGCTGGAGCCGCCTCCGCCGTGCACGAGCCGGGAACGCATCGTTGCGCAAACGTTGCTGCGGGCAGCCGCTTCTGCGGTTGCAGAGAGCAACAGGGCCGCTAGCAGGGCACAAATCGCGGCAAGGAGTGCCGGGGAACGCCTCACTTAGTGGGATAATGCATGTTTATGGGCAAAGTTGTGGACATAGAGTCGCAACCGCGACGGCGCCGCAGCCGCAAGCGCCCGTCAAAGACCGCTCTCGTTCTCGGCGGCGGCGGCTTCACAGGCGGCGTCTATGAGATCGGCGCCCTGCGCGCCCTCGACCTGCTCGCGGTCAACAGCACCGTCAACAACTTCGACGTCTATGTCGGCACCAGCGCAGGCTCATTCGTCGCCAGCATGCTCGCCAACGGCGTCACGCCGGACGAGATGATGCAGGTGATCAACCGGCGCATTCCCTCCGAGCTCGACGACCTAGATCTCGGCAAGGTCCTGCAGCCCAACTACTTCGGCTTCCTCGAGAAGGCGGCGATGCTGCCGCTGCGCACGCTCGAGCTGGCCCGCAGCCTGGTGCGAATGGGGACCTTCTCGGCAATGGACGTCGGTGTCGGCCTGGCCGAGGCGCTGCCGACCGGCTTCTATTCCGGCGGCGGCATCGCTGACTACGTCGCCGGGGCGCTGAGCGAAGCGGGGCGGGTCGACGACTTCCGCATGCTCGACCCTGAGCTCTACCTCACCGCAACGGACCTCGACACCTGCGAGCGGATCGTCTTCGGCGAGGAGGGCTGGAACGACGTGCCGATCTCGAAAGCGATCCAGTGCTCGACCGCACTGCCGATCGTCTACAAGCCGGTCGAGCTGAAGGGCCGCCAGATGGTCGACGGCGGCATCCGCTCGACCACGAACGTCGACATCGCGGTTGAGAAGGGCGCCAAGTTCATCGTCGTCGTCAACCCCCTCGTGCCCTACGTCAACGACTTCCAGAAGACGATCCCGACCGTGTTCGGCACCCGCGTGCGCCGTGTCTCCGACATGGGGCTGCCGGCGATCGCCAACCAGACTTTCCGCTTGATCGCCCACGCCCGCTTGCACCAGGCGGTTGAACAGTGGCAGGAGCGCTATCCCGGCGTCGACATCATCCTGGTCGAGCCCGAGGCCAATGACGAGCTGATGTTCGGCACGCCGATCATGGACTACTCACGGCGTTTGCGGATCGCCCGCCATGGCTTCGAAAGCGTCACCCAAACCCTGGCCAAGGACTACGACCGCTACAAAGAGATCGCCGACAAGCACGGCCTCGAGATCTCCGGCCGCCGCGTCAACCGCGTGGTCGAGCGGGCGGCCGAAGAGGAGCCCGAGCAGCTCTCGGCCTGGCGCCGGGTGCTGGAGCAGACGACGTCGGTGCTGCTGCGGCAAAGCGGCGAAGCGTCCTAGTCCAAGCGGGGGGATAGAGAGCCACCCCAATCCCTCCGCGCAAGCGCTAGCTCGCGTAGAGCGCTTCGATCTCCTGCTGATGCTTGTCGGCGACGACGGCGCGCTTCACCTTTAGCGTTGGCGTCAGCTCGCCGGTCTCCTGAGAGAGGTCGCGGGGGAGGATCGTCACCTTCTTCACCTGCTCGACGCGCGCGAACTTCTGGTTGATCGTCTCGACGTGGTCTTCGATCGCTCTGAGGACCGTGGTGTCCTTGGCGAGCTCGGTGGGGTCCTCAGGCAGGTCGTGCTCCTTGGCGTAGGCGATGGCGTCTTCTGGGTCGAGCGTGACCAGGGCGACGAGGTAGGGCTTGCGGTCGCCGACGACGACGCACTGGGAGACGAGTGGATGCTGCTTGATTTCGTTCTCGAGGTTGGCGGGGGTGATGTTCTTGCCGCCAGCGGTGATGATGATGTCCTTCTTGCGGCCGGTGATCTTGAGGAAGCCTTCGCTGTCGAACTCGCCGATGTCGCCGGTGTGCAGCCAGCCGTCGACGATCGTCTCCCGGGTCGCCTCCTCGTTCTTGTAGTAGCCCTGGAAGACGTTCGGACCCTTGACCAGGATCTCGCCGTCGTCGGCGATTTTCACTTCGCAGCCGGGGAAGGGCTTGCCGATCGTGCCGACCTTGAATTCCTCGGGGGTCGAGACCGTCGCCGCGGTGGAGGTCTCGGTCATCCCCCAGCCCTCGAGCACCAGCACGCCGGCGGCGTCGAAGAAGCTGAGGATTTCAGGATTGATCGGAGCGGCGCCGGAGACCGCGAGGCGGATCTTGCCGCCGAAGAGGCCACGGATCTTGGAGAGCACCTGCTTGTCGGCGAACTCGTGCTGCTTGCGCAAGAGGAACCCCGGCTTGCGCCCGGCTCGCTCGGTCGCCCGCATCTTCTTGCCGACCTTGATCGACCACTCGAAGATCGCCCTCTTGATCCCGCCCTCTTTCTCCATCCCGCTCGTGGCGGCGGTGTAGATCTTCTCGAAGATGCGCGGCACCGAGGGGAAGTAGGTCGGGTGCAGTTCGGCCAGGTTGGGCAGGATCTTCAGCGGGTCGCGCTCCCAGTAGGCGATCGTGGTGCCGAGGTCGAAGCTGCCGAACTGGATCAAGAGGGCGAAGGAGTGAGCGAGCGGCAGGTAGAGGTAGGCGAGGTCTTCCGGTTCGATCACGCTGGTCGTGTTGACCATGTCGAGCATCGCCCGGTAGTTGCCGTGACTGATGATGCAGCCCTTCGGTGGCCCGGTTGTGCCAGACGTGTAGATGAAGGTGCAGATGTCCTCCTTGGTCACCGACTGCCAGCGCGCTTCCCACTCGGAGGCGTCGCGGGCCGAGCCGCGGGCGGCGAGGTCCTCGAGTGAGATCGCGTCTTCGCTGCTGCCGGTCATCCGCACCACGTGCTCGAGCAGCGGCAGCTCGTCCCGCACGGCGCGGATCTTCTCCAGCTGCTCGTCATCCTCGACCACGACGACCTTGGCGTCGGAGTTCTCCAGCACGTACTGGCACTCCTCTGGCGAGTTGGTTTGGTAGATCGGCACGACGACGGCGCCCGCCGAGAGCGCCGCGAAGTCGAAGTAGGTCCACTCGGGGCGAGTGTTGCCGAGGATCGAGACCTTGTCGCCCTTGCCGATGCCGAGGTCGATCAGCCCGAGCGAGAGCGAGCGGACGACCTCCAGCACCTGGTCGTAGCTGCGATCGACCCAGGCGTCATCCTGCTTGTAGCGCACCGCCGGAGCGCTGCCGTACAGCTTGGCGGAGAGCGGCAGCAGGTCCGCCAGTGTCGACGATTTGGTCCCCCTCGCCATGCCGGGGAGGGAGTCTAGTTAAAGAGTTAGCCGGTGCGAGCCCCATGCTGTTGCTGCTGGCCGGTCATGCTGCGCAGTGAGGTCTCGAAAAGGGACCTGTCGATGCGGCCGTGGAAGATGGGTATGCCCATCTGCATGCACTTGCCGATCACCTCCTGTCGCTTCATCTGAAGCTCCTCGGCAAGCTCGGACGGAGTGAGGTGATTGGCCACAGCGGACCTCCCTTTATCGTTGAAACTGGGTAGGCACTGTTTACTCCCGGTGGCGGACGCTGTCAACCGGAATAGCCCGCGGCGACCGGGGCCCGCTCGCCCCAGCGGGGATAATGCAAGGGTGCCCACCGCGACCGAGAGCAAAGCCCCGGAGCCGGCGATGGTGCCGATTCCGCGGCGGGGCCGGATCTGGATCATCCTCGCCCTCGCTCTCGCCCTGCTGGCGCTTGGCTACGCGATCGTCAGCATCTCCTCGCAGAAGGCGGGCAAAGCCGTCGTCCACCTCGCCGGCATCTCCGAAGCGCAGGAAATCTTCGGCGGCGTGCCCCAGGAAGGCGACCGGCTCGGCTCCTCCGATGCGCCGGTGACGATCCAGGTCTTCAACGACCTGCAGTGCTCCAGCTGCCGCGACGACTTCCTCAGCACCATTCCCGCCCTTGTCAACGCCTACGTGCGGCCGGGAGACGTGAAGCTGCTCTACCGCCACTACTCGAACAGCGAAAGCCCCGAGGAGCTGGGCTTCTACGGGGCCGAGGCGGCGGCGGAGCAGGGCTACGGCTGGCAGTACACCTACCTCTTCTTCCGCAACCAGAACGAAGCCGAGCGCTTCGGCGTCGACCAGGATTTCCTCGACTCGGTCGCCGGCGGCATCGAGGAATTGAACGAGCCCGAATGGCTCGAATACCTGGAAAGCAGCGGCGGCCCCAGCGAGGCGATCAGCGAAAAGCTGAAGGGCTATGAGGAACTCGGCCGCGACCTCAGCATTCGCACCGGGCAAGCGGCGATCGTGAGCGGGCCGGGCGGCACCGAAACGCTCCAGGACGGGCCTGCGCTGCAGCAGGTCGAAACCGCGATCGAAGCCGTCGAATAGCTCCAGGCAGCGCTTCTGGGATAATCGCGAGCCTCTCGGGGCGTGGCGCAGCCTGGTAGCGCGCACCGTTCGGGTCGGTGAGGTCCCCGGTTCAAATCCGGGCGCCCCGATGAGGTCTCGCTATCGCGTCAGATCTGGCGCCTGGATCCATGCGATCATTTGACGATCGCAAACCCCGGAGATTGGGGGCAGAGCGCAGCTTTCGCCCTCCTCCCGGGTCTTTGTTGGGACGCATGCGCAGACTCCTGCTGATTCCACTGACGCTGGCCTTGCTGGCGCTGGCCCCCGCTATGGCCGGCTCGCTGGTCGGGCCGCCGCGCGGCTTCATCGGCATCTCGCCCCAGGGCTTTCCCGATAGCGAGGACTACCAGCTGATGGGCGAAGCGGGCATCAGCTCGGTTCGCCTGCCGCTGAACTGGTCGGAAATCGAGCCCGACGCGCGCTCCCGCTTCGACCAAAACTGGGATTTTCTCGACGGCCAGGTGCAGCTCGCCGCCGAAAATGGGATGACCCCCTTCTTGTTCGTCTGGGGCACACCGGCCTGGGTCTCGCCCAAGCTTGGCGCCGAACCGGTCGCAAGCGCCAGGCAGCGCCAGCTGTGGCTGCGGTTCCTGCGCTCCGCCGTCCATCGCTACGGCCCCCAGGGCAGCTTCTGGCGCGAAAATCGCGACCTGCCGCGCCACCCGGTCCGCCAGTGGGAGATCTGGAACGAGGAGAACATCGTCACCTTCTCCAAGGAACCCGACCCGGAAGCCTTTGCCAGGTTGATTCGCATCTCGGGCGGCCTCCTGCACCGGATCGAGCCCGGCTCGACTGTGCTCCTCGGCGGCCTCTTCGGCCGTCCCCTGCAGATACCGCCCAACGTGGCCTCGGAGGGCTTCCTCGCCGATCTCTACCGGGTGCCGGGAATCAAGCGCTATTTCGACGGGGTTGCGCTGCACCCCTACGTCGCCGATGCCACCGCCCTCGAAGGGGAGATCGAACGCCTGCGCACGGTGATGACCCTCAACGGCGACGCGGCGACGCCGCTCTACGTGACCGAGATGGGTTGGGGCTCGGACAGCTTCGAGTCGCGCTGGGAGCGCGGCCCCCACGGGCAGGCGCGCGAACTCGACCGCGCCTTCTCGATGCTCGCCGGCAACCGCCGCCGCTGGAACATCGGCGGCGTCTGGTGGTTCTCCTGGACCGACCAGGCGGGCTCCTGCCAGTTCTGCGATTCCGCCGGGCTGCTCACCTCCCATCGCGAAGCCAAGCCCTCCTGGTACCGCTTCAACGCTTGGACTGGCGGTGACGCGGCGACGGTGCCGCGTGCCTCGGCGCGGGCCCTGCGCGCCACTCGTAACTAACGGCACTTTCTTCCACGTTTGCCCGCCCCGATCAGGGGCAGTGGGTTAATGACGGCAAGCGAGAGAAGGAGTGGACATGGCGGAGAAGCTGCAGGGCAAGAGGGTTGCTTTCCTGATGGCCAACGAGGGGGTCGAGCAGGTCGAGCTGACCGAGCCCTTGAAGGCGGTGCGGGAGGCCGGTGCCGAGGCCGAGCTGATCGCCCCGGAAGCGGGCGAGATACAGGGCTTCAACCACCTGGACAAGGGCGACACCTTCCCGGTCGACGAGGCGGTGAGCGAGGTGAACGCGGACGAATTCGACGCGCTGGTGCTGCCCGGCGGCGTCGCCAACCCGGACCAGTTGCGGACTAAACCGGAGGCGGTGCGGTTCGTGCGCGCCTTCTTCGAAACGGGCAAGCCGGTGGGTGTGATCTGCCACGGCCCCTGGACGCTGGTCGAGGCCGGCGTCCTACGCGGCCGCACGATCACCTCCTGGCCAAGCTTGCAGACCGATTTGCGCAATGCCGGTGCCGAGTGGGTGGACGAGGAAGTGCATGTCGACCAGGGCCTGGTCAGCAGCCGCAAGCCCGACGACTTGGAAGCATTTTGCGCCAAGGTGGTCGAGGAGATCGCCGAGGGTGTGCACGAGGGCCAAAGCGCAGCGACTGCTTAGCGGTATGGACTTATCCCGGGCGGCGAGCTACGTTCTTTTCAGTACTGCTCGCCGACCGGGAGGCGCATGGCTTGGATCGACATATCCGCGGTTACCGCCGCGCTTGCCATCCTCTGCGCCTGGCTCGCGGTGGTTCTGCTCTTACGGGCGCGCAAGGCGCAGCGGCGTTTCGAGGTCCTCGGCCAGGTGGCGGCGATCTCGGAGGGCGCCAGCTCGCTCGAGGAGACTTTCGAGGCGATCTGCGACATCCTCGTGCCGGAGGTCGCCGACTTCTGCATGATCGACATGATCGAAGGCGGCGACGTCCGGCGGGTCGCGGTGCGCGTCTCCGAGGGAGGGTTCGAGGGGGCGGCGCGAGGCCTGGAAGAACGCCGTCCCTCGCTGCCTGAGTGGATGGCGAGCGATGAGGACGGCTCGCTGCAGCCTCGCTTCTACGAGCGGATCTCCGAACGGGACCTGCGGGAGATCGCCCACGACGACGGCGACGACCTGGTCTTCTTGCGCAACCTGGAAATGCGCTCGGCGATAACGCTGGCGCTGCAGGCCCGCGGCCGGGTCAAGGGGACCCTGACCCTCGGCGTCGCCTGGTCGGGGCGCCGCTATCGCCACGACGACGTTCGCTTTGCCTGGGTGCTCTCCGGCCGGGTCGCCCTGACGCTCGACAACAGCGGGCTCTTCGCCGACCTGGAGCGGGCGGAAGCCTCGCGGGCCGAGATCGCCGAGACGCTGCAGCGGGGGCTGCTGCCGCCGCCGCTGCCGCACATCCCCGGCTGGTCGCTGGCCGCGCTGTACCGGCCGGCGGGAGCGGAGAACGAGGTGGGCGGCGACTTCTACGATGCCTTCCCGGTGGCCGACGGCTGGATGCTGGTGATCGGGGACGTCACAGGGCGCGGTGCCCGCGCAGCCACGATCACCGCCCTTGCCCGCTATACGCTGCGCACGGCCGCGGCGCTCACGAACGACCCCGTGGTCGCCCTGGCGACCCTGAATCGAGCGCTGATCGCCCGCCATGACACTTCGCTCTGCAGCATCGCCGCCATCGCCATCGCCGAGGACCCCAGCCGCCCCGTGCGGATGGCCGTCGCCGGTCACCTGCCGCCGCTCCTCGTCGACGGCGAGGAGGTGAGCGAGGTTGGCGGTACCGACCCCGTGCTCGGCGCTTTCGCGGATGGCGAGTGGCGCATCGCCGAGAGTCGCGTGGAGCCGGGCCAGCAGCTGGTGATGGTCACCGACGGCATCGTCGAGGCCGCAGGCGAGGCCGGTCGCTTCGGCGAGGCGCGCCTGCGCGCCGAGCTCTCCGGCTCGGCCTCGCCCGCCGGCGCGGTGCAGCGGCTCGAATCGGCGCTGCGCACCTTCACCTCAGGCGCCCTCGACGACGACGTCGCGATCCTCGCGGTCGCCCGCTCTGCTGGGGCCGGGGGCGTGGCGGAGATGGCCCATGCGCTCAGCGGCCAGGACGATGCCTGAAGCCCCCGAGGCACTCATCGGGCGTCTCTTCAACGCCTTCAACCAGCGCGACGTGGAGGCGATGGTGGCGCTCTGCTCGCCCCGGATGGAGTTCTTCACGGTCACCGGAGAGGAGATCGGCCGCGGCGTCCCGTACGTCGGGCCCGAGGGCCTCCGCGACTACCTCGCCGACGCCGAACAGTTCTGGGAAGAGCTGCTGATCACGCCGGGAAGCGTGGAGCGGCGGGGCGACCGGCTGCTGGTGACCGGCCGCGTCTACGTCCGCAACCGCGAGCTAGGCATCCGCGACATGCCGGTCGCCTGGCTCTGGCAGGTCGATGGCGGGCTTTTCGTGCGCGGCGAGGTCTTCGCCGATCCCAGCGAGGCCGTCGATCGCTTCGCTCAGGCGGCGGCCTGAGCCTCGGGTTGCCGCCGCACCGCCTCGAGCACTTCCTCGGCGAGCTGCGAGCCGTCGTCCGGTCGCAGCGGCGTCGCGCTGACCCGCAGCACGACTCCGTTCTCGTCAACTTCCTCGAGCGTGACGTTGGGCGGATAGCGGGTCGGAACGCGAATCGAGGAGAGCAGCTGCTCCTCGACCCGGCGCGGGCTCGCTCCAGGCGAGAAGCGCGCCCGAAAGTCGACTTTCGGCGGCTCTCGCAGGGGCACGACGACGAGGCTGATCAGCACGCTGTTCGGCACCTGCAGGCGGTCGGCTCCCTGTACCAGCGTCGCGTAGAAAAGCCCCAGGGAGCTCACCGTCCCTTCCAGCGAGCCGGCCAGCGCTCCGCCCACCAGGCGGACCCGTTCGCCGACCCGAAACGGTCTCGTGCTCTGCAGGACGATGCCGGCGAAGAGGCTTCCCAGGGTCTGCTGCGCGGCGAGGCCGAGGACGATCGCGGTAAAGGCGCCGCCGACGGCAAGGGTCGCGGCGGTGACGCCCGCGATGCGCAGGGCCAGGACGACGACCGCCGCCATCGCGAAGAGCCGGATCAGGAAGCCGACGGTGCCCGCCGTGGCCGGGTCGACGCGGCGGAAGAGCCGTGGCGAGACCCATCGCACCAGCCAGTGGCTGCCCGCCGAGCCGACGATGACCAGAATCACGACCGTCGCCGCTCGCACCCATGGGCCGTAGCCCGGGAAGAGGTCCCCGCGCCGGTAGTAGACGACGAGGGTGGCGGCGATCGTGACCAGCGCGACCAGCAACCAGCCCAGCGCCCGCCTTGGCGAGCGAGTCTCGAGCTCATGGCCGAGCCCAGCCTCGTGCCAGGAATGGGAGCGGGTCTCAAACAGCTCGCGGGGCAACCGCCTGCGTGGTGCGGGCATCGAAACGCGGCTACCCGCCCGGTCCAACCGGAAACGATCGTTTTACCCGGGTAGGCCACGGGTACCGTGGCCTTGGACGAGACGGCTATGCTCGCGGTGCGCGGGAAGGGCTTTGGCGGCAACTCGATAGACAGATGGCAAACGGCGCGACGACCAACGACAAGCCAACTGGGCTGCAGATCAAGCTGCCGGCCAAAGCGGAGAACGTCGCCGTGGTGCGGCACGCACTCGCGGGCCTTGCCGAGCAGGCCGGCATGGACGAGACGGGGGTCGCCGACCTGAAGACGGTCGTCACCGAGGCCTGCATGAACGTGGTCGTGCACGCCTACCCCGACGGCTCCGGCCCGTTGCTGGTCGAGGCGGATCCTGACAGCGAGGGCCTCACGGTGACGGTCAGCGACAAGGGGGCGGGAATCAACCCGCAGGCGGACTCCGAGCGCAACAGCCTCAAACTCGGCCTTTCCCTGATCGCCGCCCTGTCCAGCAGCTTCAGCATCTCCGGGGGCCTCGACCGTGGCACCGAAGTGATGATGCGAGTCCCGCTCAGCGGTGGCGGCGCCAACGGGGCGGCTGCCGACAGCCACGAGGTCGCGGTCGAGACCGACGCGACCGAGCTCACCGTGGCTCGCGCTGAGCTGCTGGAGCCGGTCCTGGCGAGGCTCGTCGGCGCCCTCGCCGCGCGTCGCGAGCTCTCGATCGAGCGGGTCTCCGATGCCGTCCTGGTCACCGACGCGATCGCGGACGCCGCACCCGAGCGTTTTTCGGATGGCTGCGTCCGGCTCGGGCTGGACGAGACCGACGCCGGCCTCGAGCTTCGCCTCGGGCCGATGGAAGACGGTGCGGGAAGCGATATCCGCCGCCAGCTCGAGGTTCCGGAGGTGGGCGGCTCGCTCGAGGGACTGGTCGATGAGATCGGGGTCGAGAACTCCGGAGCGGGCGACTACCTGATCGTTCGCTTCGCTGCCCTGCCCGCGGCTTAGCCGCCGTCCAGCGCCCGTTCCTCCTCGATTCGCTCGCGGATGCGGGCCAGCGCTCGCCGCAGAATGCGGGAGACGTGCATCTGCGAGTGACCGATCTGCTCGGCGATCTGCGACTGGGTCATGTCCTCGACGAAACGCAAGCGCAGCACGACCCGCTCCCGCTCCTCCAGGTAGGGGAGGGCGGAATCGAGCGCGATCCTGCCCTCGACCAGCTCGAAGCGCTCGTCCTCCTCGCCGACCCATTCCGCCGGCGGCGCTTCATCGGAATCTTCAGGGCCCGCCGGGCGGTCGAGCGAGAGCGGCCGCCGGTTGTGGTTGGCCTCCATCACCTCGAGCACGTCGGTCTGCTCCAGGCCGAGCCGCTCGGCGATCTCGCCCACGGAGGGGGAGCGCTGTAGCTTCTTGGTCAGCTCGGTGACCGCTTTGTCGACTTCGGCCATGCGGTCGTGCAGGCCACGGGGTACGCGAACGGTCCAGACCCGGTCGCGGAAATGCCGCTTCAGCTCGCCGAGGATCGTCGGCGAGGCGAAGGCGGTGAAGGGAATGCCGCGCTCGGGGTCGAAGCGGTCGACCGCGTTGAGCAGGCCGAGGTTGGCGACCTGCAGCAAGTCGTCGAAGGACTCGCTGGCGCCGCGGTAGCGCAGGGCAAGGCGCTTGGCGAAGGGCATGTTGCGTCGCACCAGCTCTTCGCGCACAGCGGGCTCGTGGTCCCGCGCGAAACGGTCCCAGAGCTCGCGGTCGCTCGCCAGCCTCTCGTCCGCGTGCGGGGCGGAGGCGCTGGGGGTCGTCTCGTCGCTGTTGGGTTTAGCTGCCATCTGGTTCTGAAGCGGAGCGGTTGTCAATGCCGTCGCGCGCCGCCCTCGAGCCCTGTTCCGGGCCGTGCAGCCACTTGCCTATGCAACGCTAGCAGGGCCCCCCTCACCGATCGGCCGGGGCGTACTGGTCGCGTTTCAGCCGCTTGACCCGGCCATCGAGCACGGCCTCCTGCAGGGCGCCGCGGAAACGGCCGGGGCCCCAGTAGCGACCGCCGACGCGCCGCGCCAGCTCACGGCGGTTGGCGCTGCCGTGCTCGGCCAGCGCCCGCGCGATGACGTCGATCTCACGCTCGCGGTCGGCCGCGGCCGGAAGCGGGGCCCATAGCGGCATGCCGCGGGACCCGGCGGCCGCCATGCCGCGTTCGGGCTCCGACCGTTCCGGCCTTGCGGCCTCGTCCCCTTCGCCTTCGGCGCTGAGCGGTTCGGCTATGTCCTCCAGCTGCTTCTGCTCGGCCTTGACCCCGAAGAGCAGCTCGGCGATCCCGCCAATTGCCATCGTCACGGCGCCGATGAAGAAGCCGGTCGCGACCTGGTCCTGGCTGCCGCTGGCGATCAGGTGGCCAAAGAGCAGGGGACCGGCGATGCCGCCTGCCGCCGTGCCGACGGCGTAGAAGAAGGCGATCGAGAGCGCCCGCGTCTCCATCGGGAAGATCTCGCTGACGGTCAGGTAGGCGGAGCTGGCACCGGCCGAGGCGAGGAAGAAGATCGCCAGCACGAAGGCCATGAAGGACCAGGTGGTGAGCGAGTTGCCGAGCAGCAGGATGCCGAGCACGGCGGTCAGCGCGGCGGAGGAGAGGTAGGTGAAGGTGACCATCGGCTTGCGCCCCACCGTGTCGAAGAGCCGGCCGAGGGTGAGGGGGCCGAGGAAGTTGGAGAAGGCGAAGATCGCGATGTAGATCGGCACCGTGCCGGAGGCGACGTCGAAGAATTCGCCAAGCAGCGTGCCGAGGTCGAAGGTGACCGCGTTGTACATGAAGGCCTGGCCGACGAAGAGGGCGAGCCCTAGTGCGGTCCGGCGCGGGTATTTGGAGAAGGCGGTGCGGGCGATCTCGCTGAAGGGAATGCGCTCGCGCTGCTTGACGGTCAGGCTTTCGTCGGGCTCGGAGAGCTTTTCTCCGGTCTCCCCTTCGACCGCGTGCTCGATATCGCCGACGATCGCCTCGGCCTCCTCGTCGCGGCCGTGGATGAAGAGCCAGCGCGGGCTCTCCGGCACGTTGCGGCGCACGAGCAGGATGCCGACGCCCAGCCCGGCGCCGATCGCGAAGGCGAGGCGCCAGCCCAGGTCGGCGGCGAAGAGCGCCGTGTCGAGCAGGGCGATCGAGGCGAGCGCGCCCCCGGCGGCGCCGAGCCAGTAGCTGCCATTGATCATCAGGTCGACCCGGCCCCGGACCCGGGCCGGAATCAGCTCGTCGATCGCCGAGTTGATCGCCGCGTACTCGCCGCCGATCCCGGCGCCAGTGAAGAAACGGGCGATGAAGAAATACAGCGGGCTGAAGGAGAAGGCGGTGGCGATCGTGGCGGCGATGTAGACGCCGAGGGTGAGCAGGAAGAGCTTCTTGCGGCCGAAGCGGTCGGTGAGCTGGCCGAAGAAAAGGGCGCCGAGGCAGGCGCCGGCGACGTAGAAGGCGGCGGCAGTGCCGATCTGGCTGGCGTCGAGCACCAGGCCGCTGCCTTTTTCGGTGAGGCGCTGGCCGATGCTGCCGACGATCGTCACCTCGAGCCCGTCGAGGATCCAGACCGTGCCCAGGCCGAGCACGATCATCCAGTGGAATTTCGCCCAGGGCAGGCGGTCTAGCCGCGCGGGGATGCGAGTCTCGATGGTCCCCATCTCGGCAGCCGAATCTCTCCCTCCATCGGTCATGCTCTCTCAATCGATACCCGCTTGCGATTACTTCATGCCGCTTATTTGGTTGCCGCGGCACCGGGGGGGTACGCAGGGCTTGGCGCCGTTAGGCTCCTCCCCCGACTTCGAATACCGATTCCAAAGGAGACGCCAGATGGCCTTTTCGGTCCCCGACCTGCCTTACGCATACGACGCGCTCGAGCCTCATATCGACGAGGCGACGATGCGCGTTCACCACGACAAGCATCACCAGGCTTACGTGGACAAAGCCAACGCCGCCCTGGAGGGCACGGAGTGGGCCGACCGTGACGTCGAGGACGTCCTGCGCAATCTCTCCAGCCTGCCCGGCGACAAGCAGGGACCGGTGCGCAACAACGCCGGCGGGCACTACAACCACTCGCTCTTCTGGCAGATGCTCAGCCCGGACGGCGGCGGCGAGCCCAGCGGCGAGCTGGCCTCCGGCATCGAGTCGACCTTCGGCTCCTTCGACGCCTTCAAGGAAGAGTTCAAGAACGCCGGCATCGCCCGCTTCGGCTCCGGCTGGGCCTGGCTGGTCAAGGACAGCTCCGGCCTGGCGGTCGTCTCGACGCCGAACCAGGACTCGCCGGTCTCCGACGGCAGCGTGCCGCTGCTCGGCTGCGACGTCTGGGAGCACGCCTATTACCTGAAGTACCAGAACAAGCGCCCCGACTACATCGACGCGTTCTGGAACGTCGTCAACTGGGACTACGTCGCCCAGCGGCTCAGCGAGGCCGGCTGAGCTAGGAGGCGACCGGCGTTGCGGGCCGCGCTGCCTCGGGGAGGTGGCGCGGCTCCTCTCCCGGCTTGGGCGGGATCAGGCTCATCGCGTGCTCGGCCTTGGCGGTGATCGTCAGGCTCGGGTTGACGCCGGGGTTGGCGGGGATCGCCGCCCCGTCCGTCACCAGGAGGTTCTGGTAGCCGAAGACGCGGTTGCCGCTGTCGACGACGCCGCTCTCGGGGCCGGCGCCGACGACGGCGCCGCCGAGGATGTGGGCGGTAGAGGGGATGTTGCGGACCGACTCGGTGATCGCGCTCTGGGCGACGCCGCCGGTGCGCTGCTCGAACCACCGGGCAACCTTCTCGGCGGCGGGGATGTAGGTCGGGTTCGGCCGCCCCGGGTCCTGCTGGGTCTGCAGGCGCACGCCCCTGCCGAAGAGCTTGCGCTTGGGCTTGAAGTGCATCGCCGCATCGACCGTCTGCATCACCAGCAGGATCACCGTGCGCTGTGACCAGCGGTGCGGGATCAGCATCCGCGCCGTGCGCAGCGGGTGGCGCATGATCGCCGCCAGCCACTTGACCGGCCGGGTCAACTTCGAGCCGGGCCCGGTCATCGCGGTGAAGGTGCCCGACATCGCGTCGCCGCCGGTGCCGTAGGTGACGACCTCGATGTGGGTGTCGGGGTCGGGGTAGATGCTCGAGGTGATCGCGACCGAGCGGCTGAAGTCGCGCTCGTCGTCGGGGGCGGTGACCGACTGGATCGACTCGGAGTTGGTGCGGACGAGGTCGCCAAGCCGGTCCGAGATTCGCGGCAGGGCGCCCGAGTGGCGGCAGTTGGCGAGCAGGTTGTTGGTTCCGAGGGCGCCGGCGGCGACGACCACGCCGCGCGCGGTCTGGGTGCGCCGGCGCTTGCGCAGCAGCGAGCCGGAACGCTCGCTGGAGACCGCGTAGCCGTCGGAGCCGTCGGCGGCACCGAGCGGGCGGATCTCGGTCACTTGGCGCTCGGGCTGGATCTCGACCCCGAGCTTCTCGGCGAACCAGAGGTAGTTCTTCATCAGCGTGTTCTTGGCGCCGTGGCGGCAACCGACCATGCAGCTGCCGCAGCGCATGCAGCCGGTCCGCCGCGGTCCCTCGCCGCCGAAGAAAGGATCGTCGACCTCGACCCCGGGCTTGTCGAAGAAGACGCCGACGCGGGTGTTGGTGAAGGTCTCGCCGACGCCGATCTCCTCGCCGTATTCCTGCAGCAGCTTGTCGGCGGGTCCGACGCCCTCGTATTCGACGACGCCGAGCATCCGCTCGGCCGTGTCGTAATGGGGGGAGAGCTCGCCCTGCCAGTCGGCAAGGTCCTTCCACTGCGGGTCTTCGAAGAAGGCGGGACGGGCGCGGTAGAGGGTGTTGGCGTAGCCGAGGCTGCCGCCGCCGACGCCGCTGCCGGAGACGATGAAGACGTCCTTGAAGAAGGTCATCCGCATCACCCCGCGGAAGCCCAGCTTCGGCAGCCAGAAGTAGCGGCGCGGGTGCTTCAGGTTGGACTCGGCGAAATCCTCGTCGCGGAAGCGGCTGCCGCACTCCAGGACGGCGACCTTGTAGCCCTTTTCGGCCAGCCGCAGGGCGGAGACGCTGCCCCCAAAGCCGGACCCAACCACCAGGTAGTCGTAGTCGTAGGTCACGGCGGCGGGTTTGCCTGGAGGCTTAGGCCTCGCCGGGCTCGAGCGGGCGGAAGTCCGATGTCCGCGCGCCGCAGACGGGGCAGAACCAGTCTTTGGGGATGTCCTCGAAGGCGGTGCCGGGCGGAATGCCGCCGTCTGGGTCGCCGATCGCCGGGTCGTAGATGAAGCCGCAGCTCTCGCAGATCCAAAGAGTTTGCTCGGTGGCGGTTGTCATGACAGGAAGATTAATCGGATCGAATCAGTCTTTACTGAAGTCAACCGCCACCGGTTCACGCTGTGAGGCGTCTTCGATCTCGAAGTACTCGCGTTTGGTGAAGTCGCCCTGGTTGGCGATGATCGAGCCGGGGAACTGTTCGATGTCCGTGTTGTAGGACTGCACGTTGGAGTTGTAGATCCGCCGCGAGGCCTGGATCTCGTCCTCGAGCTCGGAGAGGTTGCGGCTGAGCTGCTGGAAGTTCTCGGTGGCGCGAAGGGTGGGGTAGTTCTCGGCGACCGCGCGAACGTCGGCCAGCGCCTGGGTCAGTTTCTGCTCCGCCTTGGCGGTTTCCTCGACGCTTTCGGCGGCCATCGCCTCGGCTCGCGCCTGCGTCGTCTTCTCGAAGGTCTGGCTCTCGTGCTCGGCATAGCCCTTGACCGTCTCGACCAGGTTGGGAACGAGGTCGTGACGGCGCTTCAGCTGCACGTCGATCCCGCTCCAGGACTCATCGACACGGTTGCGCGAGGCGATGATCGAGTTGCGCTTGGCGATGTAGTAGAGGACCGCGATGACGATGATCGCGACCACCACGATGATGGCGATAGTCATGGGGCCATGCTACTTGGCCAGGCGGCCAACTGCATAGGATCGGGGCGATGAGCGCCAAGGCCGAAGCGCAGGGATGGGCGGAGATCGTGCGCCGCTACGGCGAGCGTCATGGACTCACCTATGAGCCCGTGGGCGGCATCAACCCGGTGGACGGCCCGGTGGCACTCTGCGTCGGCGGCAGCAACCGCCTGACCGGACAGCTCGCCGAGGGATTCTGGGGCTCTTGCTGTGACGCGGACGAGAAGGAAGCCGGTGGCCTCTTCAGCAAGGCGATCCTGCCGACCGCGCTGCTCGCCAAGGCCCACATGCCGGACCTCGCCAAAGTCGTCCCCGCCTTCAACGTCGAGTCGATCGAGCGGCACGAGGTCGTCACCCAGCGCTTCGCCCGCAAAGTCGAGTTCGAGTCGATCGACTTCAACAGGCGCTTCCTCGCCACGGTGCCGAGCGAGTACGACCCGGTCGCCCTGCGCGAGCTCTTCAGCCCCGGCTTCCTCGCCTGGACGACGACGATGACCGGTGAGGTCGACTTCGGCATCAACGACCGCCAGCTCTGGTTCCTCTGGCACCTGGGCGAGCGCAGCGAGGAAGAGCTGAAGGCGGCGCTGAAAAACGCCGGCCAGCTGTTCAGGCGGCTGCAGGCGGAGATGGAGGAGAGCGGCATCCACACCTATGCGCCCGGCCCCTGGCACGCCGGCCTCGCTCCTTTTCCGGTGGCGTAGGGCGCTCAGGCGGGGTAGTCGGGGTCGCCGGGGAGGACGACGCGGTTGTCCTCGGCGCTGCCGATCACCTTGGGCAGGATCGGCTCGACCCGGGCGCCGCGGTGGGCCGCCATCGCTTCGTCGGAAGTGCGAAAGGGAAGCAGCGCCTCGAGCTGTTTGATCGTCGGAAAGGCGAGGACGAGCTCCCCCGCGGCCTGGGCCTCGAGCGCGTTGGCGGGCTCGAACCACGCGGCGTCCGTCGTCTCGACGCCGTCCGCGCGGGGCGGAGTGTGCGCCGGCGCCAGGGCGAGGAAGAAATGCGCATCGAAGCGGCGCGAGACCACCTCTGGCGTGATCCAGCGCGAGAAGAGCACCAGCTCCTCGGCGGCGGGCAGCGCGATCCCCGCCTCCTCCTCGAGCTCGCGCACGGCGCAGGCCTTGAAGCGCGCTTCATCCTCGCCATCGCCCTCGTCCACGGCGCCGCCGGGAAAGACCCAGACGTTGGGCATGAACTTCGCCCGCTCGCTGCGCTTCAGCAACAACACCTCGAGCGCTCTGTCGGCGTGCTTGCCGCCCCGTCGCAGCAGGACGACCGAAGCGGCCGGGCGCGGCTCTGAGGGCTTCCCGAGATTGGGGGCCTCCGCGGGTCCTCGCTGTCGCTCCTCCATCGATCCACCATATCTCGGCCGATCCGGCATTCACCCCACTGGAATTGGGTCGATCTCGGTCAGGCGCCGCGCAGCGCGCGCCGGCGCTGGGCGCGAACCCAGGTGCGGTGGGCGAGCCAGGCGAGCAGGCAGAGCAAGGCGATCGGGACGATGACCGCGAGGCCGACCAGCGTGACCCCTGCAGCGATGCCGAGGATGTGTCCGGCGTCGCCGAAGGCATCGCTGATTCCCCATCCGCCGCCCGAGTCCGTCGAAGGTTCGCCCGTTTCGATTTTGACCGAGACCCGGGAGAAATCCGTGCGCTGTTCGAGCTTGTCCAGCTGAGCGCGCAGGCTGGCGGCGTGACGGCGCTCGCGCCCGAGCTCGGCTTCGATCGCGTTCATCTCGGTGTCCGATTCGGCGGTCGAGAGCTGAGCGAGCAGCCCGTCGATTCGCGCGCGCGAATCGCGCAACTTTTCGCTCGCGGAGGCGGTGGAGGCGGTGATGTCTTCGGTGGCCTCGTGGCGCGCGCGGACCTCGTCGATGGCCGAGAAGGCGGCGAGCGCGTCGCCGAGCCTGGCACTGGGGACCAGCAGCTCGAAGCTCGCGCCGGCGCGCTTGCCGGACCTCGTCGTCGAGTGCAGGACGATGCCGTGCGCATCGTGCACCGCGTCGAAAACGGCGGCGGAGTCGTCGGCAACGTCAGCAGGATCGGCAAGCAGCTCGATCTCAGCGGAGCGTTCGATGTCGCGGTGGGCGCGGCCACTGGTCGCTGCCGCGCCGCTGGCCGAACTTTCGGGCACGGCCGACCGGCTGGGCAAGGCTGCTCCGTAGCTCGGGGGTCTGGACGGCTGTGCGCTTCCTTCCGTTGCCGACGGTGCTTCAAATTGAACGCCGCGCCAATTTGGCAGAGGCGCCTGGCCGCCGAGTACTGGATGTTGCGGACTCGGTGCCTGGCTCACGACAATCACCGTTGCGACGGCGATGGTGGCCACGACGCCGGCCCCGGTGGCGAAGGCCAGGCGCTGGGGAGAGAGTCCGCGGAGCCGGCCAGCGAGATTGCTCAGTGGCGTGCCGCTCGTGCGCGAGCGCCGCGGAAAGCCCGCGGCGACGCGCTGGTCCAGCTCCTTGACGAAGTCCTCGTGCGGCGTCGGCCGTGCTTCAGCCAGCGCGGCGGCGAGATCGCCAGGTTCTTTAGACCGCGTCATCGCATGCCTCCCTCAGCTTGTCCATCGTTCGGTTCAGCCTGGTGCCCACGTTCGAGGGGCTGATGCCGACCACGCGGGCGATCTCGCCATTGGAGAGGCCGGCGAAGAACTTCAGCGCGACCAGCTCACGCTCGCGTGCCTCGAGCTTGCCGAGGGCACCCTCGATGAGCAGTCGCAAATCGCTTCGACTCTCGGTCGCGCCCGGGGCGCTTGTCGCATCGGCGGGGTCGGTGCTCAGCTCCACCTGGCGGCCGCGACGGCGCAGCTCGTCGAGCGCGGCGTTGCGGGCGATGCCGAACAGCCATGCGCGGGCGCTGCCCCGCTCGGCGTCGAAGCGCGTGCGCTTGCGGTAGGCCCGCTCGAACGCCGCCGCGGTCACGTCCTCCGCCGCCGCCCGGTCGCGCAGCAGGCCCGCGGCGTAGGCGTAGACGTCGTCGCGGCTGGAGCGGTAGAGGCGCTCGAAGTCGACTGCGTTCCTTGGCTGGGCCCCTGGGCTCGCGACGGCTGCCTCACTCATGCCCTTACTACGAGCGAGTCGGGAATCCGTCACAGCCCAAAAGGCTATGTCGATTCGAAACGCGTTTCCGAGCGGGACTAAGCCGCTTGGGCGAGCGGTGCCGGGACGGCGCCGGCGCAGGCTGCGCGGATCGACTCGGTGGTGATCTCGAGCAGGCGGCGCAGGTCCGACTCGGAAATCGAGAGGGGGGGCATCAGGACGACCACATCGCTGAGCGGCCGGACGATCGCGCCGCGCTCGCGCGCCTCGAGGGTCACCCGGTGGCCCATGCGCAGGGCGGGGTCGTGAGTGCCGAGGTCGATGCCGGCCATGAAGCCCCGGCCGCGCACTTCGGTCACCTCGGGCATCGCCTCGATTCCGTCCAGCAGCTCGCGCAGGAGCTCGATCTTCGGCTGCAGGCGCTCCAGCGTGCGCTCCTGCTCGAAGACGTCCAGGCTGGCGAGGGCCGCGGCGCAGGCGAGCGGGTTGCCGGTGTAGGTGTGGCCGTGGAAGAAGGTGCGGTACTCCTCAGGCGCGCCGAGGAAGCCCTCGTAGATGCGCTCTGTGGCCAGCGTCGCGGCCAGTGGCAGGTAACCGCCTGTGAGGCCCTTGGCGACGCAGAGCAGGTCAGGAGAGACGCCCTCGTGCTCGCAGGCAAACATCTTGCCGGTGCGTCCGAAGCCGGTCGCCACCTCGTCGCAGATCAGCAGCACGCCGAAGCGGTCGCATAGCTCGCGGACGGCGCGCAGGTAGCCGGGCGGGTGGGTGAGCATGCCGGCGGCGCCCTGGACCAGCGGCTCGACGATCACCGCGGCGACCTCCTCTTCGTGGCACGAGAGGACGCGCTCGAGGCCGGCGGCGTCGCCTGGCTCGGCGGCATAGGTGGGGAAGAGCAGTGGCCGGTAGGTGGAGTGGAAGAGCTCGATGCCGCCGACCGCGACCGAGCCGATCGTGTCGCCGTGGTAGGAGTCGCGCAGGTGGACGAAGGAGGTGCGGCGGCGGTGCTGGCCGCCGCGCTGTTGCTGAAACTGGAAGGCCATCTTCAGAGCGATCTCCACCGCCGTCGAGCCCGACTCCGAGTAGAAGACGCGGCTCAGGCCCGGCGGGGCGAGGGCGGCGAGCCGGCCGGCGAGCTCGGCCGCGCCGGGGTGGGCGAGGCCGAGCATGGTCGTGTGGGCGACCTTCTCGAGCTGGGCAGCGACGGCGGCGTCGAGGGCGGGGTGGCCGTGGCCGTGGACCGTGCACCAGAGCGAGGAGACGCCGTCGAGGTAGCGGCGGCCGTCGCTCGCCACCAGGTGCGAGCCAGCGCCCGCCTCGATCATCAGCGGCTCTTCCTCGGACCAGGACTGCTGCTGGGTGAAGGGGTGCCAGACGTGGTCGCGGTCGAGCTGAGCGTGGTCCACCGACGTCACCGAAATCGAGACTAGTCGTGCCTCCGGCCGGAAATTTTCCTCCGCTGTTCCCTTGCCCCGTCGAAGATGCCTAGGGAACAGCGGAGCTCAGGCTGAAACGTGATCTTGCTCACACGGACAACTATTCCTCTGGAGAAATAGTTGCTGCTATGCAAGTATTAGCAGCATGCAAGCGAGCGACATTGCGGCACTTGTCGAGGAGGTCAGCACACCGGACGTCAGCGCCGAGGCGCAGGACACCGCGGCGCGGATCAGCGCCCTGCTGCGTCATCTCTTCCTCTATGACCGCGGCAACGTGCTGCGCGTGATCGAGGAGAGCGGCCTGACGATGACCCAGTCGAAGGCGCTGCTCGAGCTCGGTGGCTTGGGCGAGGCCACGCAGGCCCGCCAGGTCAGCGAGCTGGCCGAGGCGCTCGGCGTCTCCGTCCCCTCGATGAGCCGTGCCGTCGACGGCCTCGTCCGCAAGCGGCTTGCCAGCCGCGTCGAGGATCGCGAGGACCGCCGCGTGCGGCGCGTCGCGATCACGGAGAAGGGCAAGCGCCTCGTCGACACGCTCGTCGTCGTGCGCCAGGCGGGGATGGAGACCTTCGCCGCCAGCCTCACCGCGGCGCAGCGGCGCAAGCTCGACGCCGCCGTCGACTCGCTGATGGACCGCCCGGACATTGCCGAGGCATTCGAACACCTGAAGGAGGTAGGACCAGCTTGACCCGTTATCGCCACCTGATCACCGACGAGAACCGCAAGTGGTGGACGCTCGGAGCGATGTGCTTCGCGCTGTTCATGATCATGCTCGACAACACGGTGGTCAACGTCGCGCTGCCGTCGATCCAGAAAGACCTCCACGCCTCGATCTCCGGCCTGGAGTGGACGATCAACGGCTACACGCTCTCCTTCGCGGTGCTGCTGGCGACCGGCGGGCGGCTCGGCGACATCTTCGGCCGCCGTCGCATGTTCCTCTTCGGCGTCGTCATCTTCGCCCTTTCCTCGGCGACGGCCGGGCTTGCCGCCAACTCGACCGACCTGGTGATCAGCCGGGTCGTGCAGGGCGTCGGCGCGGCGCTGATGATGCCGGCGACGCTCTCGATCATCACCGACGCCTTCCCGGCTTCCGAGCGCGGCAAGGCGATGGGGATGTGGGCTGGTGTCTCGGCCCTCGCCCTGGCCGTCGGCCCGGTGGTGGGCGGCGCCCTGACCGAGCACGTCAGCTGGCGGGCGATCTTCTACCTCAACATCCCGGTCGCGATCGGCGCTGTCGCCGCCTCGCTCTTCGCCGTGCGCGAGTCCCGCGACAACACCGTCGGCCGCGAGGTCGACTACGCCGGCGTCGCCCTGCTCACCGGCGCCCTGACGGCGCTGATCCTGGCCCTGGTCGAGGGCAACGCCTGGGGCTGGGGCTCGACCGAGATCGTCGCGCTGCTCCTCGGTGCCGCTGCCGGCATCGCCGCCTTCGTTGCGGTCGAGCTGCGAGTGAAGGTGCCGATGGTCGAATTCCGCTTCTTCTCGAATCGAAACTTCCTCGGCGCGGTCGTCGTCGCCCTGATCGTCTCCTTCTCGATGCTGGGCGTCTTCTTCTTCCTCGCCCTATACATGCAGGACATCCTCGGCTACTCGCCGCTGGAGGCGGGGGTGAGGTTCCTGCCGTCGACGCTGATGATCGTCGGCGTGGCGCCGGTCGCGGGCCGACTCGCCGACCGCTTCGGGCCGCGCTGGCTGATTGCGGCCGGGCTGGGGATAGTCGCCTGCTCGCTCTACAGCTTCAGCGGCATCGCGGTCAACTCCAGCTACCTCGACCTGTTGCCCGGATTCATGCTCTTGGGCATCGGCATCGCCCTGACGATGTCGCCGATGACCAGCGCCGCGATGAACGCGGTGCCGGTCGAGAAGGCCGGGATCGCCTCGGGCGTGCTCTCGATGTTCCGCATGGTCGGCGGCAGCCTCGGCGTCGCCGTCACCGGCGCGATCTTCCAGGGCTCGGTTGGGACGACCAATTTCGCCGAAGCGACCCCGCAGCAGTTCGTCGACGCGCTCGGGCAGGCGATGGCGATCTGCGCTGGCGTCGCCGTTCTGGGCGCCCTGATCGGTGCGCTGGCAATCCGCTCCAAGCGCGACACGCTGAGCACCGAGGCGGCCGAGGGCGCGGTCAACCTCGGCGGCGAGGAGCTCGCCGGGCGCGAGGTCGTGGCCGCGGGCGAGACCGCCGCTTAACTGGGCCGGCTGAAAAGCTGCCGGCATGCAAATCCTGCTGCCGCCCTCGGAAGGGAAGGCCAAGCCCGAGGGCGGGGTGCCGGTCGATCTCAGCTCGCTCGCCTTCGCCGCCGAGTTGAGCGAGAAGCGCAAGGAGCTGATCGGCGCCTTTGACCCAGCGCTGCTGAAGGCGCCGGCCGCGCCGGCGGCCGAGATCTACACCGGCGTGCTCTACGGGCGGCTCGACCTGGCGGGGCTGGCCGCGGCGGCGCGGCGCCGGGCGGCGAAGCGGGTGCTGGTTGCCAGCGCCCTCTGGGGGTTCGTGCGGCTGGAGGACCGGATCCCGTACTACAAGCTGCCGCCCTCGGCCAAGCTCGACGGCATCGGCCCGCTGGCCGCCTGGTGGCGCGAGGCGCTCTCGGGGGCGATGCCCGATGAAGCAGGGGAGACGATCGTCGACATGCGATCGGGCGCCTACGTCACCGCCTGGAAGCCGAAGCGGGCGAGACTGTTGGCGGTGCGCGCCTTTCGCGAGGAGAAGGGCAGGCGCGTGGCGGTTTCGCACATGGCAAAGGCGGTGCGAGGCGACGTGGCGCGGGCGCTGCTGCTCGCCAGGCGCGAGCCGAAGACGCCCGATGAGGTCGCCGCGGCCGCGGTCGCGGCTGGCTTCAAGGTCGAGCTGGCTCCGGCGAGCCTCGACGTGATCGCTGGCGACTGATCGATTTGTCCCAAATGTGAGGCCGACCGATCAGGCGATTGTGAGCTCTGGCCAGCTCTCCGGTTCGTCGAGATCGAGCTGCGCCAGGGTCAGCACCGCCACTTTGCCCAGGCCCGCGATCGTCTCGCGGTTCGAACGCTCGATCGCGCTCGGTTCCTCGGGCCAGGGCGTGAGCACTACCGCGGCGACGCTCAGCCCGGCGGCCCGGGCGGCCTCCAGGGTCAGCAGCGTGTGGTTGATCGTGCCGAGCCCGGGCGAGGCGGCGACGACCAGTGGCAGGCCCAGGTCCACGGCGAGGTCGCGAACCAGGTAGCTGGCGGGTTTATGGCGCATAGCGCCACTAACTCGCCAGGCGAGCGGGACCAACAGGCCGCCGACGCCCTCGCAAACGAGTAGATCGGCCTTTTCGGCCGCCGCCTGGGCGCCCGCGCGCAGGCGCTGAGGGCCGATCTCCTCGCCCGCTTGCGCTGCGGCCAGGTGCGGCGAGGCGGGGGGCCTGTAGCGATAGGGGGCGATCTCGTCGTCGCTCTGCTGCGAGCTCGCAGCACGGCGCAGCAGGGCGTGGTCGGTCTCGCCGGGTTCATCCAGGCCAGTTACCGCCGGCTTGAAGACGGCGACGCGCTCGCCGCCGTTCGCCAGGGTGCGCGCCAGGGCCGCCGCGACCACCGTCTTGCCGACCTCGGTGCCGGTGCCCGTGACGAAGAAGCCGCGCAAGGGTCAGGCGGCGACGGCGTGGGCTGCCGCCCCGGCGATGCCCAGCTCCCGCGCCGCGGCGCCGACGGTGCGGGCGGCGCCCTCGAGCTCTTCGCGGCGGTGGGTCGACATCACCGTGAAGCGCAGGCGGGAGGTGCCCGCGGGCACGGTCGGCGGGCGGATGCCCTGGGCGAAGACGCCGCGCTCGAGGATGCGCTCGCAGAGCTCCATCGTCCGCTCGGGATCGCCGACCTCGACCGGAACGATCTGCGAGCGTCCCTCGCCGACCGCCAGTCCCTCGGCGGCGAGCGCGTCGCGCAAGGTGGATGCGTTGGCGGCCAGCTTCTCCACCCGCTCCGGTTGCGCCTCCAGCAGCTCCAGCGCCGCCAGGCCGGCGGCGGCGGCGGGCGGCGGCGGGGCAGTGGAGAAGATGAAGGATCGAGCCGTGTTGAGCAGGTAGTCGGTCGTCTCGCGGCTGGCGCAGGCGTAGGCGCCATAGGAGCCAAGGGCCTTGCCCAGCGTCCCGATCACGACGTCGACCTCGCCGCTGAGGCCGGCGGCGGCGACGGAGCCGCGCCCGCCGGTCCCGAGCGCGCCGGTGGCGTGGGCCTCGTCGACCATCAGGCGGCAGCCATGGCGGCGGGCGAGCGAGACGAGCTCGGGCAGCGGGGCGACGTGGCCGTCCATCGAGAAGACGCCATCGGTGACGATCAGCGCCGCCCGTCCCCCGGCCTGTTCCAAGCCCCAGGCGAGGTGCTCGACGTCGGCGTGGCGGTAGATGAAGGTCTCGGCACGGGAGAGGCGGCAGCCGTCGATGATGCTGGCGTGGTTGAGCTCGTCGGAGAAGACGACGCCGCCGCGCGGCGCCAGCGCCGAGATCGTGCCGACGTTTGCCAGGTAGCCCGAGCCGAAGAGCAGGGCCGACTCGTAGCCCTTGAACACGGCGACTCGCCGCTCCAGCCGCTCGTGGGGCTGCATGTTGCCTGAGACCAGCCGTGAGGCGCCCGCGCCCGCGCCCCAGCGCATCGCCGCCTCCGCCGCGGCGTTGCGCACCCGCGGGTGTGAGGCGAGGCCGAGGTAGTCGTTGGAGCAGAGCAGCAGCACCTCGCGGCCGTCGAGGGTGATCCGCGGGCCCTGCCGGCCCTCGACCAGCCGCAAGCGCCGGTAGAGCCCGCTGTTGCGAAGCTCCTCCAGCCGGCCTGCGATCCCGCTCATGCCGCGGGGGCTGCGGTGCTGGAAGCCTTGTCCCCCGGGTAGGGCGGCGGCTTCTTCGCCTTCTTGATCACCCGCAGCTGGGTCGAGGGGTCCCAGAAGTTGGCCTCGTCCTGATGGTCGATCAGCTCGTCCATGGGCGTCGCCGGAGTCTCGCCCGCGAGCCAGCCGTCGCGGTTGTCGGGACGCGGGTTGGCGCCGTTGTCCTCATGGCGGGCGACGTTGAGGCCAAGCTCCTCGAACATCGCGCGGTCGTCCTCGGGCTCAGCGCCGAGCGTCGTGAGGAAGTTGCCCATCATCACCCCGTTGAGCCCCGCCTTGACCGCCAGCGGCTGCAAGTCGCCGAGGTTCTCGACCCGGCCGCCGCAGAGGCGGAAGAGGGCGCCGGGGATGATCAGGCGGAAGACCGCCACCCACTTGACCACCTCCCAGGCGTCCATCAGCGGCCGCTCGCCGAACTTGGTGCCGGTGCGGGGGTTGAGCAGGTTGATCGGCACCGAGGTCGGGTTGATCTCGGAGAGCTCGAAGGCCATCTCGACTCGCTGGCGCGGGCTCTCCCCGAGGTTGAGGATGCCGCCGACGCAGGTCTCCAGGCCGGCCTCCTTGACCGCCTGGATCGTGCGCAGGCGCCCCTCGTAGCGGACCGTGGTCGAGACCTCGGGATAGTAGGAGCGGGCCGACTCGACGTTGTGGTGGACGCGCTGGATGCCGGCCTCGCGCAGCTTCTTGGCCCGCTCCGCCGACATGTGGCCGATCGAAGCGCAGCGCTTCAAGTTGGTCTGCTCGGCGACGAGCTTGGCGCCCTCGAGAATTTTCTCGAAATCCCGCTTGGAGAGGCCCTGGCCCTGGGTGACCATGCAGAAGCGGTGGGCGCCGGCCGCCTCGGCGGCTCTGGCGTGTTCGAGGATCTGCTCCGGCTCCATCATCGCGTGCATCGGCGTGTCAGCCTCGGCGTAGCGCGACTGGGCGCAGAAGCCGCAGTCCTCGGCGCAGCCGCCCGACTTGGCATTGACCAGCGAGCACATGTCGGTCGAGTCGCCGAAGTTCTCGCGCCGCACTGCCCAGGCGCGCTCGACCAGCTCGCCGATCTCCTCGTGAGTCGTCAGCTCGCCGAGGGCGAGGGCTTCCTCGAAGGAGATCAAGGGAGGCATCGGGCGCAAGGCTAGGCACCGTCCCGGACGGGCTGGCGCGGCCCGGTCCGGGCCGCCAACGTACCCATAGGCTGGGCGAGTGGGGACGGGACCGGCGAGACGCAGGCGCATCGTGATGGGTGCCGTGGCCGGCCTGGCGATCGCGGCTTTCGCCTTCGGGGCGGCGCTCAGCGAGCGGGGCTCGCCGCCGCCGGTGCCCAGCATCGCCTCGCAGCTCTCGTTGCGCTGGCTGGCAGGCGAGCGCCTCATCGCCGGCTTCTCCGGAGGTGAGCTGCCGCCGCCGCTGCGACGGATGATCGGTCGTGGAGAACTGGCCGGGGTGGTTCTCTTCGAAGAAAACCTGCCCGGTCGTGCTGCCGCGAGGCGGCTCAGCATGGAGATCCAGTCGATCCCCCGCCCGCGCGGGCTGCGCGATCCGCTCCTGCTCATGTCCGACCAGGAGGGCGGCCTGGTGAAGCGCCTTGCGGGCCCACCCGCTCTCTCCGCCGCGCAGATGGGCGCGGCGGGCGCGCGCGTGAGCCGGGCGCAGGGCCGGGCCACAGCCGCCAGCCTGGGGGACGCCGGCATCAACGTCGACCTCGCCCCAGTGCTCGATGTCGCCCGCGCGGGCGGCACGATCGCCGAAACGGAACGGGGCTTCGGCGCGACGGCGGCGCGGGTGATCGCCAGCGCAGTTCCCTTTGCCGAAGGCCTGCGGGGCGGCGGCGTCCTTGCCGCCGCGAAGCACTTCCCCGGCCTTGGTACTGCGGGCGAAAACACCGATTTCGCGGTGCAGCGCATCGGCCTCTCCAAGCGGGACCTCCGCGCTGTCGACGAGCGCCCCTACCGCCGCTTCATCGCCGCAGGCGGCGAGATGGTGATGCTGAGCACGGCGATCTACCCGGCTTACTCGCCGCGGCCGGCGGCCTTCGCCAGGCCGGTCGCCACGGGCGAGCTGCGCGGGCGGCTCGGTTTCGAGGGCGTTTCGATCACCGACGCGCTCGAATCGGCGGCGGTGCGAGATTTCGGCGGGCCGGCGGCCGCCGCGACGGCCGCCGCCGGAGCGGGCACCGACCTCCTTCTCTTCACCGGCTACCGCGCCGCCGCCATCGCCGGCCGCGCGCTCGTGCGCGAGCTGCGACGCCACCCCTCGGCCCGTTCCGCCTTCGAGGCATCAGCGAGTCGCGTGCTGCGGCTCCGCCATTCCCTCGCGGCTAAACGCGATCCGCGACGGTGATCCCTAACTCGCTCGGGTGGGGCTCGGGCGTGGTCGCGTCGAAGAGCCGCACCCGGTCGCGTCCCGAGCCCTTGGCCGCATACATCGCCGCATCGGCCCGGCCCAGCACCGACTCGTAACTGAGCCGCTGGCCGCTGCCGAAGGGAGCGACCCCGATGCTGGCCGTGATCGCAGGGACTTCCGGTTCGCTTTCCATGCGCTCGCGGATCGCGGCGGCGATCTCGCCGGCCACCTCCTCCGCCTCGCCGAGCTCGCAGCGGGGCAGGACGACGGCGAACTCGTCACCGCCGAGCCGGGCGAGCAGGTCGGTCTCGCGGGAGCGGCCGCGCAGGACCTCGGCGATCTCGGTCAGCACCCGGTCCCCGGCCGGATGGCCGAGCGTGTCGTTGACCTGCTTGAAGTGGTCGAGGTCGAGCATCAGCAGCGCGCCGGGCACCCCGTAGCGGTGGCTGCGGGCCAGCTCGGTGCGCAGGTCTTCCTCGAAGCGGCGGCGGTTCCTCAGGCCGGTGAGTGGGTCGTGACTCGCCTCGCGGGCCAGCTCGTGCATGCGTTCGCTGCGGCTCCAGACCAGCACGAGCGCCGCCAGCAGCCCGGCCAGGGAGATGCCGACGATGGCAATCATCACCGGCAGGTCGACCCCCGGCGAGCTAGGGTCGCGCACGCGCAGCAGCCAGGTCCGGCCGGCGATCCGGAGCGGTGCGGCGGCACTTTGGGCAGGAGGGAGATCCCTGCCTGAGACCGGGCGGCCGTGTTCGAACAGGGCGGCTTCGATACCGCTGGGCAGTGCGGTCGCCGCCGCTTCGGCAAGGTCGGCGACATGGAAGGAGCCGACGGCGAAGCCGACCAGGGCGGCGCGGCGCTGGGCGGCGGTGCGAGTCGGTGCGCCGTCGCGGAAGACGGGGCGGAAGACGTTGATCCCGGTGCCGCCGGCCGGCAGGCGCATCACCGGCGTAGTCGCCACTTGGCCCGTGGCGCGGGCCTGGAGCAGGTAGCGGCCCCGCAGGGCATCGCTGCCGATGTCATAGCCGAGCGGCACATGAACGGTGATCCCGGCAACGGTCGCGGCGTCGACCAGCGGGAAGTAGATCTCGCGCCGGGCGGCGGGGCGCAGCTCGCCCAGCGGCCCCCGTTCGAGGATCGGCAGGTGCCGGCGGCGTTCGAACCCGGCCCGGTCCGCGTTGGGCACGGCGCGGAGGAAGCCGGTCGCGGAGAGCCCGCCCGAGTGGAGCAGCGGGCCGGTCATCACGTCGAACTCGTGGGGGGTGAAGTTACCCTCCGCCCGGTAGAACGCAGCGGCGCTGCTCAGCTGCCCGACCGAGAGCGCCGCGAGCGCTTCGGCCTGGCGGGCGGCGCGGGCCGCATCGCCCTGCTGCTGGGTCTCGAAGTTGTCGCGTTCGCGCTCGTGCACGACCAGGGCGACCGCGATCGAGCCGACCGCGACCGCGATCGCAACGGCAAAGCCGAGCCAAAAGCGAGTGCGCATCTTCTTCTTGTCGGCCGCTTCCCGCCTTGCCTCAATCGACGGGCGTATTTGCAAGCGACTCCCAGAGGTAGAGCGAGGCAAGGCTGCGGTGCGGCCGCCACGGCTCGCCGATCTCAATCACCTTCGCCGGCGCCGGCATCTCCTCCAGGCCGTACTCGACCTGCACCGCCTTGCGGATGCCGAGGTCGCCGCCGGAGAGCACGTCGGGGCGTTCGAGGTGGAAGAGCAGGAACATCTCGGCGGTCCAGGCGCCCAGTCCCCGCACGGCGACGATCTCCTCGATGACCTCCTCGTCGTTGAGCTCCTCGAGACGGTCGAGCTCGAGCTCGCCGTCGAGCACGTGGGTGGCGAGGTCGCGGACGTACTCGACCTTGCGCCCGGAGAGCCCGGCCGCCCGCAGGTCCTCTTCGCCTGCTTCGAGCAGCTGCGCGGGTGAGGGAGTTGCCCCGCCGAAAAGCTCGAGCACGCGGCCGTAGATCGTTCGCGCCGCCTTGGTCGAGAGCTGCTGGCCGACGATCGCCCGCAGCAGCGCCCCGTAGGCGTCGGCCGGTTTCTCCTCGCTGCGGCGACGCAGGCGAGTGGCGAGGTCGATCTTGCCGACCCGCTCGATCAGCGCCGCCATCGTCGGGTCGGCGGCGGCGAGCTCACGCCGTGCCTTCGCGCTCATCGCCCTCGCCAGACGGGCTTGCGCTTCTCGGCAAAGGCCTCGATGCCCTCGCGAAAGTCCTCCGAGGAGAAGCAGGACTCGCGCAGCGCGATCAGGCCCGCCTCCTCCTGCTCGCTCAGCACCGGCGAGGCGGCAAGCAGGTCGATCGCGCTTTTGTTGCCGCGCATCGAGAGCGGCGCGTTGGCCGCGATCTCAGCCGCCAGGGCAACGCTGGCCTGCTCCAGCTCCTCGTCGGGGACGACTTCGTGGACGAGGCCGATCTTGGCGGCGCGGGCGGCCTCGAAGTTGCGGCCGGTGAGGAAGAGCTCCTTGGTGCGGGCGAGCCCGAGCGTGTCGAGGAACTTGCGCAGGCCGGTGTGGCCGTAGACGAGCCCGAGCTTGACCGGCGGCATGCCGAGCTTGGCGCCAGCCGCGGCGATCCGCAGGTCGCAGGTGATCGCCAGCTCCAGGCCGCCGCCGACGCAGGCGCCGTTGAGCGCCGCCACGGTCGGCCAGGGGTGCGAGGCGAGCGCCTCCATCGCGGCGTGGAAGGGATGGGCGACCAGGGCCTCGGCGTCGCGCTCGAAGGTCTCGGCGGGGATCGCCGCGATGTCATAGCCCGCCGAGAAGACCGGCGGCGCGCCGGTGATCAGCAGGCAGCGCGTCTCGATGCCCTGGTCGAGCCGGGGCAGGGCCTCGGCGAGCGCGTCGAGGATCTCGTGGTCGAGCGCGTTGCGGCGGTCCGGATTGGAGATGCGGAGCCGGACGACCGCCTCAGCGGGCGAGTCGAGCAGCAGCTTGCCGCCGGCGAGCTGCTCGTTCATCGAACACCGCGTCCCCGCGCAAATCGACCCGGACCCGAATACCCGGAAGCCACCGTGTCGATTTGTACTTTCACTCAAGCACTACGAGGACGTCGCCTTCGCTGACCGACTGGCCCTCCTCGCAGCGAATCTCCTTGACGGTTCCGTCGTCTTCGGCCTCGACCGGGATCTCCATCTTCATCGACTCGAGGATCACGACCGTGTCCCCGTCCTCGACGGTGTCCCCAACCGCGACCTCGATTTTCCACACGTTGCCGGTGATGTGCGCCTCGATGTCTGCCATGGCGCGGGAGAATATCCGCCGTGTCCGACCTCGCCGTGATCGTCGCCGCCCGAAACGAGGCCGACCGGGTGGGTGAGACGGTCGCCGCGCTGCGGTCTGTCTTCCCCGGCGCGCGGGTCTGGGTTGCCGACGACGCATCTGAAGACGGGACCGCGGAGGTGGCGATGGCCGCCGGCGCACGCGTGGTCAGCCGCGGCCGCCCGCACGGCAAGGGGGCCAACGTGACCGCCGCCGCCGAGGCCGCGCTCAGCGATGGCGACGCGCCGCCCCTCTTCCTGCTCTGCGACGGGGACCTCGGCGCCTCCGCGGCGCACCTGGCGCCGTTGGTCGAGTCGGTGCGAGCGGGCGAGTGCGACCTCGCCGTCGCTGCTTTCTCCAACCGGATCGGCGGCGGTTTCGGCCTCGCTCTGGGTTTCGCCCGCTGGGCGATCCGTCGTCTCTGCGGCTTCGACGCCAGGGCGCCGATCTCCGGCCAGCGGGCGATGCGCGTCGAGGTGCTGTGCGATGCGCTCCCTTTTGCCCGGAGCTACGGCATGGAGCTGGGAATGACGGTCGACGCGGTTCGCGCCGGCTATCGGATTGAGGAGTACGACCTTGACCTCGTGCACCGGGCCACGGGGCGCACAATCGGTGGGTTCATCCATCGTGGTCGTCAGCTGGCCGACTTTGGCCGAGCCTATGTGGCGCGCTCAAGGACGAAATAGTTACAAAACAATGAGGAACACTTCCATAAGAAGATAAACCGAAATGATCAAATTCTTTAGTGTCATCACTTCATTCCATACACAAGGGAGGCGTGATGTCACACATTGCTTGCTGTTCGGTTGCACCCCCGGACCTACTCGCCAGGTTGGCCGAAGGAGATGATCCGGAGCTACGGGAGGCAGCGCTGGCGACGATCGCAGCGTCGGCTTCGATGCGAACGCAGCGGGCGATCATCGGTCGCTTGGCCCGCGAACTGGATCGCGATCCGATGTCGCTTGCCTTCGTCACGCCACCGCCTGCCCACGGCTTGCAGCAGACGGTTTACGACGTCGGGCACCTCGGCCGCTCAGCCTTGCCGGGCAAACGCGTGCGCGGGGCCGGCGATCCGCCCAGCGGCGACGAGGCGGTGGACGGCGCCTACGAGACGACCGAGGCCACCTACAACTTCCTCAAGGATGGGCTCGGCCGCGACAGCATCGACGACAAAGGCATGGAACTGATCTCGAGCGTCCACTACAGCGCTAAATTCGATAATGCCTTCTGGCAGGGAGCCCAGATGGTCTATGGCGACGGAGGCAGGATCTTCAAGCAGAACTCCCTGCCGAAGTGCCTCAGCGTGACCGCGCACGAGAATGGCCACGGGGTCGTTCAACACACGGTTGGTCTCATATACAGCAAGCAACCGGGCGCGCTGAACGAGGCCATCGCCGATGCCTTCGGCGCCTCCGCCACCCAGTATGCGAAGAAACAGACTGCGGCAGACGCGGATTGGCTGATCGGTGAGGACACGCTGATGCCGCCCTTGGGCAAGGCTCTTCGTTCGATGAAGAACCCCGGTGACCCCGACGTCGCCAGCCCCCAGCCCGCGAAGATGTCCGAATACAGGGATCTTCCGGACGATGGCGACCCCCGCAACGACAACGGTGGCGTCCACATCAACTCGGGTATTCCCAATAAGGCCTTCTACCTGGCGGCGACGACGATCGGCGGAAACACGTGGGAGGGAGCCGGGAAGATCTGGTACCGGGCACTCACCAGCGGCCTGCTCTCGCCCACCTCGGACTTCAAAGCCGCGGCCGACGCCACGGTGAAGGTGGCCAAGCAAATTGGCAGCGCGAGCGATGCCGAAGCCGTCGAGGCGGCGTGGAAAGAGGTCGAAGTACTGTCTTGACATGAAGATCGAGATCGTGCGCGGCGGCGGTGTTGCGGGGCTGACGAGCAGTACCCGGCTGGACTCGGACGCGCTCTCAGCGGATGACACCGCCGCCCTCGAGGGGCTCGTCGATCGCTCGAGCCTGCTCGCATCGCCGCCGCGCCGCGCCTCTTCGCCAGGGCACCCCGACGAGCTGCTCTACTCAGTTACCGTCGGCGACGGCCCGGAAGTGCACACGCACAGTTTCAGCGAGGGCGATCTGCCCGAAGAGGTGGACGCACTGATCAGGTGGGTCGAGGCTCACCCGCAGCACGAGGAAGAGATCACCCCGCCGTGAGCGCCGCGGCCCGCGGCCAGCCGCCCTCGGCCCGCTCGACCTGCCCCGCGAGCGAGAGCAGCGTCGCCTCGTCATTTTCGCGCCCGAGCAGCTGTGCGCCGATCGGCAGGCCGGTGCCTGTGAGCCCTGCGGGGACGCTGATCCCGGGCCAGCCGACCACGTTCCAGGCGAAGGCAAAGGGGCAGGTGGCGCTGGCCGTGTTGCCGGTCTTCCAGTAGCCGCGGCCGTCGAGGGCACCGATGCGGGGGGCCGGCCTCGCCGTGGTCGGGGTGAGGACTACGTCGCAGCGCTCGAAGACGCGACCGATGCGGCGTCGGATCGCCGGCTCGCCGGCGCGGGAGAGGCGCAGCGGCAGGCCGCTGAGTGCCTTGCCGATGCGGGCCGCGGCCCGGGTGCGCGGCTCGAGGCTGGCGCGGTCTTCGCCGTGGGCGGCGAGCCATTCCTCGACCGCGGCCTCGCCGCGGGCGACGATAGCCGGGCCGACCAGCCCGTAGGCGGGATCGACCCGGACGATCTCGTGGCCGAGCCCGGCAAGCCGCTCGGCGAAGCCCTCGATCGCCTCGCGGTGCTCGTCGTGCACGCCGCTGGGCACGCCGAAGGGCGTGGCGAAGGAGAGGGCGACGCGCAGGCGTCCCGGCTCCCGGGCGGCGGCGTCGGAGAAGGATTCGGCGGGGGGGACGGGCTTGTGCAGGTCGGCGGGGACGTTGCCGTGGACGGCGTCGAGCAGCAGGGCGGCGTCGGCGGCCGAGCGCGCCAGCGGGCCGAAGACGCTGAGGCCGTTGAAGGACTCGGCGTCGGGCCAGGTCGAGATGCGGCCGCGCTGTGGCTTCAGCCCGACCAGGCCGGTCCAGGCGGCGGGGATGCGGATCGAGCCGGCGCCGTCGGAGCCGATTGCCGCCGGGACGATTCCGGCCGCGACCGCCGCTGCCGCGCCGCCACTGGAGCCGCCGGGCGTGTGGTCGAGATTCCAGGGGTTGCGCGTGGCGCCGTGCAGGGGGGTCTCGGTGAAGTGCCAGAGGCCGACCTCGGGCGCGTGGGTCTTGCCAATCACGATCGCGCCCGCCTCGCGCAGCCGGCGCACGGCCTCGGCGTCGCGCACGGCTGGCCGGCCGCCGCCGCAGCCGAAGGGGGTGGTGTGGCCGCCGAGGTCGACATCGTCCTTGATTGCCACGGGGACGCCAAGCAAGGGCGCGCGCTCGCCGGCCGCAAGCCGCCGGTCGGCCTCATCGGCCGCCGCCAGGGCCTCGTCGGCGCAGATGACGCGAAAGGCGTTGAGGCTCTCCTGGCTGGCCTCCGCCCGCGCCAGCGCCTCGGCGACCAGGTCCCGCGATGCGGCCTCCCCGGCCTGGAGCTGCTGCGCCTGCTCGTGCAGGCCGGCGCCCGCGCTCGTCCCTCTTGTCATCGTCGCCATCGGTGTCTCCTCGCCGTGGAAATCGTTGTTCGTTCGAACGAACGATAAGCGAAGAAGGTAGGCTGGCGCTTCTTGGCAACCGTCGCCTCCTCCGACACCCGCGAGCGGATCCTCCGCGCCACGGTCGAGCTGATCGGCGAGGAGGGGGTCCCCGCCGTCACCAATCGCCGCGTCGCCGGCGCTGCTGGCGTGGCGCTGGGCTCGCTCACCTACCACTTCCCCAGCCAGGTGGACCTGCTGCGCGAGAGCCTGCTGCTCTACGTCGGCGAGGAGGTGGCCAAACAAGAGGAGATCGCCGCCGAGCTGCGCCGCAGCGAGCCGAGCGTCGAGCAGATCGCGGCCGAAGTCCAGCGCGTGGTCGAGGAGTCGACCAACCGGATCCAGCAGCTCGCCGAGATCGAGCTTCACCTGCAAGCGGCGCGCGATCCGGCGTTGCGCGAGGCCTCGTTGCGCTGCTTCGAGGCCTACGAAGGCGTGGCGGCGGCGGCGCTGGAGATGCTCGAGGTGCCCGACGGCGCCCGCCACGCGCGCACGATCGTGGCGTTGATGTACGGGATGGGGCTGCGCCGGCTCGGCACCGGCGAGGACGCCTCCGGGGTTGCCGAGAGCCTGCTCACGGTGATGCGGGGGATCGCGCCCTGATCCTGGCGATCGACCAGGGGACGACGGGGACCACCTGTCTCGTCTTCGATACCGAGGGAAGGGTCGCCGGCCAGGCTTACTCGGAGTTCGAGCAGCACTTCCCGCGGCCGGGCTGGATCGAGCACGACCCGGCTGAAATCTGGGAGGTGACCCGCCGCGTCGCCGTGGGGGCGATCGTCGACGCCGGCATTCTCGGCAGCGAACTCGACGCGATCGGGATCACCAACCAGCGCGAGACCGTGGTCGCCTGGGACCCGCGCAGCGGCGAGCCGCTGCACCGGGCACTTGTCTGGCAGGACCGGCGCACGGCCGGCCGCTGCGCCGAGCTGCGCGCCGCCGGCCACGAGCCGCTGGTCCGCGAGCGCACCGGGCTCGTCATCGATCCCTACTTCTCGGCGACCAAGATCGAGTGGCTGCTGCGCAACGCCGAGGGGATGGAGCGAGCTGTCTTCGGCACGATCGACTCCTGGCTCCTCTTCAAGCTCACCGGCCGCCACGCGACCGATCACACCAATGCCTCGCGCACGATGCTCTTCGACATCCGCCGCCGCGCCTGGGACGAGGAGCTCTGCGCCCTGCTCGGCGTCGACCCCGGCCGGCTGCCCGAGGTGCTCCCCTCCGTCCACGTCTATGGCACCACCTCGGAGTTCGGCGGCGAGGTGCCGGTGGCGGGGATCGCCGGCGACCAGCAGGCTGCCCTCTTCGGCCAGGCCTGCCACCGCGCCGGCACGGCCAAGAACACCTACGGGACCGGCAGCTTCGTCCTGCTCCACACCGGCGCCGAGGCGCCCGGGCTGGGAGACGGCTTGCTGGCGACGATGGCCTGCGGGACGGACGAGGAGCCCGCCTACGCGCTCGAGGCCTCGATCTTCGTCACCGGCGCCGCCGTGCAGTGGCTGCGCGATGGCCTCGGCGTCATCGACCATGCTGAGCAGACCGAGGAGCTGGCTGCCTCGCTGGCAAGCAACGACGGCGTCTATTTCGTGCCGGCCCTGACCGGGCTGGGCTCGCCGCACTGGGACCCCTACGCGCGCGGCACGATCGTCGGCCTCACCCGCGGCAGCGGCCGGGCCCACCTGGCACGGGCGGCGCTGGAGGCGATCGCCTTCCAGACGGTCGACGCGGTGCGGGCGCAGGAGGCAGCGGCCGGCGAGCGCCTCACCGTGCTCAAGGCCGACGGCGGCGCGGTCACCAACCGCTGGCTGATGCAGTTCCAGGCCGATGCCCTCGGCTGCGAGGTGATCGTGCCGGAGGTGACCGAGACGACCGCGCTCGGGGCCGCCTACCTGGCCGGGGTCGCGACCGGGCGCTGGAGCCTCGACCAGGTGGCGCAGATGTGGCGCGAGTCCGCCCGTTACGAGCCGGCGATGGGAGAGGACGAGCGGGCTGCCCTGCTGGCCGATTGGCACCGGGCTCTCGAGCGGGCACGGGGCTGGGTCGAGCCTGCCGCCGAGGGCGCGTAACCGCTCCCGGGGGCGGGGGTACGCGTAGCGACGGCCGGGGAGGCCGCGCTCACCTATGCCCGAGATGAAGCCACAGGTCTATAAGGACGAACGTCCCGCCGAGTACTTCGACCAGTTCCATGAGTCCGCCCGCAAGGGCGTTGGATGGACCTACACCTTCGTCCGCGCCCTCATCTCGCTGCCGACGCTGCTGATCTATCGCGTGCGCGCGATCGGGGTCCGGAACGTCCCCCGGACCGGGGCGCTGATCCTCGCTCCCAATCATTTCAGCCAGATGGACCACTTCTTCGTCGGCCTCTACCTGCTGCGGCGCAAGGTGCGCTTCATGGCCAAGTCGCAGATGTTCGGCCCGCCCGTGCTCACCTACATCTACAAGCACGGCGGCGTCTTCCCGGTGCGGCGCGGGCATCACGACGAGAAGGCGATCGAGACGGCACTGGCGATTCTCGACCAGGACGAGATGCTGCTCGTCTACGCCGAGGGCGGGCGCTCGCGCAGCGGCAAGCTGAAAGAGGTCAAGCCCGGGATCGGCCGCATCGCGCTGGAATCCGGCGCCCCCGTGGTGCCGGTCGCGATCCAGGGCTCGGAGAAGGTGCGCCGCTGGAAACGGCTCCGGTTCCCCAAGGTGACGGTGCAGTTCGGCGAGCCGCTGAGCTTTCCCACCGAGCAGGCGCCGAGCCGCGAGCGGCAGCTGGAGGTCGCGCAGCAGATCTTCGCGCCTGTGCGTGAGATGTACGAGGGACTGGCTACTCGTAGCGAGCGTTGAGCCCGGCGAGGAACTCCGGGTCGTGGCCCGGGGTGACGATCGCGTCGGGGTACTGCCGTTTGAACAGCTTCAGCTCCTGCAGCGAGCGCCGGTAGTTGTGGGCGTCGAAGGGGCGGGGCGCGAGCGGCGCGTCGCCGTCGAGCTGCGCCGCGGTGTAGGTGGCGTCGCCGCCGATCACGAAATCGCGCTTCGAGAGGCGGGCGATCACCGACATGTGGCCGGCGCTGTGGCCGGGCGTGTAGGCGAGGCGCAGCGAGCCGTCACCGAAGAGGTCGAAGGTGCGGCCGAAGCTCGAGTAGGAGTCGATGCCGCCGCGGTCGAAGTCGATCGTGCGGTAGTCGAAGGCGTAGTCGAAGTGGATGCGGCGGTAGCCGTTGAGCAGCGGCCGCGGGCCGGTCGCGGCGGACTCCCACTCCTTTTCGCTGAGCACGAAGGTCGAGTTGGGGAACTCGGAGATCGCCGAGGTGTGGTCGATATGCATGTGGGTCATCACCACGACCGGGATCTCGCCGGGGTCGAGGCCGCGCTCGCGCAGTTGGGAGGGCACGTCCTTGCCGCTCTCCAGCGCCGGGTGGCCGAAGCGCACTCCGGCGCCGCCGAAGTTCTCCTTGCCGTCGGTGGCGATCGAGGGGTGCAGGCCGGTGTCGACGAGGATCGCGCCGGCGCTGGGATGGCGGATCAGGTAGGCCGGGCAGGGGACCGTGGCCGCCGGGTTGCCGCTGAGCAGGGCGCGCAGCAGCTTCAGCGTCTCGAAGCGGCCGCCTGGGCGTTCCATCATCGTCCGCGGCCAGGTGACGGTGCCGGCGAGGAGCGGTTCGACCGCGACGGTTGTGCCGGGGGTGCCGCCGGCTAGGGGCTCGTGCAGGGGTTTTGGCTCTACGCGGACCTTCATTGCCGCCCAGGTTACGGTGAGCGACCGCCTATAGGCTGCGGGGCCGATGACTGAAAGCCCGCATTCGCGCATCTTCAGAGAGGGATTGCTCGACGGTCAGGTCTGCGTCGTCTCCGGCGCCGGCAGCGGTCTCGGCCGCGAGACTGCCCTGGAGCTGACGCGCCTCGGCGCCGTTGTGGTCGGCTGCGGGCGGCGCCAGGAGCCGCTGGAGGAGACCGCCGGGCTGGCGGGCGGACTGGCCGGTTCCTTCGCGCACGAGGCGATCGACATTCGTGAGGAGGAGGCCGTCGGCGGTTTCTTCGACGGCGTGCTCGAGCGCCACGGGCGCATCGACGTACTGGTCAACAACGCCGGCGGCCAGTTCCTCGCCCCGGCCGAGTCGATCACGCCGAAAGGCTTCCGCACGGTGATCGAGCTGAACGTGCAGGGCACCTGGCTGATGACCCATGCGGCGGCGACCAAGGCCTTCATCCCGCAGGGCGGCGGCAAGGTTCTCAGCGTCACCCTCTCACCTCACAACGGCATGCCGGGGATGGTCCACTCGGGCGCCGCACGGGCTGCGGTGGAGAACATGATGCGCACGCTGGCGGTCGAGTGGGCCCGCTTCGGAATCAAGACCTGCGCCCTGGCGGCGGGCCAGTTCGCCACGGAGACGCTGCTGACCAAGTATCCGCGGGTCGTCGTCGACAACCTCGAGCGTTCGATCCCGATCGGCCGCGCCGGTCGGGCCGAGGAGATGGCCTGGCTGGTCGCCTACCTCGCCTCTCCCGCCGGCGACTTCGTCTCCGGCACGACGATCACGATCGACGGCGCCCGCGACAACTGGGCCGGGCCATGGCCTCCTGACGCAATCACTAGCCTGAGTGGCGATCCCGTCGCCGAGGAGCGGCGACCGAAGTCCTAGCGGGGCTCGAGCACGACCACGGGAATTTCGCGGCCCTTGCTTCTTGCGGCGTAGCTCTCGTAGTCGCGGTAAACGCGAACGGCCTTGGTCCAGATTCGCTCGCGCTCCTCACCGGTGGCGATGCGGGCGTGGACGGGGCGGTGCTCACCGCCGATCTGCACCGTGGTGTCCGGATTGGCTTTGAGGTTGTAGAGCCAGGCCGGGTTTTTGGGGAAGCCTCCCTTGGAGGCGATCACGGCGACGTTGTCGCCGTCCTCGACGTAGAGCAGGGGGGATGTGCGCTTGGTGCCGCTCTTGGCGCCGATGTGGTCGAGCAGCAGAATGCGGATGCCGGTGCCCGGCACGGTGTGGCCGATGCGGCCGCCGCTGGCGCGGTAGGCGGCCGTGTGCAGGCCCATGAAGCGGGTGAGGGCAGGCCAAATCCGATCCGCTACATCGAGGTAGCGGGGCGGGCGCCTGCCCTCTCTCGCCGTTGAGCTCAGGTGTACATCCCCCCGAACATGCCGCCGGTCACGTTGAGCACCTGGCCGTGCACGTAGTCGGCCAGCGGTGAGCAGAGGAAGAGGACCGGGGCCGAGGCCTCCTCAGGGGTGGCGGGACGGCCGAGCGGGATGATCGCCGAAGCCATCGCCCGCATCTGCTCGGGGATGCCGAGCTCGATCTTCTCGCCGCCCGGAGCGGTCATCTCGCCGCCCTGCTCCTTGGCCGCGGTGAGGCGGGTTTCGACGAAGCCGAAGGCGACCGCGTTGACGTTGATCTTGAACTGGCCCCACTCCTTGGCCAGCGTTTTGGTCAAGCCGACGACGCCCATCTTCGCCGCCGAGTAGTTGACCTGGCCGGCGTTGCCCATCATCCCGGAGGTCGAGGAGGTGTTGACGATCTTGCGGAAGACCTCCTTGCCTTCGTTGCGCTCGGCCTTGGCCGCCTCGCGCCAGTGGGGCGCGAGCGCGCGGGCGACGCGGAAGGGGACGATCGTGTGGATGTCGAGCATCGCCTGGAACTGCTCGTCGGTCATCTTGTGGGCGACGCTGTCCCAGGTGTAGCCGGCGTTGTTGACGACGATGTCGACCGAGCCGAAGGCGTCGACTCCAGCCGCGACCAGCTGGTCGCAGGCATCCGTCTTGGTCAGGTCGCCGGCGAAGACGGCGGTCTCGCCCTCGATCTCGCTCGCCGCCTGCTCGGCGACGTCGGCGTCGAGGTCGTTGATCAGCACCTTGGCGCCCTCGCGGACGAACATCTCGGCGGTCGCCCGGCCGATCCCGCGCGCCGATCCGGTGACGATCGCCGCTTTCCCGTCAAGAAGTCCCATCAGTCTGCTCTCTCCTTATATGGATCGCTGAAAGTCGGCTCGGGAGGCTACAAGGAACCGGCCGCCCTGGTTGACTGGCCAGTCGGGAGCTGGACGGCGGTTCCTCCGCTGCCCGGCTTAGGGTTCGGGAGAGAGGAACAGGCGGTAGTCGAAGGCGACCTCGTAGCCCATCGCCTGGTAGATCGGCTTGCCCATCGGCGAGGCCTGCAGCGAGGCGACGTTCGCGCCGAGATCGAAGCCGGCGGCGGTTGCCGCGGCGGTGACCGCGCGCCCGAGGCCGCGCCCCCGCGCCTGCGTACGGCTCCCGACCCAGTAGATGCCGGCTACGTCGTCGCTGACGATCGTCATCGCGATGCTGACCGGCTCGCCGTCGAGGTAGGCGGTGAAGGCGACGACGTTCTCGGCGAGCAGGCCGGCGTGATTGGTGTAGCCGGAGAAGATCTCAGGCGGGAAGCCGATGTCCGCGTAGGACTCAATCGCGACGCGCCAGAAGTCGGCCGCCTGCTCGGGCGATTCCAGCTTGCGCAGCTCAGTTCCCGGTGACAGGGCGGCCGGCTCCGGTCGCTCCTCGAGCACCATCTCGGGCATCTCGTAGACGGCTTGGAAGCCGGCCGCTTCGGCTGCCGCCGCGAGGTCGTCGTCCTCTGGCTGGCCCGCTTTGACCCAGACGCTGAAGCGGCGCCCCTTCGCGGCGAAGAACTCGCTGGCGCGGATGATGAGCTCGCCGGCGTCGACTCCGTCGTCGCGGCGAAAGGCGCCGTTGGAGATCACCGGGTGGGTGGCGCTGCCGGCGCCGAAGAGCCAGCCAGGCCCGGCCTCGATCGCGGCGCCGGGGTCCAGCTCGAAGAACCGGCGCGAGCTGTCGACGAGGTTGAGGTGGGCGCGCCGGAGCTCGTCACCCGCCAAGCTCGACGCCCCCGTCCTCGGTGACCGTCCAATGCGGGTTGTGGGCGATCTCCCAAGGATGACCGTCGGGGTCGATGAAGACCGCGCTGTAGCCGCCCCAGAAGGTTTTGGCCGGCTCGCGGCCGATCTCGGCGCCCGCCCGCCGAGCCTCCTCGATCGTCGCGTCGACCTCGGCGGGCGAGCCGAAGTTGAGCGCGAGCGTGATCCCGCCCCAGCCGCCCCCGTCCTCGACGCAGCTGTCCTCGGCCAGCCGGGACCGGTCCCAGAGCGCGAGGACCATGGCGCCTCCCAGCTGGAAGAAGATGACGTCGTCAGCCGGGGCGGCGCCGGTGCCCCAGCCCAGCGCTTCGTAGAAGCGGCGCGCCCGCCCGAGGTCCCCCGTGCCGAGGGTGATCAGGCTGACGCGCTGCTTCATCAGTGGTTCAGGCCGTTGGGCCTGCCGGTGGGGGGTCCGCCGCGGGAGGCTCGGCCGCCGGGGGCTGCTCGGGCAGCGGCGGCGGCATCGCATCGGTGGGCGCCGGCGGCGCGAGTTCACCCGAGACCGGGTCGGCCTCGGCTTGCCAGACCTTGTTCAGCTCGGACTGGATGTAGGCCCAGAGACCGGGCGCGATGAAGAGGTAGAGCAGGATCGCGATCCAGCCGTTGAGCGGAGCCTGCCCGGCGACCTTGGAGGCGCCCATGACGCGCTTGGTGCCCCGCCAGTAGGTGACCAGCGCCGGTATGACGATGATCCCACCGGGGAAGAGGGCCAGGACCGAGTTGGTGGGGTTCTGGCCGAGGTCATATCCCTTGGCCTTGCCGTAGTCGCGCAGCTCCCGATTGATCCGGTACCACCAGACCAGGTGGTAGATCCCGAACGTGACGAACGGCAGCAGCGCCGCCGCCCAGGGGCTGCGGATCTTCACGTTGTCCCCGCTCTCCCGGATCTGCATTTCGTAAGCCATATAAACCTTCTCTCTCCCCACCGCTGACTGGTCGCGGAAGACACTAGCCCACGCATCGCGCGAAATCACCATCCAGTGGACTGTTCTCCGTTTCGGCCACGGCTCGCGATGGGCGATTTCGAGCGAGGTCGAGCCGCAGGGGTTCGAGCACCACCTAGGCCGCGGCGATCGCCGCCAGGTCCTTGGGGCGGAGGAGTGCCTGCAGGGTGCTGCCGTCGACGATCGCGAGGCCGCCCTTGCGCAGCTTGACGTTGGCACCGGTGAGGCGAGCGACCTCGCCGGAGAAGTCGGGCTCATGGCCGACCAGCAGGACGTCACCGCGCCCGGCGGCGAGGGTCAGTGAGTCGAAGGCTCCTTCGCGCAGGTCCTCCGCGATCTCCGGCTCGAGGCCCAGTGCCTCGCAGGTGAGCCGCGCGGTGTCGGCGGCGCGGACCTTTGGGCTGGTCAGGCAGGAGTTGATCGTGGTGCCGAGGGATCGCAACGCCTCTCCCGCGGCCCTTGCCTGCCGCTCGCCCTTCGGCGTCAGCCGCCGCGCCGCGTCGTCGCCGGTACCTTCCTCCGCGTCTCCGTGTCGGAGCAGGTAGATCACGGCCCCGATCCTATGAACTTCGATACCTCGGCTCGCCCGCCTCCTATTCTCGATGTGTGGGATCTCGCCTCTTGTCAGCGATTGCCTTGGTGCTTACTGCTCTGCCGGCTCTGCTTTTCTGCGGGCCGGCGAGCGCGCACTGGCAACCAACGCCCACCACCGCTTCCTGGCAGTGGCAGCTGCAGGGCAAGACCGACACGGGGGTCGCCGCTCCCGTTTACGACGTTGACGGCTTCGAAACGCCGGCTAAGACGGTGCAACGGCTGCACGGGCTCGGGCGTCACGTCATCTGTTACCTGGACGTCGGCAGCTGGGAGCGCTATCGCCCCGACGCCAGTTCCTTCCCTCGCTCGGTGATCGGCCGGCCCTACGAAGGCTTCCCCGACGAGCGCTGGCTAGACGTTCGCCGTTTTCACCTCTTCGCCAATGTGCTGGAACGCCGCTTCGGCACCTGCGCCCGCAAGGGATTCGACGCGGTCGAGCCCGACAACGTCGCCGGCTGGGAAAACAAGACCGGCTTCCCGGTCGACGCCGCCGCGCAGTTGCGCTTCAACCGCTGGGTGGCCCGGCAGGTGCACGCCCGCGGCATGGCGATCGCCCTGAAGAACGACCCGCGGCAGGTGAGGCCACTGCTCGGGGACTTCGACTTCGCGATCGTCGAGGAGTGCTTCCAGTACGAAGAATGCGGCCTCTACGAGCCCTTCGTCGAAGACGGGAAGGCGGTCTTCGAGGCTGAGTACGAACTCGAGCCAAGCGACTACTGCGCCGCCGCGGCTTCGCTGTCCTTCAGCGCGATCCGCAAGTCCTACGACCTCTTCGCCCAGCCCTGGCGGCCATGTCCTGCTGAGTGAAGCTGGGGTCGGCTCAGCAGCCGCCGAGGTGGCGCAGTCGCTTGCGGTAAGCCTGCATCGACCGATGGCGCCAGTCGCCGTGCGTCTGCGTTCGCAGGCTCGCCACTCGCTCGCGGTGGTATGGGGAAGAGAGGCTCTCGGCGTGACCGATCACGTTGCGCAGCTTGATGTGGAAGCGGCAGCGCAGGTAGCGCGTCAACCGCAGCGAGGCCCGCACCTGCCGCCGGTTGCCCAGCACTTCCCCGTCGCTGAACCCCGTGTGCTCGATCCCGATCGCCGTCCAGTTTAGCCCCACCGTGTGCCGGCAGCGAATCCGCAGCGAGACCAACTGGTAGATCCGCCCCGACCCCGAGACGACGAAGTGGGCGCACGTATTCGGCAGCTCGTGCAGCTCCGAGTCCGGATGATCCGGCGCAAACGTGTTGTACACCGCCGCTGCGCTCCCCGTTTCCGCCCAGTGCTCGACGATCACCCGCGGGTGCGCCAGCCGCCAGGTGTCTTCGCCGTAGTGCCGCTCCGAATAGCGAGCCATCTCCCGCTTTCGCTTCGGCCCGAAGGGAATCAGGTGCCGCAAGATGTGCGGACGCGGGACCTGCGTGGCCTGGTTGCCGGCGGAGTAAGAAACGAACCCGGTGGATACCAGTGCCGCCAGCGCGAAGGAAAGAGCAAGCCTCACGCCCATCAGTTTGCCGAGCAAGAGTTAGATATTGCGGACCCGTCGCCCCATCTCGCTGTCGATCGGGTAGCCCGCTGAGTCCCAGAAGCCTGCGGCGATCTCATCATCGAACGCGACCAGCGCGGTGACGCGCTTAGCGCCGCATCTCCGCAGGTAGTCCTCCCCCGCCCGTGTCAACGCCAGGGCGATGCCCTCGCGCCGATGACTCTCGCGGACCGCAAGCCGGTACATGTTCCCCCGCCATCCATCCCAGGCAGCGATCAACGCACCGACGATCTCGCCCTCTCGTACAGCGACCAAGAGCGCGGCCGGCGAGCCCGCGACCAAGCGCTCGATGTCTTCGAGCCGGTCGGGCGTATTCGCGTGTCCACTGCGAGCTTCAGTCCACAGCTCCAGTACCTTCGCCGCGTCACCAAGCTCGCACCGGCGAACTTTGACCTCCTCGCGATTCAAGCGAGGAGCATAGGCCCTACAGCCCCATCAGCTTGCCGAGAATCTCCTTCATCACCTCGTCCGTCCCGCCCCCTATGGGGCCAAGGCGGGCGTCGCGGACGGCGCGCTCGATGCCGTACTCGCGCATGTAGCCGTAGCCGCCGTGGATCTGGAGGGATTGGTCGGCGATCTCCAGGACGGCGCGCTGGGTGACGAGCTTGGCCATGGTCACGTCTTTAATGCAGTCCTGGCCCTCGTAGAACAGGCGCAGGGCGTTGTAGGTGAGGGCGCGGGAGGACTCGGCCTTGGTCGCCATCTCGGCAATCTGGTGGCGGATCGCCTGGAACTTGCCGATCGGGCGGCCGAAGGCTTCGCGTTCCTGGGCGTAGGAGACGGTGGTCTCGATCAGGCGCTGCATCGCTCCGACAGCGCCGATCGCCATCAGCAGCCGCTCCCAGGCGAAGTTGGCCATGATCAGGTGGAAGCCCTTGTTCTCTTCGCCGAGCAGGTTCTCGGCAGGGACCTCGACGTCGGTGAAGGCGAGCTCGCCGGTGTCGGATGAGTGCCAGCCCATCTTCTCCAGCTTCTGCGCCACCTCGTAGCCGGGCATCTCGCGCTCGAGCACGAGGAAGGAGATGCCGTGGTGGCCGCCCTCCTGGGTCGTCTTGCAGGCGCAGACGAGGAAGTCGGCGCGGACGCCGTTGGTGATGAAGGTCTTCGAGCCGTTGACGACGTAGCCGCCGTCGACCTTCCTGGCGAAGGTGGAGATGCCGGCGACGTCGGAGCCGGCGCCGGGCTCGGTGATGCCGAGCGCGCCGATCTTTTCTCCTGCGATCCCCGGCACCAGCCAGCGGCGCTTCTGCTCCTCGGTGCCGAAGTTGAAGATCGGCGGCATCGCGATCGAGGTGTGGGCGTTGAGCCCGGCGGCGACGCCCCCGGAGCCGCCGCTGCGGGCCAGCTCCTCGACCCAGATCGCGTCGTGCAGGTGAGTGCCGCCTTGGCCGCCGTACTCCTCCGGGAACTTCAGCCCAAGGAAGCCGAGCTCGGCGCAGCGGCCGTAGAGCTCGCGGGGGAATTCGCGCGCCTCCTCCCACTCGGGCACGTTGGGCGCGATCTCCTTGCTGGCGAAGCGCCTGACGGTCTCGCGCAACTCCTCGTGCTCCTCGCCAAAGGGCGGCAGCGTCGCGCGCGTTCCCGTGTCCTTGATTACGGTCATCGTTCCCCGGCGGCGAATCTTCCCTCATATCGATGGACCACACGACCCTCAGCCTGATCACGATCCCGCTCTTCACCGGGGCGATCGGCTACGTCACCAACCTCAGCGGCGTCTGGATGCTCTTCTATCCGGTGCGCTTCGCCGGGATCAAAGTGCCGGGCCTGGCGCCGCTCGCCAACGTGATGCCGCGGCGTATCCAGCAGATCCCGGGACTGGGCCAGGGCGGCCTCGGCTGGCAGGGGATCGTCCCTTCGCGGGCGGCCAAGATGGGCTCGATCGCGGTCGACAAAGGGCTCTCCAAGGTGGGCAGCCCGGGCGAGTTCTACCGCCAGCTCGATCCCGAGGCGATCGCCGAGCAGATCCTCGCGACCGCCCGTGGCGAGATCCACGACGTGGTCGAGCGGATCATGGAGCGAGAGCGCCCGCAGCTCTGGAACGACCTGCCGCCGCGTGTGCGCGCCGCCGTCCACGCTCGCGTCGAGGAGCAGCTGCCGCAGATCGTGCGCACGATCACCGAGGAAATCGGCAACCACGCCGACGACCTGATCGACGTCAAGCTGATGGTGATCCGCCGCCTCGAGGCGAACCCCGCACTGGCCAACCGGATCTTCCTCGAGGTCGGTCGCAAGGAGCTGCGCTTCATCGTCAACTTCGGCTTCTTCTTCGGCCTGCTGCTCGGCATCCCCACTGCCTTCTTCACCGAGTACGTGCTGACCCCGTGGTGGGTTCTGCCGATTGCGGGCGTACTGATCGGCTACACGACCAACCTGCTTGGCATCCGCATGATCTTCGAGCCGGTGCGTCCGCGGCAGGTCGGGCCGTTCGAGATCCAGGGGCTCTTCCTCAAGCGCCAGCCCGAGGTCGCCGAGGTCTACGCGGACATCATCGCCGACGACGTGGTGACGATGACCAACGTCGCCGATGACCTGATGCACGGGCCCAACTCGGATCGCACCCGGCAGCTGATCGAGGACTCGCTGCGACCCGCCATCGACCGGGCGCTCGGCCGGGCGCGAGGGGCGGTGCGGGTCGCGGTCGGCAGCCGCGACTACGAGACGATCCGGGCCTCGCTCGCGACCGAGGCCGCCGACTACGCGGTGAGCCCGCTCGCCGACGAGGAGTTCAACGCGCGGCAGAGGGAGGGCGTGCGCGAGTTCGTCGCCACGCGGGTGCGGGCGATGGGGCCGCCCGAATTCTCGGAGATGCTGCGCACGGCGATGCGCGAGGACGAGTGGCTGCTCTACCTGCACGGGGCCGTGCTCGGATTCGGCGCCGGGCTGCTACACCTGGCGATCTTCGGATGAGCATCGACGACGAGAGAAGAGGGTCGGCGGGGCCGCGGCGGGCGCCACCCGCGAACGGGCAGCAGGCGGTCGAAGAGCTGCTGCAGGCGGCGCCCGGCTTGGCCCGGATCGCCGCGAGCATGGCCCGGCAGGGAGCTTCGGAGATCGTCAATGCCTACGCCGAGGGGGCGTCCCGCGTGGTGCGCGCCGCCTCCCAAGGCGAGTCGACCGCCGACGCGGTCCAGGAGACCACCGCCGAGCTCCGTGCCTACCTGCGCGAGCTGATCGGCGTCGAGGAAGGGTCGCGCTCGCGGCCGGCGGGAAGCGACTCATCGGCGGAGGCGCTGCGCAACCGCGGCGAGGAGCTGCTGCGCCGCTCGGCCGACGTCAACGTCGATGTGGACTCCCACCCCGCCTACATGCGGATCCTCGACGCCTTGGCACCCGACGAGGCCCGCATCCTGCGCTTCCTCGCCCGAGAGGGCGAGCAGCCCTCGGTCGACGTGCGGGCCGGCCTGCCGTTCGCCTCGGAGCTGGTCGCCGGGGGCTGCACGATGATCGCCGAGGAGGCCGGCTGCCGCCACGCCGACCGCGTCTACGCCTACCTCAACAACCTCAACCGCCTCGGCCTCGTCTGGTTCTCACGCGAGGCGCTGCGCGACGCCCGCCGCTACCAGGTGCTCGAGGCGCAGGGCGAGGTGACGGACGCTCTGGAGAAGGGCGGCCGCACCGCCCGCACCGTGCGGCGCAGCATCGTCCTCACCCCGTTCGGTGAGGACTTCTGCGCGATCTGCCTGCCGCTGGAGTAGGGGCTCGCAACGCTGATCGACGCTCCGTGCGACCTGTCGCAGTTCCGTGCGTGGATCTCAATCTCCGAAACACATTGTCTGAGCACGATTCAGTTAGCGTGGCTACTATGGAGCGAACGATGTGGAACGACGCGAGACTGGACGACCGGTTCAACTCAGTTGACAAGCGCCTTGACGACCTGTCGAGCAAGATGGACTCGGGCTTCGCTCGGGTGGATGGCGAGATTTCCAGCCTGCGTACAGAGGTACGGGACCTGCGGCATCTCATGGTCATGCTCTGGGGACCGACGATGCTCGGCGTCCTCGGCATGATCGCCGCTGCTCTGATTACGAACGGCTGACTCCAGCCCGCGTCAAGACCTCGGACTGGAGCGGAGACTCCTATAGCCCGTAACTGCGCCCGATCACGTCGAGCATGACCTCGTCGGTGCCGGCGCCGATGCGGTTGAGGCGGACGTCGCGGAAGGCGCGCTCGATCTCGTACTCCTTCATGTAGCCGTAGCCGCCGAGGACCTGGACCGCGTCGTCGGCGACCTCGCAGGCGATGCGGGAGGCGTAGAGCTTGGCCATCGTGATCTCGCGCACCGGGTACTCGCCGTTGGCGAAGCGCCAGGCGGTGGCGTAGGTGAACTGCTTGGCGGCCTCGGTCTTTGTCGCCATCTCGGCGATCTTGTGGCGCAGGGCCTGAAACTTGCCGATCGGGCGGCCGAAGGCTTCGCGCTCCTTGGCGTACTCGATCGTCTTCTCGATCATCCGCTCGGCTCCCGCGTGGCAGCCGGCGGCGGCGACCAGCCGCTCGCCCTGGAGCTCCCAGGCGATGTGGTAGAAGCCCTTGCCCTCTTCGCCGAGGATCGCGTCGGCGGGGACGCGTACGTCTTCGAAGGAGAGCTCGCCGGTGTCGGAGGCGTGCATGCCCATCTTCTCCAGCTCGGCCGAGACGGTGAAGCCGGGCACGTGGTTGCCCTCCTCGTCGCGCAGCGGCAGGACGAAGAGGGTGATGCCCTCGTGGCGGGCGCTGGGGTCGGTCTTGGTGACGAGGACGATGAAGTCGGCTCGCGGCCCGTTGGTGATGAACGTCTTCGAGCCGTTGATCACGAATTCGTCGCCGTCGCGAATCGCGGTGGTGCGGATGCCGGCGACGTCGGAGCCGGCGCCCGGCTCGGTGATCGCGATGCAGCCGATCTTCTCGCCCTTCAGCCCCGGTTCGAGGTACTTGCGCTTCTGCTCCTCGGTCCCGAGCAGGTGGATCGGCGGCAGGACCATGTCGCTCTGCACTGCAAAGCCCATGTTGGTGCCGCCCGAGCCCGAGTAGCTCATGCACTCGGCGCGGACCAGAGAGTAGAAGTAGTCGCCGCCCTGGCCGCCGTACTCCTCCGGGAAGCAGAGGCCGAGGAAGCCGAGCTCGCCGGCGCGCTTCATCGCCGCCGAGTCCCAGTAGGTGTCCTCCCACTCGTTGCGGTGCGGCCACAGCTCCTTTTTCACCCAGGACTGCATCGACTCGCGCAGGTCTTCGTGCTCCTGGCTGAAGATGAAGTGCTTGCGGCCCGCCTCGTGGTCGGGCTTGATGACTTTGGAGCCGTCGGTCGTCGCGGTCGCCACTGGTCTCTCCTCGTTCGGGGTTCGTGATGGCGGCGTAGCCGCCGGAAATCCGCCGTGGACAGTAGCACTTCCTACTTTCAGCACAGTTCGGCTATGGTCCCGCCTCGATGACCGTCGAGAGAGCGGAGCGCAAGCCGATGACCGAGTACGAGTTGGTCGCCTACGAGGTTTCCGAGGGCGTCGCCACGGTGACCCTGAACAACCCGGAGAAGCGCAACATGCTCTCCGGGCAAATGCTCGCTGAGCTGGTCGACGCGATGAAGACAGCGCGAGACTCCGACGAGGTGAGGGCGGTTGTTCTCACCGGGGCGGGCGACAAGGTCTTCTGCGCCGGCGCCGACCTCGGCGGTTTCGCCGCCGACGTGCCGCTGGTCGCCAAACACTTCGCCTCAGACCTCTTCCTCGAGTTCTTCCGGCTGATGCCGCGGCTCGGCAAGCCGAGCCTCTGCGCCGCCAACGGCCACGTCCTCGCGGGAGGAATGGGCTTGGCCCTCTCCTGCGACCTCGTCATCGCCAAGGAGGGCGCCACCTTCGGCACGCCGGAGATCAACGTCGGCGCTTTCCCCTACATGATCATGGCGATCATCTACCGCAACGTCCCGCGCAAGAAGGTCAACGAGATGATGCTGCTGGGCGAGCGGCTGAGCGCCGGGCAGGCGGTCGAGTACGGCCTCGCCAACAAGGTCGTGCCGGCGGCGGAGTTCGACACCGCGGTTGCCGACTGGGCGACCAAGCTGGCCTCGAAGAGCCCGGTATTGATGCGGCTCGGCCACGACGCGATGTACCGCCAGCAGGACATGGCGGTGGACGACGCGCTCGACTACCTGCGCTCGCAGCTCTCGCTCACATTCACGACCGAGGACATCGTCGAGGGGGTCACCGCCTTTTTCGAGAAACGCGACCCGCAGTGGAAAGGGAGGTAATTCATGGCTGAGGATCGTCACCTCCTGCCAGGCACGGCGCCGCTCGGCGAGCTGACCGAGCAGCTGCACGAGTGCCGCGAGAAGGCGAAGCTGGGCGGCGGTGAGGAGAAGATCGCAAAGCAGCACGAGCGCGGCAAGCTCACCGCCCGCGAGCGGATCGACCTGCTCGTCGACGACGGCAGCTTCGTCGAGATCGGGATCAACGGCCGCCCGCATTTCGCCCAGCGCGCGATGGACGGGGTCGAGGCACCGGCCGACGGCGTGATCACCGGCTGGGGCGATGTCGACGGCCGCCCCTGCTGCATCGCCGCCTACGACTTCACCGTGATGGCCGGCTCGATGGGGATGACCGGCGAGCTCAAGGTCACCCGCCTGCGCGAGATGGCCCTCTCCAAGCGCATGCCCTTCATCTGGCTGCTCGACTCGGCCGGCGCCCGCATCCAGGAGGCGGCCGGCTCGCTCTTCGCCGGCTCCGGCCACCTCTTCCGCGAGGAGGTCGAGATGTCGGGCGTGATCCCGATGGTGGCGGCGATGATGGGGCCCTGCGCCGCCGGCACCGCCTACATCCCGGCGCTCTCGGACTTCGTGCCGATGGTCTCCGGCCAGGGCGCGATGGCGCTCGCCGGCCCGCACCTGACCAAGGCCGTCACCGGCGAGGACATCTCGATGGAGGAGCTCGGCGGCGCCAAGGTCCACTGCCGCAAGTCCGGCGTGGGGGACCTAGAGGTCAAAGACGACCCGGAGTGCATCGCCGCGATCAAGGCCTACCTCTCCTTCTTTCCCTCCAACTGGGAAGAGAAGCCGCCGGTTCGGGAGGTCTCCGACCCGGTCGACCGTGCCTCGGAGAAGCTGATGGAGATCGTCCCCGATTCCTCGCGCCAGCCCTACGACATGTACGAGGTGATCCGCGAGATCGTCGACGACGGCGAGTACTTCGACCTCAAGCCGAAGTTCGCCAAGACCCTGATCACCTGCTTCGCCCGCTTCGGCGGCCAGCCGGCCGGGATCGTCGCCAACCAGCCCAAGCAGCTGGCGGGCATCCTCGACAACGACTCAGCCGACAAGGCGGCGCGCTTCATCAACCTCTGCGACGCCTTCAACATCCCGCTCGTCTTCCTCCAGGACGTGCCCGGCTTCATGGTCGGCGCCAAGGTCGAGCACGCCGGGATCATTCGCCACGGCGCCAAGATGCTCTACGCGGTCAGCCGCGCCACCGTGCCGAAGGTGACGGTGATCGTGCGCAAGGCCTACGGCGCCGGCTACTACGTGATGTGCGGCAAGGCGTATGAGCCCGACCTGATCGTCGCCTGGCCCGGTGCGGAGATCTCGGTGATGGGGGCCGAGGGGGCGGTGGAAATCATCGGCCGCTCGATGATCGAGGCCTCCGAGGACCCGGACGCCACCCGCGAGTCGATGCTGAACGCGGTGCGCGAGCAGATCGACCCCTACATCGCCGCCTGCAACGCGGTGATCGACGACATCATCGACCCGCGCGAGACGCGGCCGACGATCGCCCATGCCCTGCGCATGGCCAGGAACAAGCACGTGCAGAAGCCGAGGAAGAGACATGGGGTGATGCCGGTATGAGCCGATTCGAGGACCCGGTGGTGATCAGCTGCTCGATCAGCGGCGTGATCGCCAACCGCGACCAGTGCCCGGCGATCCCCTACACCCCGGAGGAGTACGCGGCGGAGGCGCGGCGCGCGGTCGACGAGGGTGCCTCGCAGATTCACATCCACGCCCGCAAGCCCGACGGCACTCCCTCTTATGAGGTCGAGGACTTCAAGGCGATTACCGAGGCGATCCTGGCCGAGGTAGGCGACGTGATCGTCAACTACTCGACCGGCGCGATCGGCATTCCGATCGAGAAGCGGATCGAGTACCTGCGCGCCTGCCACCCTGACGTCGCCGCGCTCAACATGAGCTCGATGAACTACGCCAAGTACTCATCCCGGCGCAAAGACTTCGTCTTCAAGGCGGTTTTCGAGAACAGCTTCGACACGATCATCGAGTTCCTCACCGCGATGCGGGAGCTGGGGATCAAGCCCGAGCACGAGTGCTTCGACGCCGGCCACGTCGCCAACCTCGACCCGCTGATCGACATGGGCCTGCTCGACCGAACCCCGCTGCAGATCTCGCTGGTGATGGGGGTCAACGGGGGCATCCGGCCGACGCCCCGCAACGTCACCTTCATGTCAGACCAGGTTCCCGGCGGCGCCGAGGGCGAGAACCAGTGGCAGGTGATCGGCATCTCGCGCGACCAGTGGAAACTGCTCGGCGCGGCGCTGGTCCTGGGCGGCAACGTCCGCGCCGGGGTCGAGGACAACCTCTATCTGCCGAACGGCGAGATGTGCCGCTCCAACGGCGACCTGATCGCCAAGGCCCGCCAGATGGCCGAGGACGTTGGCCGCCGCGCCGCGAGCGTAGCCGAGGCGCGCGAGCTGCTGGGAGTGCAGCGGCGAGCGGAGGCCTGAGCGTGGAAGCAACCATCCATCGCGCCGGCGTGTCCTGGAGCGGTGGCGAGGGGGATGACGTGCGCGCCCACGACGTTTTGCTCGGCGCCCAGACGCTGCCCAGCTCCTCGGCGCTCGAGCTAGGCGGCGACGAGACCAAGTCCAATCCCGAGACCCTGCTGGTCGGCGCGCTTGCCAGCTGCCACATGCTCTGGTTCCTCGCGCTGGCGCGCAAGAAGGGCTTCGAGGTCGCCTCCTACGAAGACGACGCCGACGGCGTGCTGGACGGCAAGCGCTTCACCTCGGCGACCCTGCGCCCCCGGGTGCGCTGGGCTGGCGAGCCGCCTGAGCCGGAGGCGATCGAAGCGCTCCACCGCCGCGCGCACGAGCTCTGCTTCATCGCCCGCTCGGTCGATTTCCCTGTGGAGGTGGAGCCCTCGTGAGCGGACTGCCGCTGAGCGACGTCAAGGTTCTCGACCTGACCCGGCTCCTGCCGGGGGGTTTCTGCTCGCTGCTGCTGGCCGACCTCGGCGCCGAGGTGCTCAAGGTCGAGGACACCGGCATGGGCGACTACATCCGCTGGGCGCCGCCCTACTACGGCGGCGAGGAGCAGCAGGAGCTCGGCACCCGCTCGGCGCTCTACCTCTCGCTGAACCGCGGCAAGCGCTCGGTCCGCCTCGACCTCAAGAGCGAGAAGGGGAAGGAGGCGCTGCTGCGCCTGGCCGCAAGCCACGACGTCGTCCTCGACGGCTTCCGGCCCGGCGTGCTCGACCGGCTCGGCGTCGGCTATGAGCGCATGCGCGAGGCCAATCCCGGCGTCGTCTTCTGCGCGATAACCGGCTACGGCCAGGACGGCCCCTACAGCCAGCGCGCCGGGCACGACATGAACTACCTCGGCCTCGTCGGCCTGCTCGGCCTGACCGGAGCCAAGGACGGGCCGCCGGTCCAGTCCGGCGGCCAGATCGCCGACCTCGGCGGCGGCGCCCTGATGGCCGCCTTCGGCGTGCTCGCCGCCCTGCACGAGCGCAACCGCTCCGGCGAAGGGCAGCTCGTGGACGTCTCGATGGCCGACGGCGCCCTCTCCTGGCTGGCGATGGTCGCCGGGCGCTACTTCTGCGACGGCGAGGTCCCACAGCGCGGCGAGCAGCAGCTCGCCGGCGGGCTGCTCTGCTACCTGCCCTACGAGGCGAGCGACGGCTGGGTCACCTGCGGCGCCTTGGAGCCGAAGTTCTGGGCCGCCTTCTGCAACGGCGTCGAGCGCCCCGACCTGATCGAGTTCCAGTTCGAGGCGCCGGGATCCGAGGCTTGGGAGAAGGTGGCCGGGGTATTCCGCTCGCGCAGCCGCGACGAGTGGAAGGCCTTCAACGACGAGCACGACTGCTGCATCGAGCCGGTGCTCGACGTCGACGAGGCGCTCGACTCGGAGCTGGTCCGCGCCCGCCGGATGGTGGTCGAGGTGGAGCAGCCCGGGCTCGGCACCGTGCGGCAGCTCGGGCACCCGGTGAAGCTGAGCCGCACCCCTGCCGACCCAACCCGCCCGGCCCCCGCCTTCGGCGAGCACACGGATGAGGTGCTGGGCGAGGTTGGCTATTCCAAAGAGGAAATAGCGGCGATGTTGGAATCGGGTGACGCTGCGGGGCCGGGTTCCGATGCGGACACCACCTTCCGCGCATGAAGAGCCGGGTCTCGATCTCCGCTGTTCCTTTCCCTCGACATATGGAGAGCGGGAACAGCGGAAGGGGCAGTTGTGGGCGCTAACGGCGACCTGCTGCGCATGGGCGAGCTGGCCGAGGCCTCGGGGGTGCCGGCGCCGACGATCAAGCACTACCTGCGCGAGGGGCTGCTGCCGGAGCCGGTCAAGACCAGCCGCAACATGGCCTACTACCCGCCTGAGTTCGTCGACCGGATCAAGCTGATCAAGCAGCTGCAGGAGGAGCGCTTCATGCCGCTGAAGGCGATCAAATCGGTGCTCGACGAGGACCCCGAGCGGGCCCGCGCCCTGGTCGAGCTCGAGGATCGCATCCTCGACCGCGCCCTCGCCGGCGAGCGCACGCGGACAAGTGCCACAGAGGTGCGCGAGCGCTACGGCGTGCCCAAGGAGGTGCTCGACCGGCTGGAGAAGATCGAGGTGCTCAGCCCCAACAGCCGCGGCTACTCGCCCTCCGACATCAAGATCATCGAGGCGATCGGCCGCTTCCGCGCCGGCGGCTACGACGAGCAGATCGGCTTCACCGTCTACGACACCCTGCGCTACAAGAAAGCGATCGAAGCGCTGGTCCGCGAGGAGGTCGGCATGGTCATGGAGCGCCTCGCCGGCGAGGTCCCGCCCGAGCGCGTGGTCGAGATGCTCGAAGCCGGCGCCCAGCCCCTCCAGGACCTGATCGCCGCCCTGCACACGAAGCTGATGGTGGCCGAGCTAGAGAATCACCGGGCGAGTCGAGGCTGATCCAGGCGGGGTGGACTCGCTCCTCCACGTGTAAAATCGACGTGCAATAGGTGGAGAGTCAATGGCATCCATTCGACCTCCTTTCGAAGGGCACGCTTCGGCGGGCCTCTCGGCAAAGCCCCGGTGCCGCTGCAACGACACCGGGGCTTGGTGACTTATTGCCTCACCGTCTGGATGATCACCCAGACGAGCAATAGGCAAAGGGCCTGGCTTTTATCCATGCCTCCTCCTTTCTCTCGGGGACAAACCTTGGGAGTGCCCGATCCGAGAGCGAGAGGCCTTTAGATGGCTGTCAGCCCTCTGTCACCTATCCACACCATACAGAAAGATGCAGCTAAAACATTTCGCAGACAAGAAATTTCTAGATGCGCATTTCGGCGAGGCCGCGTTCGTGGTCGATGATCGGTTCATAGCCCAGCCCTGAGCGGGCCTTGGAGATGTCGATCGTGCACTCCTGGGTGAGGAGCCAGGCGCGAAACGCGGTCATCGGCGGCTCGCCGGGGAGGGGGAGGAGCTTCCAGGCGGCTTCGCAGAAACGCGCCATCGGGGCTGCGGTCCAAGCTGGGAGGCTGCGGTCCGGTGGCTCGACGCCCTGGGTCCGCAGCATCGCGGTGACGAACTCGCGGAAGGCGACCGGCTCGCCGTCGGTGACGAAGTAGGCCTCGCCGGGGCGTCCCTTGCGCGCGGCGAGAAGCAGGCCCTCGACCACGTTGTCGACGTGGGTGGTCTCGGTGATGTTGGTGCCGCCGCCGACCCAGGCGAAGCGGCCCGCCTTGACGGTGGCAACCATCTCCGGCAGCAGGGTCGTGTCGCCCTTGCCCCAGACGAAGCGCGGCCGCAGGACGACGGTCTCGAAGCCCTCACGCGAGGCGGCGCGAACAGCCTGCTCGGCTTTTGCCTTGGTCGCCGGATATGGCGCCCGCGAGTCCGGGCGAAGCGGCGCGGTCTCGTCGACCTGCACCAGAGGCTCGCCGGCCATCAACGCCGCCTCGGTCCCGCAGTGGACGAAGCGCCCGACGCCGGCCTCTTCGCAGGCGGCCAGCACGTTCCGCGTGCCGACGACGTTGCCGCGCTCGAAGTCATCCCAGTCACCCCACTCGCCGAGGTGGGCGGCGAGGTGAAAGGCGACCTTCGCGCCGTCGGCCCCCGCCGTGAGCGAGGCCGGATCGCCAAGCTCTCCCCGAACCGGTTCGGCTCCCAGCGCGGCGACACGCTCGGCGGCGGCATCGGAGCGGGCCAGGGCGCGAACCGCGTGCCCTTCGCCAACCAGTCGCTGCACCAACTTGCCGCCGATGAATCCCGACCCGCCGGTGACGAACGCTGTCTCGGCCATCGGCAACGATGTTAGCCTCGCCCGTGTGAAGTCAGTCTTGATCACCGGCGCCTCGACCGGGATCGGCCGCGCCAGCGCCCTGCGCATGGACGCGGGCGGCTGGCGGGTGTTTGCGAGCGTGCGGCGTGAGGAGGACGCGGAGGACCTAAGGCGGGCGGCCTCGGCGCGCCTCGTGCCACTGATCCTCGACGTGACCGACGCCGGGCAGCTCGCCGCGGCGGCGGAGCGGATCGGGGCGGAGGTCGGCCCGGCGGGTCTCGACGGGCTCGTCAACAACGCGGGCATCGCGGTGATGGCGCCGCTGGAGACGATCGAGCTCGACGACCTGCGCCACCAGCTCGAGGTCAACCTGGTCTCTCAGGTCGCGGTGACCCAAGCGCTGCTGCCGCAGGTGCGCACCGCCCGCGGCCGGATCGTCTTCATCAGCTCGATCGGCGGCCGCATGGCGATGCCCTTCGGCGCGCCCTACCACGCCTCCAAGTACGGAATCGAGGCGGTGGCGGATTGCCTGCGCCAGGAGCTGCGTCCCTGGCGAATCGACGTTGCGGCGATCGAGCCGGGCTCGATCGCGACGCCGATCTGGGAGCGCGGCGAGAAACGCGCCGACGCCGCAGCCGAGCGCGCCCCAGCCGCCCAGGAGGCGCTCTACGGGAAGCGGATCGAGAGCTTCCGCGGTGCCGTGCGCCGCACAGCCCAGCGTGGGATCCCACCCGAGAAGGTGGCAAGCGCCGTCCACCATGCACTGACAGCAAGCCGCCCGCGCACCCGCTATCTGGTCGGTGCGGACGCCCGCGGCCAGGCGGTGCTGAAGCGGCTGGTGCCTGATCGCCTGATGGACCGGATCGTCGCTCGGGCGATGGGGCTTTAAGCCAGCGACGGCTCAGCGCGGCGCGCCGAGCATCTCGCGCGTGGTTTCGACCGCGCCCAGGCTGATCATCGCCCCGGTCTGCCCGGCGATCTCCGCCGCTTCGTCAAGCGCGGCCTCGACCCCCTCGCGCCCGGTGGCCGCCCGCGCGATCGCGACCGCCTGCAGGTCCAGCGGCAGCGACCAGAGCATTTCCCTTTCACGGGCGACTCCCGCCGCCCATTCCGCCAGCTCGAGGCCCTCCTCGGCGCGGCCCACCCCAATCAGCGCCTCCGCCCGCAGCCCTGCCCGCCAGGTCTCCATCTCATCCCCGTCGCTGGCCGCGGCGCGGTAGACGCGCTCGGCCTCTTCCATTGTCTCGAGCGCCCCCGCGTAGTCGCCGGCGGCGATCTGGGCGCCGCCGAGGTTGGAGAGGGCGAGGCTGCGGGAGAAGACGTCGCCGAGGCGTTCGGTCAGCTCGCAGTTGCGGCGTGCAAGCGCGATCGCGGCGTCGAGATCGCCCCGCATCGCCAGCATCAGCGACTGGTTGCTGCGGGTCCAGCTGGCGATCTCCGGGTCGCCTTCCTCGGTGGCGATCTGCAGCGCCAGGCCGAAGCGGGCGTCGGCTGCCTCCAGCTCGCCGCGCTCGCGCAGGACGAGCCCCTTGGCCATGTGCGCCCAGGCGAGCGGGCTGCCGATGATCAGCCCGGCGCCGGCGCCGCGGTCGTCGCCCGCGAGCTCGAAGATCTCCTCGATCGCCCGGTCGAAGCCGGCGAAGTCGCCGGAGCAGAGGTAGGCATAGGAGCTGGCGGCGCGGATCGCGACGCGCAGGTGCAGGTCGCCGGAGCGGTCGGCGATCTCGTTCGTCTCGGCCACCGCCTCGAGCCAGGACGAGGCGACGTGGGGCATGCCGGGCCGGATGTCGCGCGCCACCCTGAGCATCGCCAGCGAGTACAGGTCGCCGGTACGCGTCGCGATCTCCTCCGCTTCCGCGGTCAGCCGCGCCGCCTCCTCCTCGTCCATGCCGAGCCGCCAGGCGAAGTCGAGCTGTTGCAGGCGGCTCATCACCGCAATCGCCTGTGTTTCCTCGGTCTCCTCGAGCCCTTCGGTCAGCTCCATCGCCTTGCGCCAGAGGCGCAGGGCGTCCTGGGGGCGGCTGCTGCCCGCCCAGTAGCCGGCGCGAGCCGACCAGCGCGCCGCCTGGAACCGCTCGCCGCCGGCCTCGAGGTGGCTGGCGATCAGGGCCGCCAGCTCGTCGTGGCGGTCGGGGTTGAGCTCGATCAGCGCTTTCGCCGTCGCCGCGTGCGCTTGCGCGCGCTGCTCGCCCAGCTGGGTGCTGTAAGCGACCTCGCGGGTCAGCGGGTGGCGGAAGGCGAAGACGCGTTCGGGGTAGACCTCGGTCTCGAAGAGGAAGCCGCCGTCGGTCAGCTCGCAGAGGGCGGCGCGGTAGCCCTCATCCTCGCCCTGCCCGGAGACCATGCCGAGCGCCCGCTCGCTGATCTCCGTGCTGGTCACCGAGGCCGCCTGCAGCAGGCGCTTGGCAGCGGGACTGAGCCGGTCGATCCGCGCCGCCAGCACCGTCTGCACGCTCGCCGGCACGCCCGTGTCCTCGACCGGCCGCGCCAGCCGGTAGGCGCCGCGCTCGCCCTCGAGGTTGCCCGCTTCGGCGAGCCCGCGCACGATCTCCTCGATGAAGAAGGGGTTGCCCGCCGTGCGCTCGTGAATCAGCTCGCCGAGCCCGTCGAGCGAGGGGTCGTCGCCGACCAGGTCGCGCAGCAGCTCGCTGGTGTGCTCGGGGCCGAGCGGCTGCAGTGCGATGCCGCGGTAGGTGTCGGCGCCGGCCCAGGCGGCGTCGTCGTATTCGGGGCGGAAGTTGACGATCGCAAGCGTCTTCGTGCCCTCGACCGAGGAGATCAGCTCGCCGAGCAGGGTGGCGCTGCCCTCGTCCATCCAGTGCAGGTCCTCGACCAGGGCGACGATCGAGTGGCGGCGGTTGGGTGCTCGCACGAGCCGGCAGACGGCGCCGCGCAGCGCCCGGTGCCGGGCCTCGGCGCTGAGCTGGGCCAGCGGCCGGTCGGGGTCCGGAACGCCGAGGAAGTCGAAGAAGAGGGGCAGCTCCTCGGCGAAGCCGGGATCGAGCAGGAGCGTGCGCCCGGCGATCTTCTCGCGCACGATCCGCTCCGAGTCGCCGTCGTCGATGCCGAAGTAGGAGCGCAGCATCTGCAGCACCGGCATGAAGGGAATCGTCCGCCCGTGCGCCTGTGCCTGGCATTCGAAGACCTCGATCCCGCGCTCGCGGCAGCGTTCGGCGAACTCGTGGCAGAGCCGGCTCTTGCCGACTCCGGGTTCGGCGACGATGCCGACCGCGGCTCCCTCGCTGCGCTCCGCCAGCTCGAGCGCCTCCTCGAGGATCCCCATCTCCGCCTCGCGGCCGACGAAGCGCGAGAAGCCGCGCTCGCGCGAGAGATCGAGCCGGGAGCGGGCGGCGCCGACTCCCGCCAGCTCGAAGACGCCGACCGGCTGGCTGGCGCCCTTGATCTCGAACTGGCCGAGATCCTCGAGCTCCATGAAGCCGTGCGCGAGCTCCGCCGTGCTCTCGGTCAGGTAGGCCCTGCCCGGCTCGGCCAGCGCCTCCATCCGCTGCGCGAGGCCGACGGTGTGGCCAACGGCGGTGTAGCCGCCCTCGCCGACCTCGGCGGCGACGACCTCGCCCGAGTTGATCCCGATCCGGGTCGAGAAGTTGAGGCCGTGCTTGCGGCGCAGCTCGGCGGCGTACTCACCGACGTCGTCGAGCATTGTCAGCGCCGCGTAGCAGGCGCGCCGCGCGTGGTCCTCGTGGGCGACCGGGGCACCGAAGATCGCCATGATCCCATCGCCGGTGAACTTGTCGACCGTGCCCTCGAAGCGGTGCACGGCGTCGGCGAGGGTCGAGAAGAAGCGCTGCATGATCGCGTGCCACTGCTCAGGGTCCTGCTGCTCGGCCAGGTCCATCGAGCCCTGGACGTCGGCGAAGAGAACGGTGACCTGCTTGCGCTCGCCACCTGGCTGGGCGGTCTCGCTCATGCAGCCGAAGCTTACGCCTGCACTTATACTGACCAAACCGATTGACTGGTCAGTCAACCAGGGTGCCAAAGGAGTCCCTTGCGCGCAGCGGCCGTACAGCTCAACTCAACCGGCGACGTGTCCCGGAACCTGGAGACCGCCGAGCGTCTCGTGCGGGTCGCCGCGGCCGGTGGGGCGGAGCTGGTCGCGCTGCCGGAGAAGTGGAACCTGCTCGCCGGCGGGGAGGAGCTGCTCGCCGGTGCCGAGCCGCTCGACGGGCCCAGTCTCAGCGCGGCGCGCTCCTGGGCCCGCGAGCTCGGCATCCACCTGCTCGCCGGCAGCATCTCCGAGCGGGGACCTGACGGCAAGGCTTTCAACACCTCGGTCCTGATCGGCGCCGGCGGTGAGGACCTCGCCACCTATCGCAAGATCCACATGTTCGACGTCGAGGTGGGGGGCGTCTCCTACCGCGAGTCCGAGCACGAGGAGCCCGGCGAGGAGATCGTCACCGCGACGGCCGTCGGTCTCCCGGTCGGCCTCAGCGTCTGCTACGACCTGCGTTTTCCGGAGCTCTTCCGCATCCTCGCCGTGCGCGGCGCCCGCCTGTTCACCGTTCCCTCGGCCTTCACCCAGGTCACCGGCCGCGACCACTGGGAGGTGCTGCTGCGGGCGCGGGCGATCGAGAACCAGGCCTTCCTGCTCGCCCCCAACCAGGTCGGCGAGGCGCCGCCGCACTTCAGCTCCTACGGCCGCTCGGCGATCGTCGATCCCTGGGGCGTGGTGCTTGCCTGCGCCCCTGATGAGGAGTGCTGCGTCAGCGCCGAGCTCGACCTCGCCGCCCAGGAGCGGATCCGCGAGTCGCTGCCGGCGCTTGCCAACCGGCGGCCCCGCGCCTATGCCTGGCCGCAATTGGCGGAGGTGCGCGCCTGATGGCCAAGGCACCCGCACCGGCGGTCGACAAGCGCCGCCAGATCCTCGACGCGGCTATCCGCGTCTTTGCCCGCCAGGGCTTCTACGCGACCCGCGTGTCCGACATCGCCGACGAGGCCGGAGTCGCCTACGGCCTCGTCTACCACTACTTCAAGTCGAAGGACGAGGTCCTCAACGAGCTCTTCACCGAGCGCTGGTCGCTGCTGCTGGCGGCGATCGAGGAGGCCGACAGCGAGGGCATGTCTCCCCGGGCCAAGCTCGAGGCGGTCGCCGGCTTCATCGTCGATTCCTATCGCCATGACCCCGAGCTGATGAAGGTGATCATCGTCGAGGTGACGCGGGCGGCGAACTCCTTCGGCCGCACCCACCTGGCGGAGATCCGCCGCGCTTATGACTCGATCGCCAAGATCGTGGCCGACGGCCAGGCCGCCGGGGTCTTTCGCCGCGACATCGACGCCAACTTCGCCTCGATGGCGTTCTACGGCGGGATCGAGCAGCTTCTCTCGGGGTGGATCTTCGAGCTGATCCCCGCCTCCGACAACGACTTCGACCAGGCAAAGGCCTTGCTGGTGACGACTATCTGCGACGGTCTCGAGGCTCGATAGGTAAGGTCGGGGCCGATGGACAACGATCTCGTCAAGCGTCTTGCCTGGAGCGGCATGCTCGCCGCCAGCGGTGCCCTCGCCAGCATTGCCGCCACCAAGGTGGCTGCCTTCGTCTTCCGCCGCGTCTTCGAAGAGGACCCGCCGGAGTAGTGGCTGACGTAACCGGCACCCCTCCGCAGGGCGACACCCCTCCGCAGGGAGGCGTTCCGCCGCGGCCCGAGCAGGACCCCCGCTCGGTCGGCGAGCTCGTCTTCGACGTCGCCGAAAAGAGCTCGGCGCTCGTGCGCGAGGAGATCGAGCTGGCTAAGGCCGAGATCTCCGAAAAGATCGGCAAGATCCTGCGCGGCTCGGTCGTCGGCCTCGCCGCCGGCACCTTCGCCTTCCTGGCCTTGATCCTGATCATGGAGGGGGTCGCCTGGCTGCTCGCTGAAGAGGTCTTCGACGGCAATGCCTGGCCCGGCTTCTTCGTCGAGGCGGCGCTCTTCCTGCTGGTGGCGGCGCTGGCGGGCTTCGTTGCCTACCGCTCGGTCCAGGCCGGGGCGCCCCCGGTGCCCGAGCAGGCGATCGCTGAGGCGAAGCTGACCAAGGAAACGCTCGAATCGAGCTCGAAGGCGGGAAGCGAATGAGCGCCCAGCCCGAGCCCACCCGTCCCCCGACCACCGGCATGCCGGGGCGTTCGGCGGCGCAGATTCGCCGCGACATCGACCTTCAGCGCCGCGACCTCGGCAGCTCGGTCGAGATCCTCCGCGGCCGCGTGACCGAGCTCACCGATTGGCGCCGCCAGGTCCAGGCGCACAAAGACCAGCTGATCGTCGGCGCCGCTGTCGCCGGCTTTGCCGTCGGCACCTTGATGATGCTGCGCCGCCGCCGCCGTCGCTAGCCGTGCCAGCGGACCTGGCAGAGATCAAGCAGATGATCGAGACGGCGCTGCCCGGCGCCAGCGTCGAGGTAACCGACGAAACCGGGACCGGTGACCACCTGCGGGCGACCGTGGCGGCAAGCCAGTTCGAGGGCCTCAGCCGCATCGCCCAGCACCGCCTGGTCAAGGCCGCGGTGAAGGAGCGCTTCGACGACGGCACGATCCACGCGCTCTCGCTCAAGACCGAGCTGCCCGGGTAGCTAGTCTGTGGCCATGGCCGACGCCGAGCTGAAACAGAAGGTCGAGGAGCTGATCGCCGCCAACCCGGTGCTCCTCTTCATGAAGGGCACCCCGGAAATGCCGCGCTGCGGCTTCTCGATGCGGGTCGTGCAAGTGCTCGACTCGATGGACGTCGAGTACGGCGCGATCGACGTGCTGCCGGCCCTGCAGCCGCTGCGCGAAGTCACCACCGAGATCTCCGACTGGCAGACCTTTCCGCAGCTCTACGTCAACGGTGAGCTGCTCGGCGGTGCCGACATCGTCGAGGAGATGTTCGACTCCGGCGAGCTGGGCCACGCGCTCGGGGTCGAGCAGCCCGAGGCGGCACCGGAGGCCGCGCCCCCTGCGCAGTCCCCGCCTCTTCAGATCGAATAGCTAGACGGCCGCGTGCTCGGCAGCGTCGTCCTTCACCTGGAAGGACGAGCCGCAACCGCAGGCCGCGACCACGTTGGGGTTGTTGACCTGGAAGCCAGCGCCCTGCAGGCCTTCCACGTAGTCGACCTCGGAGCCGAAGACGAACTGCATGCTCACTTTGTCGACGATCACCGAAACGCCGTCGACCTCGAAGACGTGGTCGTCGTCCTTGGCGCGATCGAAAGCAAGCGCGTACTGAAAGCCCGAGCAACCGCCACCGCGCACCGCGACCCGCAGGGCCTGTCCCTCGGAGTCCGCCTGCCCGCCAAGCAGCTCGCCGATCTTCCCCGCCGCCTTGTCGGTGAGGGAGATGGCTGCTTGCGGCGTATCGCTGGTCGCCTCAGTCACTTCACAAAGTGTAGCGAGCGGCAGGCTCGGTAGTGGGTCAGTTTTGAATCGCCGGGGCTCAGCCACCCCGCGATACCCTCAACCCATGAGCATGAGCGAAACTCGATATTGCTGGAAATGCAAGAAGGCAACGGGACACACCGGCGTCACGAGTGACCAGCACGTCACCTGGGTCTGCGAATGCGGAACCGCCACCGGCGTAGACCCACTGCCGTCGCATCCTTAGTCCAGCAGCGCCGCGATCTCTTCCAGAGACCAGATGTGATCCGCAACCCCGGCAGCCATCGCCGGAGTCCGCGGATAGCGCTCCTTCAGCGCTTTGTGAGGACGGGCGAAGTTGTAGTGCATGAAGTGCAGGGAGACGGCGTGCGCGAGGTTCTCGACCTTGCGGCTGAAGCCGTTGGTCAAGCGGGTGAACCGACGCATCCCCATCCGCATCGTCAGGTTCTGCCGCTCGACGTAGCTCGTTGAGATCCGGTCCGGGTCGGGGTCGCCCTTGCGGACCAGGCGTTTCGTCCCGGTGCAGACGGCCGGGCTGTATTTGCCCGGCTCCCCTCCCGTTGCGTAGGTCTTTTGGATCTGCGCCCAATCGACCCGATGCCGGAAGGACGGCCCCACCGTCCCTTCGTACATGCGATGCCCGTCCGTCGATAGCTGGATACGGTCGGCCATCCTGCTCGCCAGGTCGGTCAGGAAAACTTCGGCATCGTCGGAGGTCCGCTCCCCGACCAGCCAGGAGGGGACCAGCTTCGTGTCGGCGCAGATCGCCGTGAAGGTCCACACGTCGCCGTAGCCCGGAGTGCCTTTGAACTCCTCCGGCACGTTCTTGTTCTTCGCGTAGCAGTAGGCCCAAATCTCATCGGCCTCGACCACTTTGCAGGGGAGGTCAACGAACACGCCGTCCTGATACTCGGCGCAGGCTGCCCCCAGGTCGACCAGCAGTTTCGTGATCGTGTTCTTCGCCGCACCGGTCATCCGCACGGTCGCTCGAATGCTGTTGCCCTCGACTAGGCAGCCGATGATCTGGGCGCGCTTCTCGGCGGACAGCCTGTTCATAGTGAACATTCTGCTTGACCTACCGGACGGAACATTTGATGTTCCCCAATGTTCTCTAAGGGGGTACAAAGGGACGCTTCGGCATCTGCTACGCTGTTTCCACCATGGCAGCTAAGAACCTCACAGAGTTCCTCGCCACGCTCTCAGTAGCCAAGCTCCGGGCGATGGATGAGAGCATCGACGAGGAGATCGACGACCTCACGCTTCAGAAGAAGATGATCGGGAACGCCTTGGCAGAGAAGGGCGTCATCAAGCCCACGGCCCGCGAGACGGCTCCGCGGAAGGAGCAGAAGTCGCAGGGGGGCAGGAAGACCGGCAGCACAGCTGCGATCCGCGAGATCGTCAGCGCCGAGCCGGATCGCCTCTGGATGCCAAAGGAAGTCATCGACGCCCTGCACGCGCGGGGCATCGAATCAGCTCCCGCATCGGTCCGCGTCGCTCTCCGACGGATGGGTGCGAAGGGTTTCTTGGTCCGCGGTCCTAGCGGGGAAGGATGGAAGCTTGCCTCCTCCAACGGCTCTGAACCAGAGTCGCTGTTGGAGGCGCAATCTTCAGGTCCGGGGGGTATGGGCGGATAAGCGCCCTGGCCCCAACAGATGGGTTGCGGTCGCACCCGCCCCGATCCGGATCTGAGGGCAATAGCTAGGTTGGAGGGTCATCCTGCGGGGTGGCCTTCCTTCCTAGTTTCCTCACTTTACTTCATCATCCGGCGAGCGTTGCAGGCCGGATTTCAGCCTTCCCCCTTTGCCCAACGGGCCTTTGCAGCCTTCTTGGCGATCTCTGACCGCCGCTCAGGGGACAGGCTTTTAGCCCTCGCCTCGCCGCCCTTCTTGCCACCGTTGCGCCCAGCACGGGCCTGTGGGCTTTCCGGCTGAGGCGGCTTCCCGTTGGTCGCGTCGTCTACGATGGCGGCGGCGAGTCGATTCAGGTCGGCGGGCTTCTTCGACTTCTTAGCCACGGTCAGAGCGTAGCGTCAGGGTCGGGTTGCTCGAAGCGACCGGGCCACAGGGTGGCGGGCGTCCATGTGATGCCCTCCAGCAAAGCGGCAGGCTCGACATCGAGCGCCCCAGCGAGCTTTACGAGCGTGTCGATTCGGGGAGTCCGTTGCGCTCTCTCTAGCTGCGAGACCTCGGTGCGGTGAACTGCGGCTCGGATACCGACCTCTTCCTGCGAGAGACCCGCAGCTTCGCGCTCGCAAGCCAGGTTCTCGCCGAAGAGCTTGGCGACGCTCACCAGGCGTCCAATCGGTGGCAGTGGTAGGCGGCGTCGGTCAGCAAGAGGGTCTGACCGTGGAGCCGGATCAGGCCGTAGTCGCTGAGCTTCCTTACGGCGCGCTCGACGACTTCCTTGTTACCGATCTCCCGGCTCATTTCGAGCATCGTTCGGTGATGCGGATGGGTTGCCAGCGCAAGGGCGAGGATCGCCCGCTGCGCGCGCTCACCGTCGACCGGCTTGCGCCGAATACGCTTTGCCTGCATCGGAACCTCGTTTCCGGTGCCGGGCGGGAGGCTGTTAGCGCAGCGCTCCCGCCGTTTGATCTTCTGGACGCAGCGAAGCTAGAGCAAGGCGGCCGAGTCGTCTACGGCCAATGGCGTCCTATTTCAAACTGACCCACTGCCGCAGGGCTCCCAAGCCGATCGTCGGCAATGAATCGGTCAGGTCTAACTGACCAGAGGCGTCTGCGAGAATCGAACCGCTTGAATTCTCCAGCCGAAACTGCGGTCGTCTGTGACACGACGGCCTACCTGCCGACCGAGATGGTCGCGAAGCAGGGGATCAAGACGATCAGCCTCTACGTCGCGGTCGACGACCACCAGGAGGCCGAGTCGGAGATCGACGACTACGCCGCCTTTTATGAGCGGCTGCGGGCGTCCGAAGGCGGGGCTACAACCTCGCAGCCCTCGATCGGGGACTTCCTCTCGGTCTACGAGCCGATCCTCGACGAAGGCCGGGAGATCATCTCGATCCACATCTCGGCTGGCATCTCCGGAACCTTCGAGGCCGCCAACCAGGCCCGGCAGCACTTGATCGACGAGGGCAAGGGCGGCGAGCGGATCACCCTCTTCGACTCCCGCTCGGCCTGCGGCGGCATGGGCTTGCCGGTCCTCGCGGCCTCGGCGGCAGCCCGCGGCGGGGGTGACGCGGCGGCGTGCTTGGCCCGCGCCCAGCGGGCGCGCGAGGAGCTGAAGATGTGGTTCGCGATCGACACGCTCGAGTACCTGCGCCGGGGAGGCCGCATCGGAGGCGCCCGCGCCTGGATCGGCTCGGCGCTGAAGATCAAGCCGATCCTCACCCTGGAAGAGGAGATCACTCCGGTTGAGCGCGTCCGTACCCGGGCCCGCTCGATCGAGCGGCTGCGCGGCTACGCCCGCCAGCGCCACGAGTCGGGCCTCGACGCGTGGGTGATCCAGCACATCCAGGACCCGGAGACCGCTTCGGCCCTCGCCGAGGACTGCCGCGAGATCTTCGGCGGCGAGGCCGTCTTCATCGACGAGATCGGGCCCGTGATCGGCGCCCACGTCGGCCCCGGCCTGCTCGGCGTCGGCTCCATCTCGAAGGAAGTATTGAGCTGAGGCGCCCGCTCAGGCGCGAATGCCTTCGCGCGGGCTCTCGCGCGGAACCGGCTGCGGCTTGAGCCGGACCGGGGCGGTGGAGAGGGCCTGCACCCGCAGGTCGCTCCAGGTGAGCCCTTCGCGGACCAGGGCGGGCAGGCCCAGCGCCACGGCGGTGGCGATCTCGACCGCCTGGAGGATTACGCCGTAGGCGAGAGCGTCGGCGGTGCTGACGCCGAACCCGGTGTGGAGGACGCTGATCACGGCGAGCTGGAAGACGCCGATGTTGGAGGGCGTGGCGGGGACCACTGCGGTGACGTTGACCGCGAAGAGCACCGCGGCGGCCGCGCCGATGCCCGCCTCGTGGTTGAGCCCGAGTGCTGCCAGCAGGGCCCAGCAGGCGGATAGCTGAATCGCCCAGGCGCCGAGCTGCGCGGCCGCGGCAGCGGTGCCGCGGCGTGGGTTTCGGAAGATCTTCAGGCCCGCGCGCACCTGAACCAGCGCCGAGTGCAGGCTCTTGCCGATCCGGGCCAGGCGCCCGTTGCCGCCGCGCCGCATCAGCGGCGGGGCGAGGAGGACGACGAGCAGCAGGATCAGGGGTACGAAGCTGAAGGCGAAGAGCTTCTGGGTGCTGGAGTGGAAGAGATCGGTGGTGGAGACGATGATCGCACCCAGCATCGCCAGGGCGACGAGGTTGAGGACGGTCTGCGAGACCAGGGTGCCGAGCAGCACCGGGAACGTCTCGCGCATGCGACCGATTCGCCGCGCCAGCGACATCGCCCGGGCCGGCTCGCCGAGGCGGGCCGGCAGCGTCGCCGACATCAGCACGCCGATCATCGTCGCCGAGGTGACATCGCGGCGGCGCACGGGCCGGTTCGGCAGCGCCGCCCGCACGATCCAGTACCAGGAGGCGGCACGGAAGAAGAGCGAGAGCGCCATCAGGCCGCAGGCGACCAGGACCCAGGTGAAGTCAGAGCGGACGATGCTTTCGACCACGTTGTCGACGCCGATCTTCTGCGCGGCGAGATAGGTCAAGCCGATGCCGCCGGCTCCTGCCGCGGCGAGACCCGCACGACGCGCGACCTTGCGCTTGCGCTTGGCCGGCTGCGCGGGGGCGGGATCGAGCGAGGCGAGCCGCTGGGGGGGACTCGGCGGCAGGCCGTCGGCAGGCCGGATGCCGGTCCAGTGGCCGACTCGCTCGAGCGTCCCGGACGGCTTGGGCACGGCGATCGCGCGCTCGTAGACGGCGGTGATCCGATCGGCGACGTGGGGCCAGGCGTAGCGCCCGGCGCTCTGCCGCGCCGCGCGGCCCATCGCCGCCAGCCGGTCGCGCTCGTGGTGGGCGCGCTGCAGCTCCTCGGCGAGCCGCTGGGGGTCGCCGGGAGGCACGAGCACGCCGTCTACGCCGTCGGTGACGACGTCGCTGTAGCCGGCGATGGCCGAGGCGATCGCCGGCGTTCCGGCGGCGAAGGCCTCGGTCAGCACCATGCCGAAGCTCTCACCGGAGAGAGAGGGCGCGCAGAGCACGTCGGCCTCGTGCAGGGCCCGGTGCAGGGCCTCGCCGGAGACCCGGCCGCGCACGTCGATGAAGCGCATGGTGTCCGGGTCGGCCAGGTAGCGCAGCACGTCCTCGCGCTCGGCGCCAATCACGGTGAGACGGCTGGGCACGTGCTCGACCAGGGCGCCGAAGGCGGCGAGCAGGATCGGCAGGCCCTTGCGCTCCTCCGGGCGGCCGACGAAGATCAGGCGCAGCTCCTCACTGGGTGTCTTCGGGCCGCTGGGCGCAGCAGCGACGTCGACTCCGTTGGGGATCACCTCGTAATGGCCGCCGAACCAGCGCCGGCCGGTCCAGGCGGCCGCCTCGGAAACGGCGATGCGGGCGGAAAGCCGGTTGAACATGCGCCGGGCGCCGAGGGCGCTGGCGATGTGGTTCGGCACCGCCTTGGTCGCGTAGGCGTGGAAGGTGCCGACGGCGGGGACGTCGGTACCGAGTGCCGCGTTCCAGCCGACCAGCGGCACCAGCGGCTCGTGGATATGGACGACGTCGTAGTTGCCTCGGGCCAGCTCGCGCCGCGGGGCGAGCACGCCGCCGGCCGGGAACGGAGCGAGGTTCGAGATCGCCCCGTTGGAGGGAAAGCCCGCCGTGCGGCCGAGGGGAATCAGGTAGCCGGGGGGCTCGCGTTCCTCGGGCGCGGCACGGTGCAGCACCCGGCTGACGTGACCGGGAGGGTCGAAGGGGGCAAGCACACGAACGTGGTGGCCGCGGCCGAGAAACTCCTCGGCAAGCGCCTCCACGTGCCGGTTCACGCCGCCCTGGTACGACCAGGAATATGGCGAGACAAGTGCAATCCGCACGAGTCTCAAAGGGTAGTTGATTCCTCAGCGGCGATTCCGCGCGTTGCTTATGCGGATCGTTCGCTCCATGTGTACCCCAGGAAGACGAGCAGGTAGGCCGTGCCGATCTCCAGCAGCAGGGCGCCGGAGTCGTTGGCAAGGGTGCCGATGACCGTCGCCGCGACCGCGCCGGCCAGGCCCGCGCGCAGGGCGGGGAAGGGCCGCAGCCACGCATCGATGCGATCCCGCCGCAAATAGGCAACGACGGCTGCCGCGGCGACGAAGGGCAGGAAGAAAAGGACGACCGGCCGCACAAAGCTGTGTGCCGAGAGCTGCAGCCGCCGCTGGGCGACGTCGGCGAGGTCGCCGAGGCCGCCCGCGTCCAGCACCGAGCGGGTGAGGTGGGCGTTGGCGCCGGAGGCGAGGTCGGCCAGCGCGACCAGCGCGAGGACCGCCAGCGGGGCAGCGATGGCCAAAAGGACCCCACCGCGGCGGGAGCCGGCGATTGCCGCCGCGGCGACAGCGCCGCCGGCGGGCAACACGATCGCCGCGCCGACGTCCGCACCGAAGCGCCCGGCGGCAAAGATCGCCGCCAAGGCCAGCGCCGTGACGAGGAAGACTGCGGCCGCGGCACGGCCGGCGAGCTTCGTAAAGGCAGCGAGGCTCGCCCCTGTCCCGGCGACGACGAGAACGCCGAGCAGTGCCTCCAGCTCGTTGCCGATTCCATAGAAGCGCACGCCAAGGCCGGGGTTCGGCCCCAGCAGCGAGAGCGAGACCAGCGGCGAGCCGGCGATCACGTCGATCGCGTAGGCGAGGACGACGACGCCGGAAGTGACCGCGAGGGCCCGCAGCCCGCCGAGAACGAAGAGGGTGGCAGCGGCGAGCAGCGGCGCCCCGAACATGACCAGCAGCTGTTCGGCTTCCTGCCCCCCTTCAAGCGCGGCGCCGGCGAGCAGGAGCAACGGCAGGTAGATGATCGAGAGTCCCAGCAGCCGCACGGCCACTCCCTCCACCCGCCGCGCGCCGACCAGGGCGGCCAGGCCAAAGACGACGATCCAGGCCAGCAGGCTGATCCCGATCACCGGCCCGCGCCGCGAGGAGATCACGCTCATCCGCTTCCCCAGCGCTTCGATCCCGGCGACGTCGGGGGCGGCTCCCTCCGACCGGATCGCCTGCCCCGACACCTGCGACGGCACCGCGATCCCAAGCCGCCCCAAGATCGTCGGCGCCACGTCGGTCGAGAGCACGTACCCGTCCGTGCGCGTGCTGTCCGAGGTCAGGTCCCCATCGAACCCTCGCCCAGCGATCCCAATCGCCAGCGCATGATTCTCCGGCGGCGGCGGCCGGCCGATCGCCACCAGCAGGTCGTTCCCCCGCAGCCCCCGCACGAGCCGACCCAGGCGATCGAGGCTGGCCGATCTCACCGTGCAGTGCTCTCCATGTTCCGCGAGGGTGGCTGCCAGCAACCCGGGCACGATCTCCGCGGGAGCCGATTCCGCCCTCTGAATGACCGCGGCTGAATATGCCGGCCCGCAAATACCACCGCCCACATCCCGCGGAAGCTCCGCGTCATAAAGCGAGTCAAACACCCGATTCCCCTGCGAGACATCGAGGTAGGTCTGCGCCGTCGGCACGCTCCCCAGCCCCGCGCTCATCAACCCCGGCGAGAGCCCGATCTTCGCAAGCTGCTCAACCGTTGCACCCTTTGGAAGCAACGCCACGGTCACTCGGGTTGACGATCCCTTCGACCCCGTGAGCGGCGATCGGGTGGGGGGTGGAGCGTCTTGTACTTTTTCGGCGATCGAATCTCGGACGGCGGCAGGCGCTTCGCCGAAAAAGTTAAGCGAAACCCCCCACCCGATCGCCGCCACAACACCGACAGCTATCGTCACCCCAATGGCCGGCCGCACTTTTGCCAAGTTCACGATGTTCAAGGTGGATCCCGCCTGGCGCCGTCTCGACGCCGGCCAGCGCGCTGCCGACAAGCAGGAGTTCCTCGCTGCCTGCGAGGACTTCGGCATCGACCGCTCACTGCGCGCCTACTCAACCATAGGAACGCGCGGCGACGTCGACCTGGTGATCCTCTCCCAGAGCCCCAGCCTCGACGACCTGCACACCTTCCACGTCGTGCTCGGGCAGAGCGGCCTGGCCAAGTGGATGGAGACGCCGCACTCGTTCCTCTCGATGACCAAACGCTCGCCCTACTCGGAGGAGAACGCGCGGCCGGAGATCTGCACCTCGGAGCGCAAGTACCTCTTCCTCTACCCGATGGTCAAGCAGCGCCGCTGGTACGGGTTGCCACCCGAGGAGCGGGGGCGGATCATGAAAAGCCACATCGAAGTCGGCCGGCGCTATCCCGAGATCACGATCAACACGACCTATTCCTACGGCCTCGACGACCAGGAGTTCGTCGTCTGCTTCGAGGGCGACGAGCCGGGCGAATTCCTCGACCTCGTCAACGAGCTGCGGCCGACCGAGTCGAGCGAGTACACCGAGCGCGAGACCCCGATCTTTACCTGCGTAGCGCTCTCCGTACGCAAGGCCCTGGACGCGCTCGACGGCGTGCCAAGCGCCGTCGCGGCGGGCGCGTAGACGCCCGCCGGGCCGAGTTCCCTATTCTTTCGCGCTCGCCATGAGCAAGATCGGAACCGAAGAGACCCCGCTGCGCGTCGCCATTGTCGGCGCCGGCCCCTCCGGCTTTTACGCCGCCGAGCACATCCTCAAGGACGGCGACCTGCATGCCCAGGTCGACCTCTTCGACCGCCTGCCGACGCCCTTTGGCCTCGTCCGCGGCGGCGTCGCGCCCGACCACCCCAAGATCAAGTCGGTGATACGCGTCTACGAGAAAACCGCGGCGCGCGATGGCTTCCGCTTCTTCGGCAACGTCAAGGTCGGCCACGACATCGAGGTAGAGGACCTCGAGCGCCACTACCACGCGATCGTCTTCACGGTCGGCTGTGAGACCGACCGGGCGCTCGGGATCCCGGGCGAAGACCTGCCCGGCAGCCATGCCGCCACCGCCTTCGTCGGCTGGTACAACGCCCATCCCGACTACGCCGAGGACGAGTGGGATCTCTCCTGTGAGCGCGCCGTCGTGATCGGCAACGGCAATGTTGCGATGGACGTCGCCCGCATGCTGGCGCTGACCGACCACGAGCTGCGCCAGACCGATACCGCCGACCACGCGATTGAGGCCCTTGACGCCAAGGGGATCCGCGAGATCGTCGTCCTCGGCCGCCGCGGGCCGGCACAGGCCGCCTTCACCAACCCCGAGATCAAGGAGCTGGGGGAGATGGAGGACGCCGACATCATCGTCGACCCGGCCGAGGTCGAGCTCGACCCGGCGAGCGCCGCCTACCTTGCCTCCGACGAGGTGGACAAGACGACGCGCGTCAACGTCGAGACCCTGCAGGAGTTTTCGCAGCGCACCCCCGCGGGCAAGAAGCAGCGGATCGTGCTCCGCTTCCTCGCCTCTCCGGTGGAGATCAAGGGAGACGGCAAGGTCGAATCGATCGTCGTAGGCCGCAACGAGCTGGTCGAGGAAGGCGGCACGCTGCGGGCCAAGGACACCGGCGAGCGCGAAGAGCTCGAGTGCGGCCTGGTGCTGCGCTCGGTCGGCTACACCGGCGTTCCGATCGAGGGGGTCCCCTTCGACGAGAAGCGCGGCTTGATCCTCAACGAGGGCGGGCGTGTACTCGACTCGCACGATTCCGGCCACAAGATCGGCCATTACACGGCCGGCTGGATCAAGCGCGGCCCTTCCGGCGTGATCGGCACCAACAAGAAGGACGCGCTCGAGACCGTCCAGCACCTCTTCGCCGACGTCGAGTCGCAGGCTTTGCTCAACCCCGAGAACCCCGATCCCGCAGCGATCGAGGCCCTGCTCGCCGAGCGCAACGTGCGCTACGTGAGCTTCGAGGACTGGCAGGCGATCAACCAGGCGGAGATCGGCCGCGGCGAGCCCCACGGCCGCCCCAGGGTCAAGTTCGTGCGCGTCGAGGAGATGCTCGCGAGCCTCGGCGAGCGCGTCTCCAGCTAGTCGCGCCAGCGGGCATCTCGCGGACAACTGTCTGCATCAGCCTGCTCCTGGCGGGTGCGGCGGGCTCTTTGTTTTTCCAATAGGGTTGGTCAGGCTGACGGCAGTTTTTTTACAAAACTTTTTCGATACCAATCCAGCCAATGCATGCCGACAGCCAAGCGCCGCCTGCCCGAGTTCGCGCCGGCGGCACCGTCCTCTCCCTGATCGCGAGCCCTCTGAGCGTCCCGATCCTCCGCGCCCATCTCGATGGCCCGCTCCGCTTGCCGGACCTGCGCGAACGGATCGGCGGTGCCGCTCAGACCACCCTGCGCGGTCAAGTGGGCAACCTGCGGGGCATCGGGGCGCTGGAGCGGCACGTTCGGGGCGGCATGCCGTACACCGTGGAGAACGAGGTGACCGACGTGGGGAGAGGGGTGCTCGCCGTGGCCGAGGTCGTCGAAACCTGGCTGGCGCGCGCGCCGCAGGGCCCCCTCGCCCTGGGCAGCGAGCCGGCAAAGGGCGCGATCAGGGCCCTCGTCGGAGGTTGGGGCTCCACCATCCTGCGGGCGCTCGCCGCGCGTCCCCTCTCCCTGACCGAGCTGAGCAGCGTCATCGGCGATCACTCTTACCCCGCGCTCGAGCGTCGCTTGAGCGCGATGCGCGCAGCTCGGCAAGTCGAGCCTCGGGAGGGAGGAGAGAGGGGCGGCAAGCCCTACGGCGTCACCGAGTGGACGCGCCAGGCCGTCGCGCCGATCGTTGCCGCCGGGCGTTGTGAGTGCGAATACCTTGCCGAGCTCACAGAACCGCTGTCGCGCATCGACGTCGAGGCAGCCTTCCTGCTCTCGGTCCCCTTGGTCGACCTCGACGTCACCCGCTCGGGGTCATGCCTTCTTGCCGTGGATACCAGCAGCGTGCGCGATGCGGAAACGACCAGCCGGCTTGCCGGCGTTCACGTGGAGATCGAGGGCGGCGCTGTCGTCTCCTGTCGCTCGCGCTGGGAGGGCGAGCCGCGGACCTGGGCCCTGGGCTCGGTCGAGCCATGGCTCGACGCCATCCTCGAGGGGCATATGGAGCGTCTCCGCATCGGCGGCGAGGATCGGGAGCTGGCCGCCCTGCTGATCGAGAAAATTCACCACTCACTCTGAGGGCCTTGCGCGTAAGTGCGCGCGCGCGCCTCTGTCTTTCCGGCATTTGCAGGGGAAAGATCGCGTTTTCCAAGATAGGCAACTCTGTTTTAGTGTGAAAAAACTGTAGACCTTGACCACTCAGGGACGGCCTGTTATTCAATGCACCGCCTGAGGCCACGAAGGGGAGCCAGCGAGTGGCGCTTATCGAACGGACTCGGGTGAACTCTTACTCCCGGTGCGAAGGGGTCACCGGGCATATGGCGATCAGCCAACGATCGACCCCCCATCGTCGTCAGCAGGGGGGCGAGCGGCGGGCGCCGGGGGCGGAGCCTGTCAGGTTTCGTCCCCCCCGCCGCGCCATGAGACGGACGGCGGGGCGGAAGACAGAAGCGGACTGTCGCGCCGAGGTCCCCAAGTGAGAGGAGGGACCCCGGCGCTAACCGTAACTCAATGCCCGTGGGTAAAACCCACGTGGCCGTGAGAGCATAGACCGCAAATAGCGTTGTTTCCAGCTATTGCGTACAAAAGTCGTCCTACTTTGCGGTCTCCTTTGGTGTCACGTCACTGCCTCTCTCCGTACCCGCTATGAGCTCATCGGGAACCTTTTTTTCCGGAATAAATCCAGATTTCATTCCAAAATAAATTGCCTGAGGATGATGGGCCACGATCGCGACCGTGGATTGCTCGGGCATCACGGCGTATCCGCCGGACAGTGTCATCCCGATCTCTTCCAGTTGCAGTAGCCGCCAGACCTTCTCGTGCTCGGATTGATCCGGGCAGGCGGGGTATCCCCAGGAGTAACGGCGGCCCTGGTCGAGGGGGATCGCGAGCTCCCGTCGCACCTGCGAGTGAAGCCACTCGGCCAGGCCCTCGGCCGCCTGTACTCCGAGCCCGTGGACGAAGAGCTGCTCGGCGAACTCCCCTTCGCGCTCGAGGCGCTCGATCAGCTCCGTCACCTGTGGGCCGACGGTGACTCCCTGCAGGGCGACCAGATCGCGTTCGCCGGAGTCGAGCGGCCGGAAGAAGTCGGTCAGGCAGATACGGTCGTGCTTGGGCTGGCGCGGGAAGACGAGGCGCTCCAGCTCGCGCTCGGGATCGGCGGGGTCGAAGACGATCAACTCGTTGCCGGCGGCGTTGCAGGGGAAATAGCCGAGGCGAGCCCGTGGGCGCAGGTAGTCCTGCTCCCGCCACATCCGCTCGAGGCGATCGGCGAAGCCCTCCTCTTCACCGTTTCCCTCAACCAGTTCGCGCCAGGCCTCACCCTTGACCCCGCGGCCTCCCCAATGGAGCTTGAAGAGAACGTGACGGTCGAGATAGGGATAGACCTCGTCGAGATCTACCGTCACCTCGCGCGCTCCCAGGAACGGTGCCGGCGGGATCGCAACGTCAGTGCGGGCGGAGGAGCGAGCGCTGTCATCGCTCGTCGGCGGGCCGTCATCGACCACAACCGGTTTCTCGCGCAGCTCACGCGCCTCGGCGCGGATGCGCTCGGTCAACGCCTGCCGCGCCTCCTCGTCGACCAGCGCGTCCATCGTGTCGAGGCCTTGGAACGCGTCCTTGCAGTAGAAGACGCCGGGGTCATACACGTCGTCTGACTCTTTGCCGTGCGGGTAGAGGGTGCGACGACCGAAGTCGCGGTTGATCGCGGCGCCGCCGATCAGCACCGGGAACTCCAGCCCGCGCTGGTGCAGCTCCTGCACGCAGATCGGCATCTGCTTGGAAGTGGAGACGAGCAGCGCGGAGAGGCCGATCGCGTCTGCTTCGTTCTCCACGGCGGCGTCGATGATCGTGTCGACCGGAACCTGCTTGCCGAGGTCGATCACCGTATAGCCGTTGTTGGTGAGGATCGTGTTGACCAGCGACTTGCCGATGTCGTGAACGTCGCCGAACACGGTTGCGATCACCACCTTGCCCTTGGTGTGGCCCTCGATTCGGTCGAGGTAGTTCTCCAGCTGGGCGACGGCCCGCTTCATCACTTCCGCTGACTGCAGGACGAAGGGGAGGATCAGTTCGCCGGCGCCGAACTTGTCGCCGACCTCCTTCATCGCCGGAAGCAGCACCTCGTTGAGAGTCGGAACCGCGCCGATCTTCTCCACCGAACGGTCGATCCACTCCTCGACCCCGTCCTTCTTGCGGCGCAGGATGTACCAGTGCAGGGCCTCCTCGGGCTCCATGCCGGCGGTTGGGTCGGCCGCCTCCTCGGCCTCCTCCTCGCCCTTCGACTCGAAGTGGGAGATGAAGAGCTCGAGGGCGTCGTCGCGGCGGTTGAAGACCAGGTCGTCGGTGAGCTCGCGCTCCTCCTCGGAGATCTCGGAGTAGGGCGTGATGTGGTTGGGGTTGACCATCGCCAGGTCGAGGCCCGCCTCCACGCAGTGGTGGAGGAAGACCGAATTGAGCACTGCGCGCGGCCGCGGCGAGACGCCGAAGGAGACGTTGGAGACGCCGAGCGAGGTCTTCACTCCCGGAATCTCGGCCTTGATCCGGCGGATCCCCTCGATCGTCTCCACCGCCGAGGGCTTCCACTCCTCGTCGCCGGTGGTCAGGGTGAAGGTAAGCGCGTCGAAGATCAGCGCCTCGGGATCGAGGCCGTGCTCCTCGCAGGCGATCTCGCGAATTCTTCGAGCGATCTCGACCTTGCGCTCGGCCGTCTTCGCCATCCCGACCTCGTCGATCGTCAGCGCGATCAGGGCGGCGCCGTGCGCCTTGGCGAGCGGGATGACCACGTCGGCCTTGTCGCGGCCCGCCTCGAGGTTGATCGAGTTGACGATCGCCCGTCCCGGGATCTGCTCCAGGGCCGCCTTCAGCACCTCCGGTTCGGTCGAGTCGACCTGGATCGGCGAGGGCTGGGTCAGCGAGATCCGCTTGACCACCGCCGCCATCTGCTCGTCCTCGTCCTGGCGCTCGGTGAGGGCGACGCAGACGTCGAGCACGTGGGCGCCGCCTTCGACCTGGTCTTCGGCGACCTGGACCAGGCCGTCGTAGTCGTCGGCGAGCAGCAGCTCCTTCGCCTTGCGCGAACCCTGCGAGTTGACCCGCTCGCCGACCAGCGTCGGCCGCGGTTCCTGGACCAGGGGAGTGGAGGTCATCATCGAAGAGACCTCGATCGGACCGGGCGCCGGACGCGGGCCGGGCACCTTGCCGTCGACCCGCTCGCGGATCGCGGCGATGTGCTCGGGCGTGGTCCCGCAGCAGCCGCCGACGATGCCGACGCCGTAGCGCTCGACGAACTCGCCAAGGGTCGCGGCGAGCGGCACCGGCTCTTCGGGGAAGATCGTCTCGCCGTCGGGGCCCTGCAGGGGCAGGCCGGCGTTGGGGATGCAGTGAACTGCGACGGGCGAATTTGCGCCGAGGAAGCGAATCGCGTCGCGCATGTCCTCGGGCCCAGTTGAGCAGTTGAGCCCGATCACGTCGACGTCGAGCGCCGTCAGGGTCGTCAGCACCGCCTGGATGTCGGTGCCGAGCAGCATCTTGCCGCCGTTGGGAAGCAGCGAGACGCTGATCTGGACCGGCAGCGTGCGGCCGGTCTCCTTGAACGCCTCGCGCGCCCCGAAGATCGCCGCCTTGACCTCGAGGATGTCCTGCGCCGTCTCGATGATGATCAGGTCGGCGCCGCCCTCGACCAGCCCCCGCGCCTGCTCCTCGAAGACCTCGACCAGCTTGCCGAAGGTGATGTTTCCCAGGGTGGGATCGGTCGATGCGGGCAGAAACCCGGTCGGCCCGATCGACCCGGCAACGAACCGATCCGGCCCGGCGGCCTTCCGCGCAATCTCAGCCGCCTTCGTATTGATCTCGAGCGTGTGCTCGCCGAGCCCCCACTCCTCGAGCTTCAATCGCGACCCCTGAAAGCTGTCCGTCTCCACGACCTCGGCCCCGGCCTCGAGCATCGAGGCGTGAACCCCCTCGATCACATCGGGCCGATTGAGCACCAGCGCCTCGTGGCACTTCCCCTCGAGCCCGCCGTAATCCTCCTGCGTCAGCTCGAACTGCTCCAGGGTCGCGCCCATGCCGCCGTCGAAGACGACGACCCTCTCGCGGGTCGCGGCTATGAAATCTCGCTCAGGCATGAACCTAGGAGGGTAAGGGGTCGGGCGCCCGACCCCTTTTCGCTCCTAAGCCCCGGCCTCAGCCGCGCAAGCCGAGGCGGCGGCGCCAATCGCGGGCGTTAAGCGCCTGCGAGAGCCGATCGATGAAGCCGCGCCGCGCCTTCGTGTACGGATACCAAGACGGTTCCCGCTTACCGGCGAAGCGTGTGATCACGAGGGACTCGCTGCGACAGTACTTTCTGATTCCGGGTGCGCCGTGGCGGTAGCCGATGCCCGACTGCTTCCAGCCGCCCATCGGCACACCCATCGCCGCCATGTTGGTGATCACGTCGTTGACGTTCACCGACCCTGCCTCGACCCGGCGAGCGATCTTCTCCGCTCTCTCCTTGTCGCCAAAGACCGAGGCGGCGAGGCCGTAGCGGCTGTCGTTGGCGAGGCGCACGGCCTCCTCGGAGTCGCGCACTTTCATCACCCCGACGACGGGGCCGAAGGTCTCATCTCGCATCACCTTCATCGAGTGATCGACGTCGACCAGGACGGTCGGCTCGAAGTAGTCGCCGGGGCCGTCGGCTTTCTTGCCACCGGTGAGGGCGCGGGCGCCGTTGGCGAGGGCGTCGGTGACGTGGTCCTCGACAATCGCGGACTGGTTGGGCGAGGTCATCGCGCCCACGTCCTTTTCGGGCTTGCGGCCGTCGGCACCTTGGCGGAGCTTTCCGACCTCGCTGGTCAGCTTGGCAACGAACTCGTCGTAGACCGGTTCCTCGACGTAGACCCGCTCGACCGAGATGCAGAGCTGGCCTGAGTTCACCATGCTGCCCCAGGCGGCGGCGTTGGCCGCGCGGTCGACATCGGCATCGGCGAGCACGATCATCGGGTCCTTGCCGCCCAGCTCGAGACTGACTGGAGTGAGCGTCTCGGCGGCCCTAGCCATCACCTTGCGGCCGGTCCGGTCCGAGCCGGTGAACTGCACGCAGTCGACGTTGTCGATCAGGGCGGCGCCGGCCTCGCCGGTGCCGTGCACGCAGTCGAAGATGTCAGGGGCGCCGAGCTCCTCCTTCCAGGCTGCGATCACTTCGGCCAGGCTGAGCGGGGTGAACTCGGACGGCTTGATGACGACCGCGGCGCCTGCCTGAAGGGCCGGGATCGAGTCGCCGAGCCCCATCGCGAGCGGGAAGTTCCACGGGCTGATCACGCCGACGACCGGATGCGGCCGGTAGCGGACGACAAGCTTCTTCGAGGCAACCAGCGGCGAGTGGGGGCGGACGTTTTCGTCGGCTAGGAACTTCCCCGCGTTGGCCCCGTAGAAATTGATCAGGTCGGCGACGTAGCCCAGATCCAAGAAGACGTCCCCGCGCACCTTTCCGGTTTCCGCCTGCAGCGTGTCGGCAAGCTGTTCACGGTTGTCGAGCATCCAGTCACGCAGCTTGCCGAGCCAGTGGCGGCGCCCTTCGATTCCGATCGCCTCCCACTCGGCCTGGTTGCCGCGGACGCGAGCGACCGTGGCGGCGATCGTCTCGGGAGTGGCAACCTGAACCGACCCCGCCACCCCTCCCGTCGCAGGGTTGAGGACCTCGATCCGTTCGGCGGGCGGCGCGCCCTCACCGTTCGGGCTGGCGATCTCCGTTGCGCTCGTCTCCACAGTGCCGCTCTCCACCGGTGACTCCTCTCCTCGGACCCTTTGGCTGGTCAGCCAACTGTAGCCGCTAACGGACGCAAAAAGGGCGGCAAGCGGGGCGCGGCGGCTCAGGCTTCGGCGAGCCGGGCGAGGGTCTCCGCCACCCTGGGGTCGAATTGGCTCCCGGCGCAGGCCTGCAGCTCGGCAATCGCGGCGGCGGTCGGCATCGCCTTGCGGTAGGACCGGGTGGTCGTCATCGCGCTGAAGGCGTCGCAGCAGGTGACGATGCGTGCCTCGATCGGTATCTCCTCACCGGCGAGGCCGTCGGGGTAACCGCTGCCGTCGTAGTGCTCGTGAGAGGAGCGCACGATGCGCCCGACTTCGGCCAATGCTCCACCAACACGATTCAGCATCGCCTCTCCCTCGATCGTATGCCTATGCATCACGGCCCACTCCTTTTCGTCGAGCGGGCCGGCCTTGTTGATGATCTCCTTCGGCACGGCGATCTTGCCGACATCGTGCAACAGGGCGGCGAACTCGACGTTGCGCCGCTGCCGGGCGTCGAGGCCGAGATCGTCGCTGACCGCGAGCGACAGCTCCACCACCCCGCGGCTGTGGCTACCCGTGTACGCGTCGTCTGCCTCGACCACATCGCCGAGCAAGAGGGCGGTCCCCTGATATGCGGCGCTCAGCTCCAGGGCCTGTTCGATCCGGGCCTCCCGCTCTCGGGAGAGAACAGCCAAGACGGCGGCAAGCGGTATTGCCAAGAGGCAGATCGCCGGGCTGAGCGTGAGCGAGACGTAAGCCACCATCAGGCCAATCGGCGCCAGCGCGGCGTCCAAGCCATAGACCGGCGCGAGCAACCTCAGCTCCTCCTGGGGGGTGGAACCGTCGATCAGGCGGGCGCGAGCCGCGGTCGCGGTGAAGTCGAATGCAAACTGCGCCAGCAGGGCGATCGCGTAGACCGGCCATGCCTCCCAGGAGAAAGTTTGAGCGCCGGCGACGATCAAGACCAAGGCGGCGCCCACCGCGTGCCAGCAGTCGCCGAAGACGTGGAACGCGCGATAGACAGTGGTCCGGCCAGAGAGGTACTCGCCGCTGCGCCCGAGTATCCAGCTGACGCTGACGATCAACGGCACCGCCGGGGTGGGAAGCAGGAAGAGCATGGGGATCAACACCAGCTGGGTTGGAACCGTGTAGCCGTCCGCGACATCGAACTGGGCCTGGCAGGTGACGATGTAGGCGATCGCCAAAACCGCCAGGGTCGCGATGTCCAGGCTGCGAGGAGAGGGGAGCAGCAGGACCATCGCGAGGGCTACGAGGAGGAAGGCAATCGCCGTCCCCATTTCGACGACCCGCTCGCGCCCTTGGGCGGCAAGGGCTGCCCGCTCTCGGCCCCTGGCGAAGAGCTGCTCGAGCTTGGCGGTATCGGTCGTCGTCGTGGCGGCCATGGGAGCCGCAGCCACCTGTCATGACTGCTTCCCGTGTATCGGCAGCGTTCCGGCCAGGTCAAGTCTCGCAACGAGACCTACCGAAAATAGGTGAAGCATCTAGACATTCGTATGAAATTCCTTCACTTTCCGGCCCTTTTTGCCGAAGGTGCCCGCCTACATAAGTCAGCTGAATAAGGGCAAACCTGTCGCGAGGCAGGGACGCAAAGTCAGAGGTCTCGTCGCTTCGGCGCGAGACGGCTCAACTGCCAGCTTGGTTTCACGACCAGGCTTTTTTGTCTGCCGTGAAAGGAGGTTTGCCGATGAAGCACAATCGAATTCGCCGTGCCCGACTCTCGATGCCCCGCCTCAAGCCGGTCGCACTTGGGACGGCTTTGATGCTCGCGATGGCCGTCTTTGCCGGGTCAGCGCAGGGCGCCTGCAATTACACCGGTGCCAAGACCGCCTTCGGTCCATGGGGCGATGGCCATTCCTATGTACTTGCCCCTGACGGGGGCTTCGAGGCAGGGGGAACCGGTTGGTCGCTGTCCAACGGCGCCCAGGTCGTCGATGGCAACGAGAGCTTCCAGTTGAACGGAACCACCGATTCCCGCTCGCTGTCGCTGCCGGCCGGCAGCACCGCCGTCAGCCCGTCGATATGCATGTCGCTCGACACGCCGATCTTCCGCATGGTCGCCCGCAACGGCGGCGATCCGGCGTCGCGCCTCAAGGTCGAAGCGGTCTACACCTTGCTCGGCCTGGTGCAAACCAAGACGGTCAGCAAGGTCGCCGGCGGTGCCGATTGGGCGCCGACCCAGCAGATGTCGACTGTCCTGACCCTCTCGACGATCGTCGGCACCCTGATCCCGAGCTCGATCCAAATTCGAATCACCCCACTCGACAACAGGGGTGAGTGGCAGGTCGACGACCTCTATATAGATCCGTTCGCCCGCCGCTGAGCAGGACTGAACGCGGCTCGTCCCCTACCGGCGGGGGACGAGCCGGTAGACGGAGCCCGCCTGGCTGGTGACGTAGATGCGACCGCGGGTGTCCTCGCCGAAGGAAGTGGGGGAGCTGACCTCGAGGCCGGTGCGCCGGTCGTCGCCGGCGCGATGGAGGTGGGGGACGAGGCTGCGGATGACGCCCGAGCAGTAGTCGGCGTAGACGTAGCGCCCCTGTAGCGGGCGGGGCCCGCCCCGTCCGACAACGTAACCCCCGATGATCGTGCAGCTGCCGCCATCGCGGCCATGGTCGTAAGCCGCGATCGGCTTGACCGTGCCGCCGGGATCCGGCGTGCCGCTGTTTTCTTCTTCGTAGGGGTGGAAGCCCTCGAAGGCGTCCCAGCCGAAGTTGGCTCCCGCGGCGCCGGCAAGGGTGGTGTAGTCGAGCTCCTCGAAGCGGTTCTGGCCGACATCGCCGATCGCGATCCGCGGCTGGGCGGCGCTGGTCGTGTCGAAGGAGAAGCGGAACGGGTTGCGCAGGCCGTAGGAGTAGATCTCGTCCCGGCCCGGCTTGCCGACGAAGGGGTTGCCGGATGGCACCGAGTAGGGGCGGCCACCGCTCGGGCGCGGGTCGATGCGCAGCAGCTTGCCGAGCAGGCTCCCCTTGTTCTGGGCGTTGTTGGGCGGGTCACCGCCGGAGCCGCCGTCGCCGGTGCCGAAATAGAGCAGGCCGCCGAAGAACTGCAACTGGCCACCGTTGTGGTTGGCGTTTACGGGGTGGCCGATCTCGATCACCGGTCGGCGCGAGCCGAAGTTCGCCCGCGTCGGCCCCTTGCGGTGGAATTCGTCGATGCGGATGTTGCCGGCCCGGTCCGTGTAATAGACGTAGAAGCCGCCGCGACGCCGGTAGTCCGGCGGGAAGGCGATCGAGAGCAGGCCGCGCTCGCCGCCAGAGCCGACGAGGCTGCGGATGTCGAGGAAGGCGCGTTCGCTTCGGCGGCGCCCCGGGCCAAGCACCTCGACGATCCCAGGCTGCTCGACGACGAAGAGCAGCTTGGGGTAGCCGGGCGCCCCCGTCACGTAGGTGGGCTCGTCGAAGCTGCCGAATACCCGCTTCAACGCCAGGCCGCCGTGCCTTGCCCGCGACGGCTCGGCACCGGGCTGCTGGGCACTGCCGCAGGCAGGCAGCGCGACCAGGAAGGCCGTAAGAGCGATGCTCGCCAGGACGGGCCGCCTCATCGCGACCACGCTACCCGCCATCCCCTATTTCTTTTCGACGACTTCCCCGCTGCCGGTGACTTCGGTGTTGTATTCGACCGGGTTGATGTCCACGGCGAGGGAGCCGCCGGGCGTGCGGCCGCTTTCGGTCTTGGCCTTGGCCTTGCCGCCGAGGCCGGCGTCAATCGAGTAGAGCAGCGTGTATTTGCCGGCCTTGACCGCGCTCAGCTTCCAGACCACGTCGGCGCTCTTGCCCGCCTTCAGGGCGCCGAAGTCGAAGGTTTTCTGGTTCGAGGTCCCGGCGCCGCCAGGGGCGGAGTCGCCGCCGAATTTGGGGTAGTGCTCGGCGAGCACCCAGACCGGCCGGTCTGGCTGGGCCAGTTCTGGCTGGGGATCGCGGATCCCGAAGGGGAGGGTCGAGGCCTGTCCCTCCTTGCCCTTGATCGAGATGCTCACGGTCAGCGCTGGGATCGTCTTCTTGCTCGCGTTGCGGACGCCGAGGTCGAGCAGGTAGGTGCCGCCGAGTCGCTGCTTGGCGGGGAACTTGGCTTCGGTGACTTCGACCTCGTAGGTGCCTTCCGCCTCATTCGAGCCGGCGGAAGAGCCACCGCCGCAGGCAGCGGCGAAGAGAGACAGCGCGACGGCCAGAGCCGCGGCGAGGACCGCCTGCCGGCGGTTACGCGAGACCTGTCTGGCGTGCCCCCCCAAAGCGGCCGCAACATAGCACGGGGTTTCGCCTGCTCCGGAGCGTGTTAGCCCGAACTCAACAGAGCCCGCTGGTGCATCGCATAGACTCGTTCGTGGAGGAGCACGATGGTCGGATCCGCGGTCAACAGGGCGTTTCTGCCCGCAAAGTCGTTGTTCGAGCAAGTAGGGGACATGATGATCCTCACCGCTCGGACGCTTGTCTCTGCCGTCAAGCCCCCCTATCCCTACGGTGAGGAGTTCATCGGCCAGTTTCTTTTCGCCCTGCAGCTCTGCTGGTTTCCGCTGTTGATCTCCACCGTCGCCTTCGGGTTCGGCGCGCCCGGCCTGCAGGCCTCCAACTTCCTTTCCCTCTTCGGCGCGCTCGACCGGCTCGGCGGTTTCTTCGTCCTCGCCTCGATCCGTGAGTTTGCCCCCTTCGTGACCGCCGTCGTCGTCGCAGGCGTGGCGGGCACCGCGATCACCGCCGACCTCGGCGCCCGCAAGATCCGCGAGGAGCTCGATGCCCTCCAGGTGCTGGGCGTCGACCCGATCAAGAACCTGGTCGTGCCGCGCTTCCTGGCGCTGATGGTGATCACCGGCCTGCTCGACATCTACGCCCTGGTCTTCGGCATCTCCGGCGGCATCGGCGCCGAGTTGCTCTACCACCAGTCGCTCGGCGGCTTCTTCGCCACCCTCTTCTCCAACGCCTCGGTCACCGACCTCTGGGGGTCGGTGATCAAGTGCACGCTCTTCGGCGCGATCATCGCCGTGGTCTGTTCCTACAAGGGGATGACCGCCTCCGGCGGTGCCGCCGGCGTCGGCCGCGCCGTCAACCAGGCGGTGGTGATCGCCTTCATGGGCGTCTTCGCCTTCAACTACGCCTTCACCCAGACCCTGCTCGCCACCAACCCGGAGCTGCAGACGATCCGATGATCGCGGAGCGACCAAGCGTGCATCCCTGGTTCTTCGCGCCGGGAGCGAAGCGGAGTCAGTTCTCGTGAACGCCTGGCTCGAGGTCCCGCGCGGCTGGCTCGACTCCTTCGGTGAGATCGCTCGCTTCGGCTCGCGCGTCGCCGGCCTCGTCTACAGCGGCCGCGTCCTGCGCTTCTTCGGCGAGAGCCTGCGCCAGGCCGGCATCCTGGTCCTCGGCTCGGCGCTGATCATCTGGGGCCTCGTCTTCATCCTCGGCCTGCAGTGCGGGATCGAGGGCGCCTACCTGCTGCGCGCCCAGGGCGCGCCGGCCTACGCCGGCGTCTTCTCGGCCTGGTGTGACCTGCGCGAGATCATGCCCTACGCCTTCGGCTACATGCTGGCGGCCAAGGTCGGGACAGGGATCGTCGCCGAGCTCGGCGCGATGCGGATCTCCGACGAGATCGACGCGCTCGAGGTGATGGGCGTGCCGCCGGTCACCTTCCTCTGCGCGACGCGCCTGCTCGCCGCCTGGATCGCCTTTCCATTCATGTACCTGTGCGGGATTGGGATCATGTATTTCGCCAGCTACCTGGCCGTCGTCCAGCAGATCGGCGACGTCTCCTCGGGCGGCTACCTGCTGATCTTCTGGATGTTCCAGAACCCGCCGGATCTGCTCTTCAGCCTGATCAAGGGCATGTTCATGGCAACCGCCATCGTCATGGTCGGCTGCTACTACGGGTATACGGCTTCGGGCGGTCCGGTTGGGGTGGGTACCGCGACAGCGAAGTCGATGGTCCTCAACATCGTCTTGGTTCACATCATCGGGATGCTGGGCACCCTGGTCTTCTGGGGTGCCAACCCGCGGGCGCCGATAGGAGGCTGACTTAACCTATGTCTATGGACGATCCGACCCGACCCGGCGACGCCGAGTTCGAGGCCGAGGCGGAGACGACCGCCGAGGTGGCCGATCCGGTGGCGCCCGAGCCCGCCCACAGCGGTCCCTACGTCAGCGAGGACGGAATGACGATGGGCCGCGATTTCGTCATTCCCGGCGTCGACCCATCGGAGTCCGATCCCTATCGCTTCCACACCGGGCGCAAGCGCGACCACGGCGGCGAGGACGCGATCGAGATCATCGACCTGGTCAAGCAGTTCGGCCGCGCGCGCATCCTCAACGGCCTCAACCTCGGCCTGCCCGAGGACCAGATCTCGATGGTTCTCGGCCCGTCGGGCACCGGCAAGAGCGTGCTGATCAAGCACATCGTCGGCCTGCTCTATCCCGACTCGGGCGACGTGCTCGTGCATGGCGAGTCGATCCCGAACATGACCGACGACGAACTCTTCGAGGTGCGCAAGAAGTTCGGCCTGCTCTTCCAGGACGGCGCCCTCTTCGGCTCGATGAACATCTACGACAACACCGCCTTTCCGCTGCGCCAGCACACCGACAAGAGCGAGGAAGAGATCGGCGAGATCTGCAACCGCCGGCTCAAGGAGGTCGGGCTGAGCGAGGCGATCTACAAGATGCCGAACGAGCTCTCCGGCGGCATGCGCAAGCGCGCTGGCTTCGCCCGCGCGCTGGTGCTGGAACCGGCGATCGTGATGTTCGACGAGCCCGACTCCGGGCTCGACCCGGTGCGCACGGCGCTGCTCTGCGAGCTCGTCCGAGAGGTGCACGAGGAGAACGGCGGCTGTTACCTGGTGATCAGCCACGACCTCAACACCGCGCGGCGCGTCTCGGACTTCATCGCTGTGCTCTGGAACGGCAAGATCGTCGAGTCGGGCCCCAAGGAGGAACTGTTCGACTCTGAAAACCGCTTCGTCAGCCAGTTCCTCAACGCGGACGTAACCGGCCCGCTCTCGATGGATTGAGCCGGATCGCGGCGTGGGCCGTCCGCCACGCGCGGCCGGTCCTGGCAGTCTCGGCTGTGCTCGCCGTGGCGGCGGCGGTGGCTGCAACGCAGCTCCCCACCGACGCCGGCACCGACACCCTGGTCGACCGTGACGCCGAGAGCTACCGCGCCACCGAACGGGTGCGTGAGGCCTTCGGCGAAGAACCCGTCGTGGTCGTCGCCGAGGGCGACCTGCAGGAACTGATCCTCACCCCGAACCTCGGCCGCCTGATTCGGCTCGAGGGTTGCCTCTCGGGCAACGTGCCAAAAGGGGCGAAGCCGATTCCCGGTCCCTGCACCGAACTCGCCCGGCTCGACCCGGTGCAGTACCTGGCGGGCCCGGGCACCTTCCTCAATGAGGCGGTTCTCCAGATCGAAGACCAGTTGCGCCGCCTCGCGGCCACCGTGCCGCCCGCGCAGCTGCGCGAATTCCTGCTCCAGGTCGCGGCGCGCTACGGGATCACCAGCGCCCCGAGCATCGGCAATCCCGATTTTCTCGCTTCGGTCGTCTTCGACCTGCGCCAGGCGCGCGGCACGCCGAAGGCGCGGCTCGCCTACCTCTTCCCGAACAACCACTCGACCCAGATCGTCCTGCGCCTGCGGCCGGGCCTGAGCGATTCCGAACGCAGCCGGGCGCTGGCGCTGATCCGCGAGGCGGTCTACGACACGACGCCGCGGAAGGCCTGCACTTACAAGGGCAAGCCCGAGGCCTGCTTCGGCCTGCACGGTGCCGGCACCTACACGATCAGCGGCGCGCCGGTTGTGATCGAGGGAATTACGGGAGCGCTCAAGAACGCCCTGCTGGTCCTCTTCGCGGTGGCGATCGTGATCATGGGGCTGACCCTGCTGCTCGCTTTCCGCTCGCGCTGGCGCCTGCTGCCGCTGGCGATCGCCCTGGCGGCGGCGGCGCTGGCCTTTGGCCTGCTCGAGCTGCTCGGCGGCTCGCTGACGATCGCCTCGATTGCGACGCTGCCGATTCTGATCGGCCTCGTCGTCGATTACGCGATCCAGCTGCAGGCTCGCTATGACGAGGCCTGCGGCGAAGGATCCAATCCCGCGGAGGCCGCCCGCTCGGCGGCAGGACGGGCCGGGCCGACAATCGCGATCGCCTGTACCGCCACGGCTGCCGGGTTCCTGGCACTGCAGCTCTCGCCGATCCCGATGGTCCGAGGCTTCGGCCTGCTCCTCATCCTCGGCGTCGCGCTCGGCCTCGGCCTGGTTCTCACCGCGGGCTTCGCCGCGCTCGGCTTGCGAGGTGCGGGCGGAGGGGCGGCTCGGCCCTCGGTTCCGCTTGGCCGGGTCGTTGGCCTCGCGCTCGCCCATCCCGCCCGGGTGCTGCTGGTCGGCGGGGTGCTGGCGGCGATCGGCTGGGGCCTTGGGACCCAGGTCGAGACCGTCTCCGACATCCGCTCGTTGGGCCCACAGGGACTTCGGGAGATCAAGGACCTGGAGAGCGTGCAGGACGCGACCGGGGTCTCGGGCCAGCTGCAGGTCGCCGTCGAAGCACCCGACCTCTCGGCCCCGGCGACGATCGGGTGGATGGCCGGCTTCAAGGAAAGGGTCCTGAGCGAGAACGGCTTCAGCGGCCCGAGGCCGAGCTGCCTCAAAGCGGAAATATGCCCCGGGCCGGCACTCTCCGACTTCCTCACCAGCGGCAAGGGAGATGAGCACCTGACACAGGAGGACGTGCGGGCGACGCTGCGCGAATTGCCCGCCTACGACCTCGAGCAACTGGCGCCGCTCGACCCGAAGACGGGGCTGCCGGGGCACCTGGCGCTGCTCAGCTTCGGCATCCGCGCCCAGTCGCTGGAGGACCAGCAGAAGCTGATCGAACGGGTGCGCGCACAGGTCGGGACGCCCGGCGAGCCGGGCGGGCCGCCGCCCGGAGTCAGGGTGCGCTTCGCGGGGCTGCCGGTGATCGCCGCTGCCGCTGCGTCGGACCTGTCGAGCAGCCGCTACTGGCTGACGCTGGCCGGGCTCCTCGCCGTCGGCCTGGTTCTGCTGGTTGCCTACCGGTCGGCGCGCCGGGCTCTGGTTCCCCTGGTTCCGGTCCTGCTGGCGACGGGCTGGTCGTCGCTGGTGCTCTGGGTCAGCCAGATTCCGCTCAACCCGATGTCAGCGGCCCTGGGTGCGCTGACGATCGCGATCGCCACCGAGTTCAGTGTCATCCTCGCCGCCCGCTTCCGCGAGGAGCGAGCCAGTGGCGGCGGGGCGCGGGAAGCGATCGGGCGCGCTTATGACCGCACCGGCCCCGCCGTCCTCGCCTCGGCGGTGACCGTGATCGCCGGCTTTGCCGTCCTCGTCGCCAGTGACGTGACGATGCTGCGCGAGTTCGGGTTCGTCACCGTGATCGACCTTGGCGTCGCCTTGGCCGGAGTGATGGTGGCGCTGCCGGCCGCGCTCGTCCTCCTGGAGCGCGAGCGGTGAGGGACCGCTACTCGCTCATCGTCGGCTTGATCTTCGCCGCGGTGATCATCGTCGCGACGATCAACACCCTCGGTGGCAAGGACGAAGAAACTCTCGGGCTCGACAAGCTCGAGGCCCGCTGGCCCTTGCCGGAGTTCGCCGTGCCGCGGGCGGCGGGGCAGTTGGAAGGCGACGCCAACGTCGCCCAGGACGATTGCGAAACCTCGGGTACGCCCTGTCCCAGGTCGGCGCGCCGCAAGGCCGCCTGCCAGATAACTACGCCCGGCGCGATCCGCATCTGCGACTACTTCGGCCGGCCGCTGGTGATCTCGTTCTGGTTCTCCCGCGGCGGCAACTGCGTCGAACAGCAAGATGTGGTGAATCGCGTGAATCGGCGTTACGGTGGAAAAGTGAGTTTTCTCTCGATCGACATTCGCGACGATCGCGACACGGTCCGCGACCTGATTCGCCGTCACGGCTGGGAAATGCCGGTTGGCTACGACCGCGATGGCGCCGTCGGCAGCCTCTATCGCATCGGTGGCTGCCCCACCTTCGCCTACGCCTACCCCGGCGGCACCCTGCAGGACGCGAGCATCGGCGAGCTCACGCCGAAGCAGCTCGAAGGCCACGTCGACCGCCTGCTCGGCGCCACCCGCGCCGCGGAGGCGGGCTGAGATGGCGCCCGCCGAGGCAGCCGGCTCGGACCTGGGCTGGGAGCCGCCGCCGCGGCAGGGCTGGGTGGCACCCCACATCGCTGCTGAGTTCCCGGGCCTCGGCATCTCCTGGGTCCTGACCGACGGGCGCCTCGCCCACAGCCCCGACCCCGTGCAGCGGCGGCTGCGCGACCTCTCCGACCGCTTCTACGGTTCGCACGCGATCCACATGCGGGAGCGGCCGATTCCCTGGGCCTATCGGGTTTTCTTTCGCCAGATCGGGCTCGACCCGGACCGCACCCGCACGCCGGTCGAGCAGCTCGCTCTCGACCGGCTCCACGACGGCGCCTTCGTCAGCCGCGGCATGCCGGCCGACGCGCTCACCGTCGCCACGGTCGAGACCGGCATCGCCCTGCGCGTTTTCGACGCCTCGCGGATCGAAGGCGACCTCTGCATCCGCGACTCCGCCCCTGGCGAGTCCCTGCCCGGCAAGCCGGGCGGGCTCCCGCAGGGAACGCTGACCATCTCCGACGGGCGGAGGCCGCTGACCCTGCTCTTCGGCGGGCGACCGGTCGACCACACGATCGACGCGGAGACACGCCGGATCGCGATCGTCGCCGTCCAGGTCAAGGGCGTGCCGCAGGCGGCGGTGGACGAGGCGCTCTGGATCGCTTGCGCCGCGCTCGACGCCTGACTGCCCCGGGCGCGGCAAACCTTGTCTTAACGGTTTTTCGTTTTCCGCCTTGGCGCCGTGATCTACACTCGGTTCGGGCTTATGCCAGATCTGCTCGATCGAGACACACTCACGATGCTTCGAGTGGGGGGCGACGAGCGCCTCGCGCGCGTCGAGCTGCGGCGCCAGATCGGCCGCCTCGAGCACGAGCTGTCCCGCCTCGCCGCCGAGGCCTTCCCCCGCATCGTCCTCGACACCGGCGTGCCCGCTGGCTCGAGCATGCCGCGGGTCGCCGGCCTGGAGGACCTGGAGCGCGTTCGCGACGCCCTCTCCGATCGGATCGCCGTCGCCCGCCGCGCCCTGGTCAAGCAAGACGAGCTCGAGACCCGCAACCGCGAGCTGCTCGAGCAGATGCTGGCCGAGCCGGCCAAGCACAAGTGGCTGCGGATCTCCCGCGCCGACGTCGGCGAGCCGGGATGCGGCCACTGGCACTCCCGCCCTCGCCTCGGCCCGCTCGGCATGCTGATGGGCTGGTGGCGGGTCAAGGTCTCGTCTGGATGTCCGTTATCCGGACGGCTTGCGGCCGTTGAGCGAAAGGACTCGAACGGAGGAGCGCCCGCCGGCCCCCTGGGGGAATTTCCCACTGGCCGAGCTGACGGTTCTGGCCGGCATCGTGACGCTGGCGATCGGCGCCATCGGCGGTCACCCGACCGCGATCGGAGTCGGGGTCGTGCTCGCCGGCCTCGGCGGTCTCGAGGTCTCGATACGCGAGCACTTCGCCGGCTACCGCTCGCACACCACGCTGCTCGCCGGCCTGGTCTTCGTCCTCGTCACCGGCGGCCTCTTCTACCTGGGGGGCCTGATCCTGGCGGTCTGCCTCGCCGCCGGCGGCTTCGCCTTCATCGCTGCCTTCCTCGCCCTGAGGCGCGCATTTCAGCGCGCCTCAGGCGGGCTTTCCTTCAAGGCCGGCCGCTTCGGCGGCGGCTGAATCAGACCAGGACCGGGGCGCGCTCGCCGGCCTCCTCGCGGGAAGAGAGCTCGCCGGCGAGCAGGGCGCGCTGGCGCGAGGTGAGCGTGCCCAGCTTCTTGTTCTCGTTGAGGGCAAGGCCGATGAGGAACTTGCGGGCGCGGGTGCGGCCCCAGCGGCGCTGGCTGGTCAGCAGCTCGGCCAGGGTCATGCTCTCGGTCTCCCAGGGACAATCGCGGACCACGTCCGCCACATCGACATCCCCCCGAGCGACTGAGCGCTTCAACTCGGCCCTCGCGAGTCGCACGCGATTGGCACGGGCAAGTGCCTGCATGTGCTGTGGGGCCTGGACCGTGGTTGCGGTCGTCTGAGCAGGGGCGATCGAAGCAGCATCCACTGGGACTCCTCCCTTTGGAGTTCTTTTTAACTGGGTAGCTCGGCGCACCGGACCGAGAGGCAATTGCCTCGGCCTGGCTGAGTTGAGTGCTCCACCATCGCGTCCCTGCCCCGGGATGCGGTCGGCGCGGGGGCCAAGCTATGCCTTGGAAGAGGCGACCGTCAAGGCCATCGGATGGAAAAAGACCCCAGGGGGGTCGCTAAGAGCATATTTTTCGTTGCCGATCTGGCGACGCGGGTTTCTCCCGCGCCCGAAACTACCCCGACCGGGGTAGATCGGGAAAGTTCTCGATAACTCTGGCGATTGTTCCCAATGCGCCGTCGAGGTGCTCGCGCTCGTGGGTTGCCATCAAGCTGGTGCGCAGCAGGGCGCCGCCGGGTGGCACCGCCGGGTGGATCGCGACGTTGGTGTAGACGCCGGCGTCATAGAGCGCCTTCCAGAGCAGCACCGCCTGCCAGTCGTCGCCGACCACCACCGGCACCACCGGCGTGGTGGCGACGGTGCCGTCGGGGAGAGTGCCCGGCTCCACCACCTCGAGCCCAAGGTGGCGCAGTCCCTCGCGCAGGTACCGCGCGTTGTCGAGCAGGCGCTCGAAGAGCCGCGGGCCCTCGGAGCGGATCACTCGCAGCGCCTCGAGTGCGGCGCCGACCGCGGCAGGCACAGCGGAGGCGCTGAAGACGAAGGAGCGCGAGGAGATCCGCAGGTACTCGACCACGTCCGCAGGCCCGGCGACGAAGCCCCCGCACGAGGCGAGGCTCTTGGAGAACGTCCCCATCCGCAGGTCGACCTCGTCCTCGAGCCCGAAGAGCTCGCAGGCGCCGGCGCCGCGGGCGCCGAGCACGCCGGCGCCATGGGCCTCATCGACCATCAGCCGCGCCCCGTAGCCCTTGCAGAGCTCGACGGTGCGGGGCAGGTCGCAGACGTCGCCCTCCATCGAGAAGACGCCGTCGACGACGACGAGGACGCCGCCGCCGTCTTCGGCGGCCCGCTGCAGCATCTTCTCCAGCTTGTCCATGCGGTTGTGGCGGAACGGCCGCAGCTTGGCGCCGGAGAGGCGGCAGCCGTCGAGGATCGAGGCGTGGTCGCCGGAGTCGACGATCACGGTGTCGCCCGGCCCAAGAATCGTCCCGATCGTGCCGAGGTTCGACTGGTAGCCGGTCGAGAAGACGATCGCGTCCTCCACCCGCATCCACTCCGCCAGCTCCTTCTCCAGCGCCACGTGCAGCGGCGTCGTGCCGTTGAGCAGGCGCGAGCCGGTGACCCCGGTGCCGTAGGTCTCGAGCGCGTCGCGGGCGGCCTGCTTGACCCGCTCGTCCCCGGTCAGCCCCAGGTAGTTGTTGGAGCCGAGCATGATCGTCTCGCGGCCCTCCATCTCGACCACCGGGCCGGCCTGCGAGGTGAGCAGGCGGAAGTAGGGCAGGAGGTCGTGCTGCTTGGCCGCTTCCAGCTGCTCGAGGCGGTCGTGGCTGCGCGCCTTCTCGAAGACGTCGACGGGGATCTTGGCTGTCTCGCTCATGGGGCAGAGTGTAGGTTCAGCACCCGTGGCAAGCGTCTCAATCCGGCCGGTGCGCAGCAAGCGCGAGCTGAAGCGCTTCGTCAAGGTGCCCTTCGGCCTGCACCGCGACCACCCGCAGTGGGTGGCGCCCCTCATCTTCGAGCGGATGGAGTTCCTCGACCGGGGGAAGAACCCCTACTTCGAGCACGCCGAGGTCGAGTACTTCATCGCCGAGCGCGACGGCGAGCCGGCCGGCCGGGTCAGCGTCCAGGTCGATCACCGCTGGGACGAGTTCCAGGGCGGCAGCGACGCGATGTTCGGCTTCTTCGAGAGCGCCGACGACCCCGAGGTCACTGCGGCGCTGCTTGCCGCCGCCTCCGACTGGGCCAAGCAGAAGGGCCGGGCTCGCCTGCTCGGGCCGATGGACTTCACCACCAACGACGAGATCGGCATCCTGATCGAGGGCTACGAGCGGCGGCCGATGATCCTCGAGCCGTGGCACCCGCCCTATTACCGCGAGCGGATCGAAGCGGAGGGACTGACCAAGGCGATGGACGTGCTGATGTGGGAACTGCAGTTCGGCGACCTCAAGGAGGGGGAGCGCTTCGATCCCTCGATCCACGCCGCCGCCGAAAAGGCGCTGCGCGACGAAGGCATCGTCATCCGCAACATGAGGAAGCGCGACATGGCCAACGAGGTGCGCCGCTTCATGGACGTCTACAACGAGGCCTGGGGCGACAACTGGGGCTTCGTGCCGATTACCGACGCCGAGGTGGAGTTCCAGGCGAAGAACCTGAAGCAGGTGATCGACGAGGACTGGGCCTACATGGCCGAGAAGGACGGCGAGGTCGTCGGCGCGGCGCTGACGCTGCCGGATATCAACCAGGTGCTGGCCAAGCTCAACGGGCGCCTGCTGCCGACCGGCTGGCTCAAGTTCCTGCGCGGCAAGCGCAAGGTCGACCAGCTGCGGGTGCTCGCGCTCGGGGTCAAGCACGACTACCGGCACAGCGGGGTCGCCGCCGGGCTCTACCTCAAGCACCTCGAGACCGCAGCCCGCCCCGGCACGATCGAAGGCGGTGAGATGGGCTGGATCCTTGAGACCAACGGCCCGATGAACCGGGCGATGGAGGGTATGGGCGGCAAGGTGGTCAAGAAGTACCGCATCTTCGAGAAGCCGCTCTAGATCCGCGCAAGGTGCGGGAAGGACTCGATGAGGCGCCGCGCGCAGCGCTAAGGTCGGGACGGTGAGCAAGATGGAGCTAGAGGTCGTCCCGGTGCGGGTGCTCCCGCGTGACGCCGGGTCGCTCGCGGTGCGCGGCGAGGCGAAGACCGCGGTGATCGCCGCCGCCGGCGGCGTGATTGCCGGCGCGGCCACGGTTGCCGCGGTGCGCGCGGTGGGAGCCGTCGCGAGCCGCAAGCGCAGCTCGCGCCGCCTCGGCCGGCGCGAGCGGCCGCAGAACGTCGTCGCCAGCCGCTCCTTCCTTGTCGACGTTCACCTGCTCGGGCGGTGAGCGCCGCGCGAGCGGCCCGCTCATGAGCCTGGAGGTCGAGGTCCGGCCTCCCTCTCCCTTCCGCCTGCCGGCCTACGGCAGCGAGGACGGGGTGATGCGGGTGCAGCGCGGCGTCACCTCGCGGCTCCTGCACGTCGACGGCAGTCCCGTCCTCGTTCGCGCCTGGGAACCGGGCAAGGACCGGGTCATCCTGCGCGCCGAGCGGCTTGACCCGAACGCGATCGCGGTGCCGGGCCCGGCGGCGATTGGGCCGGCGCGCGAGGCGGGCGACGCCGATTTGGCACTGGCGATCGAGCGGATGCGCTTCGCGCTCGGGGTCGACGACGACCTCGGTGAGTTCTACAGCCGCTTTCGCGGTGACGCACTGCTCGGGCCGTTGCTGAGGCGCCGTCCCCACCTGCGCCCGCGCCGCCGTCCCTGGGCCTGGGAGGCGCTCGCCTGGGCGGTGGTCAAGCAGTTGATCGAGACCGGCCGCGCCGCTCGCATCCAGCGCCGCATGGTCGGCCGCTGGGGCCTCCGCCTCGGGCCCGGGCGCGAGGGCCTGCGCGACGTGCCGACCGCCGGCCTGATCGCAGGCCGGGCGCCGGTGGAAATGGAGTCGATGGGCCTCGCCCTGAAGCGGGCGATTGCCCTGCGGGCCGTCGCCGGGTTCGTCGCCGCCGGCCGCTGCGACCTCGCCGAGCCGGATACCGACCGCCGCCTGCTCGGCGTGCGTGAGATCGGCCCCTGGACGGTGCAGTGCCTCGGCCTCTTCGGCCGCGGCGAAGCCGACTCGCTGCCCGCGGGCGACCTGATCTACCTGAAGCTGGTCGGTCGCCTGGCCCGGCTCGGGCGTCGCGCCACGGTCGAGGAGGTGGAGGAGTTCTACTCTCCCTACGCCCCGTTCCGCGGCTTGGCGGGGGCCTGGACCGTAGGCCTTTAGAGGGTTCCCGGCCGCCAAACTCAAGCGCGCGCCGCAGCGGTCGATAAGCGAGCAGATGGAGAGCCCGACGCGGGGCAGCTGGCCCGAAAAGCGAGTCAACGAGTTCCTCGACCAGATCTCTGAGGGCGGCGAAGACTATCGCCGCCTAATCGAGCGCCTGCCGGCGATCGTCTACGCCTCCGAGCTCGGTGAAAATGGCCGCTGGCGCTACGTCAGCCCCCAGATCGAGGACATCCTCGGCTACTCCCCGGAGGAGTGGCTCGCCGACCCGGGTCTCTGGGCCCGCCTTCTGCACCCCGACGATCGTGAGCGCGCGCTCTCCCAGGAGAGCCGCAAGACGATCGGCACCCGCAACCCGCCGCCGGTCGACTACCGCATGATCACCCGCGACGGGCGAACCGTCTGGATCCTCGACGAGGCCGTGCTCGAGCCCGACGCGACGGGCACGCCGGTCTGGCACGGGGTCCTCTACGACATCACCGAGCGCAAAAGCGCCGAGCAGGGTGCCCAGCGGGCGGCCGCCCAGCAGGCGGCCGTAGCGCGCCTCGGCGGGCGCGCCCTCCAAGACGGCGACCCCGAGGGGTTGATGTCCGAGGCGGTCGCGCTGATGCAGGGAATCGAGGGGGTGGACGCCGCCTGCATCTGGGAGGTGGGTCGCGACGGCCGCCGCCTCAGCCTGCGCGCTGGCCTGGAGGATCGGGTTGTCGGCGCCGCCCGGGCTTCCGCCGCCCGCGACTCGCACGCGGGCGCCGCGCTCGACTCGCGCCTGCATGTGATCGTCGACGACTGGGCCGGCGAGCGCCGCTTCTCGATGCCGCCGGCGCTGCGCGTGCTGGGTGTGCGGAGCAGCCTCGCGGTGCTGATCGACGGCAAGCAGGAGCCCTTCGGCGTGCTCGACATCCATTCCACCGAGCCCAACAGCTTCACCCCCCAGGACGTCCACTTCCTCCAGGCCTCGGCCAACGTGCTCGCCGACGCGATCGAGCGCCACGCGACCGACCAGGCCCTGCGCCACCGGGTTCTGCACGACCCGCTGACCGGCTTGCCGAACCGGCTCAGCTTCATCGACTCGCTCGGCGAGGCGCTCAAGCGCAGCACCGTCTCCGGCTCGCCGGTCGGGATCCTCTTTCTCGACCTCGACAACTTCAAGCTGATCAACGACAGCATGGGCCACCATGTAGGCGACGAGCTGCTCTGCGCGGTGGCGCCCCGCCTGCGCGCCCACCTCCGGCCCGGCGACATCGTCGCCCGCTTCGGCGGCGACGAGTTCGGCATCCTCGTCGATCGCCTCGCCGACGAGGACGAGGCCGTCGCGATCGCCGACCGCATCGCCGCCGCCTTCGCCGAGCCCTACTTAATGGAGGGGGCCGAGCACTTCGTCAGCGCCAGCGTCGGCATCGCCGTCGCCCGGCCCTCGACCCGCGAGCCAATCGACGCCGACATGCTGATCCGCGACGCCGACGCAGCGATGTACCGGGCCAAGGAACGCGGCAGGGCCCGCTGCGAGCTCTTCGACGCCGAGATGAGGGCCGGCGCCCTGCGCCGGCTAGAGGTCGAGCGGGAGCTGCGCCAGGCGCTGGAGCGGCACGAGTTCGAGCTTCACTACCAGCCGGTGATCGCCCTGCGGAGCGGCGAGATCACCGGGCTCGAGGCGTTGGTTCGCTGGCGCCACCCCCAGCGCGGCCTGCTCGACCCCGGCGACTTCGTGCCGATCGCCGAGGACAGCGGCCTGATCGAGCCGATCGGCCGCTGGGCCCTGGAAAGAGCCTGTAGCCAGGTGCTCGAGTGGCACGAACTGCGGCCCGACCAGCGGCCCTTCGACGTCTCGGTCAATCTCTCTGCCCGCCAGGTGACCCACCGTGACCTTCCCAGCACGATCAGCGAGATCCTCTCGGTCACGGGCCTCGATCCGGTCCACCTGCGGCTCGAGGTGACCGAGAGCGTCCTGGTCGAGGAGTCGGCGACGGCCAACGGCACGCTGGAGGCGCTCAGCGATCTCGGGGTGGGGCTGGTGCTCGACGACTTCGGCACCGGCTACTCCTCGCTCGCCTACCTCAACCGCTTCCCCTTCGACGCCCTGAAGATCGACCGCTCCTTCGTCGACGCGCTCGGGGTCGAACAGGAGCGCACCGCGATCGTCGAGGCGATCATCGGCATGGCGCGGGCGCTCTCCCTCGACGTGATCGCCGAGGGGGTGGAGAACGAGCCGCAGGTGCTCGAGCTGAGCCGGCTCGATTGCGACTACGCCCAGGGCCACCTCTTCTCGCGGGCCCTGCCGCCGGAGAAGATCTCCGCCCTGCTCAGCGAAGGAGCGCCGCTCTATTCGGGGATCGCGCCCGGCAGGTAGGAGTTGCTGAGCAGTTCCGAGCTCGGCGGCAGGTTCTCGACCAGTTCGTTGTCGCGCATCCAGCCGCTGAATTCGGTCCAGAGGGCGGGGTCCATGTAGCCATAGGGGCGCTTGCCGCGCGCGGGGTCGAGCAGCGGCAGGGTCGCCGCCAGCTCGGCCCGGGTCAGCTTCGGGTCGAGGTCGGGATTCGCCTCCTCGAGGGCCTTGGCGGTCGCTTCCGGGTCCTTGGCCGCGGCCGTGGTGCCGCGTGCCAGGGCGGCGATGAAGAGCCGGATCGCCTGCGGGTCTTCTTCCAGCTGCTTTTCGTTGGCAGTGAGGACGAGCTCGTCGTAGGCCGGCACGCCCAGCTGGTCGACGGGAGTGACGACGGGATCCCTGCCGCGCAGGCGCAGGTCGACGCCCTCGATGTTGCTGAAGCCGCCGAGCATCGCCTGTGCCTTGCCGCTGAGCAAGGCGGGCAGCAGGCCGAAGCCGACGTTGACCGCCTTGACGTCGGAGGGCTGCAACTTGGCGCGGGCGAGGATCGTCTGCAGGTAGGCGTCCTGGTAGGGGATGCCGGCGGTCGCGACGGTTTTGCCGCGCAGGCCGGCGACGCCGTCGATGCCGGATTTCTTCAGCCATATCAGCGAGGTGAGCGGGCGGTTGACGAGGGCCGCCACCGCCTTGACGCCGAGCCCCTGTTCGCGCGCCAGGATCACCTCGGGCTCGTAGGAGATCGCCAGGTCGCTGCGGCCGGCGGCGACCAGCTTCAGCGGTGCCGCTGGGTCGGAGGGCGTCTGGATGTCGACGTCGAGGCCGGCTTCCTTGAAGTAGCCGAGCTGCTGCGCCATGTAGATCCCGGCGTGGTCGGGGTTGGGGTAGAAGTCGAGCGTCAGCGTCAGCCGCTGCGCTTCGCCGTTGACGTCCTCGCTCTTCTCGCCGCAGGCGCTGAGCCCGAGCGACAGCGCCAGCAGGGCGACGGCGAGGGCGATTGCCGGGATTCGGGCGCGCTTCATCCCCTGCTTTCTATCGCCAAGTGACGATGCGACGCTCCGCGAGGGCGGTTAGGGCGAAGAGGACGATCGCTATCGCGGAGAGGACGACGACCGAGGCAAAGAGGCGCGCCGTTTCCAGCTGCGAGTTGTCGAAGAGGATCAGGTGCCCCAGGCCTGAGCTGGCTCCGACCCACTCGCCGAAGACCGCGCCGATCGGCGCGAGGACAACTGCGAGACGAGCGCCGGTGAAGAAGCTGGGCAGGGCGGTGGGTGTCTCGACACGCCAGAGGATTTGCGCTCTCGAGGCGTCGAGGCTGCGCATCATCTTTGCCGCCTCCGGGTCGGCCGAGCCCAGGCCCGCGAGCGTGCTCACCGCAATCGGGAAGAAGCAGACCAGGGCGACGACCACCGCCTTCGGCCAGATTCCGAACCCCAGCCAGATCAAGAGGATCGGCGCGAGGACCAGGATCGGCACGGTTTGCGAGACGACCACCAGGGGGTTGACCGTGTCCCTGACCAGGGTCGAGAGGTGCATGAGGAAGGCGAGCCCGACTCCGACCACAAAGGCGATGCCCAGCCCGAGCAGCATCTCCTGCAGCGTCACCCAGGCATTTTCGGCGAGGAGGCCGCGGCTCTGCCAGAGCGATTCGCCGATTTCCGCCGGCGAGGGGACGAGGTAGCTTTCGAGATCGAGCAGGCCGGCGAGCGCCCCGCTGCTGGCGGCCACCTGCCAGGCGCCGGCCAGGGCGGCGAGAAGCAGGGCTGGGAGCAGCCAGCGCCTCACTTGGCGCCCTCGCGCAGGAGGTGCATGGCGTGCTCGCGAACGGTGACGAAGGCGGGGTCGGTGACCACCTCGTCACGGCCGGCGGCGCGCGGCGCCGGGGCGCTCAGCCTCCCGGCCACCCGGGCCGGGCGGGAGGAGAGGACGACCACCTGGTCGCAGAGGTAGAGCGCCTCCTCGATGTCGTGGGTGACCAGCACGACGGTGCGTGGAGCCTGGCTCAGCGCCCGTGCCAGCCACCCCTGCATCTCGGCGCGGGTGATCGCGTCGAGCGCGGCAAAAGGCTCATCCAGGGCGAGCACCGGCTTGCCGGCGATCAAAGTCCGCAGGAAGGCGACGCGCTGGCGCATGCCGCCGGAAAGCTCCGCCGGCCGCGAGCGCTCGAAGCCCGCCAGCCCGAAGCGCTCGAAGAGCTCGCCCGCCTCGCTGCGAGCCGCGGCGCGGCGTATGCCGCGGTTGCGCAGCGCCAGTGCGGCGTTGTCGATCGCCGGAAGCCAGGGCAAGAGCAGGTCGCTCTGGGGCATGAAGGCGCAGTGAGAAAGGCGGGCGGTGGGATCGCTCTCCCCGTCGACCTCGATCTTGCCCCGGCTTGGCTCCTGCAGGCCGGCGATCAGCTCCAGCAGGGTCGACTTGCCGCAGCCCGAGGGACCGACCAGGCCGAGGACTGCGTGGGGCGCCAGCTCGAGGTCGAGCCGCTCGATCGTCTCCAGCTCCCCGTAGGAGTGCCCGAGATCCCAAATCGCGATGCCGCCATCGTTCGCCGTGCTGTTGGCAGGCGTTTCGATCGCGGTGGCGAAGCCTTCTGCTTCCGCGGCCATCTTGGTATCCTGGCGCACTCGCGCCTCCTGACCTAAGAGGTCAGGAAAGTCGAATTAGCACCCCCGGCGCGGAGCTCATATGGACCCGGCAATCATCGTCTTCGGACTAGGAATCGGCGTACTCGTCGGGATGACGGGCATGGGCGGTGGATCCCTGATGACGCCGCTGCTGATCCTCATCTTCGGCATCCAGCCGACGACCGCGATCGGCACCGACATCTTCTACTCGGCGGTCACCAAGACGGTCGGCGGCTGGCGCCACTTCCGCCTCAAAACGGTGAACCTGGAGCTGGTCAAGTGGCTGTCCTTCGGCAGCGTGCCGGGTGCGATTCTCGGTGTCGCCATCGTCTCGATCCTCGAGCGCCACATCGGCGAAGACCGGCTCGACTCGCTCGTCTACGCGGTGCTGGGCGGCACCCTGCTGATGGTCGGGGTGATCACCCTGACCCGGGCGCTGATCCTCCGCAACCTGGTCGAGGAGCGCGACCGCTTCGACGTCGAGCGGCGCCACAAGGTCGCCGCGATCGTGATCGGGGCAACGACGGGATTCGTGATCGGGATCACCTCGGCGGGCTCCGGCACCGTGATCGCGATCCTGCTGATCGCGGTCTATCGCCTCTCGCCGAAGAAGGTCGTCGGCACCGACGTCTTCCACGCCGCGATCCTGCTCTGGGCCGCCGGCATCGCCCACTGGGTGGGGGGAAACGTCGACTTCACCCTCGCCGCCAACATCCTGATCGGCTCTGTGCCCGGTGTGATCATCGGCGCTGCCCTCTCCGACAAGGCGCCGCAGGGGCTCATCCGCACCGCGCTCGGCCTCGTGCTCGTCGGCTCGGGCATCGTCACGATCCAGAAGGGCGACCCGAACGTCTGGCCGGTCGCCGCCGCGGTTGCCGCGCTCGGTCTCGGCGGGATCCTCGCCGCGCCGCGCTTCCTCCACCGGCGCCGCGAGCGCGAAGCGCAAGCCGCCGCTCGCGCTGCCGCGCTGGCGCCGGACGCAAGCGCCTGACTGATTAACTCCCATTTATGCGCGTTTCGGCCAAGGCTGACTATGCGGTGCGGGCGGCAGCGGAGCTCGCCGCCGCCGACGACGATCCGGTCAAGGGCGAGAAGCTCGCCGAGGCCCAGGAGATCCCGCTGCAGTTCCTCGAGCACATCCTGCTCGAGCTGAAGCACGCCGGGATCGTGCGTGCCCGGCGTGGCGCCAAGGGTGGCTACTGGCTGGCCAAGCCGGCCGGCGAGGTGACGATCGCCGACATCGTGCGCGCGGTCGAGGGGCCGATCGCGCACGTACAGTCCTCGCCGCCGGAGTCGATCGAGTACCGCGGCAACGCCGAGCACCTGCAGGAGGTCTGGATCGCTGTCCGGGCCAGCCTGCGCACCGTGCTCGAGCACGTCACGCTGGCCGACCTCGTGGCCGGCCAGCTCCCCAGCGAGGTCTCCGCCCTCGCCGCGCAGCCGGACGCCTGGGTAGCCCGCTAGCCGCCCGCGGACACGGGAGCAGGAGAGACGGCGCCTGGTCAGTCGGCCACCGGCACGCCGCCGGCGACGACGTTGACGAAGTTCTCCAGGTGCCGGGTGGTCCAGCACTCGAAGGCGCCGTCGCAATAGCGCTCGTAGGCGGCCATCACCGAGTCGCCGTAGTTCCAGTAGAGCTTCGGCTCGGGGTTGAGCCAAAAGAGGCGGCCGGCCCGTTCGGATACCTGCGCGAAGACCTCGGCGTGGGGCTCGCGGCCGTTGGTGCGGGCGTCGCCGAGCACGATCACGGTTGAGCGCGGGTCGAGTTCGTCGGAGATCTTGCCGAGGAACTCGAGCCAGACCCGGCCGTAGTCGGTGTAGCCGGAGACGTCGGCGACGCCGCCCTCGCTGGAGATCCGCTGGGCGATCGCGCGGAAGTCGCGCTCGTGCTCGAAGACGTCGGTCACCTCCGAGATGCGCTCGATGAAGACGAAGCTGCGCAGCTTGCGGAAGGAGTCGTGCAGGGCGTGCAGGACGGAGAGGAAGAAGACGCTGGCCGAGGTGACCGAGGTGGAGACGTCGCAGAGCACGTAGATCTCCGGCCGCCGCGGGCGCTTCGGCCGGTAGCGGATGTGCATCGGCACGCCGCCGGTCTCGAGCGAGGTGCGCATCGTGCGCCGCACGTCGACCGTCCGCCCGCGCCGGCGGCCGCGCTGCTCGTTACCCAGGGTCGCCAGCCGTCGCTTCATCTGCGAGACGGCCCGGTGCACGGCGGCGAGATCCTGGGTCGGGCTGGTCGGCAGTGCCCGGTCCAGCTCGGCCAGCGGGCGCGAAGGGGGAAGGGCGGAGGTGCGCTCAATCAGGTCGCGCTCGAGCTCGCGGCGCAGGTGGCGCTCGAAGGCGTTGAGCTGGTCGCGGTCGATCGGCGGCAGCTCGGCGCCGCCGTCCTCTGCCTGCGGCTGGCTGCCGGCCGAGAGCCCCAGCGTGCGGCGGATCCGCTGCACGTCGACGCCGACCACGCCGGAGCCCTCGCCCTGGCGGCCGAAGGCGGAGATCGCCAGCCGCGCCAGGTCGCGCATCTCGCCGTCGTTGCCGTCGACGATCGCCTGGCGGATCTGCTCCTGCAGCTCGTCCAGGTCGAGCCGCTCAGCCCCCTCGTGGCGCTGCTCGCCTTCCTCGATGCCGCGGGCGATCGCCTCGCTCTCGGCGACGCGGAAGAACCAGCGCTCGAAGAGCAGCTCGAAGAGGCGGCGGTCCTCCGGCGACTTGGCGATCGTCGTCGCCAATGCCTCGCGGAAGTCTTCGCGCGAGGTCCACGGCACCTGTTCGAGGGCGGCGAAGGCGTCGAGGATCTCCGAGGTGCCGACCGCGACGCTCTCGCTGCGCAGCTCCTCGCAGAAGCCGAGCAGCTTCGCGGCCAGGCCCGGCGGGCCCGCCTCAGCCTTGGGGCCGTACGGGCTCGGCAAGCTTCACCCCGACTCGCTCGGCGACCAAGTCGATGTCGGTGCGGTGCTTGACGATGATCGACATCGATTGGTTGAAGGTCTCGCGGTCGATGTCCTCGGCTCCCATCAGCAGCAGCGTCCGCGCCCAGTCGATCGACTCGGCGATCGAGGGCGGCTTCTTCAGGTCGAGGTCGCGCACCATCCGCACCACCTCGACCATGCGCCGCGCCAGCGCTTCGGGGAGCTCGGGGGCGTGGAGGCGGACGATTTCCATCTCCCGCTCCAGCTCCGGGTACTCGAGCCAGAGGTAGAGGCAGCGGCGCTTCAGCGCCTCGGTCAGCTCGCGCGAGTTGTTCGAGGTGAGGATCACGATCGGCATCGTCGTCGCCGCGACCTGCCCCAGCTCGGGGATCGTGATCTGGAAGTCGGAGAGCAGCTCGAGCAGCATCGCCTCGAACTCCTGGTCGGTCTTGTCGATCTCGTCGATCAGCAGCACGACCGGCTCGGGGCTGGCGATCGCCTGCATCAGGGGCCGCTCGAGCAGGAACTCCTTGGCGAAGATGTCGTCGTGGACGTCCGACCAGCCGTCCTCGCCGCCGGCCTGGATCCGCAGCAGCTGCTTGCGGTAGTTCCACTCGTAGAGCGCCTTGGCCTCGTCGAGCCCCTCGTAGCACTGGAGGCGAACCAGCTCGCGGCCGGTGGCGCGGGAGAGCGCCTTGGCCAGCTCGGTCTTGCCGACCCCGGCCGGCCCCTCGACCAGCACCGGCTTGCCCAGCCGCTGGGCGAGGAAGGAGACCAGTGCGGCGGGCTCGTCGGCCAGGTAGCCGACCTCGGCCAACGCCGCCTTAACATGAGCTGCGGAGTCAGTGGACACCAGGGCGATGATAATCCTGCCCCGTGCCCGACCTCCTCCCGCCACTCGCCGTTCTGCTGCCGCACAGCGCCGGTCCCTATATCGCGCTGGTGCTGATCGGCTTTGCGATCGGCATTCTCGGCCATCTCAGCACGGCCCGCTGGCTCGTCGCGGCGGGCATCATCCTGATCTTCCTCGGCGCCTTTCTCTTCCCGGTCGCGGTCAACTTCACCCAGGAAAGCCCGGGTCAGATCAACCTGCCGGAAGACAGGACCCGGATGCCGGACACCCTGCGCTAGCGGGCGCCAAACCCAGGGTCTCCACCCGCTAGCTTTACGACTACGCCAACCGATTCGCCAGGGAGGATCGTCTTTTGAACCGAGCCCGCAGCCTCTTCGTCTTCGTCGTGCTGATCGCCTTCGCGGCGGCGCTGGCCGCCTGCGGCAGCAGCGGCGGCAGCGACGACCCGCAGTCGGTGGTCGACGAAGCGACCTTGCAGGGGATCGACAGCGGCAAGATCGACTTGGCGGTCGAGGCGAGCGTCCAGGGGAAGAAAGGCGGCGACCTCGACATCAGCCTTTCCGGTCCCTTTCAGAGCGAAGAAGAAGCCGAAACGCCCAATCTCGACCTTTCCTTCTCGGTCAACGGGACCGTCGACGACGAAAAGATCGATCGCGAAGGCGGCTTCACCCTGCTCGGCAACAAAGCCTTCGTCGGCTATGAAGGGACCGAGTACGAAGTCGATCCCACGACCTTCAACTTCGTCAAGTCGATGGTCAAGCAGCAGGGCGGGGGCAAGTCGAGCGACGTCTCCGCCTGCCAGGAGGCGGCCGGTGACTTCGAACTGAAGAACTTCGTCGAAAATCTCAAAGACGAGGGCAGCGCCGACGTCGGCGGGACGGAAACGACCAAGATCAGTGCTGACCTGAACGGCTCCGGCGTTGTCGAAGCCTTCAGCGAACTGGTCGAAGACCCAGCCTGCAGCGCCCAGCTCAAGTCGGCGGGCCCGCTGCCCTCGAGCGCCGAACTCGAAGACGCCAAGAGCACGATCAAGGACTCGCTCAAGTCCGCCCACGTCGAGCTCTACGTTGGCGACGACCACATAGTCCGCCGGGTCACGGCCAAGGCGGCGATTGAACCGCCTGAAGAATCGAACGATTCCGCCAAGCGAGTCGACCTCGACATCGATCTCACCCTGACCGGGGTCAACGAAGAACAGGCGATCTCGGCGCCGGACCAGACCAAGCCGCTCAGCGACCTCTTCCTCAAGCTGGGCATCAACCCGCTCGAACTGCTCCAGGAGCTGCAGGGCGGCGGCACGCCGGACATCGGCGGCCTGCTCGAAAAGTTCGGCGGCGCTGGCGGTGGCTCGGGCGCCGGCGGCAGCGGTTCCTCGGGTGGCGGCCAGACCTATTACCAGTGCCTGGGCGATGCGAAGACGGCGACCGACGTTCAGAACTGCACGGGGCTACTCCAGTAGTCGCCTTTCTTCGCACTCCATATGGCTGGCCTTACCTGCTGGCGCCGCTGATCCCGCTGGCGGTGGCGCTGGACATCGCCGGCGCCGCCGCGGGGGCGGTATTCGCCGCCTCGGCGCTGGGGATCATTCCCACCGCGGCCTTGATGGGCCGCGCGACCGAGGAGCTGGCGGCGCGCTCCGGGCCGGGCATCGGCGGCCTGCTCAACGTCACCTTCGGCAACGCGCCGGAGCTGATTATCGCCCTCTTTGCCCTCAGCCAGGGCCTGCACGAGGTGGTCAAGGCCTCGATCATCGGCTCGATCATCGGCAACATCCTGCTCGTGCTTGGCGCCGCGATGCTCTTCGGCGGCATCAGGCGAGAGAAGCAGACGTTCAGCCGCACCAGCGCCAACGTGCAGACTTCGATGCTGCTGCTAGCCGCGGCGGCGCTGGTCATGCCGGCGATCTTCGAGCTGGTCGAGGGCAAGGGCCTGCCCCAGCCGGGCGCGCAGATGGTCGACTACGGCTCCACCGTCGAGCACCTCTCGCTGGCTGTGGCAATCGTCCTCATCGCCACCTACGTGGCCGGGCTCTTCTTCTCCCTGAAGACGCACCGCGCCCTCTTCAACCCCGAGTACGGCGACGACGACAGCTGGGGGTGGTCCACCCGCACCTCGGTCCTCGCGCTGGCGGGCGCGGGAGTGCTGGTCGGCGTCATGTCCGAGGTCCTGGTCGGCTCGATCGAGGAGGCATCGCATGCGGTTGGCCTCTCCGAGTTCTTTATCGGCGTGATCGTCGTCGCGATCGTCGGCAACGCGGCCGAGCACTGGGTCGCGGTCCTGGTCGCGATGAAGGACAAGATGGACCTCTCGGTCAACATCGCGATTGGCTCGAGCGCCCAGGTGGCGCTCTTCGTCGCGCCGGTCCTCGTCCTCGCCTCCTTCTTCCTCGGCCCGCACCCACTCGCTCTCGTCTTCAACGGCTTCGAGCTCGGCGCGATCCTGATTGCGATCCTGATTGCCAACTACGTCACCCAGGACGGCGAGTCGACCTGGTTCGAGGGGGTCCAGTTGCTCGCCGTCTATGCCGTCTTCGGGCTCGCTTTCTACTTCGCGTGATGTGAGTCGATGGACGGGGCGCTCCTTCTTCTCAGCTTCGCGGTGATCCTCGCTGGCGCCTTGCTCTTCACCAATGCGGTCGAGTGGCTGGGGCACCGGTTGAAACTCGGGGAGGGGGCGGTTGGCAGCCTGCTGGCGGCGGTCGGGACGGCGATGCCGGAGACCCTGATCGCGATCGTCGCCCTGCTCGGCACGGCCGAGGGCGGGGACCAGGTCGCGATCGGCGCGATCGTCGGCGCCCCCTTCCTGCTCGCCACCCTGGCAATGGGCCTTGTCGGGCTCTTCGCCTACCTGTACCGCGAGCGGCGCGAGCAAGGATTGGAGCTGAAGGCTCACAAGCCAACTCTCGAGCGCGACCTGATCTTTTTCCTGGTCTTCTTTGCCCTCTCCTTGGCCCTGGGCTGGGGTGCGCCCGATCCATTGCGGATCACGGTCGGGGTCCTCGTTCTCCTCGCTTACCCGGTCTATATAGCTCGCACGCTGCGTGCCGGAGGAGAGGTGCAGGACGAGGAGACGCTCAACCCGCTGGTCTTCGAGCGCCGCTCCGAGCGGCGCGAAGACCCAGCTCTCGTCCTCTGCGTACTGCAACTGCTGGTTGGCCTCGGCGCGATGGTGGGAGGGGCCCATCTCTTCGTCGAGTCGCTGCTCCACCTCGCCGAAAGCCTCGGGGTCGAGGCGGTCGTCCTCGCCCTCGTTCTCGCCCCCCTGGCGACCGAGCTGCCGGAGAAGGTCAACAGCTTCTTCTGGGTCCGCGACGGCAAGGACTCGCTGGCGCTCGGCAACATCAGCGGCGCGATGGTCTTCCAGTCGACGATCCCAGTCGGCATCGGGCTTCTCTTCACCGATTGGCAGCTGAGCGGCAACGCCGCGATCTCGGTTGGCCTCGGGCTCGCCGGCGGCCTGCTTGCCTACGAGATGCTGCATCGCCGCGGCCGCTTCGAGCTGCCGGCCGTGGTGGCGTGGTTCGGTCTCTACGCCGCCTTCATCATCGCGGTCGCGGCCGGCTCGTAGTTTGCCGCAGTATTAGTCAACTTCTGTTGACTAATACCTTTGCCGTGGTATAGGTATCGCCGTCGAGCGAGTTTTCGTGCTCTGGGTCAGTCGAGGCGGGCGGCGGCGCGAACCGTGCTCACGCAGTAACTCAGAAAACAACGACTCGAAGGCGCTGGCCGCCGCAATGGCCGCTGCGCCGACGTACTAAGGAGTTGATGAAAGTGAGACTCATCAAGATGTTGGGACTCGCCTGCGCGACCGCGCTGGCGGCGATGGCGTTCCTCGGCGTGGGCACTGCCTCCGCTGACAGCGCCTGCTTAGTCGATCCCGGCGCGCTGGGCCTGTGTCCTGCCGGCGCCGTCTGGAACGGCCCGATCATCGGCTTATCGGGAGAAGCCTTATTCAAAGTCGACAACACCCTGACCAAGTGCAAATCGAGCTTCTTAGCCGATTACAACTTCAACGAGGGCGCTCACGTCGGCGTCTTATATTTAGTCTTAACCCTGAATTTCTTCGAATGCGTCGGGGCTTGCCCAAATGTGTTCGCAGAGAATCTCTCGTACTTACTCTTAGTTTCGATGAACCAGCAGCATGCGAAACTAACAGGCGACGGCTTTGGACCTCCTTCGTTCTTACTGCAGAATTGCCTGATCTTAAACGTGTTCTTAAATTGCTTATACAAAACCCAGCCGCCGGTCTTACTCAACTACGTCTTAGAGACGAACATGATGGGTGGGCCGTTAGCGGGCGCGCTGCGCTTCAACAACACGCCGCTCGTCTGGGGCGGGGACGACGCGATGTGCCCGCAGGAAGCGGTCTTCTCGGCGACTTACTTAATCTATGAGGACCAGAATGGCGTCGAGGGCCCGGAGCTGTTCTTCACGGCCTTACCGTGAGCTGATCCGGAATTTAGCTCGGAAGAGTAAAAGGGCCGCGCCTCGGGCGCGGCCCTTTTAGGCGGCGGTGAGCTCGCCGAGGGCTTTCAGCACGACATCGTCGTGCGTTTTCGGTGAGACCTTGGGAAAGACCTTGGCGATCTTGCCCTTCGGATCGATGACGAAGGTCGCCCGCTGCACGCCCATGTACTTCTTGCCGTACATCGACTTCTCGACCCAGGTGCCGTACTTCTCGGCGACCTCGTGGCCGGCGTCGGCGAGCAGAGTGAAATCAAGATCGAATTTGCCGGCGAACTTGTTCACCGCCCCGACCTCGTCGGGGGAGATGCCGATCACCCGTGCGCCTGCCGCCTTGTAATCGGCACCGCGATCACGCACCCCGCAGGCTTGAGTGGTGCAGCCGGGGGTGTCGGCACGGGGATAGAAATAGAGGACGACCGTCTCGCCCTTCAGCTCGGAGAGCTTGACCTTCTTGCCGTTCTGGTCGGGCAGGGTGAAGCTGGGCGCCCTGTCGCCGGCTTCGAGCACGGCTTACTCGAGATCCTCGCGGCCGGGATCCTGGCCGTCCTCGTCCTCGTCTAGCTCGTCGTCGCCCTGCTCGAGCGCGGTTTCGGAGACCGAGCCGGCCGCGCCGGGGTGGTAGCTGGTCTGGAAGCTCTCCAGCACGCGGTCGCGGCTGTCTTCGTCGACCGGGACCTCGTCGGAGATCCGCACCCAGTCGGCGCCCTCGTAGGCCTCCATGTTGAAGACCTCCTGGTCGAGCGAGGTCGAGTCGTCGACCACGACCAGGACCTCGGTCTGCGGGTTGAAGTAGGTCCCGGGCTGCATCAGCAGCTCCTCGACCTCGTAGAGGTTCTCCTCGGCGGCACCTGCCATCAGGTGCCCAATCCTATGAAATCAGCGACCTGCCGCTCCACCTCGGCATCGACGTCGAGCGGTTCCTCGCCGCGGCGCATGCGGCGTTCGTTGCGGGCGATGACCAGCTCGCGAACTTCCGCGCGCAGCTTCTCGTCGAGACCGCGTTTCTTCCCGGTTCCACTCAGCTCCGTATCGAGCAGCGCAGCCACCTCGGCATCGACGTCGAGCGGTTCCTCGCCGCGCCGTAAGCGCCGGTAGGACTTCGCCTCCAGCATCTGCCGCGCCTCGGCCGCCTGGATCGCCAGGTCGATCTCCGGCGAGGGTTGGGCCAGGCGTGGCGGCGGCATCGACTGCATGACGCCGAAGCGGCCCTTGCCGATGCTGTCCCAGGCCGCCGCTCCACCGCTGATGAACCAAAAGGCGGCCAGGGGCAGCACGAAGAGCGTGATCGCGGCCAGCACGTAGCCGCTCTGGAGGTAGGTCAATGCCAGGGGGCTGACCATGGCTTCAAGACTAGGGCTATCGCTCCGGCAGCGCTATCCGGTACCCTTCGCGTCTGGTTGACTGACCAGTCAATCGGTGGTCGTCGCCCCTTGGCGAGGCCGCATTCGCAAAGGCTTACGCAACGATTAAGAAGGAGCCTCGACCCGTGGTTGACTTCACCCTGACCGACGAACAGAAGGACCTGCGCGAGCTCGCCCACAGCTTCGCGGAGAAAGAGATCCGCAAGGTTGCCTGGGAGTACGACGTGGACGGCACCTGGCCGCAGGACATCATCGACAAGGCCTGGGACGTCGGCCTAATGAACACGCACATCCCCGAGGCCTACGGCGGGCCCGGCCTCGACTACCTCTCCGGCTGCCTGATCGAGGAGGAGATCGGCTGGGGCTGCTCCGGCATCGGCACCTCGCTGATGGCCAACGGCCTCGCCTCGGCCCCGGTCACGATCGGCGGCTCCGAGGAGACGAAGAAGAAGTACCTCGGCATGCTGACCGAAAGCAAGGCGCTCGCCTCCTTCTGCCTGACCGAGCCCGATGCGGGCTCCGACGTGAGCGGGATGAAGACCCGCGCGGTCAAGCAGGGCGACAAGTACATCCTCAACGGCTCCAAGTGCTTCATCACCAACGGCACCTACGCCGACTGGTTCACGGTCTACGCCAAGACCGACCCGGAGGCCGGCCACCGCGGCATCTCCGCCTTCGTCGTCGACGCCAAAGTTCCGGGCGTCACCGTCGACAAGAAGGAGGACAAGATGGGCCAGCGGGCCTCCAACACCGCGACCATCTCCTTCAACGACGTCGAGGTTCCGGCCGAGAACCTGCTGGCCGAGGAGAACAAGGGCTTCAAGCTGGCGATGATGACCCTCGACCGCACCCGTCCCGGCGTCGCCGCGATGGCCACCGGGATCGCCCGCGCGGCCTTCGAGTTCGCCTGCGAGTACTCCAAGGAAAGGGTCCAGTTCGGCGTGCCGATCGCGATGCACCAGGCGATCCAGTTCATGATCGCCGACATGGCGACCAAGGTCGATGCCGCTCGCCTCTTGACCTGGAACTCGGCCGTCGCTCTCGACCAGGGCAAGCGCAACACGCTGGTCTCCTCCGAGGCCAAGCGCTTCGCCGCCGACTCGGCGATGGAGTGCACCGTCGACGCCGTGCAGGTCTACGGCGGCTACGGCTTCATCAAGGAGTACCCGGTCGAGAAGCTGATGCGCGACGCCAAGATCATGCAGCTCTACGAGGGCACCAGCCAGATCCAGCGCCTGGTCATCGCCCGCGAGGTGCTGCTGCCGCGCAACATCGACGAGACGACGCCGGAGGCGGAAGCAATCGCCGCCAAAGAGTCGGAGAGCAGCCAGTCCGAGCAGGCCGCCGCGACGGTCTAGGTCCGCTCGCATCGCTTAGGGCAGGGCCCTAGCCAAAGAGCCGCCGGGTTGTGCCCCCGGCGGCTCTTTTTTACGCGTCCGCCCGCAGGCTAAGGTGGACGGATGATCGACCAGCGCCTTGTCCGCCTCGCCTCCAATCCCGAGCGGCTGCAGGCGCTCACCTTCCTCAACGAGCGCGCGGCGGGCGCCAGCGAGATTGCCGCCGAGCTCGAGATCGACGTCGCCGATGCGGGTCGCCACCTCGACGCCATGCACGACGAAGGCCTGGTCGAGATTGTCGGCGAGGTGCTCAACCGCGGCGCCGTCGAGCCCCGCTACCGGGCGCTGGTGCGCTCGCACTTCGATAACGAGGAGTGGGCGATGATCGGCCTTGACGAGCAGAAGCGCCTTACCGGCTGGATCCTCGGGATGATCGAGGCCGATGCCCGCGAAGCACTTGCCGCCGGCACCTTCACCGCTCGCCCCGACACTCACGTCAGCCGCACGACCCCGACAGTCGATGAGCAGGGATGGGAAGAAATCCGCCGCATTCTCGACGATGCCCTGCAAGCGGTCTTCACGGTCGAAGCGGCGGCCGCGGAACGCCTCGCCGAGAAAGGCGAGAAGGGCTTTCGGGCGATGGCGGCGCTGCTTTGTTACGAGCTGCCGCCGCGGCCCGCGCCGTCGTCTTAAGCGACGCGGGAGCCCTGCCGGGCGGCCTTCTGGCGTTTCAGCTTGTCGAGCTCGACCTTGCGCAGGCGCACTGACTCGGGCGTGACTTCCACGCACTCGTCCTCGCGCAGGAACTCGACCGCGGCTTCGAGGGAAAGGCGTTTGGGCGGGGCCATTCGCTCCAGCACCTCGGCGCTGGCGGCGCGCATGTTGGTCTGCTGCTTCTCCTTGGTCGCGTTGACGTCCATGTCCTCGGGGCGGGCGTTCTCGCCGATGATCATTCCCTCGTAGACCTCCTCTCCGGGACCGATGAAGAGCACGCCGCGGTCCTGCAGCCCGATCAGGGCGTAGCCGGCGCTCTTGCCGCGGCGGTCGGCGACGATCGAGCCGGTCGGGCGCAGCCGCAGGTCTCCGGCCCAGCGCTCCCAGCCCTCGAAGACGTGGTGCATGACGCCGGTGCCGCGGGTCTCGGTGAGGAACTCGGTGCGCAGCCCGATCAGCCCGCGAGCCGGCACCAGGTACTCCATCCGCACCCAGCCGGTTTCGTGATTGACCATCTGCTCGAGCCTGCCCTTGCGCCCGGCGAGGAGCTGGGTGATGGCGCCGACGTGCTCCTCGGGCACGTCAATCGAGAGCCGTTCGACCGGCTCGCATTTCTTGCCGTCGATCTCACGGGTGAGTACGCGCGGCTGGCCCGCGGTCAGCTCGAATCCCTCGCGTCGCATCAGCTCGATCAGGACGACGAGCTGCAGCTCGCCGCGGCCCTGCACCTCCCAGGCATCGGGCCGATCGGTGTCCTCGACCCTGATCGCGACGTTGCCGACGAGCTCGGCGTCGAGCCGGTCGCGAACCTGGCGGGCGGTCAGCTTGCTGCCCTCGCTGCCGGCCAGCGGGGAGGTGTTGATGCCGAGCACGATCGAGAGCGAGGGCTCGTCGACGGTGATCACCGGCAGCGGGCGTGGGTCGGCCGGGTCGGCCAGGGTCTCGCCGATCGTGATCTCTTCCATCCCGGCGACGGCGATGATCTCGCCCGGCCCCGCCTCCTCGGCCGAGACCCGCTCCAGCGCCTCGGTGACATAGAGCTCGGAGACCGTGGCGCGCTCGACCGAGCCGTCGGCCCGGCACCAGGCGACCTGCTGGCCCGCCTTGATCGTGCCGTGGCGGACGCGGCAGAGCGCCAGGCGGCCGAGATAGGGAGAAGCGTCCAGGTTGGTTACGTGCGCCTGCAGCGGGTGCTCCGGGTCGTACTCGGGCGCCGGGATCTTCTCCAGCATCAGGTTCATCAGCGGCGCGAGGTCGCTGCCCTCGACGCCCTCCTCGAGCGATGCCCAGCCGGCCTTGGCGTTGGTGTAGACGATCGGGAAGTCGATCTGCTCGTCGCCGGCGCCGAGGTCGAGGAAGAGCTCGTAGACCTCGTCGATCACCTCGGCGATGCGGGCGTCGGGCCGGTCGACCTTGTTGACGACGAGGATCACCGGCAGCCGCGCCTCGAGCGCCTTGCGCAGGACGAAGCGGGTCTGGGGAAGGGGCCCCTCGGAGGCGTCGACGAGCAAGAGAACCCCGTCGACCATGGTCAGGCCGCGCTCGACCTCGCCGCCGAAGTCGGCGTGCCCGGGCGTGTCGACGATGTTCAGCTTCACGCCCTCGAAGTTGACGGCGGTGTTCTTGGCGAGGATCGTGATCCCCTTCTCCCGCTCGAGGTCCATCGAGTCCATCACCCGGTCGGCTACGTCCTGGCCCTTGCGGAAGGCCCCCGACTGCCAAAGCATCGCGTCGACCAGCGTCGTCTTGCCGTGATCGACGTGGGCGACTATCGCGATATTTCTCAGGTCGTTTCGAGTAGTCATGAAAAGGGAAGCATTGGGTAAGCGCAGTGCGCGATTCGCAGTTGCCTGGCACAAGTGGGGCCCGCCGCAAGGCGGGCCCCGTTACTGCTCAAGTTCGGAACGCGACTACGAGGTCTGCTGGACGCTCGCAGCGGCTGGGCCCTTGGGGCCTTCCTCGGACTCGTAGCTCACCTTGGCACCCTCCGCAAGGGTCTTGAAGCCCTCGCCAAGAATGGCGCTGTGATGGACGAAGACGTCCTTCGAGCCGTCGTCGGGCGTGATGAACCCGTAGCCCTTGTCGTCGCTGAACCACTTGACTGTTCCAGTCGGCATTTATTGCCTCCACTTGATGTGCTGCGAACGCGGAGGCTTCGGTAAAGCAACGACGCGAGCGCTAGACACGACTTTTTGCCGGATAACTATCCGACCTAACGCCGGGACCGTAGCAAGGATGGAGGCCTGCACGCGGCGCTCGGATCGCCGTCCAGGCGTGTTTGAGGATGCGAGGAGACCAGTCGATACGGTGATCGGATGATGCGTGCGCAAAGCTTTCGCGGCCTTTGGCGGGTCCTGCTGGTCGTCCTGCCCGGCGTGGCCGTGCTCGTCCCGCCGAGCGCGGCGACGGCGATGCGTGCTGCCGGCGCGCTCTCGCCGCGCCTCGCCGAGCTGGCCAGCCCGGGCCTCCGCGATGCCTCGCCGCAGCAGCAGGCCCGGGCGATCGGGCTCACGGCCGGCGGTCTTGCCCGGCGCGGAGAGCGGGTGCTGGCGACGGTTCGCTTCGAGGCCGGTGCCCTGGCGGCACGTGACGCGCTGCGCCGGGCCGGGGCGAGGACGCTGGCGGCCAGCGGGCCAAATCAACTGGTGACCGTCGCCGCCACCCCGGCGCAGCTGCAGGAGGTGGCCAGGGTGCCGGGGGTCGAAGGGGTCACCCCGGTCCACGCGCCGGTCGCGGCAGCCGCCACCTGTCCCTCGGGCGCGATCGTCTCCGAGGGGGACACCCAACTCAACGCGCAGGCAGCTCGCGAAGCAAATCCCGGCATCGACGGGAGCGGCGTCAAGGTCGGCATCCTTTCCGATTCCTTCGACCAGGCGACCGAAAGCGGGCAGGGGGAAGCGATCGCGACGCACGCCGAGGAAGATGTCGAAAGCGGCGACCTGCCGGGCGCGAACGGGTGTGCGAACGCCACCCCGGTCGAAGTCCTCAGCCCGATGAGCAACGGCTCGGAAGCCTCCGACGAGGGCCGGGCGATGACGCAGATCGTTCACGACCTGGCGCCGGGCGCGGAGCTCGCCTTCGCCTCGGCCTTCAACGGGGAACTGGCTTTCGCCAATAACATCAAAGCCCTGGCGGCCGCCGGCGCTCGGGTGATTGCCGACGATGTCTTCTACCTCGAAGAGCCCTTCTTCCAGGACGGCCCGGTGGCGGTCGCCGTCAACGAAGCGGTCGAAGAAGACGGCGTCTCTTATTTCTCTGCGGCCGGCAACAACAATCTCCTCGACAGGGAAGGTCACAGCATCGCTTCCTGGGAAACGCCCAAATTCAGGGACGCAGGCGCCTGCCCGCCAGCCGTGCGAGCGGTTTCGAGCCTCAACCCCTTTCATTGCCTCGACTTCAACCCGGGCCTCGCGGTCGACAAGACCTTCGGGATCGAGGTCGAACCGGGGCAAACGCTGGCGGTCGACCTGCAGTGGGACGAACCGTGGTTTGGCGTCGGCACCGATCTCGATGCCTTCCTCCTCAACGCCAGCGGTAATCGGATCGCCGAATCCCACGAAGACAACACCGAAGTCACCCAGACGCCGGTCGAGATTCTCGAATGGGCAAACGCGAGCGGCAGCCCGCGGACCGTGCAGCTCGTCATCAATCGTTACGCCGGCGGCGACCCGCGCCTCAAGTTTGCCCTGGTGGAGAACGGCGGCGGGGTCGCCGCCGTCGAGTATCCGCGCTCGAGCGGTGAAGACGTGGTCGGGCCGACCGTCTTCGGACACAGTGGTGCGGCCAGCGCGATTTCGGTGGGGGCGGTCTTCCGTCAAGCCATAAAAGGAAAAACAACGCTCGAGCCCTATTCCTCGCACGGCCCGGTCATTCATGACTATGGCCCTGTCGAAGACTCGACGGCGGCTCTCCCCATCCCCGAAGAAACGATCCCCAAGCCGGACCTGGTGGCGACGGACTGCGTCAGGACCACCTTCTTCGCATCGGTCGAAAGTGGTTTCTGGCGCTTCTGCGGCACCTCGGCGGCAGCACCCCATGCTGCCGCCGTCGCTGCCCTGGCCCTCGACCGAGAACCGGCAGCGGAATCGGATGACCTGCGGAATGCCCTGACCGAAAGCGCGACGAAACCCAGTGGCTACACCTCCTGCGAAGTTGGCGTCGGCTTGATCGAAGCCGTCGGCGCGCTGGAAGACGCCGCCGCCGGCGTGGCGGGGAAAAGCTCGAGCTGCAAACCGCCCAAATCGGAAGTCGACCCCGAAGAAGCCCAGGCTCCTGGGGAATGGGGGAGCGAAACGCCGCCAGCGCCCCTGCCACCCTCTAATGGCGGCGGCTCCAGCCCGCCGGCCTCGCAGGAAGAAACGTTGCCTCCGGTCACCCCCCGGCCGCCGCGCACCCTCATCCTCCAGCACCCGCTGAAGGTGATCCGCACCGCGCACCGCCGTGCTCTCGCCGTCTTCCGCTTTGGCTCGAACGAGAGCGGCGTCTCCTTCGCATGCCGCGTCGACGGAGGCGTCTTCCGCCCCTGTCCCGCGCGGCTGGCGCGGCGCTTCCCGCCCGGCTGGCATCTGGTCGAAGCCGCGGCCCGCAACTCCGCAGGCATCGGCGACAGCTCACCGGCGCGTTACCGCTTCAAGGTCAAAACAATCCGCTGAGCAAGTCCAGCTGGGTCCCGAAGTAGACCGAGATCACGGTGATCGGCAGGTAACCGACAGCGGTCGTCCAGAGGAAGCGCCAGGCCGGAACCCGCGCCGCTCCCGCCGCGTAGGAGACGATGCTGAAGGGGAAGATCGGAATGAGCCTGGCGGCGACCAGCGCCTTGGCGCCGCCGCGCTCGATGCGGGCCTCGATCCGCTCGAAGCGCTCGGGACCGAACCAACGATCGAGGAGGGGGCGCGCCACCGAGCGGCCGATCGCAAAGCAAACGAGGCCGGAGAGCAGCCAGCCGAACATCATCAGCAGCAGTGCCGGGATGAAGCCGTAGACGAGGCCGGCTGCCGCGTCGACGATCTCGGCTGGGTAGAAGACCACCGCGTGCAGGAGCGCGAGGACGAGGATCAGCAGCGGCCCGGCGAGGCCGAGGCTCTCGATCTCGCTGCGAACCGTTTCGGTGTCGCCGCGGATCGCCGCGGCCGCCGCTTCGTGCAGGGCTGGCACGGTGAAGACGAGCGCCGCCAGTGCCGCCACCCCGGCCAGGGTGATGCCGATCTCGGCCAGGGGCGGCCGGTTATCCACGCAGGCGCCCGGCGAGGCCGGAGTGGCGGCCGCCGCCGTCATCACGACGCACCGCCGCGCCCAGGACCGAGCGGTCGCCGACCAGCACGCAGCTGCTGCGCGCCCGGGTGATCGCCGTGTAGAGCAGGGGCCTGGTCAGCATGCGGGCGTGGGAACGGTGGCAGACGCCGACCACGACCGGCACCTCGCAGCCCTGCGCCTTGTGCACCGAGATCGCGTAGGCGAGCCGCAGCGTCGCCGTCTCGCCGTAGGGGATGGTGAGCGTCTCGCCCTCGTCGGTCTCGACCACGATCTCCTGCTCCGCCGGGTCGTCGTCGCGTAGAAAGACGATCGAGCCGTTCATCAAGCCGAGCTCGTGCGAGTTGCGCGTTTGGATCAGGCGGTCGCCGAGGCGGAAGCGCTCGCCCACCGCGGGCTTCCCCCGCGGGTTGAGCTCCTCCTGCAGCCGTTCGTTGAGGGCGTCGATCCCGATCGCCCCCCGGTACATCGGCGCCAGCACCTGCACCTCGCGGACCGGGTCGACGCCGAAGCGCTTCGGCGCCCGCTCGGCGACGATCTCGACCACGGTGTCCAGCGCCCGCTCGGCGTTCGGGCGGTCAACGAAGAAGAAGTCGTGGTCCTGGTTCTCCCCCGGTGCCAGGTGAGGCTCGCGGCCGTGGTTGACCTCGTGGGCGGCGGTGGTGATCATCGAGCGGGCCGCCTGGCGGAAGATCTGCGTCAACCGCACCACCGGCGCGATCCCGGACTCGATCAGGTCCTCGAAGGGCTTGCCGGCCCCGATCGGCGGCAGCTGGTCGGCGTCGCCGACGAAGACGACGTGGGTCGACTCCGCCAGGCCGCCGAGCAGGACCTCGATCAGGCGCAGGTTGAGCATCGAGGACTCGTCGACGATCACCAGGTCGGCGGGCAGGGGGTGGCCCGGCTTGAAGGCGGGCTCGCGGCCCGGGCTCCACTCGAGCAGGCGGTGGATCGTCTGCGCCGCGTGTCCCGTCGCCTCCTCGAGGCGGCGGGCGGCGCGACCGGTGGGCGCGCAGAGGGCGATGCGCAGGTGCGCCTCTTCCGCCTCCTCGACCAGCGCCCGCGTGCAGGCCGTCTTGCCGACGCCGGGGCCGCCGGTGAGCACCGAGACGCGCGAGCCGAAGGCGCCGCGCACCGCCGACCACTGCTCGTCGGTCAGCTCGGTCTCCGCCGCGTCGCGCGAGGGCGACTCGCCCGGGTCGTGATCGAGGTGGGGCGGGGCGGCGCTGCGCGAGGCGAGCGTGCGGGCGACCGCCAGCTCGCTGTCATGAGTGAGCCTGCGGTAGGCCCGCGCTTCGTCGACGACCAGCCCGTCGGCTTCGCAGAGCACCTCGGGATCGGCCGCCAGGCCGAGCAGCTTCGACGTGCGCGCGGCCAGCTCGGCGACCGGCAGGAAGCTGCTGCCCTGCTGCTCGGCCTCGCCGAGCACGTAGGCGGCGGCGGCCTGGGCGCGGCGGCTCGACTCCGGCGGCACGTCGGCGGCGAGCGCGATCTTGTCGGCGCGGGCGAAGCCGACCCCGTCGACCTCGGTCAGCCGGTAGGGATCCTCGTGCAGGACCGTCATCGAGCTCTCGCCGAAGCGGGCGTGGATCGGCGCCGCCAGGTGGGCGAGGCCGTGCGGGGCGAGCTGGACGTGGAGGTCGCGCACGGCGCGGCTCGCGTGCCAGGACTCGGTCGCCTCCGCGGCCTGGTCGGCGCTGACGCCGCGCAGCGCGCTGAAGGCAGCATGCGGGTCGGCTGCGATCGCCCCCAGCACCGCCTCGCCGTGTTCGTCGACGAGCCGCTCGGCCCGCGAGGGGCCGATGTGCCGCAGCGTCGTCAGGTAGGCGATCTGGCCCTCGCGGTCGGCGGGATCGAGCGGCAGCGCCCCCCGCGCCCGCAGCTGGCGCCCGTAGCGGCTGTGGGTCTGCCACTCGCCGCTGATTTCGGCCCGGTCGCCGGCGCCGAGGTGGGCGACGGGACCGACCAGGGCGAACCCTTCGCCCGACTCGACCTCCTGCACCTCCAGCACCGCGTAGCCGTCGTCCTCGGCGCGGAAGATCACCCCCAGCACCTCGACCGTGGCCGTGTAGGCCGTCGCGTCCGTGCCGAAGAGGGTGGCGGTCCCGTTCACAAGGCAAAGCTAGCCTGCGGTGAAGATGGGCAATCCGCCGAAAGCCGGTCTCTGCGAGAGCTGCGTGCACCAGCAGCTGGTGCCGAACACGCGCGGGTCGGTCTTTTCCCTCTGCCAGCGCTCGCGCACCGACCCGCGCTATCCGCGTTACCCGCCGCTGCCCGTGCTCGCCTGTCCCGGCCACGAGCGGCGCCGGGAGGGCGATGGGCCGGGGCTCAGCTCAGGCTGAGCTGGCCATCGGGTCGGCCACGCCGAGCTGGGAGATTTCCGGCGCCTCGTAGGTTCCGCCCGGCACGCCGCCGACGATCAGCAGGCGGATGCCGTCATCGCCTGGCCAGACCTTCCGCTTGATGCCCGAGGCGACGCGGGCGATGTGCTCGGAGTCGAGCGGGAAGCGCTCGCCGTCGATCTCGATCTCGCCGTTCCCCCGCAGGGCCGTGAAGACCTCCTCCTGGCCGTCTTCGGCGTGGTCGTGCTCCGGGTAGTTCTCGTAGTTCGGCGGCAGGTCGATCACCTGGATGCCGAAGGACTCGACCTCCAGCTCGGCTCGCACGCGCTTGAAGGCGCCGAGGTAGACGGCCTCCATGTCGTCGATCTTCTTCACCGCATATCCCGCCATGTCGCCTCCTGAAAGTGTTTTGCGCGCCGGGTTTGGAGCGCGCCGCGCAGCGTAGCTAAAAACGAACGTTCGTGCTTTTGTAGACTGCAGTCGTGACGAAGGGCACCGACACGAGGGCGGCGATCCTCGCCCGCGCTCTCGATCTCGCTTCGGTCGATGGGCTGGAGGGGCTGACGATCGGTCGCCTCGCCAGCGAGCTGGAGATGAGCAAGAGCGGCCTCTTCGCCCATTTCGGCTCCAAGCAGGAGCTGCAGCTGGCGACCGTGGAAGCGGCGGCGCAGCGCTTCCGCGCGGCGGTGATCGAGCCGGCGCTGGAGGCGCCCGGCGGGGCCCAGCGGCTGCGGGCGATCGCCGATGCCTACCTCGCCCATCTCGAGGACGACGACTACTACCCGGGGGGGTGCTTCTGGGCGGCCACCTCGGCCGAGTACGACGACCGGCCGGGGCCGGTCCACGACGCGATCGCCGGGGCCCTCGATGCCTGGCTCGGCGAGCTGGAGCGGCAGGCTCAGGCCGCGGGCTCGCGCGACCCCGGCCGTTTCGCCTTCGAGCTCTACTCAGTGGTGATGGGCGCCAACTCGCGCTTCCGCATGAGCGGCGACCCGATCGTCTTCACCTACGCCCGCGACAGCATCGACCGCCTGCTGGAGGAGTTGCCGGGATGAGCACTACGCGTTCGAGCTGATCGCCCTCAGTCGAGCAGGCCAACCTGGCGCAGGATCGAGACCGAGTCCGAGTAGACGTCCTTGCGCTTGACCAGCCCATTCTCGAAGGGGATCACGTCGACTCCGTCCCAGCTCACCGTGTGACCGCTCGGTGCAGCCTCGATCTCGCCGCGGCGCAGCGCCTGCGAGTGCGTCGCCGTTGCCGTCCACTCCTGGGTCACCACTCCGTCGCGTACGTAGAGCCTGCGTGTCTCGAACCGCATGTCGGGCCAGGACTCGAAGATCTTGGCGATGTGTCCCCGCACCTCCTCGCCGCTGGCGCTCTCCCCCGCGGTGTGGTTGGCGAAGACCATGTCCGGCGCGTGCATCGCCACGATCGCATTGAGGTCCTGCGCGTTCCAGGCTTCGTTGTAGCGGCCGATCGCCTCGCTCAGGGCCTCCACTCCGTCACGGTCGCTCACGCCGTGCACTGTACCCCGGGGGCGGTCCGGGTCAAAGTGCCCCTCGTCGGGTACAAATCCGGTCGATGGACGTAGCGATCGGGTTGCCAAACGCGGTCCCCGGCACGACCGGCGGCCAGATGGTCGAGTGGGCCCGGCGGGCGGACGCCCGCGGTTTCTCCAGCCTGGGCACGATCGACCGCATCCTCTATGAGAACTACGAGCCGCTGACGGCGCTTGCCGCGGCGGCGGCGGTGACCGAGCGGATCGGGCTCTGCACCTCGGTTCTGCTCGCTCCCCTGCGCGTCAACGCGGTCGAGCTGGCGAAGCAGGCGCTCAGCGTGCACGCCCTTTCCGGGGGGCGCCTCACCCTCGGCCTCGGTCTCGGCGCTCGCGACGACGACTACGAGGCGAGCGGCGTCGAGCTGGCGGGTCGCGGCAAGCGGCTCGACGCGATGCTGGAGACGATCAGAGAGGTTTGGTCCGGTGAGGAGGTCGGTCCATCGATCGCGGGGCCGCCCGCGCTGGTCCTCGGCGGCCATGCCGAGGTGTCCTTCGCTCGCGCGGCGCGCTTCGGCGACGGCTGGATTGCCTCGGGCACGGGGCCCGAGCAGTTCGCCATCGGCGCCGAGAAGGCGAGGGCGGCTTGGTCGGAGGCCGGGCGGGACGACGAGCCCCGCACCATCGCGCTCGCCTACTTCTCGCTCGGCGATCGCGCCGAGGAGGAGGCGCGCGCCTATCTCACCGACTACTACGCCTGGCTCGGCGAGCAGGTCGCTGAATTTCTCGTCGCCGGAGCGGCCAAGGATGCGGAGACGGTCAAGCAGTATGTGGCGACCTACGAAGCGGCCGGCTGTGACGAGTTGATCCTCTGCCCCTCCTCCGGCGATCCCGATCAGGTCGACCTGCTCGCCGGCGCCGTCGGGCTGTAGTAGCCGCGGCACGGTGGCTGGCGACCTGCCGATCATCCCCTTCTCCTCTGCCGGGGAGATGGAGGAGTGGCTCGAAGGCAACCACGCCGACAGCGAGGGGATCTGGCTGAAGGTCGCCAAGAAGGGCTCCGGGATCGCCAGCGTCACCTACGCCGAAGCGCTGGAGCTGGCGCTCTGCTTCGGCTGGATCGACAGCCAGAAGCGCGGCTTCGACGAGCGGTACTTCCTGCAGCGCTTCACGCCGCGGCGGCCGGGGGGCAGGTGGTCCCAGGTCAATCGCGAGAAGGCCGAGGCGCTGATCGCCGCCGGGGCAATGCGCCCGGCCGGCCTGGCCGAGGTCGAGGCGGCCAAAGCGGACGGCCGCTGGGAGGCCGCCTATGCCGGCCAGCGCACCGCCAAGGTGCCCGCTGACCTGCAACGCGAGCTCGACCGCAGCAAAGCGGCGGCCGATTTCTTCGCCGAGCTCGACAGCGCCAACCGCTACGCGATCCTCTACAGGCTGGACGACGCGAAAAAACCCGAGACGCGTGAGCGGCGCCTGCGCAAGTTCGTCGCGATGCTGGAGCGGGGCGAGAAGATCCACTAGCGCCCGCCGGGCCTCCGTACACTCGCCCGATGGATCGTGCGCTCTTGCAGAGCACGCTCGCCGCCGCGGGCGAGCCCGCTTACCGCTTCTCCCAGGTTTGGGAGTGGGTGGCGCGCGGGGCGCGCGACTACGGCGAGATGACCAACCTGCCGGCCGCCCTGCGCGAGCGGCTCGAAACCTCGGTGCCGCTCTCGACGCTGGCGCTGGCGGCCGAGGCGAAGTCCGACGACGGCACGGTCAAGGCGCTCTTCCACACCGCCGACGGGCGGGCGATCGAGGCGGTGCTGATGCGCTACCGCGATGGGCGGCGCTCGGTCTGCCTGTCCTCGCAATCGGGCTGCCCGCTCACCTGCACCTTCTGCGCCACCGGAAAGATGAAGTTCGGCCGCAACCTCAGCGCCGATGAGATTCTCGACCAGGCGCTGCACTTCCGCCGCAGCGAACAGGTCGACCACGTCGTCTTCATGGGCATGGGGGAGCCGACGATGAACCTCGACGCCGTGCTCGGTGCCTGTGAGCGGCTGCCCGACCTCGGGGTCACCCACCGCCGCACTGCGATCTCTACCGTTGGCTGGGTGCCGGGGATCGACCGCCTCGCCGAGTGCGAGATGCCGGTCAGCCTGGCGCTCTCCCTGCACGCCCCCAACGACGGCCTGCGCTCGCAGCTGATGCCGGTCAACGACCGTTACCCGCTTGCCGAGGTGCTGGCGGCCTGCGAGCGCTACCGGGCGCGCCGCCGTCGCAAGGTCTTCGTCGAGTACGTGATGCTCGACGGCGTCAACGACCACCCCGAGCACGCCCGCGAACTGGCGGCGCTGCTCGACTCGCGCGCCTACAAGGTCAACCTGATCCCCTACAACCCAACCGGCGCCTACGATGGCTCCCCGCCGGAGCAGATCGAGCGCTTCCGCGCGATCCTCGCCGAGCACCGCCTCACCGCCACAGTGCGCCTCACCCGCGGCCGCGACATCGACGCCGCCTGCGGCCAGCTCGCCGCCGCCCGCGCCTAGCTTCAGCGAACTGCATCAAACTCTCACCCTGCCAGGTAGGGAATTTGATGCAGCTCGGGATTGGCTGGGCAGCCAGTTACGATTGGGCCGTGCCCGCCGGGACTGCCATGAAGCTCCCGCCCCACGTCGAGCCGCCGAAGCAGCTGAGCGCCAACCCCGTCGTGCGGGTGCTCGACGACGTGCGGGCCGAGGCGCGGGTCCGTTTCCGCGGTTCTTACCCACCCGGGCCGCAGGACTTCAGCTTCGGGCGAACCTTGCGGGCGGCGCGCGATCCGCTGCCGCTGCTGCTCGGCCTCTACGAGGAGCACGGCCCGATCTTCAGCGTCCGCCTTCTGCACAGCCCGGTGATCTTCATGCTCGGCCCGGAGGCGAACCACTTCGTCACCGTCGCCCACCCGGAAAACTTCCACTGGCGTGAGTCGAGCTTTGGCGACCTGATCCCGCTGCTGGGCGATGGCCTGCTGACGATCGATGACGCTTACCACGACCGTGCCCGCGAGATCATGATGCCCGCCTTCCACCGCGAGCAGGTATCTGCCTCGGTTGCGGCGATGGTCGCCGAGGCGACGCCGGCGATCGAGCGCCTGGGCCCCGGCGAGGTCGTCGACGTCTACGGGTGGATGCGCAACCTGGCGATGCGGATCGCGATGCGGGCCCTGCTCGGCCTCGATCCCGATGAGGCGGGCAAGGGCGCGGCCGCGGCCGAGCACTTCGAGCGGGCGCTTGGCTTCTACGGCACCGATTTCCACCTGCGCCTGCTGCGCGGGCCGGGCTCGCCCTGGTCGAAGATGGTGCGCTCGCGTTCGGTCCTCGACGAGATCGTCTACGGCGAGATCGCCCAGCGGCGCGCCGATCCCGATGAGAGCCGCATGGACATCCTCAGCCTCCTCGTCGGGGTCCGTGACGAGGCGGGGGAGGGATTCACCGACAAGGAGATCCGCGACCAGGCGATGACCCTGATGTTCGCCGGTCATGACACCTCGACCTCGACCCTCACCTTCATGATGCACGAGCTCGCGCGCCACCCGGACGTGCTGGCCAAGCTCTGCGAGGAGCAGGACCGCGTGCTCGGGGGCGAGGCGCCGGACATCGAGCGGCTCGAGCGCGAGATGCCCTACCTGGACATGGTCCTCGACGAGGTCCTGCGCCTCTACCCGCCGGCCTGGATCGGCCCGCGGCGGGCGGTGCGCGACTTCGAATTCGGCGGCCACCTGGTCTCACGCGGCGCCTACGTCAACTACTGCTCCTGGGCCAGCCATCGCATCCCCGCGGTCTTCCCCGAGCCCGAGGCCTTCATCCCGGAGCGCTTCGAGCGCGAGCGCAAGGCGGCGCTGCCGCGCGGCGCCTACGTTCCCTTCGGCGGCGGGCGGCGGATCTGCATCGGCAAGCGCTTCGGCCAGACCGAGGTGAAGCTGGTGGCGACGATGCTGCTGCAGCGCCTGCGGCTCGACGCGATGCCGGGGCGGACGATGACGGTGCGCCAGATGCCGACGCTCTCGCCGCGGGGCGGCCTGCGCATGCGCGTGCTGCCACGCGGGTAGCCTGCCCCGCAGCGATGCGGGCGCTGGTCATCTCCGATACTCACTTCGGGGCCTGGACGGGCCGCGACCTGCTCCGCGAGGAGTTCTTCCTCGAGCGGCTGGCGCCGCAGCTCGAGGGCATCGACGAGCTGGTCTTCCTCGGCGACCTCTTCGACTTCCTCTTCGGCTCGGTCGGCGAGGCGGTCGATGCCGCGGCCGGCCTGCTCGAGCTGATCGCCGCCAGCCTGGGCGGCAAGCGGCTCGTCTTCCTCGCCGGCAACCACGACCATCACCTCGTCCACCGCGACGCGGAGAACCGGCTCGAGGCCCAGCTCGCCTCCGGGCGCTCGCCCCTGCTCGGCGGCGAGCCCGAGGCCGCGGGGGCGAGCGGGCCGGGTTACTTCCGCTCCTTCCTCGCCCGCCGCCTGCCGGGGGTCGAGATCGAGATCGCCTACCCGACCTACGAGTGCGCCGGCGTGCTCCTCACCCACGGCCATTACCTCGACCCCCATGCCCGCCTGACCGGCTCGCGCGGCGACCGGCTGCTGACCAGGGTGCTCTGGGGCATCGCCACGGGTGGGCCGGAGGATCCGAAGACGATCGCCGACTACGAGTCGACGATCACCCTGCTGACCGAGTGGCTCTACATCGCCGCCCAGATGCCCCACGGCACTCACGCCCAGCAGAACGTCTTCCGCGCCGTGCAGCGAGTCGGCCGCGTCGCCTCGACTCTGGGGACGCCGGTGCGCGGCGCCAAGCGGCTCGCGGCCGAGCTGCGCGAGCGCGGCGCTGGTGGGATCGCTTCGGAGGAGGGAGCGATGCCGAGCGAGGCGCACTTCGACGCGGTCGTGCGGGCCGAGAGCGCGCGCCAGCGCCGCGAGCAGCCGGCGCCGCAGGCCGCCTGGCCGCACCCCGCCTATCCCGCCGCCTCGGTGATCTCACCAAGCGATCCCTCTGAGCACGCGCTCGAGGCGTTCGCCAAGGTGGTCTCGAATCTGGGCTGGGACCGGGACGCCGAGCGGATCGTCTTCGCCCACACGCACCAGCCCCTCGCCGGCGTCCGCTGCGGCAGCGGGTCCCCGGTCCGCTACTGGAACACCGGCTCCTGGATCTACGAGCCGGACCTCGGCTCGCGCCAGGCCTACGGGCGCTACCTGCGCTACGCCTGGCCGGGGACCGCAGTCCTGATCGACGACGAAGAGCGCGACCCGCGCCTAGTCGAGCTGCTCGCCGACCTCAACCCGCTGGACGGAGGTCCCGGCCTGCCCGCCGCGCCATGACCGGAGAGACGCTGGCGCTCGCCATGATCCTGGTTCGCGCCGAAGAGGCCTGGCAGCCGGTCTTGCTGGGCGGCCTGATTCCGCTCGTCGGCGCCCTCGCCGTTGGCATCATCATCTGGCGAGCCGTACGCGACACCGACGGCGAAGACTGAGAAGCGGCTACGCCTGGAGCCGGCGCCAGGCCCAGGCGCCCGCCAGCGCCGCGCTGCCCCCCGAAACGACGCCACCGATCCCGGCGAGGCGCAGCTCGGCGTATCTACGGCCGGCCAGTCCAAGGATGAGCGCGTCAGCGGCGTCGACGGCCACGGTGGCCGCCGTCACTGTTCGCAGCGCAGCCGTGTTGTCGCGGGCGGCGAGCGCCAGTGCGCCCAGCGCAAGGTCCCTGCCGCCGGCCAGGCGGGCCAGGGCGCGGCCCGGTGCGTCGGTCCCGGGGAAGCCAAGCGCACGCAGCCCCGGCCGGGTCGCCAGCAGGGTGCCGCCACCGATCGCAATGCGCCCGATGGCAATCGCGCTAACGATCTTGCGCGCTGTCCTTTGCGAGGCCACCCACACCCGCTACCCGCCGTCTTTGCGTGTCATGCGTCGGCCAGAAGCTGAGGAAGGACGGAGTCCGATAGGGGTGAAGCGTCTTGTACTTTTCGGCAATTCCTTGGAGGCGGCAGCAAATGTGTCTCCAACGAAAAGTTAAGCGGAACCCCTATCGGACTCCGTCCTTGGCCGCTACTTGATGAAGAGCATCTCCTCGTACTTGGGGAGAGGCCACAGGTCGTCCGCGACGATCTTCTCCAACTTGTCCGCCGCCTCGCGCACTGCGTTGCTCTTGGCGAGCTGCTCGTCACGGGCGTGAATTGCGCCCTCGATGCCCTCCAGGTCCACCGGCTCGGCGTTCGCCGCCGCCAGCGCGTCGAGGGCGGTGGAGAGCTCGTCGATCGCGCCGCGGGTCTCGCTCTCGAGCGAGGAGACACCCGCCTCGGCGATCAGCGCCAGGTGGCGCAGGGCAGCCGGCAAAATCATCGTCTTGCCGATCGAGAAGGTGGTCTCCGCCTCGATGTTGGCCCGCAGCGCGTACTGCTCGGCCCAGACCTCGAAGCGCGACTCGAGCTCCCGCTTGGAGAGCACGTGATATTTCTCGAAGGCCTCGATCGTCGCGTCGGCCATCACCTCGGGCAGCGCGTCCGGCGTCGTCTTGAGGTTCTTCAGCCCGCGCTGCTCCGCCTCGGCGTGCCACTCCTCGGAGTAGTTGTCGCCGCTGAAGCAGATCTGCTTGTTGGCGACGTAGGTCTCCTTGACAACCTCGATCGCCGCCTCGGTTGCGTCCATGCCGCCGTTGGTCTTTGCCTCGAGCTTGTCGGACATCTCGTCGATCGCCTCGGCGACGATCGTGTTGAGCACGGTGTTGGGGAAGGCGAGCGACATGCTCGACCCCAGCGCCCGGAACTCGAACTTGTTGCCGGTGAAGGCGAAGGGCGAGGTGCGGTTGCGGTCGCCGCCGTCCTTGGGCAGCGGCGGCAGCACCGTGGCGCCGAGGTCGAGGAAGGAAGCCGGCGTGTGCGGATCCCCTTCGCCGGTGGCGATCGCCTCGAAGACCTTGTCCAGTTCGGCGCCGAGGAAGATCGAGATGATCGCCGGCGGCGCCTCGTTGGCGCCGAGGCGGTGGTCCTGGCCGATGTTGGCGGCCGAGGCGCGCAGAAGGCCCTGGTGCTTGTTGACTGCCTGGATCACGGCTGCGCAGAAGAAGAGGAAGTGGACGTTGTCGGCGGGGGTGTCGCCCGGGTTGAGCAGGTTGCTGCCCGTGTCGGTGCCCATCGACCAGTTGTTGTGCTTGCCTGAGCCGTTGACGCCGGCGAACGGCTTCTCGTGCAGCAGGCAGACCAGGCCGTAACGGCGGGCGACGTTTTCCAGCACCCGCATCGTCAGCTGCTGGTGGTCGGAGCCGACGTTGGAGTTCTCGAAGACCGGCGCGATCTCGTACTGCCCGGGGGCCACCTCGTTGTGACGGGTCTTGACCGGGATGCCGAGCATCCGCATCTCCAGCTCGGACTCCATCATGAAGGCGAGCACCCGCTCCGGGATCGTGCCGAAGTAGTGGTCATCCAGTTCCTGCCCCTTGGGCGGCTTGGCGCCGAAGAGCGTGCGGCCGGTGGAGATCAGGTCGGGGCGCTCGAAGAAGTACTGCTCGTCGATCAGGAAGTACTCCTGCTCGGGCCCGACCGTGGTGAAGACGCGTTTGCTCTCCGTGTCGCCGAGCAGCCCGAGGGCCCTGATCGCCGAGCCCGAGAGCGCGTCCATCGAGCGCAGCAGCGGGATCTTGGCGTCGAGCGCCTCGCCGGTCCAGGAGGCGAAGGCGGTCGGGATGCAGAGCAGCGAGCCGTTCGGATTCTCGAGGATGAAGGCGGGGCTGGTGGGGTCCCAGGCGGTGTAGCCGCGTGCCTCGAAGGTTTCGCGCACGCCGCCGGTTGGGAAGGAGGAGGCATCGGGCTCGCCCTGGATCAGCTCTTTGCCGGAGAAGCCAGCCAGTGCCTTGCCCTCGCCGCCCTTGGGCTCGAAGAAGGAGTCGTGCTTCTCGGCGGTCGAGCCGGTGAGCGGCTGGAAGACGTGGGTGAAGTGGGTGGCGCCCTTCTCCAGCGCCCAGTCCTTCATCGCGGCAGCGACCGCGTCGGCGACCTCGAGGTCGATTGCCTTGCCTTCTTCGAGGCTGCCCTGCAACTTCTCGAAGACGTCGCCGGGCAGCCGTTCGCGCTGCACCACCAGGGAGAAGACGTTGGCGCCGAAAGCTTCGTTCTCGGGAAGGGTCAGGTCGATAGCGCCGAGGGACTCCCCATTGGAGCTCCACTGCGCTGCGGTCACGTTCTGCTGGCGGATACGGCTCATGCTCTGGCGTCCTCGCTTAGGCCTCGCGCCCGCTCGACGGAGCGCGGTCGGTTACCGGTCTACTCCCTTTAGAAGAGCCAAAAGAGCCTAGTACTGATGACTCTGAAATGCCTTTGTACTCGCGTACAAGGATCGCCAAAACGGCTTATCCCAGCTGTCGGCCCCCTCGCTCGACGGCTCCATGTGCGGGCGAATTCGACCTGGCTAGGAGAGCGGAATGGCCTGCAGGAGGCCAAGCGGATGGCGCAGGCGGAAGCCGCCCCCGGAACGCATGTCTTCGCTCCAGCCGGGGCCGGTGCGGTCGCCGTCTTCGGTCATCGAGGTATCCCAGCGCAGGCCGGCGATGACGGCGAAGACGTGTTCGCGGTTTGCGTAGATCCGCACCCAGCCGCCCGCTCCGCCGCCGCCCCAGTGCATGAAGCCGGTCGAGTCGAGCGGCGATTCGAGCAGGCCGGCGGCGTGCATCACGTAGCTGACCGAGCCCGAGCAGTCATACCCGCGCGAGTCCCAGCTACGGTGCCCGCCGCCCCAGGCGTAGGGCCGGTGGCGGATCCGGTTCGCCGCTTCGATCATCGCCTCCACGGCCGGTGGAGCGGAGGGTGGTGAGACCGCCTGTCCGCTTGGAAGCAATGTCGCCTGTGGCGTCGCGGCGCCGGCGCTTGGCGAAACCGCCAGCGAGCAAGCGCAGGCCACCAGAAGAATCGTTCCCCGCCTCAGCATGAAATCCCTCTATCGGCAGTACGGCGAAGGGGCTTAAGCCAGGTCCGGCACGGCATCGGCGGCGAGCAGCGCGCCGAAGAGGACGCCGAGCAGCAGGTCGCGGAGCTCCTCGCGCTCGATGTCGCGGTGCTCGATCCAGTTGAGGCAAGCCCCGTCCATGAACCAGAGCCAGCCGCTGACCGCGGTTCGCGCCTTCGGTGGGGGCTCCTGCGCGTAGAGAGCCCCGAGGATCCGCTCCGCCGTCTTCAGGCGCACGTCTTCAATCAGCTCGCGGATCTCAGCCACCCCCGCGGCGCTTCGCATCAGGTTCTTGTAGGCGACGGCGTTTTCCGCGACCAGCGCCAGGAAGGCATCGAGGCTGCCCTTCAGCTGCTCAACGGGAGGGAGGTCCGGGTCGGGTTCCGTCTGCTCGCGCAGCTGCTCGGCCCAGGCGCTCAACGTCTCCTCGAAATAGGCCTGCTTGCTGGGGAAGTAGTGGTACAGCAACGCCTTTGAGATCCCCACCTCGGCGGCGATCTTGCTCATCGAGAGCTCGTCGTAGGGGTGGCTGGTGAAGAGCTCGGCGCCTCGCTCCAGCAGCTGGCGGCGCCGCTCGTCGACGTCCAGGCGGCGGTAGGAGGGTCGGCTCACGGGGAGGATTGTACCGGCCTTGCTGACCGGCGGTTGACAAGGTTGCTACGGTTATCAACCATCGGTCAACAAGCAATCCACAGAAGGGGAGACTGAGATGAACAGCGAGAGGCCTGATCAAGCGGCGGGCAACGGGGAGAACCCCCCGCCGGCGTCCTACAACCCGATGTCTCGAATCGAGTTCGAGCGCCTCTTCGGCGGCCGCGTGCTGGCCTGGATCGGGGGCTTCGCGACTCTTCTCGGCATCGTCTTCCTGATGCGCAGCGCCGTGGACAGCAGCTGGTTCACGGAGGAGGTTCGGACCCTGCTGGCGGCGTTCGGGTCCTTGGCGCTCCTCGGCCTCGGCGTCTGGCTGCACGAAAGAAAGGGACGCCTCGAGGTGGCCCGCATTGCGGTGGCCATCGCGATTCCGGGCCTGTTCGCGACGACTGTCGTTGCCGCTCAGGCCTACGACCTGATTTCACCCGTCCTTGGCCTCGAGGCGGCGGCGCTGATCGGCGCCCTCGGGGTGGCGATCGCGGTGCGCTGGTCCTCGATGCTCGTCGCCGGGGTCGGCATGCTTGGCGCCCTGGCGGCGCCGATGCTGGTCGGAGCGACGGGCGAAGGCGGCTCTATCGCCTTCGTCGCCGTGGCTCTCGCCGCCAGCGTCGGTGTCCTCCTCTGGCAGCGCTGGAACTGGCTGTCGCTCGGCGCCTTTGCCGTCTCGGCTCCGCAGCTGATCTCCTGGATCTACAAGAGCGGCTTCATCACCTTCGAGGGGGTGGCTGATCCCAGCGAGCCCTCTCTGCTGATCCTTGCGGTTCTGTCCGGATTCTGGGTCCTCTACGCCGCCGCGGCCTTCGGTTACGAGCTGCGGTCTCGGGGCGAAGAGAAGCTCCCGATCTCCTCCTGGCTGCTGCTGCTCTGCAGCAGCGTGTTCGTGGTCGGCGCCGGCTGCATCGTCCTCGACAGCGCCTCGGCGCTCGCCCTGGACGCCTGGATCTTCGGCTTCGCCGCCGTCCATCTCCTGCTCGGCGGCGTCGCGATTCGCTTTGGCATCCACCGCGAAATCGGCTCGCTCCTGACCGGAGGAGGGATCGCGCTCGGCAGCATCGGCCTTGCCCATGCCTTCGACGGGCCCATGCTGGTGGCCGTGTGGTCGGCGATTGCCACGGCCCTGGCCTACATGGCGACGCGCGTGGACCGCACCTCCGCGCCGACGCTCTCGGACGCGCAGCGGCTGCTGGTCGGGGCGTTCATGTTCCTCGCCCTGGGGATCGTCCACCTGCTGGTCGTCGAGGCACCGCCCCATGCGGTCGTCGATGGGGTCGAGGACCTCGGCAGCTCCCTGGTGGCGATCGCCTGCTGCGCAAGCGCGGCGCTCGCCTGCTGGTACTGGGGCCGCCAGGTCGAGCCGAAGGCCGCGACCGTGTCGGGCTTCATCGGTGCCGCCGGGTTCGTCTACCTCGGCTCGGTCCTGATCATCGATGCGATCGGCGCCGACGCCGGCGGCGAAGCGCGCGAGATCGGCCAGGCCTGGCTCTCGGCCTTTTGGGCCGCAACCGGCCTCGGTGCGGTCGTCTGGGGGATGCGGCGCAAGTCGCCGAAAACCCGCCTGGGCGGCCTGGCGCTGCTGACGGTCGCGATCGCCAAGGTCTGGACCTACGACCTCGCCGAGCTGGAAGAGCTGGCGCGGGCGCTCTCCTTCGTCGCCCTTGGCCTCCTGCTGCTGGCCGGCGCCTTCGCCTACCAGCGCTTCAAGCCGGAGGAAGGCGAAGGGGAGGCCGAGGAGCTGGAACCGCAGGCATCTGTATAGCCTGCGGTTCCCGGCGGTCCAACCGCACGAGCAAGCCGAAAACCGGAGGAACCCAGCCAACATGTTCGTTTCGAAAGCCGCCGTCGTCGGCGGCGGCACCATGGGCGGTGAGATCGCGCAGGCGATCGCCGCGGCCGACATCCCCGTCGTCGTCAAGGACATCGACCAGAAGTTCGTCGACGCCGCGGTCGAGAAGGCGCGCGCCGTCACCGAGGGCCAGCTCGGACGGCTGGTCAAGAAGGAGAAGCTGACCCAGGAGCAGGCCGATGCCCGCCTCGCCGAGGTGATGGGCCTGATCACCGGCACCACCTCCTACGCCGAGTTCGGCGACGTCGACTTCGTGGTCGAGGCGGTGCCGGAGCGGATGGAGATCAAGCAGGCTGTCTTCCGCGAGCTCGATGCCGCCACGCCCGGCCACGCGATCCTCTCCTCCAACACCTCCTCGCTCTCGATCACCGAGATCGGCGAAGCGACGCTGCGTCCCGACAAGGTCGTCGGCTTCCACTTCTTCTACCCGGCCTCGGTGATGCCGCTGGTCGAGGTGATCGCCGGCGAGGACACCTCCGAGGAGACCGCCACCGTCTCCTACAACTTCGCCCAGGCGATCAAGAAGCAGCCGATCGTCTGCGGCGAGGTGCCCGGCTTCGTCGTCAACCGCATCCTGATGGCGACGATCGGCGAGATCTGGCGCGCCCAGGAGGAGCAGGGCCTCTCGCTGAAGGCGATTGACGAGGCGATCGCCGCCGCCAAGGTCGCCCCGATGGGCCCCTTCTTCCTCACCGACCTGCTCGGCCTCGACACCGTGCTGCACGTCGCCGAGCACCTCCACGACTCATACGGCGAGAGCTTCTACGTCCACAAGGGCCTGCAGCAGCTCGTCGCCGACGGCAAGCTCGGCGCCAAGTCGGGCGGCGAGGGATTCTTCAAGGAGGGCGAGGAGAACGTCCCCGGCGAGGCCCAGCCCGACGCCGAGGAGCTCGTCGCGCTCTTCACCTGCCGCGCCCTGATCGAGTCCTGCCTGCTGGTCGAGGAGGGCGTCTGCTCGGTTCGCGACATCGACCTCGGGATGATGGCCGGCGCCGGCCTCGACCCGCGCCGGGGCCTCCTGCCCCCGTTCTGGAAAGCCGACGTCGAGGGCCTCGACACCGTGCTGGAGCGGATGGAGGGGCTGCGGGAGCGCCACGGCGACCGCTTTGCCCCACCGGTCCTGCTGCGCCGTCTCGTCGCCCAGGGCCGTCACGGCCTCAAGTCGGGCCAGGGCTTCTACGCCTACCCGCAGCCCGACGAGGGCGACCAGGCGGAGACGGTGAAGCTCGAGACCCGCGGTGACGTCGCGATCGCCTGGCTCGCCAACGCGCCGATGAACGCCGTCTCTCCGGACGTGATCCGCGACCTGAAGACGGTTTGGGAGCGGGTCAAGGAGGCCGACGGGGTGGGGGCGATGGTGATCGCCTCCTCGGTCCCGGTCGTCTTCTCGGCCGGAGCCGACATCAAAGCCTTTACCCAGATGGACGAGGCCGGCGGCGAGGAGCTGATCCACACCGCCCACGCGCTGCTGCGCGACTTCGGCCAGGCGCCGGTGGCGACGATCGCCGCCGTCAACGCGATCGCCTTCGGCGGTGGCTGCGAGGTGGCGATGGCCTGTGACGTGCGGATCGCCGCCGAGGCCGCGGTCTTCGGCCAGCCCGAGATCAAGCTCGGGATCATCCCCGGCTTCGGCGGGACCCAGCGCCTGCCGCGCCTGGTCGGCCCCAACAAGGCCCTGGAGATGAACCTGGTCGGCGACGCGATCCTTGCGGGCGAGGCGCTCGAAGCCGGGCTCGCCAACCGGGTCGTGCCCGATCACGAGCTCTTCGAGACGGCACTGATGTGGGGCCGCAAGCTGGCCGCGCAGGCGCCGCTGGCGATGGAGCAAATCAAGCGCGTCTCCCACGCCGGCGATCTCGACCAGGGGATAGAGGCCGAGAAGCAGGGCTTCGCCACCGCCTTCCGCAGCGAGGACGCCAAGGAGGGCATCTCCGCCTTCCTCGGCAAGCGCACGCCGAAATGGAGCGGCAAGTAGCGAGCTCAGCAGTGGTGGAGCGACTCGCGGAGCTGGTCCGCGGGTCGCGCTCCACCGTGGCGCTGACCGGGGCGGGGGTCTCGGTTCCCTCCGGGATCCCCGATTTCCGCACCCCCGAGACGGGGTTGTGGGCCAACGCCGACCCGATGGAGGTCGCCCATATCGACGTCTTCGAGCGCGATCCGGCCCGCTTCTGGTCTTACTACCGGCCGCGCTTCCAGTCGCTCGGCGACAAGCGGCCCAACGCCGCCCACGAGGCACTCGCCGAGCTGGAGCGGCTGGGGCTGCTCGACGGCGTGATCACCCAGAACATCGATCGCCTGCACGGCGTCGCGGGCTCGCGCGAGGTGGTCGAGGTGCACGGCTCGATCGAGACCTCCTCGTGCCGCGGGTGCGCCTCCTCCTACGGCGTCGACGAGGTCGAGGATCTCTTCGACGCCGATGGTGTCGCGATCTGCGCCGCCTGTGCCGGCCCGGTCAAGCCCGATGTCGTCCTCTTCGGCGAGCTCCTGCCCGAAGCCGCGATGACCCGCGCCCAAGAGCTGGCTGGCGGCGCCGACCTGCTGCTCTGCATCGGCTCCTCGCTCGCCGTCTACCCGGTCGCCGGCCTGCCCGGGCTGACCCTCGAGCGCGGCGGCCGCCTGGCGATCGTCACCAAGGGCCCGACGCCCTACGACGGCGAGGCGGAGCTGAAGCTGGAAGGCGAGGTCGACGCGGAGCTGAGCGCCCTGGCCGCGGCGCTGCGCTAGGCAGCACCGCGGCTCAGGCGAAACTCAGAACCTGACGCGCTGCTTTTCGCACTCGGCGACGACCGTTTCCGCCTGCGGCGAGTCGAAGCGGGCGGCGTGGGCGCACTTTGCCTCCGCTTCGGCACCGCAGCCGCTGATCGTTTCAGCACCGACGATCCCCGCTGTTTCGGCTCGAATGCAGCCGAGCGGCGTCGGTGGGTTGCTGTCGCCGACGGTCGCAAAGACGACGGCGAGCACCGCGGCGATGGTCACCAGGAAGGTGGCCGAGGCGATCTTGATCTCGCGTGAGCTGAGCTTGTAGAGCGGCGTTGTCTGCCGCGCGTAATGTCCTTCAAGTGGCATGGGCGGCAGGTTAATTGCGGGTGTTTTCCCCCGCCAGCGCCAGCGGGGCGAAGATTTCGCGCCGATCTTTAGACACGTGTACGTAGTGGTGCCGCCGTTGCGGAGGGAGGGTTTAGCGGTCCGAGAAGCATCAAGTGCAGAAAGGAACTAACTCTTCTTATGGATTGGCTGAACGAAGGCGCCAACTCGTGGCAGATGACCGCCGCGACCCTAGTGGGCCTGATGAGCATCCCCGGACTGGTGGTGCTCTACGGCGGGGTTATGCAGAAGCGCTGGTCGGTGAACTCGATGATGATGGCGTTTGTCGCCTTCGCGATCGTGCTCGTCCTCTGGGTGCTTGTCGGTTTCAAGATGGGCTTCGGAGAGCCGATCCACGCAATCTCCGACAGCGGCTTCTTTGGGAACTTCCTGGGTAAGCCGGAATCGATCCTGGGCAGCAACGACCTGCTCCAGCAGGCACACATCCCCGAGCTGGCGGAAGAAGAATTCCTCTTCCCGCAATCGACGCTGGCCTACTTCCAGATCGTCTTCGCGGCGATCACGCCGATCCTGATGCTGGGCTCCGTGCTCGGCCGGATCAACTTCAAGGCGTGGATCCCGTTCGTCGCCCTCTGGACGCTGCTCTGTTACCCGATCAACGCTTTCCTGATCTGGGGCGGCGGCTTCTTCGCCCAGCAGGGTGCGATCGACTACTCCGGTGGTTACGTGATCCACCTCGCCGCCGGCGTCTCGGGCTTCGTCGCCGCAGCCGTGATCGGACCGCGGCTGCAGCGTGACCGCGAGGTCGACGCGCCGAACAACCTGGCGATGGTCGCCGTCGGTGCCGGGCTGCTGTGGATGGGCTGGAACGGCTTCAACGGCGGTGACTGGTACAGCGCCGGCAACATTGCCTCCGCCTCGCTGCTCAACACCAATATCTGCACCGCGGTCGCCTTCCTGGTCTGGGTCGCTCTCGATTACATGACCGGTCGCAAGCCGAGCCTGATCGGGTCGGTCAACGGCATGATCGTCGGCCTCGTCGCGATCACCCCCGGCGCTGGCTTCGTCAACGGCTGGGGCGCGATCATCATCGGCGTGGTCGCCTCCACGCTCGTCTACCTGGCGCTCAACTACCTGAGCCGGGTGCGACCGTTCCGCAACGTCGACGACACGCTGGGCGTCGTCTACACGCACGCCTTTGCCGGCGTGGCGGGCGGCCTCCTGGTCGGGATCTTCGCCAACAACCTGATGGCCGGCGAACACGAAGGCCTGATCTCCGGCGGCGGGCTGCACCTGCTCTGGGTCCAGGCCTACACAGCGGCCTGGGTGATCGTCTTCTCCGCGATCATGACCTTCATCCTGCTCAAGCTGGTCGGCCTGTTCGTGCCACTGCGGATGAGCGAGGCCGAAATGGAGGAAGGCGACATCGCCGTCCACGGCCACGAGGTTTACCCCTCCGACGTGCCATCGCTGGGCTACCCGGATGGGGTCGGCACGCCGGCCGCGCCGGCGGCCCCGGCGGGGGGAAGCGTCTAACCAGACGGCCGGGCCGTGGCTGGCGGCCCGGAGACGAGAAGAGACAGGAACCGCCCCCGCGCTCTCCCGGGGGCGGTTCTGTGCCTGGGCTCAGCCGGAAGTCTCGGTGTAGGAGCGGGCCACCTCGCGCAGCGTGTCCAGCAGGGTCGCCACCGCGGGGGTGACGGGGGCGCCGCGCCGCGTCGCGGCGAGGACCGTGCGCACCGGGCTGTTCGGATGGAGGGCGCGGATGCGGATGTCGTCGCGCACGGCCGAGAGCGCCAGCTGGGGGATCAGGCCGACGCCGACGCCGGCCGCGACCAGGCCCTGCACTGTCTGGTAGTCGTCGCTCTCGAAGGAGACCCGGGGCTCGAAGCCGGCGGCATGGCAGGAGCGCACGACGTGACGGGCGCAGGGCCCGGAGACCGACGTCTGCACCCAGGATTCATCGCGCAGGTCCTCGAGCCGCACCTGGCGGCGCCGGGCCAGCTTGTGGCTGGCCGGCAGGGCGAGGTGGAGCTGGTCCTCGAGCAGCTCGAAGCGTCGGATTCCCGCTCCCAGCCGCTCGCCCACGCCCTCGAACTCATAGAGCAGGGCGAGGTCGAGCTCGCCCGCTCGCAGGCGCGGCGCGATCTCCTCGGGCTCGCCCTCGGCGAGGGTCACTTCGACCCCGGGGTGGCCGGCGCGGAAGGCGGCGATCGCCTGCGGCATCAAGGTGGCGCCGGCGCTGGGGAAGGAGGCGATGCGCAGCCGCCCGGCCTCGCCGCCGGCGATCGCCGCCAGCTCGGTCTCGGCCGCTTCCATGCGGCCGAGGATGCCCTCGGCGTGGGTGACCAGGGCCGCGCCTGCCGCCGTCGGGCGGACGCCGCCGCGGTCGCGCTCGACCAGCGCCGCGCCCACCTCGCCCTCGAGTGTCGCGATCGCCTGAGAGACCGCAGACTGCGAGTAGGAGAGCGCGTCGGCGGCGGCCGAAAAGGAGCCGCTCCTCACCACCTCCCGAAGCACATTGAGGCGGCTTGCATTCAGCATAAGCACAGCTTATCGAGAGCATGAGCATTAACAGTTGTGATGATTCGAGGAGAGTGCCAGGATCGTCGCGAACTTTCGAATCGCCACCGACCACTTCAAGGAGAACCCCGATGGCCACTCGCATCATCGTTTCCTATGACGACACCGACAACGACCGCGACGCGCTCGCTCTCGGGCGCCTGCTCGCCTTCTCGGGTGCCGACCTCTCCCTCGCCTACGTGCGCCACTCCCAAGGGGGGGCGCTGGAAGAGAAGGAGGCTGAGGACCTGCTCGCCCGCGGCGCCGAATCCGTCGGTGCCCCGGAGATGCCGCGCCACGTGGTGGTCAATCCCGGCACCAGCGTCGGCCTCGCCGAACTGGCCGAGCGCGAGGGAGCCGACGTGATCGTCTTCGGCTCGGAGTACCGCACGGCGCCGGGCACGGTCAAGCCCGGAATTCCCGCCCACAAGCTGCTGCTCGGCGGCCCCGCGGCGATCGCGGTCGCCCCCGCCGCCCTTCGCGACAACCCCTCGGTCAGCATCAACACGATCGGCGTCATCGACGAAGGCGACCCGGCGGCGCGCGAAACGGCCGAGAGCCTTGGCGCTGCGCTGGGAGCGACGGTTGCCGAGCGCGCCGGCGCGGGCCACATCGATTTCCTCGTCGTAGGCTCCCGCCCCGAGTCGCCTGCCGGCAAGGTGACGCTGAGCGCGGCGAGCGACTACGCGGTCGAGACGGCGAGCTTCCCGGTCCTGGTCGTGCCGCGCGGGCGCCCGGTCGAGTTCGCCCCGCTCGCCCCGGCCTCGCCGAGCGATCCGGACGAGTCGGCCGGCCCGGCGGAGCCCGCCATCGCCTGAGGCGGAGCTTCCCCGCCCTATTGAGGCTTTGGCGCGACGACGAGGATCACGGCCGCGATCTCCGGGTCGCGGCCGGCGATTCTCTCCTTGGCGTCGACCCAGGCGACCGGGGTCGCCGCCTGGCCCTCGAGGATCTTGCCGACCGCCGCATCCGGCTGGTCGGTCTCGATCACGAAAGCATCCGGGAGATCGGGGGCGGGAGCGGCCGCCAGCTCCCGCTCGGTGACGTTCTCGCTCGAGCGCTCCGCATTCGACCAGCCCTGCCCGAATGCCAGGTCGGGCCCATCCAGGCGTCGCCCCTCGAGGATCTTCAGCGCGCTCTCGGACGGCAGCCAGCTCTGTTCGCCCAGCTCGACCGGGAGGCCCTCCAGCCACGGCGCGACGACCTCGGCCAGCAGCTGCTCGCGGCTGAGGTTGAAGGCGCGGGCGTGGTTGATGCCGGTGCTGAGCTCGACGTGGAAGGGCACCGAACAACCATATGCTGGAGGCGATGGAGATGTCCCTGCCCGCCGCCGTCGTCTTCGACAACGACGGCCTCCTGCTCGACACGGAGTCGGTCTGGACGCGGGCGGAGCAGGACCTCTTCGACCGGCGTGGGCTCGAGTTCACGCCAGCCAACAAGCGCGAGCTGGTCGGCACCTCGGCCGAGATAGCCGGCGGAATCCTCGAGCGGCGCCTGGGTGAGCCCGGACGCGCCGCCGCGCTGATCGAAGAGCTCAACGAGCTGGTGGTCGCCGAGCTGGAGCACGGGGTGGAGGCGATGATCGGAGCGAGCCAGCTGCTCGAGCGGCTGAGGGAACGCGGCACGCCGATCGGGCTCGTCTCCAATTCCCCGATCGAGTTCGTCCGCCGCTCGCTCGAGATCGTCGGCTTCGCCGATCGTTTCGACGTCGTGATCAGCGCCCACGAGGTGGCCGCGCCGAAGCCGGCCCCCGATCCTTATCTCGAGGCATGTCGCCGCCTCGGCGTCCAGCCCGGCCCCGCCGTGGTCGCGCTGGAGGACTCGCCGACCGGCGTCGCCGCGGCCCGAGCCGCGGGCCTCACCGTCATCGGCGTCCCTTCCCTGGAGGGAATCGAGCTGGCCGAAGCCCACTCGATCGCCGAGTCGCTGCTCGACGCGGTCGTGGCGCGGCACCTCGCTCTCTAGCCGCTGAGAACGCGGCGGCGGCGAAGAACGCGCTCGCAGAGAGCTTGGATCGACTGAAGCGATTCGATTTGCGTCGCGTTGAACTCGCCCTTCAAGGCGGCATTGGCTAGCTCGCCGACTTCGTGGCGCCGCCCCTCCAGCGTCGCCACGTCCTCAGTATGACCGGGATCGTCGAGCGCATCGCGCAGCTCGGCCAGCAAGGCCTCGAGCCCGACGCGGAGCTGCAGGGCCGCCTCGCGGTTACGGCCGGCGTCGAGGTCGGCGCGGCCGCGCAGGAGCAGCGTCTCGCACGCATCGAGGCGCTCGCGGCCGCCGAGCACGGCGGCGACACGCTCCTGTGGGCGCAGCTCCTCGTCGCGCTGGCGCCGGCGCGAGCCGGGCCTGAGGCCGGGGTCGACGCGCCGCGCCTCGGTGAAGAGGCCGTCCGCCAATTGCTCGCCGCTGCCGAAGCCGATCTTCGCGGCCGTTGCCCCGGCGAGTGCCATCGCCTGCGGGTGCGGGTCGCCGCTGGCGACCGCCTGGGTGTGCAGGGCCCTGTTGAGGTCGTGCAGGCCTTCCTCGAGCAGGCGATCCGCCGTCTCCTCGCCGCTGCTGGCCTCGAGCCAGCTTTCGCCCGCCGCTTCGCCGGCGAGGGGCTCGAAGGCGCGCACGACCGTCACCCGGGCCAGCGGCAGCTCGGCCGGCATGTCGCCGGTCCCTGCGTCGCGCGGCTTGCGCCGGCGCCGTCCGGTGGGCGGAGGGGCGCCAAGCGTTTCGATCACGAGCACCCGCTCCAGCTCGCCATCCCTGAGCACGTAGCGGCCGTCGGCAACGGCGAGCCGGCCGGCGAAGTCGAACTGGACGAATCCGAAGAGGCGGGTCAAAGACCCAATTCTGGTCGAGACTCAGTCGCCGGCGTTTGGCCGGGCAGGGCCGGCCTTGTCGGCCTTGCCGTCCGGCAGCGCGTAGCGCGACGGGTTGGAGGAGACCCGGGGGTTGCGGATTTCGCCGAGCCGGCGCGTCAGGCGCTGCCACTGGTCGGGCTTGAGCAGGGCGTTGAACTGCTGGTCGAACGGGCCGCTCAGCGGGTGGTAGCCGACGTGCACGTGGTCGTAGTGATCGGGCAGGGCGAAGCTGGTTTCACCCGGCAGGTCCTCGAGCGAGATCACCTGGTGAGGGTGCATCGTCCCCTGCAGCTGCAGCACGGTGCGAATCAACTCGTCGGTGAGGGTGCCCGGGCCCTGGTGGCCGGTCACGGGCACGCCGTCGATCACGGCGATGTCGACCGCGTCGCCGGTGCTGTGCTCCGAGACGTAGCCGGATGAGGACATGACGCTGTGGCCGCACTTGAGCGAGGTGATCGTGAGGCGGAAGCCCTTCGAGACCAGGTACTCGAGCATCGCCAGCACGCGGCGGTCGATCTGGCCAGTGGCGATGTCCTGGCGCCCGCATTCGTAGATGTCGAGGGCTTGGTCGGCCAGCACCCGCTGCTGCAGCTCCTCCTTGGAGAGCAGCAGCACACCGGCGCCGCTGAGGTCCTGGGCGAGGGGGTTCTTGCCGTCGGCGCGGTAGATCGCGGTTGCCTCGAGCAGCTTCCAGCCGTCGAGGATCGGCTTCGGGTCGATCTCGGGGGCGCCCCGGCCGGCGGGCCGGATCGCAAAGTTGATGTGGGAATCGACACCGTCTTCGGAGCCGCCGATCCGAGCCAGGACGGTGCCAGCTATAACCTTCGACCCGACCCTTAGGGTTCCGTCGTCCACCGTGGTCGGGCTGTCGACCTCCGGGGCATGGTCGCCGCGCGGCTTCTGGTCGCGGTTGGGCAGTGCCCGCAGGCGCGGCCGCAGGTTCTCGCTTTCAAGCGGCAGGCGGTGCTCCTTGCCGGTCGGCATCACGACGCTGCGGTGCTTGCGGACGAGGTGGCCCAGCTCGGCGTAGGTGTAGCGATTGCCGTAGGCATCCTGGAGGACGACGTAGTTGCCGAGCCGGGGCGAGTGGCCCATCTTCTCGATCACGCCGTCGTTGACGGCGACGACCGGGGCGCCTTGGGCGGCGAAGATGTTGATGCCGCGCCGCGTGGGCGAGGAGGAGATCACTTCTGAGGCTTCGCCGTAGGCGGCCTCGGCGCCGGGGGCGGAGCGCTTCAGCGCCTCCCGGGCGGACAGGTCGTCGGCGTAGCTGGCGTCGGCGGCGACCGGGAAGTGGGCCCCCTCGGTCAGGCCCGTGAGCGAGCCGACCAGGTCGGTTGGCAGCTTGCCGTAGGCGCGGGCGTAACCGAGCACCTCCTGCACGTACCAGTCCGCGTGGTTGTAGGAGTAGATCGCGTTGTAGAGGTCTTTCGAGCCGCCGCCCAGCTTCAGGTAGTGAGCGGCTGAGCAGATCGCGTCAACGGGGTTGTAGGGGTCCTTCTTGCCGTCGCCGTTGGCGTCGAGGCCGAAGGCTTCCCAGCTCGAGGGCAGGAACTGCATCCAGCCGACCGCGCCGGCGCTGGACGGCCCCATGTTGGTGCCGAAGCCGGACTCGATCTTGTTGATCGAGGCGAGTACCTCCCAGGGGATCCCGTACTCGGTCCCGCAGGCCTGGTAGATCGGCAGCAGGAAGGGCGGGATCTCGAAGGAGTCGATGACGAAGTTGGGGACGCCGATCGGGGCCGGCCCGAAGGGGGCGATCGTCGTCGTCGGGTTGGCCGTGGTTGGGGTCCCGCCGCTCGAGTACTGCACGGCGCCGTCGTCGGCCTTCGTATGTATCTGGACCCCGCCGGTGGCACTTGGGGCCGTCGTGCCGGCGCCGGAGTTGCCGCCGCCCCCGCTGACGTCGCCGAGGCTCTTGTTGCGGTGGACGCCGTTGCCTTCCGGGCCGATCGCCGTTCCGGCCTTGACCCCGCCCTGCTTTTCCGTGGGGGCTTCCGGGGCGGGCGGCGCTTCGACGCTGCTGTTGGTGGTCGGGCCGGGATTGCCGGGGCCGGGAGAGGAGGGGGCTTCCGCCGCTTCTTCTTCCTCGCTTTCGTCCGCGGGCGATTCGCAGCCGGGATCTTCGCTGTCGACGAGCCCATCGCCATCGTCGTCGATTTCGTTGGCGCAGGCGGACGCTTGGGTGAGCGGGGCGGAGGCGGGCGGCAGCGTGTCGGCCGCTTCCGTCGTCACTTCGTCAGCGCCGGCAAAGCCGACCCCCAGTGCGGTGACCAAGCCGAAGCTGGCCAGAGCGATGATCAGTGCAAGCTTGTTTCTCATGCGGCGGCGCTCGTATCCCCGCTGGCACGCCGATGCGTGCGTCCCCGGGTCCCTTCCCTGCACAACAGGCCCGACCAAGCTACTGGCTCGAACTGGGGTCCGCAACGGCTCCCCGCCGCCCCCAACAAGCCCTTAATCAAGGCCGCTCCTTCCGTGCATCTGCGCCAGGATTTCAACTCAGCCGGATGCGCCGGTTAAGCTGATGTCAAGGAGACGAAAACGCAGCGCTAGAGGCGAAGAGGACGGCAAGGGATGAGCACGGAATACGACGATCAGGATGGCCTGCGGGCCCGCAGCGAGCAGGCGATCGGCGAGTTCGCGCAGGCCCTGCTCGACAGCAACGTGCTGGAGAATGCCGTTGCCGCCGCTTTTGGCGCTCGCGAGCGGGCCCTGGAGGCCCAGCACGCGGCGATGAGCGCGCTCAACTTGCCCTCCGCGGGCGATGTCGAACGGCTCGAGCGCCGCCTTCGCTCGCTCTCGCAACGCCTCGAAGAGGTGGAGGACCAAATCGATCGCGTCTCCCGCGATGTTGGCGACATTCGCCGCAAGCTGGTCGCGCGCGAGCGCGCCGAGGGCAAAGACTAACCCTCAACTTTAAGCTGAGAGTACGGCCCCGGCAGCCTGGCCGGCGAGGCGCTCGCGCTCCTCGAGCTCCTCCTCCTCCAACCGTTCCGGTTGGCCGGGCAGCTTGGTCACGATCAGGATCGTGGCGACCGCAACCCCAAGCGATCGGGCCTGGGCGAGCAGGGGAGCGGTCTGCATGTCGAGCGCCCGCGCCCCCGGCGGGGCCATCGACTCGCCGGGGTGAGAGTCGACGCTCGCGATCGCGCCGCCGCCGGTGTCCTTGCCGAGCTCGGACCGCAGGCCCCCGGTCAGCTCGTCCTCGGGGCGGATTGCTTCGCCAGGCGCCGCCCCGAAGGCGCTCGCGCTGCCGCCGGCCGCGATCGCCTCCTCGACCAGCAGCAGGTCTCCGGGCGCCAGCGCCGTGTCCGCCGCGACGCAGGTGCCGACCCGTATCGCCCGCTCGACTCCCAGCTCGGCCAGGTCGGCCAAGACCAGGGCGGCGCTGGGCCCGCCGATCCCGGTCGCCTGAATCGTCAGCGGCTGCCCCGCGGCGCCGCTGCCTGAGTAGCCCCACAGCCCCCGGGCGTGGTTGCTCATCTTCGGTTGCTCGAGCAGCTCCTGGGCAAGCAGCAGCGCCCGCCCCGGGTCGCCGGCCAGGATCGCGTCGGGCGCGATCGGCGCGGTGGGGCGCAAGAAGATCGGCACGGGGCTGACCTTAATTGGCTCAGCCGCCCCGGGAGTGAGCAGGGGAAGGGCCGCCTGGTTCCACTCGCGAGAAAGCCAAGCGGCAGATCTTCTCCATCTGTCCAATACGGCGGACGCCGTCGCGGTGGAGGATGGTGTCGATGAAGAAGATCGAGGCCTTCATCCGCCACGAGGCGTTCGACCCGATCAGGGCCGAGCTGCTCGACAAGGGCCTGCCCTCGCTCTCGGTCTTCGAGGTGAAGGGGTCGGGCCGCCAGAAGGGCGAGGTCGAGAACTACCGCGGTTCGGCGCTGATGGTCAGCGTGCGGCCGAAGCTGAAGCTCGAGGTGGTGGTCGAGGACAAGGACAGGGACGCGGTCGTCGAGGCGATCCTCCGCCATGCCCGGACCGGCGCGGTCGGCGACGGCAAGATCTTCGTGCTGCCGGTCGAGGGGGCGATTCGCATCCGCACCGGTGAGAACGGCGAGACGGTCCTCCAGGCGCACGAGGAGTCGGAGATCACCGCCTAGCGCCCACCGTCGTGCCGCTGCCGCCACTAGCCTCGGGGCCCGATGGCAAGTGAAGAACGGATATCGCTCAGCGAGGCAGCCCGCCGGGCCGGTGTCTCGACCGGCACGCTGAAGCGCTGGGCGGAGGAAAAAGTGCTGCCGGTGCGCAAGGGGCGCTGGACCGCGGCGGCGGCAGCGCAGGCCCGCGTCGTGGCGCGGATGCGCGAGCGCGGGCACTCGCTGGGGGAGCTGAAGCGAGCGGGGCGCGAGGGTCGCCTCGCCTTCGGTTTCGCCGAGGATCTCTTCCCCGAGCCAGACCAGCAGACGACGGTGGAGGAAGTGGCTGAGGAGACGGGCCTCGAACCCGAACTGGTCGAGCGCATCCTGGTCATCCTCGGCACTCCGTTGGGGGGTGACCGCCTGCTCGGTCCCAGGGACGTGAGTGCCCTGCGCCACTGCGCCAGGGTGCTGGCGGCGGGCTTCCCGCTCGTCGCCTTCCTGCAACTCGTACGGGTCTACGCCCAGTCGCTGCGGCGCATCGCCGACGCCGAGGTGCGGCTTTTCCACCTCTACGTGCACGAACCGTTGATCCGCGACGGCGTGCCCGAGCTCGAGATGGCCGAGGAGATGGGGGAGCTGGCCGGCGACCTGTTGCCCCTGGCCTCGCCGATGATCGACTACCTGCACACGCGCTACCTGCGCTTCTTCCTCGAGCAGGACGTCGTCGGCCACATGGAGAGCGAGCTGGGCACCGCGGCGTCCCAGGTTCACCATTTGCCGATAACGCTCTGCTTCATCGACCTCACCGGCTTCACCCGCTACACCGAGGAGGAGGGCGATCTCGAGGCGCTCGACGTGATCGAGAACTTCGTCGAAACGGTGGAGACGACGATGCCGCCGGAGGCGACGATCGTGAAGACGATCGGCGACGAGGTGATGGTCGTCTCGCCTGATCCCGCTTCCCTCACCGAGTGGGCGGTCGAGCTGATGGGCCGGTTCCCGCTGCGGCCCCAGCCACGAGTCGGCATCCACTACGCGCAGGCGGTCTACCGCGACGGCGATTACTTCGGGACCCACGTCAACCTCGCCCACCGGGTCGTCAGCCGCGCCCACGCGGGCGAGGTGATGGTCACTGACCGGGTGATCGAAGCGATCCGCGGGCGTGAGGGCCTCGACTTCGAGGCGATCGGCGAGGTGAACCTGAAGGGCTTCCCGGCACCGACGGCGCTCTCCGTGGTTCGGGCAGCGAGCTGAGACGGGCCTACACTCAGCCGATGGACGCCACCGCCATGCTCGAGCGGGTGCGCGAGGAGGGCCTGCTCGCTTCCGATAGGCCCTTGGTGGCGATGCTCTCCGGCGGGCGCGATTCCGTTTGCCTGCTCGATCTCTCGGTTCGCCTGCTCGGCGTGGAGGGCGTCACCGCCGTCCACGTCAACTATGGCCTGCGCGACGACTCCGATGCCGACGAGGCTCACTGCGCGGGGCTTTGCGAGCGGCTCGGCATGGCGCTCGAGGTCGACCGCCCCCGCCGCCCGGAGGGCCCCGGCAACCTGCAGTCCTGGGCCCGCGACACCCGCTACGCCGCCGCGGCCCGGCTCGCGCTCGGCAGGAATGCGCTGATCGCCACCGGGCACACCGCCGACGACCAGGTCGAGACGATTCTCTACCGCCTTGCCTCCTCGCCCAGCCGCCGCGCCCTGCTCGGGATGAAGCGGCGTGACGGCAGCCTGGTGCGGCCGCTGCTCGACTTCACCCGCGAGGAGACAACCGCTTATTGCCAAGAGCGGGAGCTGGCCTGGCGCGACGACCCGACCAACGCCGGTGAGTCCTACGCGCGCAACCGCGTTCGGCACCGCCTTGGCCCAGCCCTGGCCGAGATCCACCCGGCCGCCGCCCGCAACGTGCTGCGCACCGCCGAGCTGTTGCGCGACGAGGCCGAGGTCCTCGACTCGCTGGTCGATGCGGAGCTTGGCGCAAACGGGGCTGAGCGCGGAACGATCGAGCTGGGCCGCCTGTCCGAGCTGCCCCTGCCGCTGCGGCGCCTGGTCGTGCAGCGCCTCGCCGACCGCGCCGCCGGCAGGCCCGTCCCGGGAGCGGCCAATCACGCCGACGAGGTCGCGTCGCTGCGCCGCACCGGCACGGCGATGCTCGACCTCGGTGGCGGCGTGCGCGCCGTGGTCGAACGGGGCGTTCTCCACGCCGAGCGCTGAGCGTCGCCCTTGCCTCTCTATATCTAGACTGCGCGGCGATGACTGGCCCCGGGATTGGCGAGACCCTCGTCTCCAGCGAGGATCTGCAGCGGCGGGTCGGCGAGCTCGGCCGCCAGATCAGCGAGGAGTACGCCGGGCGCGACCTCTTCATGGTCGGCGTGCTCAAGGGGGCGGTCCTATTCCTCGCCGACCTGTTGCGCAGCATCGACGTCCCCTGCGAGATCGACTTCATGGCGGTCTCCAGCTACGGCTCGCAGACCGATTCCTCGGGGGTCGTGCGCATCCTCAAGGACCTCGACGCGCCGATCGAAGGCCGCGACGTGCTGATCGTCGAGGACATCATCGACTCCGGGCTCACCCTGCAGTACCTGATGCGCAACCTGAAGGCGCGCAATCCCGCCTCGCTGGAGGTCTGCTCCCTGCTCACCAAGCCGGAGCGCCTGCGCGTCGACCTCTCGCCCAGGTACGTCGGATTCGAGATTCCCAACCGCTTCGCGATCGGCTACGGGCTCGATCACGCCCAGCGCTACCGCAACCTCTCCTACGTGGCCGCCTTGGACGACTAGATGCCGAATCCGCCCTGGTACGCTGATTTTTCCCTGTGAGGCGTTTTTTCAAGAGCGCAGCTTTTCCGATCCTGCTGGTGGTGATCCTCGCTTTCGTTGCCCAGAAGGTGATCAGCAGCCCCTCCGACAGCAAGGCCCCCACCTACAACCAGCTCGTCGCCTCGAAGGAACACAAAGGCCTGATCGCGACCAACCAGGTCGAAAAGATCACGGTCAACACCAAGGACAACACCCTTGACGTAACGCTCAAGGGCAAGAACGGCGAAGACGGCGAAAGCTTCTCGACCGGTTACCCGCCCAACACCGAGCAGTCGCTGCTCAACCTCGTCGACGAACACGAAGTCGAGACCACGGTCCACGGCACGGGCGGCTCGAGCCTGCTCTCGCTGCTCACCTACATCCTGCCCTTCGTCCTCTTCTTCGGCTTCTGGATCTTCCTGATGAACCAGATGCAGGGCGGCGGCTCGCGCGTGATGAACTTCGGCAAATCGAAGGCGAAGCGGATGGCGGTCGACGCGCCCAAGATCACCTTCCGTGACGTCGCCGGGGTCGACGAGGCGGTGCAGGAGCTGCAGGAGATCAAGGAATTCCTCGAGAACCCGAAGAAGTTCCAGGCGCTCGGCGCGCGCATCCCCAAGGGCGTGCTGCTCTACGGGCCGCCCGGCACCGGCAAGACGCTGCTGGCCCGCGCGGTTGCCGGCGAGGCCGGGGTTCCCTTCTTCTCGATCTCCGGCTCCGACTTCGTGGAGATGTTCGTCGGCGTCGGCGCCAGCCGCGTCCGCGACCTCTTCGAGCAGGCCAAGCAGAACTCGCCCTGCATCATCTTCATGGACGAGATCGACGCCGTCGGCCGCCATCGCGGCGCCGGCATG
>Ga0105245_10000019_pt1 | contig 182590 bp, 159 predicted proteins | sample KBSM54metaG_FD_81523 | JGI IMG/M metagenome (GOLD analysis project Ga0105245, IMG submission 81523) | Miscanthus rhizosphere microbial communities from Kellogg Biological Station, Michigan, USA - KBS M5-4 metaG | ecosystem: Host-associated > Plants > Roots > Rhizosphere > Soil | place... | reverse complement strand
TCGCTCCGACGTTCGGGCGTACGTATCGACGACGACAGCGTCGGGACGATTCCCGAGCATCCACGGGGACGTACCGGCGTCCGGATGTTGCTCGCACCGAGCGCTTCGTTGTTCGAGCACGAGCACGAGCACGTGCACGACTCACGTGCACGTGTACGTTCTTAGTAGCGGTAGTGGTCCGGCTTGAACGGGCCGTCCGTCGGAACGCCGAGGTAGTCCGCCTGCTCCTTCGAGAGCGTCGTCAGGTGCACGCCGACCTTCGCGAGGTGGAGGCGCGCGACCTTCTCGTCGAGCTTCTTCGGGAGGACGTAGACCTTACCGGCTTCGAACTTCATGCCGGTCATGTCGTCCTTGCCCTTGGTCGCGTTCGCCCACAGCGCGAGCTGCGCCATCGTCTGGTTCGTGAACGAGTTCGACATCACGAACGACGGATGACCCGTCGCGCAGCCGAGGTTCACGAGGCGGCCGCGAGCGAGCAGCGTGATCCGCTTGCCGTTCGGGAAGATGAACTGATCGACCTGCGGCTTGATGTTCTCTTCCTTGATCTCCTTGTTGTTCTCCAACCAGGCGACCTGGATCTCGCTGTCGAAGTGGCCGATGTTGGAGAGGATCGCCTCGTCCTTCATGACCTGGAAGTGCTCGGCGCGGATCACGTCGAAGCAGCCCGTCGCGGTGACGAAGATGTCGCCCATCGGCGCGGCGGTCTCCATCGTCACGACCTCGAAGCCTTCCATCGCGGCCTGGAGCGCGCAGATCGGATCGATCTCGGTGATCATCACGCGGGCGCCGAGGCCGCGCGCGGCGTGCGCGCAACCCTTGCCGACGTCACCGTAACCGGCGACGACGACGATCTTGCCGGCGACCATCACGTCGGTCGCGCGCTTGATGCCGTCGAACAGCGACTCGCGGCAACCGTAGAGGTTGTCGAACTTCGACTTGGTCACCGAGTCGTTGACGTTGATGCACGGGAACAGCAGCGAGCCGTTCTTCGCCATCTCGTAGAGGCGGTGAACGCCCGTGGTGGTCTCCTCGGAGACGCCCTTGATCTCGTTCGCCATCGTCGTGAACCGGGTCTTGCTCGTCTTCAGCGACTCGGTGAGCACGCTGTAGATCACGCGCGCTTCCTCGTTCGTCGCGGTCTTCGGATCCGGCGCGACGCCCTTCTTCTCCGACTCGGCACCCTTGTGCACGAGCAGCGTGAGATCGCCACCGTCGTCGAGGATCAGGTTCGGACCCTTGCCACCCTGGAACGCGGTGAGCTGGAGCTCGATGTTCTGCCAGTAGTCCTCGAGGCTCTCGCCCTTCCACGCGAACACCGGGATGCCGGCCTTCGCCATCGCGGCGGCCGCCTCGTCCTGGGTCGAGTAGATGTTGCACGACGTCCACGTGACCTCGGCGCCGAGGGAGACGAGCGTCTCCATCAGGACCGCGGTCTCGATCGTCATGTGGAGGCAGCCCGCGACGCGCGCGCCCTTGAGCGGGTGCTTGCCCTTGTACTCCTCGCGCAGCGCCATCAGGCCGGGCATCTCCTTCTCGGCCATGCGGATCTTCTTGCGGCCGAGCTCGGCCAGGCTCATGTCACGGACTTTGAACGCGGGGAATTCGTTGCGGGTTTCCATGTCTCTCTCCAGTGCGGGTTATGCAGTCGCTCGCGCAGGCTTCCTGCCGATCGCGAGCTGAAGCGGTGGGTGGTGCGGGGTCAAAAGTGGTTGCGTCACGAGCGGCGCGAGGTGCGCAGCTTCGATCCAATCGTGGAGCTTGTCGGGGTCGAAGCCGAGCCAGACGTGGCCGTGCTCGCGCAGCGCTTCGTCCTCGTGCGGGAGGTAGTCGACGATCGCGATGTGACCGCCGGGCCGGAGCAGGCGGGTCGCCGCGGCGATCACGTCTTGCGGGCGGCCGAGGTGATGGAGCACGCGCGACACGACGACGAGATCGGCGCCGCCGCGCGGTCCGACATCTTCAGCGAGCGCGGGATCTTCGATCGAACCTTCGCGCAGGCGAACGTTCGCGAGGCCCCACTCCTCGAGGCGGGCAGCGCAACGCGCGAGCCGGGCCGCGCTGCGGTCGACGGCGACGACCCGCTCGTAGAGCGGCGACAGCAGGGGCAACAGCGCGCCTTCACCCGTGCCCGCATCGATCGCGAGTGCGCGACCGGGAAGGAGCGGCGCGAGGATCGGCAACCAGCCGACCAGCTCGGCATCGCGGATCGGCGTGGGCTCGGCAGCGGGCGAAGCATCGAACAGCTTCTTCGACAGCTCCTCGCGCTGCGCGATCACGCGCGGGACCTTCGCAAGGCTGCCGTCTTTCGTGCACAACCGGCGACCCTCGGCGATCCCGGCGGTGACGACGACGTCATCGTCCAGCTCCGCCTTGAGCAGCGTCCGCGTACCATCGCGGCGGGCGGCGAGCAGCCCGGCCTCGCGCAGGGGCTGCGTTTTCTTGGTGATCTGCGGCTGGCTCTCGCCGAGCAACTGGGCGAGCTCGCCGACGGTCAACTCGTCTTCGGCACACAGCGCGAGCAGGCGCAGACGATCCTCGTCGCCCAGGAGGCGAAACAGATCTGCGCGAACCGACTGCATGAACAGACTTATATTCCACTATTCGCATGATGGCAATAGTTGTCTGGTGTGTAGGCAAAACCCACGTCTCTCCGGCAACGTAAACCCTGGCAGCGGTTTGACTTAGATGCGTCTCGCTCCTACCATCGAGGGAGCGATTCGTAGAACATGTCTGCGGAATCTGGCGGCAAGCCACCTTCGGGGTCGTCGCCGGGGCGGCCTGCGGCCGACACCCCGCAACGGCTGATCGTGCGCGGAGAGAACGACTCGGTGCACGGCGCGTCCGATACCGCGGTCGCGATGGCGAACAGCGAGACGATCGATCCGACGATCGACCCGCGCCTCACACCGACCGAAGCAGGCGCCGATGCGAGCGCCTCGAAGTCAGGCCCGACCGGCATCGGCACGTCCGAGCTGATCGGGACATTGCTCCTCGATCGCTTCCTCGTGACGAAGCAGATCGGCCAGGGCGGGATGGGCGCGGTCTACGAAGCGACCCACACGCTGATCAACAAGCGCGTCGCAGTGAAGGTGCTGCTCGAGAAGTACGCGCAGCGCGAGCAGATCGTCACGCGGCTCAAGAAGGAAGCGACGCTCGCGTCGTCGATCCGCAACGAGCACATCATCGACATCACCGACATCGGCAACACCGCCGACGGCCGGACGTTCGTCGTGATGGAGTACCTCGAGGGCGAATCGCTCGCCGAGTGTCTCGCGCGCGAGCACGAGCTGCCGGAGCAGCGCACGCTGCGGATCGCATCGCAGGCGGCGTCTGCACTCGCGGCCGCGCACGCGAAGGGCATCGTCCACCGCGACATCAAGCCCGAGAACTTGTTCCTGCTGAAGCGCAACAACGCGGACTTCGTGAAGGTCGTGGACTTCGGGATCTCGAAGTCACTGCGCGCGTCGACCGAGGAAGAAGCGGCGCAGCGACTGACCCAGACGGGCATGGTGCTCGGCACCCCGTTGTACATGTCGCCGGAGCAAGCGCGCGGCGACGAGGATCTCGATCATCGCGTCGACATCTACGCGCTCGGCGTGATCATGTACGAGGCGATCGCGGGGCGGGTGCCGTTCGCGGGCACGAACTATCTGTCGGTGATCTCGCAGGTGCTCAACGAAGAGCCGAAGCCGGTCCGCGAGATCCGTCCCGACGTCAGCGAGGAGCTCGAGGCGATCATCGCGAAGGCGATGGCGAAGGATCGCACGCAGCGCTACGAGGACGCCGATGCGATGCTGCAGGACCTCACGGCGCTGCTCGAGGATCCGACGCACTCGACGGAGCGCGCGAAGATCACGGGCCCGCGCCGGCGGATGCCGAAGGCGCCGAAGATCCCGCGGATCGCGTGGGCGATCGGCGGCATCGGCATCGCGATCGGCGGCGTGATGCTCGCCGTCGTCTTGCTGATGGGCCACGACAACAAGAAGAAGCAGCAACCGGCGGCGCAGAAAGATGCCGGTGTCGCGGCCATTCAGATCGACGCGGCGGCCGAGCCGGTCGTCGAGAAGATCAAGCTGCACATCGTCACCGATCCGCCGAACGCGACGATCTATCGCGAGTCCGAGCCGGTCGGAAACTCGCCGCTCGATCTCGAGCTGGTGAAGAACAACAAGGAAGTCCACGTCAGCGCCCAGCTCGATGGCTACGTCGACGGCGCGACCGACATCAATCCGCTCGAGCGCACCGACGGCAGCAACGTGATGATCAAGCTGAAGAAGCTGCCGAAGAATGCGCCGCCGCAAGTCCATCATGTTCCTGCTGCGGGCACCGGCTCGGGCTCTGCGACCGTGCAGCACAATGCCGGCGGCGAGCTTGGGGGATATCCGGGCCAACATTGAAGCTCGCACTCGTCACGGTGCTGTTCATCGCGGGCAGTGCCGCGGCGGATCCGTCCGAAGCGCCGACGGGGCGTGGCGGCGCCGCAGGCTTCATCTCGAAGGATGTCGTCGCGCTCGAGATCGATCAGTGCACGCCCGACAGCGGGATCAGCAAGGACGAGCTGCAGAAGCGCGGCTTCGACTACTACCAGCGCGGCGAGGTGCTCTATCTCCAGGGCGATTACTACGGCGCCGTGCGCGAGCTCGTCGAGAGCTACTGCGAAGTGCCGTTCTATTCGATCCTGAAGGACATCGGCCAAGCGTACGAGCGCCAGCTCGAGTACGGCCGCGCGATCGCCTACTTCTCGCGCTACGTGCTCGACGTACCACCGGACGCGAAGCCGACGACCGGCAACTGCCCGGTCGATCCGCAGGAGGACAAGAAGAACATCCTCGCGCGCATCCAGGTGCTCGAGAAGCTGCCCGCGAAGATCCGCGTGCAGGCGACGCCGAGCGACGCGCACGTCAGCATCGTTCAGGACTCGGTCGTCAAGGCGCGCGGGACTTCTGGCGACGAGCTCGTCGTGCCGGGAGGTCCGTATCAGCTCGTCGTCGAGCACGTCGGCTTTCACACCGCGACGCGCGATATCCATCCCGAGATCGGAAAGCCGTACACGTACTTCGAGACGCTCGCGGCGATCAAAGGCCACATCAAGATCCAGACCGTCCCGGGCGACGCGCGGATCTTCCTCGCGGGCGGCGTCGCGGCGGAGGCGGCGGCGCCCGGTGCGATGGACAAACGGCTCGTCGCGACCGGTGTCTACGACACCGATCTGCCGGGCGGCAAGTACACGGTGTCGGTCGAGGCGCAGGACCGCCAGACCGTCACGAAAGAGGTCGAGGTCATCCCGGATAAGGATCTCAACCTGTCGATCGATCTGCCGAGCGAGCCCGAGTTCGGCCGCAAGCAGTTGCTCGCGTACGCGACCGTCGCCGGTGGTGTCGCGGCGTCGCTGATCGCCGGCACGCAGGACAACAGCACGATCATCACGGCGAGTGCGGTCGGTGGCATCGGCGCGGGCTTCCTCGGCGTCTACTACGGGACCGATCGCAACCTCGCACTCGGCACGAGCTCGTTGACCGTGACCTCGTCGCTGATCGGCGGTGTCGGCGGCGGCCTGATCGCGGCGATGGCGAGCAACAGCGGCGTCGATGTCTACGCGCCGCTGATCGGCGGTGGCCTCGTGATCGGTGGCGTCGCCGGCTATCTCGTCGGCGATCGCACGCACCCCGAGCCGGGCGACTCGGCGGTGATCAACTCCGGCGCCCTGTGGGGCACCGTCGCCGGCGGCTTGTTCGCGGTCTCGTTCAATCCCGACAGCCAGATCTCGGCAGGCCTCGTCGCATCCGGACTCGGCATGGGCACGGTCGCCGGCGTGATGCTCCAGCGCTACTTCAAGGTCAGCCGCGGTCGCGCCGCGCTGATCGATGCGAGCGGTGTCGTCGGCATCGTGCTCGGACTCGCGACCGAGAACCTCGTCGAGCAGGCGATCAACAACAAGGTCACGTCGTCGCAGGAGCGCACCGCGAACTACGCGCTCGGCGGGTTGGCCGCGGGCCTCGTGCTCGGCGGCGTGCTGACCCGCTCGCTCGACGACCCGAAGCTCGCGATCATCCCGACGGTGAACAAGACCACGGGGCCGACCGGAGTTACGACGATCGGTGTGACCGGCGCATTCTGATCTGGTCTGCGCGTACCGATTCTGAGCGCGCCGGTACGGCTCGAATGCGATAGGCTGTGCGCGATGGAAGTGAAGTCGAGCGCCTGTCCCCTGGACTGCCCCGACTTGTGCGGGCTGTCCGTCACCGTCGACAACGGTCGCGTGATCTCGGTCGATGGCGATCATCGCAGCTCGTTCACGAACGGGTTGATCTGCGGCAAGGTCCGCAAGATCCCCGAGCATCTCTACGGTCTCGACCGCGTGCTCTATCCGATGCTGCGCAAGGGTGCGAAGGGCGGCGGCGAATGGGAGCGGTTGTCGTGGGACGCCGCGCTCGACGTCATCGTCGCGAAGCTCGAGCTGATCCGCTCGCGCCACGGCGCGCAGGCGATCTTGCCGTTTCACTACGGCGGCTCGAACGGCTGGCTGACCGACGGCGCGCTCGCGGAACGATTCTGGCGCCGGCTCGGCACGAGCAAGCTCGTCAAGACGTACTGCTCGGCGGCGGCGACCGAAGCCTCGCGCGGCCTCTACGGCAAGATGCCGGGCGTCGCGCTCGAGGACTACGAGCACGCGAAGCTGATCGTGCTGTGGGGGATCAACCCGTCGGCGACCGGCATCCACCTCGTCCCCGTGATCAATCGCGCGCGCGCGAATGGCGCGAAGCTCGTCGTGATCGATCCGCGTGCGACGCCGCTCGCGCACAAGGCCGACATGTACATGCCGATCCGCCCCGGCGCGGACCTGCCCGTCGCGCTCGCCGTGATCTCGGCGCTGTTCGAGCGCGGTCATGCGGACCAGAAGTTTCTCGCAGAGTATTGTGAGGGGGCCGACGAGCTACGCCGCCGCGCCTCGGCCTGGACGATCGAGCGTGCCGCGCGCGAGGCTCACATCGACCCCGCGATGCTCGATCGGTTCGTCGAGCTCTACGCCGCGACGTCACCCGCCGTGATCCGGCCTGGCTACGGCGTCGAGCGCAACCGCAACGGCGGCAGCGCGATCGCCGCGGTCCTCGCGATCTCCGCGATCGCGAACAAGTTCGGGATTCGCGGCGGCGGCTTCACGATGGCGAACAGCGATGCGCGCTGGACCGTCACCGCCGACACCGCGATCGGTGCCGAGCAACCCGTCGCCCGCGCCGTCAACCAGTGCGGCGTCGCCCAGGCGCTCGAGACGCTGCGCGAGCCGCCGATCGAATGCCTGTTCGTCTACAACGCGAACCCCGCGGCGACCGCTCCCGATCAGCGCGCGCTCGTCGAGCAGCTCCGCCGCGAAGATCTGTTCGTCGTCGTCCACGAGCAGGTGATGACCGACACCGCGCAGCTCGCCGACCTCGTGCTTCCGGCGACGACCTTCCTCGAGCATCGCGAGCTCCGCCGCGGCTACGGCAACATGCGGATGTACGACTCGCCCGCCGTCGCGACGCCGGTCGGCGAAGCGCGCAGCAACAACCAGTTGTTCGGCGAGCTGCTGCGCCGGTTCAGCCTCGTCCACGCCGGCGATGCGATGACCGATCAAGAGCTCGTCGACTCGACGTTCGCCGCCGGCCCGCACGGCCCCGAGCTCAAGCGCCAGCTCGCCGAGCACGGCATCGCGTCACCCGCGAATGATCTGCGCCCGATCATGTTCGTCGATACGTTTCCGCCCTCGGGCAAGGTCCAGCTCGTGCCCGCGACGCTCGATCGCGACGCGCTCGGTGGCTTGTACGTGTACAAGCCCGATCCGGGCAGCGAAGACTTCCCGCTCGCGCTGATCTCGCCCGCGCTGGCCACGCAGATCACGTCGACGTTCGGTCAGCTGCGTCACGCGCCAGCGGAGCTGGAGATATCTCTCGCGGATGCAGCGTCGCGCGGGATCAAGACCGGCGACACCGTGCGTGCCTGGAACTCGACCGGCGAAGTGCTGTGTCTCGCGAAGGTGACGAACGACATGAGCACCGGCGTGTGCTGCCTGCCGAAGGGGCTTTGGCGCAAGCACACCGCCAATGGCTACACGTCGAACGCGCTGATCCCTGCCAACTACGCGGATCTCGGCGGGCAGGGCGCCTTCAACGACGCTCGTATTCAAGTCGCAAAAGCCGGCTAGTCCGCGCCGTGGTTGCAGCGCGCGTTGCGTGTTCAGACATAAAAACGCAAAGCTGACGAGCGAGTTGCGGCGCAGCCGCAAGCGCGGGTCTGCTTTGTGCTTTTGTGCTCTCGACCGTGCCTTTGTGGTAATCCGACCGCGTTTGCGTTCGTGTTCGCACAGGTGTTCGCGCGACCGCACGATCGCCGGGCTGACGCCGTAGGGCCGATCACGTCGTGTCGCGCGAACGCCCGGACGAACGCGCAACCATCCGCCGGCCGGATTACCACAGAGGCACGGGTCGAGGACACAAAAGCACAGAGCAGACCCTGTGACGGCGGCTGCGCCGCCGATCACGAGGCCTACTCTGTGCTTTCGAGCCTGATCACGATCGATCAGCAAACACGATCTAGACGTACATCGCGATCGCGATGCCGGCGGCGATCACGACTGCCGCGACGAAACCGATCACCAACACGCGTTTTCCACCGCCCATCGTCGGTGCCGGTGTTTGTGGACGCGATTGCGGCGACATCGTGCGCGAAACTGCAGGTGGCCCAGACTGCGGCGACATCGTGCGAGACACGGCAGGCATCGACGGCATCGACTGGCCGTACTCGATCGAGATCGATGGGAACGACTCGTACGGCTGCGGCGTTGGTGCGCGGCCGAGCGCAGGCTGTGGCGTCGGTGCGCGCGACATGACCGGTGGTGGCGGTAGTGGCACACCGCTGTGCTGCGATGGCATCGGATCGGCGATCGGAGGCGGCGTCGATGCACGCGGCGGCGCTGGCGCTCGCATGCCGGTGATCGTGCGCGGCAACGCGAGTGGCGATGGCGACTCGGCGCGCTGCGGCGGGCGCGTGCGGATCTCTTCGGACGGGATGTCGCGCGCGGTCTTGTGATGATCGACGGTCGCGATGTCGTCGAGCGCGGCGATCGCCTTGTCGGGCTTCGACGGCGGCAACGAGATCTCGAGACCGGCGGCGGTCATCGTCGGGATCTTGGTTCCCTTGAGCCGCTTCAGCACCGTGCGCACGGCGACGAGCGATGGCCGGTTCGGCGGCTCCTTCGCGAGCATCGCCTCGACGAGTTGCACGAGCTCCTCGGGCAGGCCGGGCACGCGCAGCGCGAGCGACGGGATCTTGTCCTCTTGATGCGCGATCAGCGTGTCGATCGAGCTCTCCTTGCGGAACGGCACCTTGCCGGAGAGCAGCTCGAACGACATCACGCCGAGGGCGTAGATATCGGTGCGCGCGTCGACGAGATCGGAGGCGCGCGCTTGTTCGGGCGACATGTAGACCGGCGTGCCGAGCACCGAGCCGGTCGCGGTGCGGAACTTGGAGTTGCCGGTGATCAGCTTCGCGAGGCCCCAGTCGAGCAGGCGAACTTCGGGCCAGCGACCGGGGACCGCGAGCATGAAGATGTTGTCGGGCTTGAGGTCGCGATGGACGATGCCCTTGCCGTGCGCTGCGATCAGCGCGGATGCGATCTGATCGATGATCGATGCAGCCTCGCTGACGTGAAGCGCGCCGGTCCGGCGCAGCCGTGCGCGCAGCGACTCGCCTTCGAGCAGGTCCATCAAGTAGTAGTGGCGGCCGTCCTCGAGTGCGCCGAAGTCGAAGATGTCGACGATGTTCGGATGGCCGATCTGGTTCACCGCGCGCGCCTCGGTCACGAATCGCTCGACCGCGGCGGGCTCGTGCGACAGCTCGGGCTTCAAGACCTTGATCGCCGCACGCTTGCCGATCAGAGGATGGGTCGCGCCGTAGACGACGCCCATGCCGCCGCTGCCGAGCACGTCCTCGACGAGATAGCCGCCGACGTTCGTCCCCGGCGCGAGCTGCTTGCCCTCGACCGCGGTCGTTTCCTCGTCGGCCAACCCCGCATTCAAGGTCGGCCGGTCGTCGGCGTCGCTTGCCACGGCGCCGATTGTAGCTCGCGCTCAGGTCACGATCACGATCGCGATCGCGATGCCGGCAGCGATCGCCAGCACGGCGGCGACGAACCACCAGAGCATGGAGCTCGACTTGCGGCTCGGTTTCGTGCCGCCGAGGACTTTCGGTCCGGGTGCAGTCATGGGCGGTGGCGCGACGCCCATCTTCGTCGTCGGCACGACCGAGCCCGGCTGCCGCAATCCGCTGGTCGCGGCAAGGCTCTGGGCGAGGCTCGGCTGCGAAGATGGTGGTGCCGATGGTGCGCGCGGTCGGGGCTCGATCGGCCCTGTCGGTGCGCGCACGACATTCTCGGGCGGCCCGGTGGCCGGGCGACCTTGCACGGTCTGGTGACCGGCCGGCGGCGTCGGCAGCACCGGCTTCGCACCGACCGCGGAGGCGTGTAGCTCCAGGCTCGGTACGTCGAGGTTCGAGCCTTGCGCCATGGCGAGCTTCTGGAGATCGAGCCCGACGACCGACACCGACGGCAGCGACGGCTTCACGCGCTTGATCACCGCGCGCACCGCGACGAGCGATGGCCGATGTTCGCGCTCGCTCGCGAGCAGCGTCTCGACGAGCTGCGCGAGCTCGCTCGGCACGCTCGGCACGGCGCCGACGATCGCGCTCGGCGTCCCGGGGAGATCGAACGAGCCATCCGAGAACCGGCGTGGCCGCTTGCCGGTGAGGATCTCGAACGCCACGATGCCGAGCGCGTAGACATCGGTGCGGTGATCGATGTTCTTGTCACCGCGCAGCTGCTCCGGCGACATGTAATCGGGCGTGCCGAGCTGCGCGCCGGTCGCGGTGCGATACGCGCGATCGAGCGCCATCGCGTTGTTCGGTGTCAGCTTCGCGAGGCCGAAGTCGAGCAGCTTGACGTCGAACCGGCCCGGATTCGCGACGAGGAACACGTTGTCGGGCTTGAGATCGCGATGGATGAAGCCCTTCGCGTGCGCGGCATCGAGCGCGCTCGCGATCTCGTCGATCACCATCACCGCCTCGGATGGCGGCAGCGCGCCGCGCTTGATCCGCTTGCGCAGCGATTCGCCCTCGAGCAGATCCATCACGAGGTAACGCCGCCCGTCGGGCAGCATGTCGAAGTCGAAGATGTCGACGATGTTCGGGTGGCCGATCGCGTTGACCGAGCGCGCCTCCTGGATGAACCGCTCGATCGTCGCCGGGTTGTTCGACAGCGAAGGCTTCAGCACCTTGATCGCGGCGCGCTTGCCGATGATCGGATGGCGCGCGCTGTAGACGACGCCCATGCCGCCGCGACCGAGCTCGCCGTCGATCACGTAACCGCCGACGTCGGTGCCGGCTACGAGCTCGAACGATCCGGGCTCGGCGATCTGTCCCGGCGCGACAGGCTCCTCGTGGACCGGAGGCACCGCCATCGCCTCCGTCGGCCGAGCCTCATCGTCCTCCACCCGCGAAGCATATCAAAGGGTGCCGAGGAACGCCGATAACGCGTCGCGATCCGCCTGCGACGCCTGCTGGAACTTGTCGTGCGCGGATTGTGCTTCGCCGTGGTGCCACATGATCGCTTCCGCGAAGGTGCGCGCGCGACCATCGTGCAAGAACGTGATGTTGTCGCGGACGATCTGGGCGAGGCCGATGCCCCACAGCGCCGTGGTGCGCCACTCGGTGCCCTGCGCTTGAAAGTCCGGGCGCGCGTCGGTGAGCTCGTCGCCCATGTCGTGGAGCAAGAGATCCGTGTACGGGTGGATCGTCTGGTGCGCGACCGCGGAGATCGCCGCGTCGCCGGTCACCAGCGTCGGAACGTGGCAGCTGGAACACCCGAAATCATCGAACAGTTGCCTGCCGTGATATGCGGCAGCGTTCTTCGGGCCGGCTGCCGGCACGGCGACGGTCGCGACCAGGAACGCCATGCCTTCCATCTGATCGTCCTGGACGTCGTTGTTGCCGCTCGGATCCGGGAACACGTGGTTCGTCAGGCCGATGTCGTTCGCCGCGGCAGCGGCGGCCTGGACGTGTAGCGTCGAGACGTTGTCCTTCCAGCCGAACTTGCCGCGCTCGGCCTGCATGGTCTCGGGGTTCCACACCATGTTGATCGCACCGGAGATGCCATCGCCGTTCGCGTCGTCCGGATCGGCGAGCGCTTCGATCGTCGCATCGTCGACCGCTTCGAGCAGGCCGAGGCCGATGATCTGTGGCGCGATCCGGAACGACTCGCGCATGTCGATCGGAATCGGATTGCCGACGCCATCGCGGATATCGAGGTGCGGTGCGCGCAACGAGATCTGCGTGCCGTCCGCGAACGTTTCGGTGTGCTCGATCCACGACAGCATCACGCTCGCCTCGGCCGCGCCGATCGTCGAGTGATCCTGGAGCTGCGTGCCGTAGCCCGGCACCGGCACCGGCCCGCCGGGATAGTCCGGCGTGCCCTCGGGCAGGCTCACCCGGACGAGCGCTTCGGATTGTGGGCCGCTGATGTCGATGAAGCCATCGGCGCCGATCTGCGCCATGCCGCGGCCGAAGCCGCCGTGACAGCCGAAGCACGAGTCGTTGTTGAACGCCGGCCCGAGCTGCGGAATCTCCCAGCGAAAGTCGAACGGGCTCGTGCCGAGCATGAACTTCGCGAGCTGATCCTGCGTGAGGTTCGCGGCCGGATGCTGGAGCCCCATCTGCGTGCGATCGTCGACGGTGGTGTCACCGCCCTGGCGATCTTCGCCGGGCGTATCGTCGCCGCACGCGGCAAGCGCCAGTGCGATCGCGAGAACGCGAGCCCCCATGTGCTCAGGATATCAGGTCACCGCCGGGGAAGTGCGGTGCGAAAATCACGGGGCGAACTACGCCAGCTTTTCGTTTGCGACGAGCTGTTCGTAGGTCTCGCGCGAGCGAATCACCGTGTAGGTGTCGCCATGAACGAGCACTTCGGGGGCACGCGGCCGCGTGTTGTAGTTCGACGCCATCGCGGCGCCGTACGCCCCAGCGGCACCGATCCACAGCAGCTCGCCGGCATCGAGTGCCGGCAGCTCGCGATCGCGCGCGAAGAAATCGCCGGTCTCGCAGATCGGGCCGACGATGTCGGTCTTGATCAGCGGGCGCTCCGGGTTGCGCACCGGCTTCATCGGATGGAACGAGTTGTAGAGCGCGGGTCGCATGAGGTCGTTCATCGCCGCGTCGACGATCGTGAAGTGCTTCGCCTCGTTGTGCTTGCGATACAGCACGCGGGAGACCAGCGCGCCGGCGTTGCCGACGATCACGCGACCGGGCTCGGTCATCACGGTCACGCCGAGCGACGTCAGCGGTGCGAGCGCGGCCTTGACCGCGGCGCCGTACTCGGCCGGGCTCGGCGGCACGCCATCGCCCTTGCCGTAATCGATGCCGAGGCCGCCGCCGATATCGACGTGGCGGAGCTCGATGCCGTCCTTCTTGAGCTGCTGGACGAGCGCGACGAGCCGCGCGATCGCGTCGGTGAACGGCGACGTCTTCGTCAGCTGGCTGCCGATGTGGAAGTCGACGCCGATCACGTGGAGGCCCGCGCGCTTCGCGGCATCGCGGAACAGCGCCGGCGCCTCGGCCATCGCTACGCCGAACTTGTTTTGCTTGAGGCCGGTCGAGATGTACGGATGGGTCTCCGGATCGACATCCGGGTTCACGCGGATCGAGATCGGCGCGCGCTTGCCGAGGCTGCGTGCGACCGAATCGAGGACGACGAGCTCTTCAGCCGACTCGACGTTGAAGCAGCCGATGTTCGCCTCGAGCGCGGTCTTCATCTCCGACTCGGTCTTACCGACACCGGAGAACACGACGTGCTCCGCCGAGCCGCCGGCGCGCAGCCAGCGATAGAGCTCGCCGACCGACACGATGTCTGCACCCGCGCCGAGCTGGACGAGCACGCCGAGGATGCCGAGCGAGGAGCACGCCTTGACCGCGTAGCAAACCTCGTGCGGGACGCCCTCGAGCGCGGCGTCGAACGCGCGATACGCACGCTCGATGTCACCGCGCGAATAGACGTAGAAGGGCGTACCGACCGCTTCGCAGATCGTCGAGAGCGCGACGCCCTCGCAGTGCAGCTCGCCGTGCTTGTACTCGAATGGACCGGCCATGCCGGGGTTCTACTCCAGTTCGGCCGTGATGCGTGCGATCTCGGCCAACACTCGCTCTCTGGCAGGACCACCGATCAAATCGCGGCGATCGACGGCGCGATCCGGATCCAGCCACTCGGCGACATCGGCATCGAACAGCGGGTGCGCGCCCCGCAGCGTCGCGAGATCCAACTCCGCGAGCTGGACGCCGCGCTCGTCCGCGACCCGCACGAGGTGGCCGGCGATATCGTGGGCCTCGCGAAATGGCACCTGCTTCGCGACGAGATAGTCGGCGAGCTCGGTCGCGACCAGGTGACCAGCGCCGATCGCGGCGCGCATCCGCACCACGTCGAACTGGGCTGTCGCGATCATGCCGCGCGCGACCTCGAGACACGCCGTGACGGTCTCGACCGCGTCGTACAGCGGCTCCTGGGTTTCTTGAAGGTCCTTGTTGTACGCGAGCGGCAGGCCCTTCACGACGGTCGCGAGCGTGACCCACGCACCGATGACGCGACCGGCCTTGCCGCGAACGAGCTCCGCGAGATCCGGATTCTTCTTCTGCGGCATCAGCGAGCTGCCCGAGCTGTACGCCTCGCCGATCCGGACGAAGCCGAACTCCTGCGACGCCCACAGCACGAGCTCCTCGCCGAGCCGCGACAGGTGGAGCTGGACGAGCGCGCACGCGCCGACGAGCTCGATCGCGAAGTCGCGATCGCCGACCGCATCGAGCGAGTTGCGCGTGACCTCGGCGAAGCCGAGTGCGCGCGCGGTGTGCTCGCGATCGATCGGCAGCGTCGTCCCCGCGAGCGCGCCCGAGCCGAGCGGCGATTCATCGGCGCGCCACGCCGCATCGGCGACCCGCCCGCGATCGCGCGACAGCATCGCCTCGTACGCGAGCAGGTGATGGGCGAGCCGCACCGGCTGCGCGCGCTGGAGGTGGGTGTAGCCCGGCATCAGCGTGTCGACGTGTGCCTGCGCCTGGACGACGAGGACGCGGCGCAACTCGTCGATCAGATCGATCACCTGTTCCGCAGCGCCGATCGCGTAGAGCCGCAGATCCGTCGCGACCTGATCGTTGCGGCTGCGCGCGGTGTGGAGCCTGCGCCCCGCGTCGCCGATCTGATCGACGAGCCGCGCTTCGACGTTCATGTGGACGTCCTCGAGCGCGTCGTCCCACGCGAGCTTGCCCGCCGCGAGCTGCTGCTGGACGAGCCGCAATCCCGCGGTGATCGCATCGCGATCCTCCTCGGTGATCAACCCGCGCATCGCGAGCATCTCGGCGTGCGCGATCGAGCCGGCGACATCGTGGACGAGCAACCGACGATCGAACTCGACCGAGGCGTTGAGCGCTGCCGCGGTGGGGTCGAGCGCCTCTTCGAACCGACGGCCGCGTGCGCCTTTGGGGCCCTTGGACTCCGACATTTCGTGGCCAGTATCCGCCGCTTCGTGCGTTCTGTCCGTCGACACGGACGGATTATCCGGTGCAGCCCAGTTTCATCCGCAGCGACGGACGAAAGCGTGGTGCGTCACCGACGCGAGCTTGCGCCGCCATGGACCGTCCGTAGGATGACCGCATCATGATGAACGCCATGCCGATGAACCAGATGCCGATGATGCACCACCACATGATGCCGATGATGGGCATGAACCCCATGATGGGCATGATGGGCATGAACCCCATGATGAACATGATGGGCATGAACCCCATGATGAACATGATGGGTATGGGCATGCCGATGATGATGCCGATGATGGGCATGGGGATGGGCATGCCGATGATGTGCAAGATGACCATGGAGATGGGCAAGGACGGCATGGTCTGCAAGATGATGCCGATGGACCCCGCTCAGATGGACATGATGAAGGAGCGCATGACCATGATGATGCAGTCGATGCAGCAGGGCATGCCGTGCATGATGATGTGCGGCGGGATGCCGATGATGATGATGTCGATGTGATCAGCTGGGCGGTGGTGACACCACGCCGCCCGTGATCGACGTCGCGCCGAACAGCTTGATCGCTCCGGCGCCACCGCCGCCACCACCGCCGCCGTACGTGTTGGCGTCGCCGCCGTTGCCTGCAGCGGTCGTCGCGCCACCGGCGCCACCATCGCCGCCGTTCGATGCGCTCTGAGTCGCCGCGGCCGCGACGCCGAGGTTCGACTCGTTGCCGTCGTTGCCGGCCGTGTTGTTGCCGCTGCCTTCAGCGCCACCGCCGCCATTCGCGAAGATCGCGCCGCCGTTCGTGACCATCGGTGCGTCGAGGCCGATCATGCCGCCCGCGCCACCATCGCCGCCGCCCGCGCTGCCGGTGACACCCGCGGTGCCCGCGGCGCCCGATGCGTTGATCGATCCACCGACCGCGATCTTCGTTCCCGCGATCAAGTAGACGACGCCACCGCCGGCGCCCTTCTTGCCGTTGGTGCCGGACTTGCCGTCTTGGCCGTCGCATCCGCCGCGCAGCGCGTTCGTCGGCTTGATCGCGCCGGCGGTGCCACCGTTGTTGCCGCCCTTGCCGCCGACCGTGCCGAAGCTACCGCCCGCGCCACCGCCGTTATTGCCGGGCGGGGTCCCCGGATCGCAGAGCTGTGCGTTGGCGCCGACCGAGCCCGCGCCGGTCTGGCCGCCGCGATGACTCGCGACATCGAGCGTGCCGTCGACGGACAGCGTGCCGGTCGCGACGAGTACGAGCGGCTTACCGCCGGTCGCGTTGACCGCGCCCGCGATCGTGAGATCGGTTGCGGCGATCACGCACCAGCCCGGGTTGTTCTGGACGAGCGTCGAGCACAGCGGCGACGTGTCGGTGTTGATCGTCTGCGCGGTGAGCGTCGCCGGTGTGGTCGGAACGTTGGTGGTCTCGAAGCAGGTCTTGCCGAAGCCGCTGCCGTAACAAGTCACGCCGGCCGGCGGTGCATCGAGATACGACTTCGCATCGGGTCCGGTGACGCTCGCATCGCTACCGTTGCTCGCACCGACGCACGTGTTCGCGAGTGGCCCCGACGCATCGCCGAACCGATAGCCGGAGGCACAGCTCGAGTCCATGAAGCTGCAGTAGCCCAGCGTGCACTTGCCCAGCCCGCATTGGTCGTCGCGCTCGCAGCTGAACGCGCCGCCTCCGAAAGGGCTGCATGCCGCGGCACCGAGCACCACAGCTCCGACGACAACTCGGAAGACGGCTCGGACCACCATCGTCGAGGATTGTACTGCAGGGCCGAAGTGTTTCGTCTATCCTTGTGTGTGGGGTGATGAAATCTGCGCCACTCCAAACCCGCCATCTGGGGCCCGGCGACAAGCTGGGTAAGTACGACCTGATCCGCCAGATCGCGATCGGAGGAATGGCGGAGCTCTATCTCGCGCGCACGGTCGGCATCGAGGGCTTCGAGAAGCTGTCGGTGATCAAGCGGATCCTCCCGCAGTTCGCCACGAACGCGAACTTCGTCAACATGTTCCTCAACGAAGCGCGCCTGGCGGCGACGCTCCATCATCCGAACGTCGCGCAGGTCTACGACATCGGCCTCGAGGACGGCGACTACTTCTTCGCGATGGAGTACGTCCACGGCGAGGACCTCGATCGAATGATCGCGCAGTCGCTCGAGCAGGGCGTCCCGATCGCGCTCGATGCGGTGCTGACGCTCGTCGCTGGGCTCTGCGCAGGCCTGCACTACGCGCACGAGAAGGCGGGGCCGGATGGCCTGCCGCTCCAGATCGTGCACCGCGATGTCTCACCGTCGAACGTGCTCGTCAGCTACGACGGCGCGGTCAAGCTCGTCGACTTCGGCATCGCGCGCGGTGCCCAGGCGAAGCCGACGACGAATGGCGGCCTCAAGGGCAAGATCGCCTACATGTCGCCGGAGCAATGCCGCGCCGACCTCGCGATCGATCGGCGCAGCGACATCTATTCGATCGGTACCGTGCTCTACGAGCTATCGACGGGCCGCACGCCGTTCGCCGGCGAGACCGAGTACGCGGTGCTCAACCAGATCGTCAACAACGACGTGCCGCCGCCGTCGACGATCGTGCCGAACTTTCCGCCCGCGCTCGAGCGGATCGTGCTGCGTGCACTCGCGCGCGATCCGATGCAGCGCTACACGACTGCCGTCGAGCTCCAGGGCGAGCTCGAGGACTTCGCACACGAGAATCGCCTGCGCGTCTCGCCGCTCGTGCTCGCGCGCCTGATGGGCTCGCTGTTCCCCGCGCGGCTCGAGGAGTGGGATCACGCGAAGTCGCAGGGCGCGTTCTTCGTCGAGCAGCACGTCGTGCGCACGCTGATCGAGAGCGGCAAGACTCCCGATCCGAACGATCCGGAGGTCAAAGCGCAGATCAAAGCGATGTCCCAGCAGCTCGAGGTCGAGGATCCGACCGCGGTCAATCAAGACCTCGAAGGCGGCGACTCGACGGGCACGACCCAGGTCGAGCCGCTCGCGACCCGGATCTCGCAGCAGCGAATCCCGCAGCGCTCTCCGCTCGCGCTGCCGAAAGCGCCGACGCCGCCGCCCGGAGCGCCACGGCTCGATCCGTTCGCGGAGCCCGCGCGCCGCGACTCTGCCGCGAAGCTCGCCCGTCCCGCATCGCGCGGTTCTGCCCCCGAGCTGCCGCCACCGCCGACGGTCGCGCCGCAGCGCCGCACGCCGCTCCCCATGCCGGGCGCGGTGCCGATCACGAATTATCCCGTCGCCCACGGCGGCACGATGGTCAGCCATCCGTCCGCCGGCGACGCGCCCGCACCGGCACACGCGATCGATCTGCTCGATGACGAAGACAGCGTTCCGACAACACCGGATAGCCAGTTCGATGTCACCGCGCGCGTCGAGGCGCGCCGCCATGCGACGCCGACGAACTTCATCCGCGCAGCGCCGCGCCGCAAAGGCCCGATCGTCGTCGCGATCCTGCTCGCCGCCGCGGCCGGTGGCATCGCGTGGTTCATCGCGTTCGGTGGCACGTCCCCGGATGTCGTCGAGCCGGTCACGCCGGCGCCGATCGAGCCCACGACCGCCGCGACACCATCGGCGGAATCGCCAACCGCGCCGACGCCGGAATCGCCGACGGTGGTAGCACCGCCGCCGACGGCGGACTCTCCGACCACGCCGCCGCCGATCGCGGCCACCCCTGCGAAGCCCGCTCCCGTCGCCGATGAGGCCAAATCCACGGCGCACCCTGTCGCTGTCCACAAACCAGCACCCGCGCCGGCGCGCCCGAAGCCGCGTCCCGTCGTAAAATCGAAGCCGGAGGACAAACCCGCGTGGAACGCCGATTCGCCGTTCATGCCGGTGCGCACCGACAAGCACTGATCGCGTTCGCCGCGCTCGTGCTCGCCGCGTCACCCGCAGCCGCCGCGCCCAAGGGCCGCGCCGCGAAGGTCCAGTTCGACAAGGGAGTCGCCGCATACGGCAAGAGCGACTACGTCACCGCGAGCCTCGCGTTCGGCAAGTCGTACGCGCTCGAGGTCGATGTCGAGACGCTGTTCGCGTGGGCCCAATCCGAGCGCAAGCAAGGCGACTGCACCAAGGCGAGCGAGCTCTACGCGAAGCTGCTCGATTCGAAGCTGCCCGCCGAGAACAAGAGCGTCGTCCAAGGTCAGCTCGACGAGTGCAAGCGCATCCTCGAGGACGAACAGAACAAGGAGTCCGCCGCGGAGCGCGCGCGGATCGATCAAGCGCGCGCTCACCAGCCGCGCGACGAAGCGTACAAGCCTCCGGCGCCGCCGACTGCGTCAGCGCCATCACCTGCGGCGGTCGATGCGACTCCTGCTGCGCCGGCTCGATCGCCCGACATGACGATCCACACGACGCCGACCGAGCCGGCGTCTTCCGGTTGGTATACGGATCCCGCAGGTGACGCGCTCACCGGGCTCGGCATCGTCGGTGTCGCGTTCGGTGGCGTGATGCTGATGTCCGCCAGCTCGGCGAGCTCTGACTCGAAGTCCGCAGCGACCTACGACCAGTTCAAAGCACTCGACGACAAGGCGAAGTCGCGCGGCGCGATCGGCGTGATCGCCGGCGGCGTTGGCGCGGCATTGATCCTCGGCGGCGTGATCCGCTACGCGACGCGTTCTTCTTCATCCGAATCGACAACCGTCACGGGTTGGGTCGACGAGCATTCGAGTGGCGTCGCGCTCGCCGGTGCTTGGTAGGCCTGGCGCGCGCCCGCTCTCGTCGCCGTACGTACGTGGTCTGAAGGGGTGTTCTCCAGAAACACGTACGTACCGTTCCTAACGCCCGAGACAAACTGATCATGGTGGGCATGACAGACGTGTCGCGCCCGTACGTACGGTCCGTACCTGTTTCGAGAGGACACATCGTTACGCGACGTACGTACGGCGTGATCGAAGGCTGCGATACGTTCGCACCATCGAGTTACGACCTCGCGGTTTGCTTCGATCCACAGTCCGGCGAGCTGCGCTGAGCTTCGTGGTTTAATCGTGACGTGAAAGCGGTCATCGCTCCGCGCTACGGCGCGGCCGTCGAAGTCGCGGAGGTCGCGGAACCGACCATGGGGCCGCGCGACGTGATGATCGCGGTGCGTGCGGCGAGCCTCAATCCACTCGACTTCAAGATCCGCGACGGCAAGGTGAAGTTGGTCCTCCGCATCAAGCCGCCGGTGCATCTCGGCTGCGATGTGGCCGGCGTCGTCCAGGCAGTCGGCGGCGAGGTCAAGCGCTTCGCGGTCGGCGACGAAGTGTTCGCGCGCCTCGAGAAGCTGCGCATGGGCGGATTGGCAGAGCGCGTGTGCGCCGACGAGAGTGTCGTCGCGAACAAGCCCGCGAAGGCGAGCTTCGACGAGGCGGCCGCATTGCCGCTCGTGTCACTGACCTCACTGCAGGCGATGCGCGAGGTTGCCGAGCTGAAGCCGGGCCAGCGGATCTTGATCCACGCGGGCGCCGGTGGCGTCGGCTGTCACGCGATCCAGATCGCGAAGCAACTCGGCCTGTGGGTCGCGACGACGACGAGCACCAAGAACATCGAGTTCGCGCAGCAGCTCGGCGCCGATCGCGTGATCGACTACACGAAAGAGAAGCTGCACGACGTCCTTGGCGAGGACAAGGTCGACGCGGTGTTCGACACGCTCGGCGCGCAATCGGAGCTCGACTCGCTCGCGGTGACGAAGCCCGGCGGCATCGTCGTCGGCGTCGGCGGGATGCCGGATGCCGCGTTCGCGAAGAAGTGGCTGCCTGCTTTCGCGCGACCGGTGATCTGGTTCGCGACCCGCAAGCGGTGCGCGGCTGCGGCGAACGCCGGCGCGCGGTTCGCCTACTTGTTCATGCGGGCCGACGGCACACAGCTCGCCGAGATCGCGGGCTGGGTCGATGCCGGCAAGCTCGTGCCGCGGATCCACAAGACGTATCCACTCGCCGAAGCTCGCGAAGCGTTTGCGGAGCTCGAGCGCGGCCGCGCACGCGGCAAGATCGTCCTTAGGGTTCCCGCGGATCAGAGCGGGAAGATGATCGACATCTAACCGATCTCTTCGGCGTACGTCATCACGAGGTACATCACGGCCTCGTTCTTACCGACGTTGCGATACGCGTGCGGCGTATCGGCTTCGAACAAAATCGAATCGCCGGTCTCGAGCCGGTGGGTGTCACCGGCGACGTCGATCTCGACGGTACCCGCGGTGACGACGAGGTTCTCGGACGTGCCCGGCGGATGCGAGTCGGCATCCTCGACCGAGCCACCCGACAAGCGAAGCTCGTAGAACTCGACCCGGCGCGGCTCGTCGAACGGGAACAGCGCGCGCGACGAGAAGCTGCGGTCCTTGCTCGTGAGGATCTTCGACTCGGCGCTGCGCAGGACGAGCGCGCCGGATTGGGTGCGCGCGCTGATCAGTGCGGAGAACGTGACCTCGAGCGCGCGCGCGATCTTCCAGAGTACGTTGATCGTCGGCGCCGATTGGCCGAGCTCGATCTGACCGAGCATCGCGCGCGACACACCGGAGATCTGGGCCAGGCGCTCGAGCGACAGGCCACGACGAGTGCGGAGCCGGCGCAGATTTGCGCCGACGACCGGCGCGAGGTCGGTCGACTCGCTGCCCGCTGCGGAGGTCGCAGGTGCGGCGGGAGCCGGCGGAGGAACAGGGGCGCTTGTCGCCACGGACTTGTCGGCTTTCTTTTTCACCAGACCCAAACCGGGACCCAGTATACCCACAGCGCTGGTGCGCGGGACTGGACCGGCTGAGCTTGCATGCCTTGCGAGCTCGCCACTCGGCCGGAGGATCCGGAAACCGGGCGGCGCGAGCGGTATTCGTCGAGGCTGATGATCTCGGCTGCCGCTGAGCTGCGCATGACTAGATTTATATCCGTCTTAGCGGAGAAGCTCAATCTGTTTTTACGGACAAACTGCCAGACCAACGAAACTACTCATGATTCATGCGCGACTCCACTGGAGCCACCGTACGCGGACTCGCCGTGCTGGCTGGTATCGAGGCCCTCGTACTCGTCCTCCTTGCTGACTCGGAGGCCGACCACCGCATCGAGGATCTTCAACAACACGTAGGTCACGACCGCGGCCCAGGCACCCGCCGCGAGGATGCCGAGCGCCTGGACGCCGAGCAGGTGCAGGCCGCCGCCGTTGCCGTTGTTGAGCGCGGCGCGCGTGAACACGCCGGTGAGCAGCGCACCGGTCGCGCCGCCGACGCCATGGACGCCGAACGCATCGAGCGCATCGTCGTAGCCAAAGCGCGACTTGAGTAGCACCGCGCCGTAGCAGACCAAGCCCGCGGCCACGCCGATCACGAGCGAGACCATCGGCGACACGTAGCCCGCGGCAGGCGTGATCGCGACCAGACCGGCGACGAGACCCGATGCGATGCCGAGCATCGTGACCTTCTTGATCCGCGTGCTCTCGACGAGACCCCACGTCAACGCGCCGGCCGCCGCCGCGAGATGCGTGTTGAGCACCGCGAGCGCCGCCGTGCCGTTCGCACCGGCCGCACCGGCGTTGAAGCCGAACCAACCGAACCACAGGATGCCCGCACCGAGCACCGTCAGCACGAGATCGTGCGGCGGATGCCGCGTGCTCGGATATCCGGCGCGCTTGCCGAGCACGAGCGCGACGACGAGCGCGGAGACGCCCGACGACAGATGCACGACGGTGCCGCCGGCGTAGTCGATCGCGCCGAGCTTCGCGAGCCAGCCGCCGGTGCCCCACTCCCAGTGCGCGATCGGATCGTAGACCAACGTCGTCCACGCGAGCGTGAACAGCGCGAACGCGGAGAACTTCATGCGCTCGGCGAACGCGCCGGAGATCAAGGCCGGGGTGATCACCGCGAACATGCACTGATAGGCGACCCACGCGAGGTGTGGAACCTTGTCGTGCATCGCCGCCGCGTCGATCCCGTCGAGCCCGACGAAGTCGAACCCACCGATGATGCCGGCGTGGGTCGTGCCGAAAGCGAGCGAGTAGCCGATCACCGCGAACTGGACGCTGACCAAACCGAGCGCGAAGAAGCTATGCATGAACGTCGACAGGACGTTCTTGCTCTGCACCATGCCGCCGTAGAACAGCGCGAGCCCTGGGGTCATCAACATGACCAACCCGGTCGAGACCAGGAGCCACGCGGTATCGCCTTCACTCATGCCGGGAGCATCGTTCGCGGCATGTTTCCGGCGCGTAACGGCCAGGCGAATAGTGAGGCTATTTGGTGCCGAACATCCGGTCGCCGGCGTCGCCGAGACCCGGGACGATGTAGCTCTTCTCGTTGAGCTTCTCGTCGATCGACGCGGTGTAGACCGGCACGTCGGGGTGGGCGTCGTGGAACACCTTCAAGCCCTGGGGCACGGTCAGCAGACAGACGAACTTGATCGAGCGCGGCCCGGTCTGTTTGATCCGGGAGACCGCGGCGGCAGCCGAGTTACCGGTCGCGAGCATCGGGTCGACGATGATGCAGTCGCGCTCGGCCATCGAGTCGGGGACCTTGAAGTAGTACTCGACCGGCTCGAGGGTCTTGTGGTCGCGATAGAGGCCGATGTGGCCGACGCGTGCCGACGGGATCAGGTCGAGCATCCCGTCGAGCAGGCCGTTGCCGGCGCGCAAGATCGAGATCAGGACCAGCTTCTTGCCGTCGAGCACCGGGGCCATCGTGCGTGCGATCGGCGTCTCGACCTCGATGTTCGTGGTCGGGAAGTCGCGACACACCTCGTAGGCCAGGAGCGTCGAGATCTCGCGCAGCAGCGTGCGGAACTTGCTGGTGCTCGTCTCTTTCGAGCGCATCAGCGTCAGCTTGTGCTGGACGAGTGGATGATCGATGACGTGAGTTCTTCCGACGGGGCCGGCCATGGCGGCCGCACCCTAGCGCATTAGCGGTGCGTGACGTGAGCCGGCGTCGCCGCATCCGCCGCGGTCGAGACCGTGGTGATGGCGAAGGCCGCCGCGAGCGCCACGGCCGCCGCGAAGATCGCGGTGCGGAAGCTCGAGCCACGGTGGCGAGCGGTGATGTTGGCGAGGCGGTTGGTGGTCGTCGTGTTCATGGGAAGGTCCTTTTTCACGGATGGTGCCAAGTGGAAGGTAAGGAGTTGCGAGGACTTGCGGTGCCGATGACGCAGCCTGCGATGTCGCAGGCGGTGTCGCAGCGACTGTCGCTAGCCCAGGGCGACGATGCCCATCACGGACGTCGCGCCCGCGATCACGACCAGCGCGGCGAAGGCGAGGTCACGGACGCGGCTACGGCGCTGGCGGTTCGCGATCGTCTCGAGGCGGTTCGTGTTCGACATGATCGAGCCATAGTTCACGAGCAGTGCCATCGCTCGCGCGGCTCTGATCAAGCGCTTGGCCGATCGTCGACGGACGTTGTCCCGTCGCACCGGGTGTCGCAGCGACCGTCGCTAGTAAACGGTCACGGCGGCGGACGCGTGAACGTCACCGAGCGAGGCCTGCAACATCGTCGAGCCAGGCGTCGCGCCGACGAGCGCCATGTCATCCAGACGAGCGACTCCGGGATCCATCAGGTGCCACGTCGTCGCGTCGCTCACATCGCGGAGCGTGCTCGTCGTGTCCATCGCAGTTGCACGAATGTCGACGGTGCCGCCGGTCGGAACCGTGACCGACACGGGCTCGATCCACAGCTGGACGATCGCCGGCGGATCGACGAGCGCCGGCATATCGATCACGCGTCCGCCCGCGCCGAAGTGTACGGCCGTCGCACCTTCGCCGAGTCCGGTGACGCGCAGCCCTTCGCCATCGCTCGTGCGCGCGACCGTGACGATCGCCGGATCGTCGACGAGCCAGGTCACGTCGCTCGGCGCGACGGGCTGACTGCCGATCGTTAGATGCACGGACGTGCCCGCGCCGCGCGGCACCTCGAGCGACGTTTGGTCCGCTGCGAGCTCGGCATCGAGACAACCGGTCAGAAGACACGCGATCGCTGCGAGGCGGGTCATACCCACCCCTACCCGAGCCGGGTGGAGCGCGCGAGAAAACGGCATTCGCTTGAGAAGCTCGGCCGGATCACCGCGATGTTCAGCCTTGACGATGGTTGCCTATTGGGTTAACCATTAACCATCATGTCAATCGCTTCTAAACCCTCTCCCAAAGGTTGGCCGCGGATCTCCGCGAGCCTCGCTTACGACCACGCCGCGCCCGCGATCGATTGGCTGTGCCGCGCGTTCGGCTTCGAGGTCCAGCTCCGCGTCGACGGCGAAGGCGGCAAGATCGAGCACTCCGAGCTCGTGCTCGGCGGCGGCCTGATCTCGCTCGGCGACGCGAAGGCCGACAAGCGCCCGTGGCGCAAGAGCCCGAAGGACCTCGGCGGCGTCAACACGATGTCGCTGTGCGTGTACGTCGACGATGTCGACGCGCACTGCGAGCGCGCGCGCAAGGCGGGCGCGAAGATCGTCCAGGAGCCCGAGACCCACGACTACGGCGACGACTACTGGTCCGATCGCAGCTACGAGTGCGTCGACCTCGAGGGTCACCACTGGTGGTTCATGCAGCGGATGCGCGAGAAGAAGTGAGCGCGCTCGACCAGACGTTCACCGCACTCGCGGATCCCACGCGGCGCGGCGTGATCGATCTTCTGCGCAAGGAACCGCGGCGGGCGAGCGAGCTCGCGGATGCACTCGGCGCGAGCCGGCCCGCGATGAGCAAGCACCTCCGGATCCTACGCGCGAGTGGGCTCGTCGCGACCTCGGGTGAAACCGAGGACGAAGATGCGCGCGTGCGCGTCTACTCGCTGCGTCCCGAGAAGTTCGGCGAGCTGCGCGACTGGCTCGATCAAGTCGAGCGGTTCTGGGCGGTCCAGCTCGATGGCTTCGCGGCGCATGTCGCGAAGACTAGGGTTCCCGCGGATAAGAGCGGGAAGATGAAAGACAAAAAATGATCGGCGACAAGGCAACCGTCATGGTCACCGTGCCCGTGCCACCAAACGTCGCGTTCGACGTGTTCACGCAGGAGACCGATCTGTGGTGGCGGCGCGGCGTGCGCTATCGCGTCGCGGGCCGGCATCCCGGCACGCTCGCGTTCGAGCCGAAGCCCGGCGGCCGGCTGTTCGAGCAGTACGAAGGGCCGGCGGGCACGCGCACGCACGAGGCAGGTCGGATCACGATCTGGGAACCGCCCGACCGGCTCGAGTTCGAGTGGCGCGGCAGCAACTTCGCGCCGGGAGAACTGACCCACGTGCTCGTCACGTTCGCCCCGACGGAGAGCGGCGGCACCCAGGTCACCGTCGAGCATCGCGGCTTTGCGGCGTTGCGCCCGGATCACCCGGTGCGTCATGGCCAGGACGTCGCGGCGTTCATCCGAACGATCGGGATGTGGTGGGGTGATCTGATGTCGGCGTTGCGCGTCCACGTCACGCCCGACTAACGCTCGACATCCCGTGCCACACCGAGTGCGCGACACCACGTCGTCGTCGGGGAGCGGGTGATATCCTGTAAGCAATGCAGCTCAGGGCGCTCGCGTTCGGGATAGCTCTATCCAGCGTCGTCGTCGCGTGTGGCGACAACATCCACGAGAGCAACGATCCGAAGACACCGGCGCGGATCCTCACGCGCGTGACGCCGGATCCGGTGACCGCCGGCGACACGGTGACCGCCGAGTGCATCGTCTACGACGACGAGGATCATCGGATCGACGACCTCGCGCCGACGTTCGCGATCTCTCCGGTCGATCCGAACACGACGATCACCGCGCTCACCGCCGTCGTGACGAAGGCAGGCAACTACGCCGGTCAGTGCGTGCTCGGCGATCTGTACGGCAACAACGCCGACTTCCAGGTCGTCCACGCGCCGCCCGCCGTGCTGATGATCGACAAGCAGCCGAATCAACAAGTCTACGCGATCGGCGCGACCATCACGATCGCGCACGCGGTCGCGGATCGCTACGGCAACCCGATCAGCGACGCGGTCATCGTCGATACCAGCACGCTCGGCAACGGTTCCGGGCCGATCTCGAACGTCAGCGCGAACGCGTTCGCCTACGGCAGCGAGGGCAGCTACCACGTTCATTCGCAGGTCATGCCGCCGACCGACGGCGGTGCGGACGTCAGCGCGAACCTCGACCTGATCGTCAACCAGAACGGTCCCGCGGTGACGTGCGCTGCGCCGCTCGACGGCCAGATGCTGAACATGGCGCCCGGTTCGCAGGTCACGGTCAGCGGCACGGCGATCGACGTCAACGGCACGATGGGCGTGACGATCAACGGCACGCCGGCGACGCTCGACGCGAACAATGCGTTCACCGCGCCGATCACGACGCGGTTCGGCATCAACTTCGTCGACATCGTCGCGACCGACACGTATGGCGTGACGACCGCGAAGGTCTGCACGTTCCTGGTCGCGAACCAGTGGGCGCCCGAAGGCGCGCTCTACAACGACACGCTCGCGCTGCGCCTCGGCCAGAGTGCGATCGACGACAACGATCGCAGCGGCGCGATCAACTCGCTCGCCGACTTGCTCTACACCGTCGCGAACAGCGCGGGCTTGCACAGCACGCTCGATAGTGCGCTCTCCGCTTCGAACCCGCTCAAGCCGCAGGGCTGCGACTCGCAGACCTGCACGATCTTCGGATGCATATGCTGGTACAGCAGCGGCATCGACTATCAGAGCTCGTCGCTGCCGGGACCGAACACCGATAGCTTGACGCTCGTCTCGGGCGGCCTGGCGATGACCGAATCCGTCAACAGCCCCACGATCAACTTGCACATCCACGGCGACGTCGGGCCGATCCCGTACGACACGAGCGGCAACGTCAACATCAGCTACATCAACATCTCGGCGACGTTCGATCTGTCACTGTCGAGCGGCAAGCCGCACATGGCGATCAGGCCGAACACTGTCGCAACGTCGGTGGGCAGTATCTCGACGAACTTCAGCGGCGTCGACGGATGGATCATCAACAACATCGTCGTGCCGCTCGCCCAGGGCACGCTGAAGAACGCGGTGTCGTCCCAGGTCACCAACTACATCTCGAACAACTTCAACGCCGTGCTCGATGGCGTGGTCTCGAACCTCGACATCAGCTCGCTGTCGGCGAGCTTCGCGGTGCCGCGGTTCGATAGCGGCTCGGTCACGCTGTCGTTCTCGCCGGGGTTCTCCTCGCTCGGCGTGACGAGCGCCCGCGCGCTGTTCGGGATCGGAACGAAGCTGACCGCACCGACCGGTCAGACACGAGCATCGCTCGGCATCGCGATCCCGACCGGTGCGGTGCTCACGGATCCGAATTCTGCAGGTCAATCGACCGCGGTCGCGGCGCACGTCGGTATCCTCGATCAGGCGCTGCACGCGCTGTGGCGGGCGAACTTCTTCCACGCGACGATCGACCCGGCGCAGTACACCGGTGGGCAGGCGGGCCAGGCCTCGCTCACGGTCGACACCCGGTTGCCGCCGGTCGCGAGCTTCGTCAACGGCGTCGTCAACCTCGACCTCGGCGACGTCGACCTCGTGCTCACGACGAATGCCGACAACTCTTCGATCGCGATGACCGCGGGTATCCGCGCGCACACGGCCGTCGCGCTCGCCGGCAACTCGCTGTCGTTCAGCGGCATCGTGCTCGACGAGGTCCACCTCTCGAGCGACATGGTCTCGCTCACCCAGATGCAGCAAGACCAGATGCAGATGCTCGTGCAGAACCTCGCGCAGAACCTGATCGACACGTCGCTCAACAGCGCGCTGCCGTCGCTACCGATCCCGAGCTTCACGCTGCCGAGCTCTCTGTCGGCGTACGGCTTGCCCGCCGGCTCGAGCCTCGGCATCACGAGCCCGTCGCTCGCGGTGACCCCGCCGCACTTCGTGCTGCGCGGCGGCTTCGGCGTGCAATAGCTAGCGGGCGATCCGCAACAGCGCGCGGCACAGCACGAGCACCGTGGCGCGCCGTTCGGCCGGCAGCTCCGCGATCGCGCGCGCGAGCACTTCGACCGGCCGCGGCAGCGGCGCGGGAGGCTTGGCACCGCGACCGCCACCCTCGGTCGAGGTACCGAACCGAATATCGAGCCGGAGACCGAGGCCGTCCTCGACGATCCCGTGGAGCGTGCTGAACGGGACGTCGCGGGTGCCGCGCTCGATCTCGCTGACGTACTTCCCGACGATGCCCGAGCGCTTGCCGAGCTGATCCTGGGTGAGGCCCGCAGCTGTGCGCCGCTGCCTGATCAGCTGTCCTAGTGCCCGGAGACCGTCCTTCGCAGAAGCCATCCCACTTCTCGTTCGGCCGTGCAGCCAATTGCTACAGGGCGCGATTCGTGAAAACTGCGTCCAAAATGGCGGTCGTGAGAGAGCTTCTGACTCAGAAGCCGCCGCGGCCTCCGAAATACGGGAACATCGCGCTCCACCGGCCATCGCCGACCCCGCTCTTGTCGGCCTGGAAGTGCCGGCCGACGCCACCGCCGAAGCCTTTCGTCGCGACCTTCTCGAACACCTTCGCGAGCTCCTCGCGATCGAACCACACGCCGTGGATCGCACAGCGATCGAGCTCGGGCTTCGGCTTCTCGACATCGTGCTCGAGGTGGACGACGACGTGGCAGCGAGTCATCGCCTCGCGGCAATGCGGGCAGGTTCGCTTGCCCGGCTTCTCGTGGGTCCATTCGAACGTCGCGACGACGCTCGTCATGTCGTGGATGCCGGCGACGAGCTCTTCGATCGTCAGCATGATCCCCTCGCACGCATCGCACGCGTAGCGGCCGCGAAACTCGCGCAGCGTCGCATCGCACGCCGGGCAGGCGAGGGCAGGGGGATTGCCGCGGTACGGATCGGTCATATGGATCGAACGCGGCACGCCGGCCGCCTATTCAGGATAGTGAATCGGATTGCGTGCGCCAGATTACTCGCAGTACACGACTGTGTACGCTCGTCGAGAAGCGCCCGTCTCACGATGCGCAGCGAATCTCATCGAGCGTTGTAGCTCGGTCATATCCTCGCGACACCGCTGACTCCTAGAGTGCGCGCATGCGGGGGCGCCTGATCGGAGCCGTGCTCGCGATCTCCGGACCGGCGATCGCAGGCGGTTTCTACGTGCCGGAGATCGGTGGCCGCGCCGCCGGCATGGGCGCTGCGGTCGTCGCCGACGGGGACGACCCGAGTGCGACGTTTCACGATCCCGCGAACCTCGTCCGCACCGAAGGCTTTCAAGCGGAGGTCGCCGCCGACCTCGTCCTGCCCTCGGTGACGTTCTTTCGCCGGCCGCTCACCGATCCGAACACCGGGCAGTCCCTTCACTTCGACGGCGCGAGCAACACGAACTCCGTCGTCGCGGTGCCGTACATCGGCGCGAGCTATCGCGTCGGTCCACGCGTCGCGGTCGGCCTCGCCGTCGATGCTCCGTTCGGCGCCTCGCTCGACTTTCCCGCCGACGGTGCGCAGCGCGAGCTGATCACGTCGATCGCCTTGCGCGCGATCGATATCAGCCCTGCGATCGCGATCGATCTCGGCGACGGCTTCGCGGTCGGCGCCGCGGCGAACCTCATCTACGCCGACCTCGTCCTCGATCAGCGCAACTCGCTGACCTACGTCACCGGCGATCCCGAGCAGTATCCGGATCCGCAAGGCGAGCTCCAGGGCACGACCCACCTCGCCGGCAGCGATCCGTTCAGCGCCGGCGCGACGCTCGGTGCGAGCTATCGGTCTCCGACCGGTGCATTGCGGATCGGCGCGAGCGTGCGGACTCCCGTGAAGCTCCACATGGAGGGCGATGCGCGGGTCGAGAACAGCGGGATCTCCGGCCTGTTCGACGCCAACAACCAGCAGCTCCAACCGGCCGGCGCGCGCACCGATCAGATCAAGATCGGAATTCCATTGCCGCTCGTCGCGCGCGTCGGCGTCGCGGCGCGCCTCGCGTCCCACGTGCGCGGCGAGCTCGACGTCAACTACACGCGGTGGTCGACGTTCCAGAGCCTCGATATCGACTTCGTCAACCACTACTACTTGCTCCAAACGCCGGGCGCGTATCTCTACGACGTCCACGTGGCCAACAACTGGCACGACAGCTGGACCGTGCGCCTCGGTGTCGAGGCCGAACCGTTCGAGCAGCCGATCGCGCTGCGCGCGGGCATCGTCTACGACCAGAGCCCGATCGACGATCAGCACTTCAGCGTGCTCACGCCCGACTCCGACAAGCTCGGCATCGCGGGCGGTGCACGGTGGTCGCAGAGCGTCGGCACCCACCACCTCGACTACCAGCTCGCGTTCTCGCACCTGTTCCTGCGCGAGCGCGACATCACCGTGTCCGATGGAACGATTCTCAACAAACCCGCCCCGAGCTTTTTCTACGGCGTGACTCGGGCCGGGATCAGCATCCTCACGCTCGCCGTAGCCTGGAGATAGTGATGCGTCGACTCGTGCTCGCGATCCCGTTCGTCCTCGCTGCGTGCAGCAGCAACAAAGATCCGTTCGCCGGCGGCGACGCGGGTGGCAGCGCTGGTGGCGACGCCGCGCATCAGGCCGACGGAGGTCTATTCGACGCTGCGCCGACTCACTCGTGCGTCGCCGCGCCGAAGCGGGTCGTGGTGATCGGCGACAGCATCACCGCGTGTAGCGTGATCGGCGGGCCGATGGCCGCCGACTGCGTGTCGAAGCAATTCTCCGACTACGTGATCGCGCACTACGGTCCGGGCGCGACGTACGAGAACTACGCCGTCGGCGGCGCGCAGATCAAGGACATCGCCGGTCAGCTCGCGAACGCGCCTGCGACGCAGGGCCCGACGCTCGTGATGTTCTTCATCGGCGGTAACGACCTCACGCCATACCTCACGCAGAGCGACGCCGCCGCGATGACCGGTTGGACTGGCACGGTCGAGCCGATGATGCAGGCGATGTACGACGCGACGTTCGCGACGCTCGCCGACACGTCGAAGTTCCCCGGCGGCGCGACGCTGCTGATGAACACCCAGTACAACCCGTTCGACGACTGCACCGCCTCGCCCTACAACATCAGCGCCGCGAAGAACGCGATCCTCGGGTTGTTCAACGACAAGATCAAGACGATCGCCGCCGCGCACGGCAATGCCGCGATCGTCGTCGATCAGCACGCGCCGTTCCTCGGCCACGGCCACCACTACCAGGTCACGACGTGCCCGCACTACATCCCGAACGCGACGCCGTACATGCAGGACCTCATTCACGCGAACGCGGCCGGTAATGCGGTGCTCGCCGGTGTCGACAACGGCGGCGCCGACCGACTCTATCGCGACTGCACGAACTGATCTTCGGCCCGCCACGCGGCGAGCGCGAACGCGCCGTACGCGACCGCGGCGAGCCACTGCGCCGTCGTCACGAGCAAGTAGATCCGATGCCGCGTATAAAACGCATCGGGATCCATCACCTGGTGCGCCGTCACGTCGAGCAGCGCGCCGACATAGGGATGCAGGATGAAGAGCGCGACCTGCGCCGCGAGCATCACGAGCCACGCCACCACCAGGCGAGGTCGCCGCGCGACGAGCGTATTCCACGCGAGCGCCGCGATCGCGATCAGCGCGAGGACGTTGAGCTGCTCGGTGACCCGCTGCGTGACGAATCCTTGCGCCGTCGCGCCGAGCACCTTGCCTCCCGCCGGCACGACGACCGCGCCGTAGAACGCGATCGCTCCGATCCACAGCGACAGCGCCGCGATCGCGACCCCGCGCCGCACGAGCACCAGCCATCCGCGCTTCTCCGCCATGGTCTAGGCGCAGCCTACGGGAACTGACGTAAGTGCGCGGCGATAGAAGCGAAGATTTCTGTGCGACAAGACCACGGCAGTCGCTCCTGTACCGGCATGAGCGTCCGCGTCGCCGTCGCATCCCTTGTCATCTTGCTAGCCACACACGCGCGAGCTGACGTCGATCCGGCGGGTCGGTACTCGCAGGAGATCCCGATCTCCGTTCCGGAGTTTCACGGCCTGACGCCAGACATCAAGCTTCGCTACTCCTCGGGCGCGGGGAACGGGTTCGTCGGAGTTGGCTGGAGCCTCGACGTCGGGTCGCAGATCACGCGGGTTTCGGCGACGCACGGCATCGCGCGCAACGACGCGACCGATCGCTATCTTCTCGACGGCGTCGAGCTCCTTCCGTGCACGCCATACAGCCCGAGCCCGAGCTGTACGACGGCGACCTTTGCGTTCGGCTCGAGCTACGGGTTCTATTCGACGCAGATCGAGTCCTTCGATCGCATTCGCTATATCGCCGGCACGAACTTCTGGACGGTCTGGCACCGGGACGGCACGCGGCTCACGTACTTCACGTACGACGGCGGCTACACGTACAACCTCGCGAACGTCATGGACACTCACGGCAACGAGGTCCACTACACGCGCTACTGCGATAGCGCGGTGACTTGCTATCCCGACACGATCACGTACGCGAATGCGACTGCGCCGGGTGCATCGATCCGATTCGTACGCGAGGTGCGCCCGGATCCGATCACAGCGGCGCGCGGCGGCGGGATGACGTTCGTCGGCTATCGCCTGCGCAGCATCGTCGTGTCGATGGATGGCGCGCTCCTGCGGGTCCATCAGCTCGGCTATCAGCAGAGCCAGGCGACCGGCGCATCGATCGCGACGACGCTGCAGCAATTCGGTCGCGACGCCGTCAACACCAACGACGTGTACTCCGCGGGCGCGACGCCGGCACTACCCGCCATGACGCTGGCGACGGCTTCACTCGCGGCGGCTGGCACCGTGGACAACATCTTCACGACGTCGCAGGGGCTGACGTCGACGGCGCAGACTGCAGCGCCATATTCACCGCGGTTCGGCGATGGCACGAACGTGCGCTATCGCCTCGGGGTCTACCAGGCGGACTCGACCGATCCACTCGATCGGCCGCACGGTCAGGTCACCGGTGACTTCGACGGCGATGGCCGAGCCGACTGGCTCGTGTGGAGCGTTCCGATCGGCGGCTGCACTCAGCTGCAATTCAATACCGTACGGATGACCAAGACCGGCACGCTGCCACTCGTCACGAGCACGGTCGCAGGGCTCGCACTCGGCGGTACCGCGCAAACTCAATGTCCGCTCGGCGTGTATGTGGGCGATATCGACGGCGACCATCGCGACGATCTCGTCGTCGTCTCCGACAAGCGGCTGACCCCGTTGCTGTCGCGAGGGGATGGCACGTTTGTCCTCGGAACGGTGATCACGACGTGGACGACGACGTACGACCACTGCGCCTTGGGCGACTTCGATGGCGATGGCCGAACCGATGTCGCGTGCACCGGCCCCACGAGCGCGACGAACTCGGCGACCTCGTTGTGGATCGCGCGCGCGCTGCCTGGGGGCAGCTGGGGCGTCACATCGACTTCGCTCGCGGGTTATGGCGTTGGCGCTGCCGCGACTCACCTCATCACGGCCGCCGACTTCAACGCTGACGGCTTCGCCGACATCACGATCGCAGCCCAAGCTGGCTCGACCTGGAAGCTACTCGCGGGCACGTCCGACGGCGCGGGCAACTTCGCGTGGCAGACGGAGGCGACGGCGTGGCCTGCGGCACCGGCCACATCCGTTCTGCAATCCGCCGATATCGACGGCGATGGCAAAGCGGACGCGGTGATCATCCAGCGCGCGGCGAATGGTGCAAATCAGATCTACGAGGCGATCGCGGCGAAGGGAGCTACGCAGCGCTACCGCCTCACTCAGACCGGCGTCGCGAGCTGGATCGCGAATGCGCAGCTCGGCGACTACGACGGAGACGGCCGCGTCGACCTGATGATCGGGACGAACCAGACCTGGGCGCACGGACGTGGCGACGGTCAGTACGACGCACCGAATGCGGGAAGCCCGATGGCGAACTGTTCGCCTGCCGCATTGGGAGACGGCCTCGTGCAATTCACCGCCGACCTCAATGGTGATGGGCGCAGCGACATCTTGTGCGGCGACGATTCGGCCTCGCAAGCCGGAGCGGGGCTGGTCACGCTCCACGATCGGATGTCGAGTGTCGTCACGACCGATCCGAGCCACTGGATCCAGGCGGACATCACGGGCGATGGCATCCCGGAGTTGCTCTACATCTCGCATCGCAATCCGGGATATCGCGTCACGATCGTCTCGACGACGAATCAGACGCAGACGTCGTACGACCTGGCGGGCGGTGGTGACGAGCCCGATACGGGGCGCTTCATCGCGATGGACGTCGGAAGTGCGAATGGCTTGCCCGATGGCAAGGCCGACCTCGTGCTCGTCGATACGGAAGCTGGCACGCTGCGGATCTGGACGTTTCTTTCGAACGGCGACGGCACGTTCACGACGACCGCGCCTAGCTATCCCTGGCGCGACGCGAACCACAACGTCGTCGGCTATGGAGCGAGCGACCTCCAGACCTGGCGCCCCGCGCAGATCGACGGCGACGGGCGCGGCGATTTGATCCATCCCTACACGATGGGTTCGACGGTACGCATCGAGTCGCTGCGATCGGGCGGCGATGGCTCGTGGACGATCGGTCCGCCGGCTGACTACGTCATGACCGGCGCGGCTTCGCCGCTGCAAGGCGCAGACTGGTTCGTCGTCGATGTCGACGGCGATGGGCGCAGCGACCTCGTCCACGCCGAGGTGAATCCGCAGACAGGAACGAGCACGTTGCGAACGCTGCTCGGCAACGGCGACGGGACATTCACCCTGCGTGTGGCGCCGTCGCCCGCACAGTTCGGCGATCGCCGCCGGCTTCGCTTCGCAGACATCAACGGCGACGGCCTTGCCGACCTCGTTCACGTCGCCTATCGCGCCGACGTGATCCCGAGCAACGGCATCCAGTACGGCTCGCACGTCGACGTCCAGGCGTATCTCGCGGATGGAACCGGCAACTGGGTCAACAGCGTCGCGCAGGTCCAACGGATCATGGCGGGACAGCAGGACCTCAGCATCCTCGAGGACGTGAACCTCGTGCGGTTCATGGATATCAACGGCGATGGCCGCTCCGACCTCGTGCACCTCTCGAGCTATTTCGATGTCTACGGGAATCATCGGACCGCGATCATCGCCGCCACCAACCCGGGACCGACCGGGCCAACGCTGTGGTCATCGACGTTCACGAACAACATCGCGTTCGCGGACTACGATCACGATCCGTGGCGATGGCAGAACTGGACCGATCCGTACACCACGGATACCGGGCTGCTGTACGTCCATCCGACCCAATCCCAGGCGTACGTGTTCCGACCGACGCGCGATCGCGTCACCAAGATCACCAACGGAATCGGCGGTACGACCAACGTGACGTACACGGCGCTGTGGGCAGCCCGCAAATACCTGCCGGAGAACACCGAACCGATCGTGGTCAGCACGGTCGAGACGCGCGACGAGGTCAACGCGGTTTCGGAGACGGCGCGTTACGTCTACGGCGACGCGCAGTACTCGGTACCTCTCGCGCGGATGGGATTCGGGTGGATCCAGAAGACCGATGCGACCTCGGTCACGCTGACGAGGTCGAGTGTCGACGATCTCTGCGGCGTACGGCCGACGCAGGTGCAGCATCTCGACCCGCGCGGCAACTTGTTCGACTACACCAGCTTTGGATTCGTGGTGCCGACGATGAGCGGCGCAGCCCCCTACACCTGCGATCGCTACCTCACCGATGACTACGAATGCGAAGGCACCGGGACGTGCCGGCTCGCGCGGCGCGAGGTGCTGACGTTCGACGTCTACGGCAACGCGGTCACCCTCACGTCATCCGCCGATCAAGCGCCGACGACGATCACGAATCGACCGGTCGTCGTGAATCCCATCGCGTACCTCGTGGATCTGCCTTGGTACGAGACGGTGACCACGAACAACCTGACCCTGGCGTCGACGTATTACGGCTACGACGGAAACGTGAGCGGCTTCTCGCCCGTGGTCGGCGATCTGAACCGCGTCAATCGCTGGGACGACACGGCATCGACCTATCGCACGACGTTCTTCACCTACACCCCGAGCGGTCTGCTCGCGACGACGACAGATCCGCGCAATCAGGTCGAGACGATCACCTACGAGCCGCGCTACGGCCTGTTGCCACTGACCAAGTGCGGCGCGACCTGCGATACGTACGGCGTCGATCTCGTGTTGGGCAAAGTGACGTCGGTGACCGACGCGAACAGCGCGATGACCCGCACGACCTACGACGCGTATGGGCGGGAGACGGCCACGATCCGTCCCAGCAACACGCTGATCGGCACGATGTACCTCGACTTCGGAACGCTCACCGGAACGACTCGCCAACGGATCCGCAAATTCGTCACGGATGGTAGCCCCCGCGATGGAGTCCTGTGGACCGAGACCCTGTTCGACGGCCTCGGACGAACGTATCGGACCACGCACGAGGGAGGTGCGACCATCGACAGCACCTACAGCGACGCTTCGGGACGCGTGCAGGCGACGAGTCTCGCCTACGCCGCGGGTAGCTCGCCCGCGTACTGGGCCACGTATGCCTACGACGCGGTGGGGCGCAAGACGCTGACGACCGCTCCAGATCACACGACCGTGCGCACGACCTACACGGTCGGAAGGGCCGATGGCACGGATCAGATCGGCCACGTGAAGACGACGTACCTCGACGGCCACGGGCAGGTGATCCGGATCGACGAGAACGGCGCGGTCGTCGCTACGACGAAGTTCACCTACGACGGCGCGGGGCGCCTCGCGACGGCGACCGATCCCCAGAGCAACGTGACCACGACTGCGTACGACACGCTCGGTCGCAAGAAGTCGATCACCGATCCGGACCGCGAGGAGGTCGATTTTGGCTACTACGCGAACGGCCTACTCGAGCACACGCGCGACGCGACCGGTCAGGTCATCCACTACGACTACGACGCATCGGGGCGTCGCACGAGTCGCGTCGACTACGATGCGAGCGGCGCGAGCACGCGCAACGTGACGTGGTCCTGGGACGTCGACTGGAATGGCGTCGCGCACGGCGCGAGCCTCGGTCGCGTCGTCGCGATGCGCGATCTGCAAGCGGTCGTCGATGTCACGGCGACATCGGACTACGACACCGACGGTCACGTCACGTCGGTCCAGCGCTGCGTGGACGCCACGTGCGCCAGAACCGGATTCGAGTTCGATATCGCGGGACGGCAGCGCACCGTGATCTATCCGGACGGCGAGCACGTGGCGTACACGTACGACGCCTCGGGCGGACTCGCGACGGTCGGCGGGTATGTCACGCATGCCGATTACGAGCTCGATGGTCCGCTCGCACACATGACGTACGGCAATGGTGTCGCGACGACGATCACGTACGATCCGATGCGGCGCTGGGTGAACACGCTCGGCGCAGCGACCTCGAGCGGTTCGCTGTTTGCCGCGACGCTCGTGCACGAGCCGACGGGCAGGATCCATTCCAAGGCCGAGACCAATCCCACCGCGACGGTGTTCGCGTACACCTACGATGCGCTCGGCCACCTGGCGACGGTCGATTCGAACAATGCCGGACGGCGCGAGTCGTTCGTGTTCGATCCACTCGGACGCATGTCGTATAGCTCGACGACGGGCGATCTGCATTACGACGATCCGCTGCATGTCCACGCGCCGACGTCCGGCGATCTCGGGTTTGCGCGCGGTTACGACACGAACGGCGAGCTGATCACCTCGACGGATCCGGGGCGGCATCCGCTCACGCTCGCGTGGAACCCGGACCACACGCTGGCGTCGGTCACCGACAGCATCGCGGGTACGCAGAGCGCGCTGACCTACGATCCCGATGGCACGCGCGTCGAACGCACGACATCGCTCGGTACGAGCATCTATCTCGGCCCGTACGTCGAGATCGCCGGCGGACGCACGTTGTTCTACTACTATGCGGGTGATCGCCTGATCGCGCGGCGCGACGGTGCCACGGTGGCGTACTACACGCAGGATCTCTCGCACTCGACGCGCGTCGTCAGCGACGCGACCGGGAACGCGCTCGATCGGTACGAGTACACGGCGTTCGGTGGCGTGTATGCCGCGAGCGAACCGGTTCCGCAGGATCGCGAATACGGCGACGGCGTCCACGATGACGACTCCGGCTACACGTACATGCGCGCGCGCTACTACGATCCGAAGCTCGCGCATTTCACGTCGCCCGATTCGCTCGTCCCGAACGCGCTTGACCCGCAGGCCTATCACCGCTACGCGTACGCCGAGGGCGATCCGGTGAACTTCTGGGATCCCAGCGGCCACATGCCAATGCGGGTCGAGCTGTGGTTGTCGCGCTACGACCACGACTCGCTCGGCTGGATGTACGCGCGTGGCGGCGAGCTGTGCGGCAGCGGATCGCTCTGCTACGAGATTCCGATCGAGCAGCTCGCAGAAGCGACGATCGATGGGATGTGGGCGGAGATGATGGCTTCGAACAGCGCTCGCGCGGCGAACGACCAGGCGCTCATGCGGTTCGAAGCGGCGAGCTCGGGTGTGACGAGCGGACCCCTCGCGAAGGCGAGCGACGACGCGCTTGCCGACCCGCAACCGATCTCGTTGACCAGCCAGTTCGCCGCGGGTGGCATCACGAGTAAGAGCTCGTCGCTCCTCGACCCATCATCCCTACCTGGCGCGCCCGACGGTGGGACGAGCTCGCTTACCTCCGAGCAGTTGATGAACACGTCGCTCACTCCGTCGTCCGATAGCGTCGCCGACACGTCCCAGGCATTCGTTCCGAGTATCCTCACGGAGCCCGGCAGGTCCGCACTATCGCTCACGGGCTTCCCGGCGACCGTTCAATCGCTGGTCACCGGCATGCAGCTCGACGCGAAGCTCGTCATGTCGTTGTCGGGTCGTTGGGGGCTCACCGATCCTTCCGTGATGACCCCGTACGAGATCGTCAGTCCCAAGGACACGGTCCATATCGGCGAAGAGGATCCCGACCGCGTGTCGAACCTACGCACGCTCGGTGGCATCGACGCGATGAAGACGATCGCACCCGGGCCGCCAGGTCCGAAGTTCACGATCGAACCCGCTCTAACGATCAAGTTCCAGTGGGATCTCCCGTGAAGGCGCTCGTGTTGGTGCTTGGCACCGTGGTGTTCGGCGCGATCCTCGTGCTCGCCGTCGTCGTGCGCGAGCACGGACCTCTGCACGCCGAAGCAACTCGGCCCAGCTCGCTCGGGCGGCCAATGCGGTTCGCAGCGACGAGTGCACGCGCGCGCTGGATCGGCGAGCCCGTCGAGGTCAACAGCGCGGCCCCACCACCCGCAGGCTTGCCTGCGAGCACGCAGATCTTGCCGACGATGCCTGCGGAGCTGCCTGCGCCGGACTGGCCGATGCGATCACGCGCTGAGTAGCGAGTCGCGCAGGCTGGTCACGAGCTCGTCGACGAGCGGCGATGCTGGGGCCGCCGAATAGACGGCGCGCATCACGAGCTTGGGCAGCGCTGGCTCGAGCAAGATCTCTGCGAGCGCGGAGTCGCGAAGCTCGTTGGCGACGGCGTGTGCCGGCACGAGGCCAACCGCGCTGCCACCGGTGAGGATGCCGCGCTTGACACCCTCGACGGTGCCGAGCGATTGGGTGCGCGGCGGCGGCATGTCCTCGATCTCGAAGTAATGGCGCAGCATCTGGTGGAAGTCGCCGGCGGCGTCGCTCGTGTAGATGTCGCCACGCGGAAGCTGATCGATCGAAGCGGTGCGATGCGCGAGCGGATGCGTCGGTGCACTCACGATCATCAGGCGGCCCTCGGCGATCACCGAGTCGTCATCGATCCCGCGATCGGCCTCGAGCGTGAGCCCGAGGTCGCACTTGCCGGCGGCGACGCTCTCGCGAATCTCGGGGCACGTCGCGGTGCGAACCTCGATGCGCGCGTTCGGCCAGCGCTCGCGCAGCGCGGCGAGGCGCGATGGCAACACGTACGCGCTGACGGATTCGACCGCGGCGACGACGAGCGTCGTGCTGACGCGCGTCGTGATCGTCGCGAGCTCGCTCACGAGATCGCTCGTGAGCCCGAGGATCTTGTGCGCGAACGGCAGCAACGCTTCACCGGTCGCGGTGAGCACCTGGCCTTTGCGGTGCTTGTAGAACACCGGCGTTCCGAGCGCGCGATCGAGTGCGGACAGCGTTTCGGACACCGTCGATTGCGAGAGTCCGAGCTCGCGCGCGGCTCGCGTGTACGAGCCGGTGTCGACCACCGTCGTGAAGACGCGGAGGTGACGGATCTCGAGCTCGCTCTTCACACTCTGTTTTTACCATCGGCGACGCCGATGCGAAGCATCGACGTTTTGGACAGATCGGTTGGTACGCATAGCGTGACGCGTGCTGGAGGATTCCATGTCCAAACTAATCGTCGCAGTGATTCTCGGTTGTGGTGCAGGTGTCGCGCTCTTGCCAAACGTCGCTCACGCGCAAGCGAGCTCGGTGGGACAGGTGCGAGGCGTCGTGAAAGACAAAGGTACGAATGAGGTCGCAGTCGGTGCGACAGTCGTTGCGACGTCGCCTTCGCTACAAGGCGAGCAAGTCGTGATCACCGACGAGAACGGCCAATACTTCGTCACCGCGCTGCCTGCGGGCATGTACACGCTGACCGTCTATTACAACGACAGCACGTACGCGCGAAACAACGTGCTCGTTCAGGTCGGCAAGGAAGCGGTCATCAACATCAGCGTCAACTCGGCAGAGAGCTCGACCAAGCCGAAGGGTGAAGTGATCACGATCGCGGGCTCTGCACCGATCGTCGATCAGGGATCGACGAAGACCGGTCTGACGCTGACGTCGGACTACACGAACAACGTACCGACTGGACGGACGTTCGGTGCGACGATGGGTGCGGCGGCTGGTTCTCAGGGCGACGCGTACGGAATCTCGTTCTCGGGTTCGACCTCGGTCGAGAACACGTACGTGATCGAAGGCATCAACACGACCGACACCGCGTTCGGTCAGTTGTCTTCGAATCTCCCGAACGAGTTCATCTCGGAGACCGAGGTGATCACCGGCGGCTATAACGCCGAGTACGGGCGCGCGACGGGCGGCATCGTCAACGTCGTGACGAAGCAAGGCTCGAACGAATTCCACGGCTCGGTGTTCGGCAACCTCAACCCGGGTGCGTTGACCTCCGCCGCCAAGACCGTTCAAGCGGAAGGCGGATCGATCGACAACCAGCTCAACCCCGGCAACGTCTGGGATACGGGCTTCGAGCTCGGCGGTCCGATCATCAAGGACAAGCTGTGGTTCCACGTCGGCTTCGATCCGTCGGTCGCGAACGTCACCGACGTGCGCACCGTGCAGACCCAGGTCGATGCGAACAACGACGGCGTTCCCGATACCGATCCGGCGACCGGCCTCCTCAAGCACCAGGAGGTCGCGCGCGCGAACCTCGATGGTTCGACGAAGACCTACTACTTCACCGCGAAGCTGAACGGCGCGATCGATCAGAACAACCAGTTCCAGCTCAGCCTGTTCGGCAACCCGAATAACGCTTCGAACCCGATCACGCCGACGACGAACCAGGGTCGCGTGCCGGGCGCGAACGACGACATGATCAACCAGACCGGCGGCGCCGAAGATGTCTCCGCGAAGTGGACGTCGAAGCTGAACAGCGGCCGGACCCAGATCGATGCGGTCGTCGGCTATCACCACGCGACGACCGGCGCCTCGGCGGGGACCGCGGCCGGCGATCAATCGCTCGTCTACTATAACTACACTCGCTCGCTGAACGACTTCGCCGATATCGAAGGCGCGCAGATCAGCGGCAAGTGCTCCGATGGTCCGGGCGATGCCTATCCGATGATCCAGAACTGCCCGGTTCGCGTCTATCAGGACTCGGGACTCGGCCTGCTCCAGCAGAACACGAACAATCGAACCACCGCATCGCTCGCCGTGACCCAGCGCGTGAAGGCGCTCGGCTATCACGTGTTCAAGGCGGGCGTCGATTACGAAGGCTCGACGTACGATCAGCTCGGCGAGTTCTCGGGCGGCATCGGATCGTTCCGGCGCTCGGCGAATACCGCGGCCGGTGCACCGGGCACGTGGCGGCTCAACGCGTTCTATACGATCGAACGCAACCTCACGCCCGACGAGGTCGCGAACCCGGGCTCGGTCACGCTCGCCCAGGGAGAGACGCTGTGCTCGAACGGTCGCGCGCTGTGCAAGTCGAGCGGCACGCTGAACGCCGACACCGCGGATACCAGCCTCGGCGCGTACATCCAGGACTCCTGGCAGATCGTGCCGAACCTGACGCTCAACGCAGGCCTGCGCTACGAGGACCAGATCGCCGGCACCGCGAAGCAGCTGCAGGGCACGGTCGCACCGACGGGCGAGACCGTCGGCACCACGGGCTTCTCGCTCAACAACTGGGCACCGCGGATCGGGTTCGTGTGGGATCCGACCCAGGAGGGTAAGGCGAAGGTGTTCGGCCACTGGGGCCGGTTCTACGAGAACGTGCCGATGGACCTCAACATCCGCTCGTTCGGCGGTGAGATCGACAACATCGCCAACTACAACGGCAAGCACCTCACGCCCGGTGCGATGGGCTACGACCCGAGCTGCAACGTCGATCACGGCACCGTCGCGGGTGACCTCGGCAAGACGATCTCGCAGTGCACCGACTTCACGCAGGTCGCGATCCTCGGTGGCGGCACCGAGTACGTGACGCCGGGGCTCTCCGGTCAGTACACGCAGGAGCTGATCCTCGGGACCGAGTACGAAGTCTTGCCCGACGTGAAGGTCGGCCTCAACTACGTGCACCGCACGCTGCCGGTCGTGATGGAGGACATCCTGACCGCGACCGACGACTACTACATCACGAACCCCTCGGAGAACTTCGATTCGCAGGCGGCCGACCTCGCGAAGCAGGCCGCGATCGAGTCGATGTCGAGCGACCCGGCGACGAAGGCAAAGGGCGCACTCGATGCCGGTCGTGCCGCGAACATGCAGCGGATCAAGCTGTTTGATAAGCCGGAGCGCAACTACGACGCACTCCAGTTCCAGGTCACGCAGCGCCCGACGAAGAACTCGCTGATCCTCGCGTCGTATACGTACTCGAAGGAGCAGGGCAACTTCCCGGGCCTGTTCTCGACGGAGACGGGCCAGCTCGATCCGAACATCACCTCGGAGTTCGATCTGCCGGCGTTGATGGCGAATCGCTACGGCCCGATGGGGCTCGACCGCCCGCACAACGTGAAGGTCGATGGGTTCTATCGCTTCGATCTGAAGGAAGCGGGCCTCGTCACGGTCGGCGCGAGTGTGCGCGCGCAGTCGGGCATCCCGCACAACGTGCTCGGTGCGGATCCGGCGTACGGCGCCGGCGAGTCGTACCTCCTGCCGCGCGGCCTCGGTGATCGGTCGCCGACGACGGGCCAAGCGGACCTGCACCTCGCATACGGCCGCCGCCTCTCGAAGGGCACGACGCTCGAGGTGTTCGGCGACGTGTTCAACCTGACCGATGCACAGCAGGAAGCGACGCAGGACGAGATCTATACCGACGACGCGGCCCATCCGATCGTCGGCGGTGACATGAACGACCTGAAGCACGTCAAGACGATCGATGCGACCACGTCGCTCGAGACCGCGCAGACGCCGACGCTGAACCCGAACTTCGGGCACACGACGGCGTACCTCCAAGCGCCTCGCAGCTTCCGGTTCGGCGTACGCTTGACGTTCTGATGCGGGCCCTCGTTCTCGCGCTGGCTGCCGCTTGCGCGAGTCCCGCGCCAGCGGTGCCGCATGGATCCGCGCCGGCGCAGCGCGGAATCGTCGTCGGCGATCTCGATCGAAGTGCGGATCCATGCACCGACTTCTACGCGTACGCGAACGGCGCGTGGCGGGCGGCGAATCCGATCCCGAAAGGCCAGACGAAGTGGGGACGCCGCGCCGCCGGACGCGAGCAGAATCGCCGTCAGGTCCGCGAGCTCCTCGCCGAGGTCGCCGCTCGCACCGACTGGCCGGCGGGAAGCAGCGAGCAGCTCGCCGGCGATCTGTTCGCGTCGTGTCGCGCCGCGCCGCCGGGACTCGCGCCGATCGCACCGCTGGTGGCGGAGATCCGCGCGATCCACAGCCCGGGCGATCTCCAGCGCGCGATCCGCGAGCTCCACGCGTTGAACATCGCGGTGCCGTTCGGGATGGCGGGCGCGTTCGATAATGCGGAGCCGACCCGCTATCTCGAGAACGTGCTCGCGACCGGTCCGGTCGTTCCCGATCGCGCGCGGATCGCGGAGCTGCTCACGAGCGATGCTGCCGACAAGGTTTTCGCACTCGAGACCGCGCTCGCGGCCGCTTCGCTCGACGCCAAGTCGGCGGCCGACCCGGTGCAGACCGAGCACGTGATGACCGTCGCGCAGCTCGCCGAGCTCGCGCCGCGGATCGACTGGGATGGCTACCTCGCAGACGCGAAGCTGCCGCGCGATCCGCTGAACGTGACCGAGCCGAAGTTCCTCGTCGCGCTGAACCGGGAGCTCGCGGACACGCCACTCGCGACGTGGAAGCTCTACCTCGAGTGGCACCTGCTCGACACCGCGGTACCGCTGCTGACCAAACCGAGCGACTGCGCCGAGCTGACCGAGACGCTATTGCCCGAGGCGGTCGGCAAGCTCTACGCCGCGCGCTACTTCCCGCCGGCCGCGAAGGCCAAGGCGCGCGCGATGACGGATGCGATGCTCGCGGTGATCTCGGCCGAGATTCCGAAGGTGGCGTGGATGGCGCCGGCGACCCGGCAGCGCGCGCTCGCGAAGATCTCCGAGTCGCGCGTCGAGCTCGGTTACCCGGATCACTGGCAGAGCTATGCGGGCGTGACGATCCGGCGCGATGCGCTGTGGGCGAACATCGAACAAGCGCGGCGGTTCGCGGTCGCGGACGATCGCCGTCAGGTCGGCAAGCCGACGGATCGCCGGAGCTGGAAGCTGCCACCGTCGTCGCCGCTCGCGTACATCGATCTCCAGCTCAACGAGCTGGTCCTGCCTGCGGGCTTTCTCCAGGCGCCGGTGTTCGATCCCGCGGCGAGCGACGCGGTCAACTTCGGCGCGTTCGGCTCCGGTCTCGCGCACGATCTGCTCCACGCCGTCGACGCGACCGGATCGATCTACGCGATCGATGGCAAACCCGTGAAGTGGTGGAGCGCGACCGACGAAGCTGGCTTTCACGAGCGCACCGCATGCGTGCGCGACGAGTACGCCGCCTACGCGATCGAGCCGGGGCTGAACGTCGACGGAGCACGCGTGCTCGACGAAGCAGTCGGCGATCTCAGCGGGTTGCACGTCGCGTTCACCGCGCTGCAACGTGATCCGGGGCCGACGATCGATGGCTTCACCGCGGCCCAGCAGTTCTTCCTCGCGTGGGGCCAGCTGCGCGGCGAATCGATCGGGATCGAGGCCGAGCGCGAGATGGTGAAGGCCGACATCCATCCGGTCCCGCACCTCCGCGTGAACGGGCCGCTCCCGCATCTTCCCGAGTTCCAGACCGCGTTTGCCTGCACCGCAACGCCGCACCCTTGCTCGGTCTGGTAGCGCGCGGATCGCCTGCTACGCTTTGCGGGATGAGCCGTTTCCTCGCGCTCGTCACCGTTCTCGCCGGCTGCGATGCCGGGACCAAAGCCGCACCCCCGGTGGAACCGCCGGCGCCGGTCGTCCAAGCACAGGCGCCGATCGCGACACCACCGCCGCCGCCACCGCCGGCGCACGTGTTGCTCGCGAGCATCGATCGCGGGATGTGTTACGGCACGTGCCCGGTCTACACGTTCACGGTCTATCGCGACGGCGTGATCGAGTACGAGGGCAAGGACTTCGTCAAGAAGAAGGGCAAGGCCACGGGCACCGTGACCGCCGAGCAGCTCGCGGCGCTCGACAAGCTGTTCACCGACGATCACTACCTCGCGTACAACAACGACTACACGCACGAGGATGCGACCGACGCTCCGTCGGCGACGACGTCGTATCAGCCGCTCGGCGCGGCGAAGGCGAAGACCGTCGCTCACTACTACGGCGACATGAAGGCGCCCGAGTCGCTGTCGAAGCTCGAGGAGGCGTTCGACACGACCGTCAAGATCGAGCAGTGGATCGGCACGCGCGCCGAGCGCGACAAGCTAACCGGCCGTTAGCGACAGAAGTTGTAGCCGGGGATGCTCGTCTGCGACGCCTGGCAGCTGCCGCTGCGGCATTCCGTCGTGCCCATCGCGCACAACTGGGTCTGGCCGAAGCCGCAGGAGCTCTGACACGACGAGCCCTGGAACGCGCCGTTGCCGTTGTGAAACGACGCGCAGCACACCTGGTTGGTGCCGCACTCCGCCGAATCCGCGCAGTACATCGCCGGGCCCGAGCAGAACTGGCCGTAGCTCTTGCACTGCGCGCCGCCCAAAGGATCGCAGCACTCCTGCGAGCCGGCGGTGCAGTAGTTGCCGCCGCACTTGATGTTGCGGTCGGCGCACGACACGCCGACGTTCGAGACGCTCGCGTTTCCGACCGTGCCGTTGCCATTCGTCACCGAGCAGGTCAGGCTCGCGGGCTTCTGATAGACGCTCACGCTGTACGTGAGGCCGCTCGTCACCGACGTCGCGAACGTGAACGCGCCGTTGTTCGTCGTCGTGTAGTCATCGCCGCCGTTGTCGCGCAGCACGAGCGTGCCGCTCAGGTTGCTGACGCTGCCGCCGACGCTGAACTTGTTCGTCGAGCAGGTGACCGCCACGGTCTGGATGTTGCCGTTGACGTTGCCGGAGCCGCTCGCGACGGTGCACGTCTGATTCGCCGGCGGATACGCGGGTTGCTGCGTCACCGTGACGTCGTACGTCGAGCCGGAGTTCGCGAGCGTCGGGAACGCGAAGCTGCCGTTCGCGGACACCGAGATCGTGTCAGCGCCGTTGTGCAGCTTCACGGTGCCGTTGAGCCCGGTGACGGTGCCGCCGACCGTGAACATGGTCTGCGAGCAGTTCACGACGGTCGTCGACACGTTGTCGTCGCCGACCGTGCCGGAGCCGCCGAGCACCGTGCACCCGCTGCCGGTCTTGACCGTGACCGCGTACGGCATGCCACTCGCGATCTTCGTCGGGAACGCGAACGTGCCGTTCATCGAGAACGGCAGGTCATCGCCGCCGTTGTTCTGGAGCGTGAGCGAGCCGTTGTTGCCGCTGTTGTAGCCGACGACGTTGCCGCCGACCGTGTACATCGCGGTGCTGCAGGTGACGGCCACGTCGGTGACGTCGGTCGTCGCGGTGCCCGTACCGTTCGCGACGACGCAGTTCTGGGTCGGGTTCGACGGCTGCGCACCGACCGTAACGGCATACGTCGAGCCGACCGCGACGCCGGTCGCGAACTGGAACGCGCCGTCGCCGGTGATCAACTTGTCGTCGCCGCCGTTGTCCTGGAGCACGAGGCCGGCGCCGAGCCTGCCGGTCACGTTGCCGCCGATCGAGACGAGGCCGGCATCGCCGTCGATGCCTCCGTCGCCGTCGGCAGCGCACCGCGTATCGTTCGGGTTCATCGCACAGAACAACGGGTCGGTCTTCTGGCAGCCGGTGATCACGAGGACGATGGCGAACAGCGTGATGCGCATCAGAACGTCCCTGCCCATCCGACCGTCGCGCCGGTCGTAGTGATCGCGACATCAGGCGCCGAGCTCGAGCCCGCGCGCCAGAACCAGATCGCTCCCACGATCGCGACGACTGCTCCACCGATCGCGACGCCCGTCCCCGGAGTCCGCAGATCGCGATACGTATAGTTCTTTCCGGTCGGGCCGCCGATCGCGTACATCACGCTGCCTGCCGCGATCGCGGCGACGCCCGTTCCGATCAAGACCGCAGGAACCACCCGCGAGGGCTGCGGCACGGGCTCGACGGGTTTCGCCGCGGGAGCCGGTTGGGTGACGACGACGACCGGCTCGGGCTGAACCGTGATCGTCGCATCGACGGTCGTGTCGGGCACGACGTCGATCGACTTCTCGCCCACGACGTGGCCGTTGCGGCTGATCGTGATCGAGTGCGTGCCGAACGCGGCCTCGTGCGTGATCGGCGTGACGCCGATCGGTTGGTTATCGAGCGTCGCCTTCAGGCCGGGCGGGTCTGAAATGATCCGCACGCGGCCCGACAGCGTCGGCGCCATCCGCGCGAGGTCGCCCATCATTGCCTCGATCGCCTCGGACAGGACCGCGTCGGTGCAATGGCCGCAGGTCCGCTGGAGCGACACGACGTCGTGTTTCTTGCTGATCCAGTATGCGGAGATCTGGATCGTGCGCTCGCGCTTGCCGGCGACGTTTTCGACGAAGCCGACCACGTTCGTCGCATTCGCGCGGGCCTCGACGACCATCCGCGCGCAGCTCATATCGGAGACCACGAGACAATTGATCAGCGTGTTGATGCCGTCCTTGTTGAGCGGCGCTGCGGCGACCGTCAGCGTGTGCTGGCTCAACCAGTTGCTGACCACGTGATCGGTGTGTTTACGCACCGCATCGTCCCCGCTCACGACCACGCCCACTTTGGTGTCGGCGGCGGCGCTCGCAAACAGCGCGGCAAGCGTCAGGAGCGACAGCAGAAACCTCACCCTCGTATTGTAGACAAGATCGCGCCCGCAAATCATGAGAAACGGCGAGTACGCGACCTTGCGACGGTCCGGCGGTCCGGGTACTCAAAGGCCATGCGGTTGATCGTGATCGGAGCGCTCCTCGTCGGTGCGCTTGCGGTTGCGCTCTTGCTCCAAGTGACCGGCCATACAGATCCTACGGTCTCACGGTCAGCGTCTGTTGGCGAAGCGACTTCGGTCACGGCGCCGACGTCAGTCTCGCCTACATCACCCGAGGTCCACGCTCGCGCGATGCCATCGACGCGCGCGACCCCGACGCTCGCACCGACGACCGGCGCACCGGCGCCGGCGCTCGAGGCGAGCAAGCCGAAGCACGTCGATACGCCGACCGACCTGCTCCGCTGGTCGCTGATGCACGCGGTCCAGCACAGCGAGCCCGGCGTGATCGACTGCCTCGATAGCGCGAAGACCGCAGGTACCGCCGTCGACGGTCGCGCCGTGTTCGCGTTCTTCGTCACCGAGAAGAACGGCCACGCCGTGATCAGTCGTTCGAGTGCCGAGCTCAGCCCGTATCCCGACGCGGTCAATGCGTGCATCGCGGCGACGCTCGCGAGCGGCGAGCTCGATCAGCAATTGCCCGAGGGCCAGAGCGAATACCGCGTGCAGCGCGAGCTGATCGTCGATAAGGGCACGATCACGACGTACAAGCTGAAGTCGTTCGTCGTTCCCTGATCACTTGCACTCGTACGTGTAGATGTAGCTCGCGTCATCGGACGCCGAGCGGATCAAGCGGTCGCGGTCGTCCCACTCGAACCGGACCTTTCCGACGCGGATGATCCGCTTTCGCGCGTCGTACTCGAACATCCCGTCGACCGAGCTGCCGCTCACGTCGCCATCGCGGTCGTACGTGTAGGCGATGTCGTGCTCGTCGCCCATGTCCTCGAGCTTCGCCGCGATCAGGCGACCGCCCGCGTACTCGTATGTCCCGCCCTGCATCGTCGAGGCGAGCGCGACGACGCGATCGTTCGCCCACGTGTAGTGCGGGTCGTAACCGACCATCGGCTCGCCGTTCGAGGTCCCGATGATGTGCCCGGCCGGGTCGCGCCAGGTCTTCTCGGTCGTGATCTCTCGCCCTTTGTAGAGCTGGTGACACGTGGCGACGCGTTCGCCCGCATAGCTGCACGCTTGGTCGAGCAGACGATCGTCGTTGCCCTCGGCGCGAAGCATCCGGCCGCGCGCGTCGTACGCGACGTGCTGCGTGCCGCCACCCTCCAGCTGGACCCGACACGGCCGCGGACACTCGCCGTGCGGGCACGGCGCGAGTGGCTCGTGATACGGCGCCGGTGCACAGCCGCGAAACAGCTCGTGCTCGATCGCACCCGTCGTACCCAGCGGGCACGGCGCGAACGGCACGTGCGAACCCGCCCGCGGAACGACCGCATTCGCGATCACCGGCGGTGCCGATGGCCGGCAAGCGCCGAGTGCAATCGCTATGACGATCACGCACTTCAGGACATCGTGTCGAACGACGGCCGGCCGGTCGCTATTCCGCGATCGGAGGCTGGATCGTTTGGTTTCGCGGTCGATGAACGAGCTACGTGCTCGGCAAGGTGATCGGCAACTTCCGCGTCGTCTCACTCCTCGGTCGAGGTGGGATGGGCGAGGTGTATGTCGCCGAGCACGTCGGCATCGCGACGCGGGTGGCGGTCAAGGTGCTCCTTCCGGAGATCTCCAAGAACGCCGATCACGTGCATCGCCTGTTCAACGAGGCGCGGATCGTCAGCCGGATCAAGCACGCCGGCATCACGAAGATCTTCGACGTCGGCTTTCACGAGGGCCAAGCGTATCTCGTGATGGAGTACCTCGAAGGCGAAGCGCTCGGTCGGCGGATCGCACGGCAGCGCCGGCTCTCGCTCGGCGAAGTCGCGGAGCTCGGTCGCCAAGTCGCGAGCGTGCTCGCCGCGACCCACGCCTCGGGCGTCACCCATCGCGATCTCAAGCCCGACAATATCTTTGTCGTCGCCGACGCCGAGCTCGACCGCGGGGAACGGGTCAAGGTCCTCGATTTCGGAATCGCGAAGCTCGCGGGCAGCGGTGGTCCACGCACGGTTGGAACGATGGGGACTCCCGAGTACATGGCGCCCGAGCAATGGGGCGATTCCGGCTCCGTCGACTGGCGCGCCGATGCGTACGCGCTCGGCTGCGTGCTGTTCGAGATGATCGCCGGGCGACCGCCGTTTCCGTCGAGCACGATCGCGGAGGCGTACACCCAACACACGCAGGCGATGCCACCCGCACTGTGCACGCTCGTTCCGGATGTCCCGTTCGAGATCGAGCGCCTGGTCCAGCAGCTGCTCGCAAAAGATCCAGCGGCGCGCGGCGAGTCGATGCATGCGGTCGTGCGCGCACTCGAACCGTTCGCTGCGACGCCCGTGTCCCCGAGTGCCGAGGTGTCGAGCGGCGCCATGGTCCAGCCGCGGTTCGTGACGACGCTCGGCAGCGGCGCCGGCCAGGTCCATCGCGTCGCGAGCGTCAAGCGCACCGGCCTTCTCGCCGGTGGTGTGGCGATCGCGGCGATGGCCGCGATCACGATCTTCAGCGGCCATGCCGGTCGTGGTGCGGCGACGAGCCCTGCGGCGGCCGCCGCGCCGGTACAGACCGTGCGCGTCGTCGAGCCACCGCCGCCGCCCGCCGTGGTCGCCGCGCCCCTCGCACCGACTCCCACGCCGGCCGTGGCCGCACCTCCGCCACCGCCGCCCGCGGTGCACCGTACGAAACCCGCTCCCAAACCGGTCGCGAAGCCCGCCGCAAAGGCTCCGGCACCCGTCGTCGAGCCACTACATGACGAGCTGGAGGGACGCACGTGATCCGCGCAGCGATGGTCTTCACCGCACTCTCCACGACCGGCTGCGCGCAGCTGATCGGCTTCGAGGATACCGGCGAGCTTCACCTCGCGAGCCTCGAGGTCTCGACCAGCGCGCTGGTCCCCGCGTTCGATCCGGAGGTCACGAGCTACACGCTCGCGCTGCCGTATGTCGGGCCGGAGCTATCGATCACCGCGGGCGGCGACGCGTCGCTCGTGCTCGCGATGAACGGCGCGCCGGTCCAGGTCGGCGTCCCGCAGGCGTTCGCGGTTCCCGTCGGCGACATGACGATCGCGATCTCGGTGCGCACGACGTCGGGTGTCGAGCGCGCGTACACGGTCGCCGTTCATCACGCCGATCTCGATCTCGCGTTCGCAGCGCCGACCGGAGTGTTCGGCCTGACCTCGACGTACGCGATCGCGCGCGCGGACGTCAACGGCGATGGCGTGGATGATCTCGTCGCGACCGGCAACGATGGCTCCGTCGGTGCGTTCGTCAACGACGGCACCGGCGTGTTCACGACGACCTCGACGTGGTGGTTGGCGAACCTGAACCCACGGGTCCTCGCTGTCGCCGACGTTTCCGGCGATGGCATCGGCGATCTCGTCGTCGCGAACGGCTCGCTGATGATCGCGAACGGGATGGGAGATGGTTCGTTCGCGACGCCGGCCGCGTTCGGGGGATTCAGCGATGTCGGTGCACTCGCGATAGGTCGCGTCGACACCGACGCGCTCGACGATCTGGTCGTCGGTAATGGCACCGGGCTCGTCACGCCCGTGTACGGCCGCGCGACCGGACCGGTGAAAGGGACCGACTGGTCGATCACGCAGATCGTCGGCGAGCCGAGCGTCGTGCGCGTCGCGAAGATCGACGGCGCCAAGCTCGTGTCGCTCGACCCGACCGAGCACCAGATCATCGTCACCGCGACGTCCGATCCGACGATGCGCTGGCCCTTTCCACTCGATTCACTCGCGTTTCCGCGCGACCTCCTCGTCGCGGACTTCGACGGCGACGGCCACGACGACATCGCGTTTCTCGATGAAGCGACCGGTGTCGTGACGGTGCTGACGAAGGTTCCCAACTGGCAGCGCACCTCGATCGCGGTGTCCGGAAACCCACGTGCGCTCGCAGTCGGCGATCTCGACGCCGATGGTCACGTCGACCTCGCGATGACCGCGGGCAACGACCTGGTCGTGCTCCGCAACGACGGCACCGCGACGTTCGAACAGCGTCGCTTCGCGAACATGGTCGATACGCCGAGCGGTCTCGCGATCGGCGACTTCAATCACGACGGCCGCGCAGACGTGATCTTCGCGCAAGGAACGAGCGAGATGATGATGGCTCTCGGGGTGCATCGCCCATGATGACGCTGGCGCGCATGGCAGCCGTGTTGGTGCTCGGATGTGTCGCGCTCGGTGAAGCGCGCGCCGACGACAAAGCCGCGGCCGAGGCGCTGTTCGAAAACGCGAAGAAGCTCGAACGCGCCGGCGATGTTGCACGCGCGTGCCCGCTGTTCGAGGCCAGCTATCACGCCGATCCGCAGCTCGGCGTATTGCTCAACCTCGCAAACTGTCACGAGGCGCTCGGGCGAATCGGCGTCGCGTGGGCCGAGTTTCGCGAAGGCATCGAGATGGCCGCGCGCAAGCACGATCCTCGCGAAGACTTCGCCCGTCGCCGCGCGGCGGCGCTCGAGCCTCACCTGATGCGGTTGCACGTCGACGTCGTCGCGACACCCGGGCTCGTCGTCCGGCGTGGAGAGACGGATATCACCGCGCTGCTCGCGCAGGACGTCGTCGTCGACCCCGGCACGTACACGATCGAAGCGTCGGCGCGTGGCTACCGCTCCTGGTCGACGACCGTCGAGCTCCATCGCGAAGGCGCCGTCGAAACCGTCAGCGTCCCCGCGCTCGAGCCCGAACCCGTACCCGTTGCGGCGGCCCCCGTGACTGCGGCACCCGTAGCGGTCGTGCATCGCGAGCGGTCCGCGCTACGGACCTGGGCGTTGGTGACCGGCGCCGTCGGAATCGGTGTCGGCGTGACCGGCCTCGGCGTCGGCGCGTATGCGTGGAGCGAATGGCAGGGTACGCGCGATCCGGCCGTGTGCGATCACTCCAATATCTGTTCGCCCGCGGGCCAGGCGCAGATCGCGTCGGCACGCTCGCACGCTCGCACGAGCACGTATCTCGTCGCTGCAGGCGGAGCGACCGTGGCTGCGTCGCTCGTCATGCTGTGGATCTCGCCGCAGGCGACCGAGCACACCGTCGTCGCGCCGACGTTGACCGACCAGATGGCCGGCGTCTCGATCTCAGGCGGCTTCTAAACGAAAAGCGCCGCGTATCGCTACGCGGCGCCCGAGACAATGAAGAGAGACTAGAGATCCACGCTCACGGGGTGGGCGGCGTGGTCGTCGTCGTGGTGGTCGTCGTCTTTTTCTCGTCGACCGGCGTATCCGTGGTCGTCGTGCTGCTCGTCGTGGTCGTAGCAGGCTCGGCCGCCGGCGCGGGCGCGACGGGCGTGATGTTGTTGGTGGTCTTCTTCGAGCAGCCAACCATGGTGACCGCGCCGGTGAAGAGGAGGGCAAGGAGACTGGTGGTCTTGAACATAGATCTTTGGTAGCGAACTCGAATGTTGGTGTCCACGCGAGCACACGAGCCAATCTGTCGACGCTGACGTTTGACAGGATCGCACTGTGCGATCGCGAGACATTGATGCGGACGCGCTCACCAAATGTCACTGGCTGCGTACGTTCGGACTTACAAGCTCGTATACGATCTCGTGATGATCAGGTGCTGGTGTGTGGCGGCGTGCATGCTCGCAGCGTGTCATCGCTCCGAGAGCCTTCCGCCCGAAGCGTGGACGGTCTCCGATTACGCGAGCGCTGGGCTCGATATCGCCAAGCCGTGGACAGCGGACGATCATGCAAAGGCACAGCGCACGCTCGCTGCGGTCACGCGCGATCATCGAGAGCGCTTACCTCGGTTCAACGGCGTGAGGTCAGGAGCGGTGTTCGCAAAGCTGCTCGAAGATCCGCCGGATGACATGTCGTCTCCTGTCGACGCGAGGCTCCTCGCACATCTCGCGCGCTTCGACGCGCTGAAGGAGACCGCGAGCCTCTACTCGACAGATGCGCTCGCACCTCCACCTCGCGAATGGATCGAGCTCATGGGACATGACCTTGTCCAAGCCGCCGTTCTCGAGCACGACGCCGATGCGTTCATCGCGTCGTTGGGTCCCGACGATCCAAAACACGCGGTGCGGATCGCAGAGCAAGAGAAGATGAGCTCGGGCTTCGCGACCATGATCGTCGGTGGACTCCTGGTTGCGGACCAGCTTCGACTCGCCGAAGACGATCGCGTCACGATGCTCGGATATGTGACCACAGCGCTACCGGCAATTTTTCCGCGGGCGACGCCGGAACAACAGGTGCAGATTCGCGAGGTCATCGAAAAGCAGGTCGCGGCATTTCCTTCTGGTCCGTTGCGCACCGCGGCTGAAGCCGCACGGCGCGCGCTTCCCCCGCAGCGTTGAAGATCGTTCTCGTGGGAGACGTTTCCCCGGAGCGCGCACGGCGTGTTGCGCTCGAACGTTTGCAGACGACATCTCGCACCCCGTGGGTGTGCCTGTAGAGCGCGTTGTCGCGTGGCACGGATGCTGGAAAGGGACGGCGCCAGCTATGAGCCATCTCTCGAAATTCCAATTCACGAATCGCGTACACCTCGCGCTGTGTTTCGTCGCGGCCGCAAGCCTCGCCGGCTGCGTCGCGGACGATGACAGCGCGGACGAAGGCTCCGTCGACGAGACGGAAATGATGACGCATCCCGACGACGATGTTGCGGGCTCGCAGATTCGCATCATCGAAGGTGAAGACGCGCCCGCGGTCGAAGCCGCCGTCGCGCAGACGCCCGGTCTCGATGTCAGTGGCTATCAGGGCAATGTCAACTGGACCTCGACGCGCAACAACGGCGCGCGGTTCGCGTACATCAAGGCGACCGAAGGCACGACGTATCGCAATCCGTACTTCTCGCAGCAGTACACGGGCTCGTACAACGTCGGCATCATTCGCGGCGCGTATCACTTCGCGACGCCGAACACGTCGAGCGGCGCCGCGCAGGCGACGTTCTTCGTCAACCACGGAGGTGGCTGGTCGCGCGATGGCAAGACGCTGCCTCCCGCGCTCGACCTCGAGTACAACCCGTACGGCTCGTCGTGCTACGGCAAGACGCACGCGCAGATGGTCGCGTGGATCCGCGACTTCGCGAACACGGTGAAAGCGCGCACCGGTCGCGACATGGTGTTCTACACGAGCACGAGCTGGTGGACGCTGTGCACCGGAAACAACGCGTCGTTCGGCAACAACCCGCTGTGGATCCCGCGCTACGGCTCGAGCGTCGGTGCGCTGCCGGCGAGCTGGAGCTTCCAGACGATCTGGCAGTACGCCGATCACGGAACGTTCCCCGGCGATCAGAATCGCTTCAACGGCGACTTCAGCCGCGTCCAAGCGCTCGCGCTCTGATCACATCCCGAGGCCGTAGAACGACAGGATCTTGCTGTCGTTCGGTGCCTTCTTCGTATACATGGGCGCGCCGGTCGTCACGCCAGACTTCGTCGTGAATCCGCGCCAATACTCGAGGCTGATGAACACGCCCGGCTTCACGGGGCCAGCAAGCTCCGTCGGGATCATGACGGGATCCGGCGTCCGATCGACCGTCGTCATGCCAGGCAGGTCATGGCAGACCTGCTGGTAGAAGACGTTGCCGTGGTCGTCGATGCGCGCGATCTTGTTCGTATTCGTGCACGTGTAGTTTTGGAATTTGTAGGTCACCTTCTTGAACGCGATCTTGGTTCCCTCGGGGGTGTTCGTCGTCGAGCCGACGACGCCCTGCACGACGTGGTCGCGATCGCTTTCGATGGCGAGCGCGCCGTCGAACTTGAAATCGTGCTCTTCGAAGTTCCGCTGGCCCACGAAGCCCGTCGGGTGAAAGCTGTCGAGGCTTAGCACCATGCGCGGGCGATCCTTCGCGGCGCTGCTGAGGGCGTCGACGACGGCGTATGCGGCGAGCGCTCGCGGGCCGCGCAGGCCGCGCGAGTTATCGACGATTTGCTTCAGCGCGCCGGAGATGCCACCGATGCCATCGACCGCCGTGCACACCGCGAGGCGTGCGAACAGGAGATTCGCGATCGGGTCCTCCTCGAGCTTCGCGATCATGTCCCGGTAGTTGACGTCCTTGAACTGCTTGGCGACCTTCGCGCCGTCCTCGAGCAACTGCTTCGAGCATCCCTTCATCGGCTTGCGGCTCGGCGCGGACCACAGCTTCTCGAACGCCTCGGAGCGCTCCAGCTCCGGCTTCCACTGCGCGACGAGCTTGTCCCAGGCCGCGTAGGCCTGCTGCGGCGCCTTGCGCAGGATCGTCGCGTAGTCCTCGTCGCCCTTGGTGAGCGTTTCGAGCGCGGTCTCGTAGAACTTGCTCGTGCCCGTGAGGTCCGCGAGCGTCTCGTTCAGCACGACGCGCGCGTACTCGTTGTACGGCGCCGCCTGCATCATCTTGTCGAGCGCGTTGCGATCGATCTTCTCGAAGTCGGGCGCCGCGACCGCGTAGTAGAGCAGCGAGCGGTTCGCACTGGCATTCGTCGCCGGCAGCTTTTGCTCCTCCGGCGGCGGCACGAACGTCTCGAGCCAGTACACCCGCATCAGCGGATCGGGCTGGAGGTCCGCATCGAGGTAGTACTCGACGCCACCCGCATTGCTCTGCTCCCGACTGCGCCACAGCGGGCGGTCATTGTTCTCGCAACCGAACAGGGCGCGGCGCGCGTCGCCGAACGTCTTCACTTCGGCTGCGGCCTCGGGCGATACCGCGAGTGCCTTGCACAGCTGATCGTGCTGGGCGTTCCACTTGTCGGTCTGCACGCGTGCGCGCAGCGACTTTTCGGCATCTGCTTGCGTCTGGTGCGTCATGTTCATCCACTTCTGAACGACTGCCGCCGCGAACCGACGCCACGTCGGGTCCGTCGGATTCGCGCAGACATCGCGGACCGCGGCCATGAAGCTCTTCATGTCGCCGCCCGACTCGCTGTAGATCATGCTCGGCGACGGCGTCTCCGCGATCTTGCCGACGGCATCGCACCACGGCGGATTGCCGGCCATCGTCGCGGTCGCGACTCCCAAATCCGGCTTCGCCAGCTCCTTGAGCTGCTGATCCGTGAACGGCTCGGCGCTGGCAACGTTCGTGCAGAACAACACTGCGGTCGCGAGTACGGCCTTCTTCATATCTCCCATCGGGTCCTCCAAAAGCCGCGAATCGCTGCAGCTGGTGGGCCGTGGGCGAGCCATGTCGAAACAACGGGATGCGCGCGAGCGCCCGCGATCGCCTAGACAGATCGCCTAGGCAATCTGTCGAGACATGCTCGAACGATGCGCTCGTATGAGAGAGCTCTCAGCGCGTGACGACGATGTCGACGCTGCCGCTGAGGTCGCGTCCCCACGCGATCTCGAGCTTGCCGATCACTTCCCACTCGATCGGCCCGCTCGACGGTGACAAGGCCGACGCGACGGTGCGCACCGCATCGGCGAGGGGATTTGCCCCGGCGCTGCTCGGCCGGAGATCGAGCGCATCGGACGGGACGACGAGCTCGAACGCGTGCTCGCCCGACGTGTACTTCTGCGCGCCCGAGAGCTCGCGATCGAATTGATAGACATCCGCGTGCGACGTGCCGACCGACTTGGTCCCGCCGTTGTTGCTGATCGTCGCGACCTTCTGACGAGCGCGCAGCGTGACGATCAACCGCTTCGCCTCGACCGGCTCGGGCAGTGCGAGGATGACCTTGCCGGTGATCGTGCCGCCGGGATGCGCCTTGGGTTGCGCGATGTCGAGCTTGACGTCACCTCGACCGAGTCCGGTGACTTGCTTCGCGGTGTCCTTGACCTGGCCACCCGCCTGGCGAAGCGCGCCGCCCAGCTTGCCGAACAGCTTGCTCGCGCCTTTCATCAGATCGTCTGCGTCGCTCATGCGCTGACCATAGAACAAGGAGTGGGCTTCCGTGACGCTAAATGCTCAGCGGTAGGCCTGGGTGAGGCCGAGCGTCGTCGCGAACGTGACCACGCCGGTCTCCGAGAAGCCGGCGACGCCGCGCACGGTCCATCCCGGCAGCCGGACCTTCGCGATCCGCTCGAATGCGGGCGTGCCGTTGTTCGTGCAGCGCGCGATCGCGTTGAGCTGGCGATCCGGATAGATGTAGCCGCCATCGCCGTCGTCGGTCGGCGTCGGCGAAGACATGTTCACGAACCGAGCATTGTCGTAGTCGCTCGCCCACACCGCGAGGTCTTTCCAGGTGACCTGGGCGTCGGTGAGCGTTCCGAGGTCGGGGAGCGTCTCGACGTCCCAGCTGACGCCATCCTTCGAGCGCATGTACAGCTGAACCTTGTTGCGCTGGCCGGTGCCGATGCAGCGTGCGCTCGACAGCAGGTGGAACGAGCCATCGCCGGCGATCGCCCCGATCGCGGGGTCGAATTGAAAGCCACCTTCGATCGCGCTCGCGGCTGCACCGAGGATCGTCTTGGTCAATGATCCGGTCTTGGTCCAGCCGCCGCTATTGGCGGCGAGCGTCCAGATCGCGAACACTTCATCGCCGGTGAACGATTCGGCCGCGACCGTGACGTCGTTCGTCGCCGACACCGCGAACAGCGACGGATAGATCGGAGCGCCGCCACGGTCGGCGAACGTCGCGCCGGTCTGCTCGTACAGGTGTTGGCCGCTGCGCACCCAGAGGTGGTGATCGCCGGCCGCACGCACATCGCACTCGCCACTCGTGGCGTCGCCGAACGTGCACGGGATCGCGATCGGTGTGGCGAAGTTGATCGACGCCATCATCGTCGACCCGCTCGCGAAGATGATCGCGGTGTCGCCGTTGATCGAGCGCTCGCCATACGCGTAGCTCGAGCCGGCGAGGATGGCCTCGGTCGTGGTCGTCGCGCTGCCGTGCGCAGCGGTCATCATCTGCGATGTCGCCGTATAGAGGACGCGCGCGTGGCTATCCGTCAGGAGCCATGGCGCGGGTTGAAACGTCGCGAGCGAGGTCATGTCGAGCGCGGTGGCGAGCGTCGGCGTGAGCTCGACCGGCGATCCGCACGCGACGAGTGGAATCGTCGAATCCGAGCCCGAGCCCGAGCCCGAGCCCGATCCGGATCCTGATCCGGATCCTGATCCGCCGTCGGAGATCACCCCAGCGTCGTGCCCGTTCCCGTCGTCATCGCCCCCCGCGCCGTGCCTCGGCGAGCCGCATCCGACGAGCGCGACGACCGCGGTCCACGCCACGAGCCTCACGGCGTCACATCCACGCGCAACCCGAACGGCGTCATGATGCTCGCGACACCGTGCTCGTCGATCGCGGCCTCGCCGGTCCACGCCTCGGAAAACGCGAAGCGTTCGGCCGGCCACGTCATGTTCGTGCCGATGAACGGCGCGCAGCGGCGCAGCTGATAGTACGACGACGTGTAGAGCGAGCTCGTCGGGAAGTCGAGCGTGATCGCGATGTGGTCGTAGTCGCGCGCCGCGACGAGGTGCGGATAGCCGGTGACGTCCTGCGGACGATCCGGCGGATCGATCTCTTCGTTGCCCGGCGCGGCATCGATCATCGTCGCGGTCGACGCGTAGTCCGAGGCATGTGACGCGTCCCAGGTGACTCCATCGTGCGAGCGGAAGTAGTTCACGCCGCCGAGCATGTACGCGACGTGGAGAGAGCCATCCGGTGCAGTGCCGAAGCCCGTGCCGCCGAAGCCATAGCCTTCATTGGTCGCGACGCGTTGATCGGCGGACCAGGTCAGCGAGCCATGCGGGAGCTGCATCAGGTCCAGATCATCCGCGTCGTCGCCCTGGTGAATGGTCGAGGGCCGGACGACCTGATGAAGGACGTAGACGGTGCCGTCGGCGCCGACGTTCCACGGCAGCGACGAGGACACGGGGAACGTGCCGCGCACCAACGGCGTGCCGGTCGTCGAGTACTCGGTCAGGCCGTTCGAGCCGTACGCGTAGAGCCGACCGGCAGCATCGGCGTGGACGATCTGCGAGCCCGAGAGCTCGATCGCCGGCGAAAAGGCCGTGCCGTCCCACCGCGTCGCGTAGTTGTGGTTCGCGTTGAAGAACCAGATGACCGGTTTGCCGTCGAGCCCGATCTCGGCCTTGACGAGCTGCATCGCGGTGGCGCCGGTCGGCAGCGGAATCGCGGTCGTGGTCGCGATGCCGGTCGCGTGATCGACCACGGCCCACGACGTGCCGGCCTGATCGAACACGTACGTCTTGGCCGCGTAGCGCATGATGCCCGGGCCGGCGACGCTGATCGTGGGGAGCCAATGGTTCGCATCGCAGATCTGGATCGCGGCGGGGTCTCCCGAACCCGAGCCCGAGCCCGAACCCGAACCGGAACCCGAACCCGAACCCTCCGCATCCGCGGTGCCGTTCCCAGCATCGCCATCATCGTCGTCCCCAGTCGCCCCATGATGACTTCCACACGCGGTGATCAGGACCAGAGCGAGGAGTGCGCGCATGACGGCACGGGTAGGAGCCGCGAACGAGGTTCCGGTCGCATGAAATCGTCCTTCCTCGTCGCAGGGCGGTACGGCTCGGATACGGCACGACCACGCTAGGATGCGTCGCATGACTCACCTCGGTTGGCTGGCGATCGGATGCGCGCTGGCGGCGTGTCACGGCAACGCGGTGCCGGCGAGCGCACCCGTGCCGAGCGCGCCGAGCGTCGCGACGGCGAAGCCGGTGGAACCGCCGGAGCCGGTGCCGCTCGGCCGGCTGCCCACCACCGCGCGGCCGCATCGCGAGTCGCTCGCGCTCGAGATCGATCCCGCGAAGGAGCGGTTCGGTGGAGTCGCCGACATCGAGCTCGAGGTCCAGGGCCTCGATCATCTCTGGCTGCATGGCCTCGGCCTCCACGTCACCTCGGTGAAGATCGACGACCGCGTCGCGCACTACGAGGAGCTCGATCCGACGGGCGTCGCGCGCGTCTCGTGGGACGGCAAAATCTCCGGCGTTGCCACGCTGCACATCGTCTACGACGCTGCGTACGACCCGAACCTCGTCGGCGTGTACCGCGTGAAGAGCGCCGTGTTCTCGAAGTTCGAGGCGATCTACGCGCGCCGTGCGTTTCCTTGCTTCGACGAGCCCGACCTCAAGATCCCGTTCGACGTCACGCTCACGGTGCCCACCGCGGCCGTGGCGATCGGAAACATGCCGATCGCGAGCACCGAGTCCGCAGGCCCGACGACCAAGCGCGTGAAGTTCGCGACGACGCCGCCGCTGCCGACCTATCTGGTCGCATTTGCGGTCGGCCCGTTCGACACGCGCGCGGTCGCGGTCCCGCCGACCGAGGTCCGCAGCTCGCCGCTCCCTCTCACCGGCGTCACGCTCGCCGGTCGCGGTGACGACAGCCACTACTCGCTCGTCGAGGAACAGGCGCTGCTCGCGTGGGAAGAGCGCTACTTCGGGGTCGCGTTTCCGTATCCCAAGCTCGATCTCGTCGCCGTGCCCGACTTCCAGTCCGGCGCGATGGAGAACGCCGGCGCGATCACGTTTCGCGACTCGGCGCTGCTGGTCGACGACAAGGTCACGTCGCTCGCGCAGCGGATCGGCGTGACGTCGGTGATCGCGCACGAGACCGCGCATCAGTGGTTCGGCGATCTCGTGACGATGAGCTGGTGGGATGACCTCTGGCTCAACGAGGGCTTCGCGACGTTCCTCGCGACCAAGACGCTGCGCGCGGTCCGCCCCGACTTCGACGCCGACCTCAAGGCCGTCGATGCGACCGATGCCGTGATGGATCAGGACAGCCTCGCGAGTGCGCGCCGCGTGCGCCAGCCGATCGAGAGCACGCACGACATCACGAACGCGTTCGACGGCATCACCTACGAGAAGGGCGCCGCGTTCCTCGCGATGCTCGAGCACTTCGTCGGCGACGACAAGTTTCGCGCGGCGATCCACGCGTACCTGGTCGCGCACGCGAGCGGCAACGCGACCACCGATGAGCTCGTCGCCGCGGTGTCGAAAGCGACCGGCCGCGACCTGAAGCCGATCGCGACGAGCTTTCTCGATCAGCCGGGTGTGCCGGTCGTCTCGGTCGCGACGACGTGCACCGCTGGCAAAGGTCACCTCGCGCTCGCGCAATCGCGTTGGCGCTCTGCCGGCTCGCCCGCTGGCGCCGACGCGCGGTGGGCGATCCCGGTGTGCGTACGCACCGATGCGGGAGAAACCTGCACGCTCCTCGCCGAACCCACCGGCTCGCTCGAGCTGCCGACCTGTCCGGCCTGGGTGATGCCGAACGCGGGCGCGACCGGCTACTACCGGTTCACGCAGCCGACCGAGGATCTCGCGCATCTGCGCGATCGCGGCACGAGTCACCTGACGACCGCGGAGCGGCTCGTGCTCGTCCACGATCTCGACGCCGCGTTTCGCAGCGGCGCGATGCCCGGCGACGCCGTCCTGCACGCGCTCGAGCCACTCGCACGTGACAGCCACGGCACGGTCGCGATCGCGCCGCTGGCGGTGTACGGGTTCGTCGATAACTTCATGGTGAGCGGCGCGAAACGCACGGCGCTGCGCACCCGGATCGCGAAGCTGTACGCGCCCACTGTCGCCGCGCTCGGCTGGAAGCCGGCGGCGAACGATCCGCCGTGGCGGCGGCTGTTCCGCAGCGACTTGTACGGGTTCGTCGCGCTGCAGCTCCAGGATCGCGCGTTGCTCGCGGAGGCCGCGCGACTCGGCCGCCGCATGCTCGGCCTGGGCGGTGACGGCGCCTTTCATCCCGAGGTCGTCGATCCAGACCTCGCGTCGACCGCGCTCGGCGCCGCGATGCGTACGGGCGACGCGAAGGTGTTCGACGCGCTGCTCGCACGGTTCGCCGGCTCCGAGGATGCCCAGATCCGCCAGCGCATGCTCGGCGCGCTCGCGAGTACCCGCGATCCGGCGCTCCTCGATCGCGCGCTCGACCTGTCACTCGATCCGAGGCTCCGCCAGAACGAGCGGTTGACGATCCTCGCGACGCTGCTGTCGACGCTCGACACTCGCGACGTCGCATGGAAGTGGGTCGTCGCGCACTTCGACACGCTCGTGCCGATGCTCCCCGATCGCTACGCCGGGTTCGTGCCGCGCATCTACAAGGTCTGCGATCCGACCCGCGCCAACGCGATGCGCGAGTTCTTCACGCCGCGCGTCGACAAGCTCACCGGCGGCCCTCGCAATCTCGCGCTCGCGCTCGAGAGCGCCGATCAATGCGCCGCGCGCGTCGCTGCGCAGCAGGCGAGCATCGACCGCTACTAGCTCGAAGTGCAACGTTTGTAGGCGCTGCAGTCTCCCGTGCCCTTGAAGTTATCGCCTAGCTTCGAGCAGTCGCTATCCGTGGTGCACGCGAGCGTGCAGATCTTCGCTTGTTGAACGCACATCGTCGGCGTGGTGAACGCGTCGATGTCGAGGCATTCCAGGTCGGTCGAACAGTCGCTTCCCGTCGAGCAGGTCTCGCCCGCAGATCCCGCAGAGTCACACGCGGCCAGAACTGCGAGCGCGAGGGCAAACCGGATCATCGGCTCACGCTAGCAAATCCGGTCGGGCCTGGAACCGAGCTACACAAATCGAAGCACTTCACCCGCCCTGCTCGAAGCCGTTCTCACCGTCGACATCTTTGACGTCGGCGTCGAAGTCGAAGTCGAGCGTGCGCGTGCTGTTGGGCTCGAGCTTCAGGATCCACACGAGCGTGTTCTCCGGCGTCGCGTCGGGGGCCTGCGTGAAGTGATAGACCGAGCGATGCTCGTTGCCCAGCACGCGCGAGGTCACGAGCCTGAGCGTCTTCGGCTGATCCGATCGATTGACGAGTTGGTAGGAGATCCGGTGATTGAAAGGGAGCGGTCGCTTGTCGGTCGCTTCGGTGATCTTGACCGAGCGAAACGTGGAGATCGTGTCGTCGATCCCCGCCGGTAGCGAGACCACATCCGCCTGCGTCGTGATGGTGCCCGACTCGACGATGATCTGGTTCGCCTCGACCGTGCTGGCGGTCTGATTCAGATCGACCGAGAACGGGTTCTTCACCTGCATGAGGACGTGAACTTCATCCTTGCCGGAATCGGCGTTCCACTCGCGGATGAACGAGTAGTCCATCGTCTTGTGGCCGAGGTTGTACGTGATGTTGCGATGAGGATAGAGATCGAACGTGTCGAGCTTGAACGTCGACCCCGAGAGCTTCTCCACGCTCACCGCATTGTTGCGCACGAGCGTGACGTCGCACTTCACGTATGGCTCGTTCGCGTTCATGTTGACCGCGGCCAGCAGCTGCAGGCGCGCGGACTTCGCGTCGATGATCTGGGCCTCGAGCCTGAGCGTCCACGTGATGTCGGGCAACGCGTAGTTGAACTTCAGCTCGCCGGGGTTCAACGCGGGAAGCCCGACGAGCTTGTAGGTCGCATCCTTCTTGGTCTCGGCCTGCACCGTGAACCATTGCAAGCTCTGATCGCTCTGCGACAAGCTGATCGCGGCGACCGTCGCGGGCAGACGCAACCGGCGAGATCCGACCACCGCTGGGTCGATGACCCCCGAGACCACGCTGCCACCCGCGCTGTAGATCGTGACCGCCTTCGCGACGGGAATCATCTCGTCGCTGCCCTTCTGTCGGCCGGCGCACGCAGCGAGGAGGACAGCTGACAACACCATGCGCTTCATTTGCGGAGCTCCGCGGTCATGAGGTTCGCTTCGCCCTGTTTGTAGGCGTAGCCGTAGGAGAAGGGCAGCTTCCCGGTCGAGTTGCGTTGCATCTCGACCTTCAAGTCCGGCTGGAGGTACTTGCCGAACTCGGTCGTGGGTGCCGCGTACTTGCCGTGAAACTGCAGCTTCCATTTGTCGCGCGCGAACAAGCGGAGCGGCACGCCCGAATCGTCCTGCACGACGAAGTCGCTCTGCTCGAGGATCAGCGCGCGGATCTTCGCAAAGTGCACCGGCTCCGCGCTGCCTTCCTTGTGCATCAGGTACGACGCCGACTTGATCAGCGTGACGAAGCGTCCCTGGCGTTTCACGTAGGGAAGGAATGCGGCCGAGGACTTCGCGAGAGAGGCATCGGCGACATTCACCGAGAAGTAGCGGAGCGTTTGCTGCTTCTTGCCGCGCTCGAACGTGATCTCGATGCCGGGGATCGTGCCGATCGCGATCGGCTTGGCGCCGGTGACCTCGCAGTCGTTCATCGCGAGGAAGAACAGGAGCAGACCGGTGGTGCTGTTGAACGAACCCGGTCCGAGCTTCTTCGCCATCGTCTTGGTGAAGAAGTAGTTGACCTGGAGGACCGTGCTCAGCGAAGCCGCGAGCTCGTTCAGGCCCGCGCTGATCGCGTCTCGATCCAGTGCCTGGAGATCGAGAATGCTGCCGGTCGGTTCGAGTCCGAACAGCAGGTACAGGTCGGCATCGGGAAACAGCGTGATCGCGTTTCCGATATCGGGTCCGCCGAACGGATAGAACACCGTCGCGTACTTCGCCGGAGCGCGCCCGTCCCACCACGTTCGCATGTGGTCTAGGTTCGGTTGCTCGAACTGGTTCCAGCCCGTCTGGATCTGCTGCGCGTATTCCTTGTAAGCCGCGTCGGCGAGCACGCTGTCGGCAGGTGCACCCTTACCTGCGAGAAACCGTGCGGTGTCGTCGAGCGTGGTGGCCCCAGCGATGCTTGCTGCGAGCAGCATTCCGCACAGCGCGACGACTCTCATGGCTAGATGCCGATACGCGCGACGAGATCGAGGTATTCCCGATCACGCCGCGCTCGGGTGAAGGACCGGCCGATAGCCGTGAACCAATGCGCCGATCGATGTAGGAGGTGTCAGCACCGTGGCCTCGCCGACGCGCGGTCGTGGCGTCGCGTCGAACCAGCCTTCGAACGAATAGCGAACCAGCCGATCGTCGACAACGAGCTGGCAGTTGCCGTCGACCACCACGACGGAACCGTCGGGTAGCTCCGCGTACGGCGCCGACCACAGGATGCGGTCGCCAGCGCGCACGAGGCCACGACCCGGGCGGTGCCGTTCCGCCTGCAGCCGGTCGTTCAGTTGCCACGCGAGCAACGGCGATGGCGAGGCGACAGAACGCGTCACCGCGTCGCGGTACGCCGCGTACGCCGCCGGCCGGCAGGTCGCGCACGGTCGATGACCCGCGGCCAACGCGACCGCGTCGTCGAGGAAGAACAGCGGTGTCCACCGGCGCGGGCGTGCGAGCGGCCACCGCCAATCGCGAAACTTAGTGACGCAGGTGATCCACAAGGCGCTGCCGTGATGGCGCACGACCCGTTCCTGATCGTCGACGACACACCCTCGATTGCCCGTGAACAAGCCGCGCGCAGTGACTGCGTGGAGATCACCCCACGGATCGACGCGATTGCGACGCGGCACCTCAGGAGCCTCCCATGTATCTACGGGCAGAAGTTCGGCGGCGCCAGGATCGCGTTCTTCGCGATCAGGTCGCAAGCGGTGACGTGAGCATCGTGCGCCTCGGGCCCATCGTGGAGCGCGCGCACGAGCAGGAACCAAGCACGCCAGTCCGCCGGATGGGATTTCACGACGCCGCGGGCGGCATCGATCGGAATGCCGTTCGTCACGCGGCTCTCGATCATGCGCGCCACGATCTCGCTCGGGTCGGTCGAGCTGGCGGCCGTGATTTCTGCCGGAAGCACGGTGGAATCGACGACGAAGCGTGCCGTACCTCGCGCCGCGAGCGCGTCGGCGTCGGAGAGCGGCTTGGTGTCGACCTTCCACGTCTCGTTCTGGAGCGTGTACTGCCGGACGGGGACCGTTCCGTGCGCGATCCACGCGTGGAATGCATGATCCGCGTCGGCCAGCGAGGAGAGCGACGGGAACGCGCGAGCCCACAGGCCGTCTTGCTGCGCGGCCGGCGTCACCGCGAGCAGCTTCATGTATTCGCCCAACTCGGCGCCGTGCTCCGCCGCGAGAAAAGCGAAGAGCGCCTGAACGTTCGCGTAAAACGTCGCGTCCATGCACGCGGGTTCGTTGCACGCGAAGATCCGCGCGAGAGGAATCGCGCCCGCGTGGTGCAGCTGCTGGAGGCGTCCTTGCGTGGGCGTGCCGATCTCGACACGATTGCCAGCGAAGTCCGCGGTTTCGTAGAACGTCGCGAGTGCCTCCGAAAACCAACGCGGTTGCGTCGGAAGTGGGCCATACGAGATCACGTGCGTAAGCTCGTGCGTGAGGTTTCGCCGGTGAGCGGTATCGTCGAGAGAGTCCGCCGCGACGACGATCACCGGTTGAAATAGAGCGCCTGCACTCGAAGCGAAGCCATCGAACCGCTTTGGAAGGTATTCGCCGAGCTCTTGCTTGTTCGCGAAGGCGATCACGAACGTCCGGCTCGTGTCGACGTGACCCGAGAACAGCGCCGTCGCGACCACGACCTCGCGCACGCGCTCCATCGTCTCTACGAGCTCGTGCGCGCGATCCGGCGCATCCGTCCACACCGTGAAGTGAGCGGTCGCTGCTTCGATCCAGACAGGTCCACCCTTGCTTGGCAACGGCGGAACTGCGACAGGCGGTCGACAGGCGAGCATGACGAGGCCGACCACGAGCCACGTCAGATATCCGGGGGACGATCGATCTCTTACGGGACCCATGCAACCGACACCGCGGTGAGCACGTGGGTGTATGCGGCGAGCGTGATCGTGAGCTTCTTGCCGTCGCGAGGATAGACGTACGAGAGCAGGGCCGCATCCGCGAGCGTGTCTGGCATGGGCCGCGGGCCGAATCGATCGAGATCCAACAGCTCGCCGAACAAGTTCTCCCGCGGCGTGAAGCTCACGCTACCGCGGCCGTCGCGCAACGACAGGGTCACCGTGGCGAGCGGGCCCGAGGTTGGCGACGCCTCGTAGGTGCGCCATCCGCCGGTCGCAGGAACTTCGGCGAGTACGACGCCGAGCACGCGCTGGGCCGCCTCCACAGAGAGCCGATGGATGGACAGTACTGCGTGAATCTTGTCGACGATCGACGCTGCGGCGGGCGTCATCGGACCCACGGTCAGCTCTCCGCTTCGCCAGGTCGCGCGGATCGCGGCCAGCTGTTCCGCCACGGCCGGCGAGACAAACCTGAACCACCGCTCCGTCACGCTGGCGAGCTCGCCGAGCGACAGGTAAAGCGCGGCGCCCCAATAGTAGAAGACGACCTCGTGATCGACGACGATCGTCGTGTCGTTGACGGTCTTCATGATCTTGCCGCGTTCGCCGCGGGTCTGTTCGGCGATTTCGCGCCACAGCTCCAAGATGAAATCGCTATCGTCTTCGCCGACGTCTCCGTCGAGCCACAACCCGACGATCGAGTACTCGCCCGGCACGATCGCGCGGTAGCCCCATTCGTACTTCTCCACCGTCAATGGAACGTTCCCCATCCACTCGCGAGTGTAGCGTGGGTTCCAGGGTGCGATTTGGTCGAGTAGACCTACGGCACGACAAGGCGAACGTCGTGCGAGCCACCCGTGACCTTCAGATCGTCCCCTACCGCGTTCGTCGTCGAGAAATGCTGGGAAACAACTGCCACGTCACGCGCACCGCAGCGCGTGGTGAACTTCGTGAATCTGCTGGAACGACGGAATGCGCGCAGGCCCACTCGCATGCACCAGCGCCATCCGCATCTGCACCGCTGCTCGCCGCGGCTCCATCGCGCCGATGCCGGTGGCCAGCCCACAGCACACCAATGAAGCCACTCCCCGCGACAGACAGGCCAGAAACGCCGCGCGCGCCGCGAGGTACGCGTTCAGCGTGCCACCGACTGGCTCTGGAACGCGCATCGTCGGCGCCGCGACCAGCAGCGGCCATCTCGGATCGGCAGTGTCGACGACTACCACCGCACCGACTGGCAGCTCACCGTGGTGACCATCGATGATGGCGCGCTGCACGCGCTGCTGGACCGCGAAGCCAAGCTCGTTCCGGATCGCGAGGTCGAGCCCGCCATCCATGATCCCGAAGCTGTTCGCGGGGCTCACCATCGCGCCGGCCGGGTGCGCGAAGTAGTCGTCCTCGTGCACGGTGACATCGTCGCGATCTCGAAAGACGTCGCGCCATGCCCGCACGAGCGCACGATCGCGGTCGATCAGGTGCACCTGCATCCAATAAGTGTAGCATGAACACTATTAGGTCGCCGAGAAGATCATGCGCGAGCTCCAACATCTGTGGCGCATTTCGCGCGTGGGACTTGCGCGCGCGCCACCGCGTGACCACGTCGACGCTTAGATGCTCGGGCCACCGGTGACGTTGTGGAGCGTTTCGCGCGATGAAGACGGACAGCTATCGCTTTCGGTCGCGATCGGACGGGACCCTGAGCGCACGTATCTGGCGTGGGCGGACGCAGACCGGCGAAGCGCATCGCTCGATGAGCAGCTGTTCTTCGAGCTCTCCGACCTGTCGCTTCAACGCTATGCCGATTGCACCCGGTACCACATGGAGTTGTGCTTCCTGTTGACCTCGATCGCACGTGGCGAGACGGTCGAGCTCCCCGCCGTACTCGGCGCCACACGCTTCGCGCGCCCGCCATCGCGGATGCGATGGATCAGAAACCACATCCTCCGCTTGTCTCGGCGCTGATAGCTCACCGAGAGCCATCGCGACGACGCCAGCTCGTCGAATCCAAGACCCGCCATTCGAGATGCCGACCTCAACCGGTCCCATGGAGACTGTTGAAGCGCGAGCACGATGAGCGTTCGGTCGACATCACGACGGCACGTAACTTCCTGAGGAGAAGAGGGCGCTGCACCTGTCGCGCTATCGGTTCGTCTATCAGTGCTTCAGCGAGAGCACGGCCACCGCGATCGAGGCATGCGAGGCCGCGTGGGGGCTCTACGGCAGCACCGTGCGATCGCGAGGCCCGTCGCCTTCTCGACGTGATCGATCTCCTCGGAGGTCGATCGCATGCCGCGATTCGACTGAGGGCGTCAACGCAGCGGCGTCGTGCGCCAGACGCCGCCGCGGAGCTCGTTCTGGCGCTTCTGAGCGCTCGCGCGGATCTCCTCGAGCCGCTGCGGCGAGACCTTCTGCTGCGCGTTGTAGGCGAGCGATCCCTCGAGATAGCTCGCGCCGTATGCATCCCAGCTCGGGAACATCTGCTGCGCGATCTGGAGCTGCGCGAACGCGCGCGCCCACGATCCTTGCGCGTCGGCCAGGCCTGCTCCGAACGCCGCGCGCGCGAGGAAGACGCGCCGGTACACGTTGTATCCAGGGTAGGTATCGATCTCGAAGCGATAGTTGTCGATGTCGGCGATCGACTTCACCGAGTACCACTCGCGAATCGCTTTCGTCGAATGCTCCTTCAGGTAGCCGGGGTCGACCTGGTACGCCACGCCGACGAGGCCGAAGACCTGCGCGCACCGCGGATCGGCTCGCGCGTCATTCGCCATGCTCTGCTCCGCTGCCTTGATCTCCGGGCTCTTGCCGAAGATCTTGTCGAGAAACCCCATGCGCTGACGATCGCAAATGAAGCGCTCGCGGAGCAAGGCGCTTCGGTGAGACCGTCGGGATCGTGTGATCGCCCGCGGGCAGATGGCGTGCGGATAGATCTCACCGGTCAGTATGTGTTTCCAAAATTGCGGCCTACCCGCATTTGGAGAAGAGCCCCGAAAACCAAAAACGGCCTGCATCTCTGCAGACCGTTTCGGTTACCTGGTGGAGTGTAGGGGGATCGAACCCCTGACCTCTAGAGTGCGATTTTAGATGCGCCGTGAGAATTCACGGGCTCGAAGTAGCGAATCGTTCCCGGAATCCGAATCCTCGTCGAGAAACCTGGGGAAGGATTGCGTTCATTTCTTTGCCTTGTCGCGCTCCTCGAGCGTTGCGATCAGAATCGGGAGCACGAGCCGATCCTTTGGTCGGCCGGCCTTTGTCTTCACGGTGATCAGCGTCGGCAGGTCGAGCACGCGTAGCAGTCGTCCCTCATCGACCATCGACTGGCTATGGACCAGCAACTCGTCGAAGCCAAGACCGTCGAGCTCGCACAGAGGATCGATCGGACCGAGCGACGTGGAGAGGTTCAAGTGGCCTTTGCCTGCAAGCAGCTCGGCGGTCGGACGTAGGCCGCGGTTCGCGAAGTCGTATCGGATCGTTGCATCGAGCTGGAGCAATAGCTTGAGTAGCCGCTCGATGTTTTCGGGCGCCCTCCGATGGACGATGTCGAGGTCGTTGGTCGTGATCGGCGCACCTTGGATCACGCACGCAGCGCCACCGACGATGATGAATTCGACCCCGGCATCGCAGAGCCTCGCGAGCAATGCGGGAAGGTCAGTGGCCTTCGGGTGCGACGCCATCTCGGATCCTGACCAGGGCCTGCGCCATTCGAGATGCCGACCTCAACCGGTCCCATGGAGACTGCTGAAGCGCCAGCACGATGAGAGTTCGGTCGACATCGCCGATCGCGTCGCGGACCTCCGGATCGAGCGTCGCTACGAGTGCGGCGATCTCCGCAGAAGGCTCGTTCGGAGCGTCGGAAGCCACGCTGAAACCTATCACGACGGCGCGTAACTTCCTGCGTAGAAGAAGGGCGCTGCCTCCGCGAAGAAGTTGAAGCCATCTTCGCAACCCTTGCACCGGTGGGCCGATAGCGGCCGCATGATCGATACACGAGCAATTCTTGGAACGAGACGGGGACTGATGACCGGCAGGCGAAGTGGCATCGCAATCACAGTGATGATCGTCCAGCTGATGGTCGCCGGCTGTGGCTTGATGCTCGGCGCTGAACTGCGCGTTGATCCAGCATCTCCGCACCCGAACATCGATTTGTTACCCGTACAAACGCCACACAAGCTCGAGCTAGATCCTTCCATCATGGACGCGTTCGTAGTGCCGAAGACCGACGCGGTGAACGAGGTGCCCGTTTCTGGTTGGCGCAGCACGCTGATGCGAGGGTTCACGAGCGGGTTCACCGGTGGATCGTCGAATCGGTCGCTACGGCTCCGCGACGCACAACTCTCGTTTAGTCCAGTTGCGCTCGGGCCCGGCGGAACCGCCGCCGTTCGCGCAACCATTCGTTTCAAGGCGAGCGTTCTCGATGAGAGTGGGGAAGAGATCGAGCGCGAAAGCGGCGAGGTCAGTGCACGCGACGCAGCGACGAGGCCGACCCCTGAGGCGATAACGGCGAACGCTTCGCAAGCCGTCGAGGCGATGTACGAGGCGATCGCCGCGAAAATAGTGGAGGAGACATCGGCGCAGCCAAGCAATGGCGGGCGCATACGATAGAAGTCCCGCACAAACCGGGCAGACGTCGGGGAACGAATGCGCGGCGAAGCGCGGGAAATCGAAGACCACCTCTAGAATCAGGGAACGATTCGTCGTGTGGCCGAAACCAAAAACGGCCTGCATCTCTGCAGACCGTTTCGGTTACCTGGTGGAGTGTAGGGGGATCGAACCCCTGACCTCTAGAGTGCGATTCTAGCGCTCTCCCAGCTGAGCTAACACCCCAGGGTGGGCGTTCAGATATCAGGGTGGTCGGGGGCTGTCAAGGTCGCGCGCTAACGTGGCGAGAGAACGAGGCACGTCGTCGTGCCGTGCGCGTAGAGGGTGCCGTCCGCGCCGACGATCCGACCTTCGGCGGTCACGATCGACGACCCTGCGTGAATCACCTTGGCCTCGCTCCGGATCGTGCCCGTGCGCTCGGTGATCGCGCGGACCAGGCTGACCGAGAGGTCGACGGTCGTGTACGCCTTGCCGGCGGGGAGCGTCGAGTGGACGGCGCACCCCATCGCGGAGTCGAGCAGCGTGGCGGCGTAGCCGCCGTGGACCGTGCCGAGCGGGTTGTAGACGAAGCGATCGGGCGTACCGGCGAACACCGCGCGGCCGGTGTCGACCTCGGCGAGCGTGAAGCCCATGGTGCTCGCGATCGGTGCGCCGGGAAAATCGCCGCGCAGGACGCCGCGCATGTATTCGAGTCCAGACATCGCGCGCGCGATCGCGGGATCGAACGCGCGGTTGTCGTAGTCGTAGGTACGGGTGGCGGTGCTCACGGGCACTCCTTCGTGAAGTAACGATCGACCTCGCGCACGAGATCGGAAGTGGGAGGCGCGATGCCTTCGCGCGCGAACGCGGTGACGGCGGCGATCACGTCGGGGTCGCGGAGGATCTTGCGATGGCCGAGCTCGTGCGTGATCCGGATCTGGGCGTTCGGCCATTCGGCTGCGAGCCGGCAGCCGTGCGTGACCGGAACTTCGCGATCGTCGTGATCGTGGATCACGAGCAGCGCGGAGTCGCGGCCGGCGGCGAGGCGATCGAGCGCGAGCGAATCGAAGTCGACGCCGGTGTGAGCGGCGAGGCGTTGCTCGAGCGCGATCCGATCGCCTTGATCGAGGCCGAGGTGCTGCGCGAAGCGGACGACGCTGTCGTCGAGGATCGCGTTTGGAGAGATCAAGATCGTGCGCGGGACGTCGAGACCGGCCCGCGTGTGGGCGAGTAGCACGGCGGCGGCGCCGAACGAGTGCGCGATGATCGCGTGGACCGGGCCGATCGCGTCGGCGACGTCGGCGACGGTGTCGGCGTGATCGGTCAGGTAGAGCTGGCGCTCGGGCGAGTCGCCGTGCGCGGGTGCGTCGTACGCGACGACGGAGAACCCGGCCTCGACGAGCGGCTGGACGAACGCACCGAGCTGCGAGCCACGCCCTTCCCAACCGTGGACGAGCAGGATGGTCGGGCCGAACCCCCATTTCCACGCGGCGAGCGTGCGCCGTGCGTGGTGGCGGACGGGCGAGCGCAGCGTGACGTCGATCGAGAACGGACGGGCGGTCGCGAGATAGGCCCGCTCGCGCGCGGGCCGGGTGTGGCGGCGCGGCGTCGTGAACAGCCGCTCGGCGACGCTCGTGCCGAGATCGTCGGAGACGACGTATGCCGTTTGGACCGCGGCGCGCGCGAGCCGGAGCACCTGCTTCGGCGCGAGGCCAAACCAGTCGGTCTTAGGTTTGCGAACGGTCGTGCTATTTTTGGGCGAGATGACAGCCGGCATTGGTGTGTCTCCTGGTGCTAGCGAGAGCGCGTGATCGGTTCGCGGGCCGTGGCGACGAGGCGATCGAAGGCGAGGCGGGCGCGGTGCTTGGTGGCAGGGTCGCGCAGGAAGCGATGGAACTGGTGGAAGCTCAGCATGATGCCGTAGAGCTCGAACGCGAACTGATCGGGATCGAGCGCGGCGCCGAAATGGTTCTCGCGTACCGCGATGCGCGCGGCCTTGGCGAGCTCGTCGACCCAATCCTTGCAGGCGCGGGCGAGTGCGTCGCGCGGCGGGCCGGGGCGATCGTCGAGCTCGGCGCCGGCTCCGACGAAGAAACAGCCTCCAGGGCGCTCGCCCCACGTGATCCAGCGCTCGAATAGTGCGCGGACGCGGGGCTCGCCGCGGGGCTCGCGAAGGGCAGGGACCATGACCTCTTGGACGAACTGGCGCGCCGCCTCTTCGACGATCGCGACATCGAGCGCTTCCTTGCTACCGAAGTGCGCGAACAGGCCGCTCTTCGACAGGCCGGTCTCTTCGGCGAGGCGCCCGATCGTGACGCCGGACAGGCCGATCACCGACGCGAGCTCGAATGCTCGCTCGAGAATCGTCTGCCTGGTTTCGGCGCCCTTGGTCACGAGATCAGGATAGAACGACCGTGCTATTTGTCAACTCGTGTAGAGTGCCTGCGTTCCATGGCGCGAGAACGCCTCGACAAGTTGCTGGTCGACCGCGGTCTTGCCGCGAGCCGCGATCGCGCGAACGCGCTCGTGATGAGTGGCGTCGTGCTGATCGATGGCCACCCGGCGACCAAGCCCGGCTCGATGGTCGACCCGAGGGTCGTGCTGTCGCTCAAGGAGCCGGATCATCCGTACGTGTCGCGCGGTGCGCTCAAGCTCGTGAAGGGGCTCGACGCGTTCGCGATCGACCCGGCCGGCTTCACGTGCCTCGACATCGGCGCATCGACCGGCGGATTTACCGACGTGCTGCTGAAGCGCGGCGCGACGAAGGTCTACGCGATCGACGTCGGCTACGGCCAGCTCGCGTGGAGCATCCGCCAGGATCCGCGCGTCGTCGTGCTCGAGCGCGAGAATGCGCGGACGATGGATCTCTCGCTCGTGCCCGAGCCGTGTGACCTCGCCGTGATCGACGTGTCGTTCATCTCGCTCACGCTCGTGCTGCCGCGGATCGCGGAGCTGCTTCGGCCGCCCGCGGGCAAGCCGATCGTCGCGCTCGTCAAGCCGCAGTTCGAGGTCGGGCGCGATCAGGTCGGCCGCGGCGGCGTCGTGAAGGACGAAGCGATCCGGCGCAGCGCGGTCGACAAGATCCGGACGTGGGCCGCCGCGAATGGCTTTGTCGCCGGCGACGACGTCGAGTCCCCGATCACCGGGCCTGCGGGCAACGTCGAATATCTGTTGTTGCTGCGAACGGCTCAGGGTCCCGAGACTTCGAGCGCCGCGAGCTTGTAGAGATACGACTCGGGCGCATCGTTCCCGACGAGGCCGTAGTGCGAGAAGTCGCGCTTCGCGAGGAACGTAGCGATCGAGCCAGGCCGCATCAGCCAGGTCGTGGTCTCGTCGAGGGCTTCGACTCGATCCGACAGATCGCTGGTCTCGTCGTCGAGGTAGCCGCCGCCGTCGCACATGGCAGGTACGAACGTCACCGCTTCGAGGAGACTCGCGACATCGCGCTCGGTGAACGGCCTGCGGAGCCTCGCGAAGTAGAGGTCGCGCGCCGCCATATCCCATTCGGTGGACCACGGTGGAGCGTCCTCGACCTCCCGGGCTGCGAGACACGCGCGCACGGTGACCGTGAAGCCCGCACTGACGAACACGTCCGCGAGGTCGCGGTCGACGCCGCGGAGCGCAGCGAGCGACAGCGGCTGTGGATCATCGATCCCGATCACCTCGCGAGCACACGCGATAGCGAGCGTTTCGTCGCCGGGCAGCTCGAGATCCGCGAGCTCTCGCCTCACCTCAGCCATCCGCCTACGCCAGTGCGGATCGTCGCGCTCGACCTCGGTACACAGCAACGTGTAGACGAGCGTCACCCGCGTACCCTCCTTGACGGGGCTCACGGCGTGATCGACGTCGCTGAACATCGCGACCCAGCGCAGCTCGTTCGGCGCACACGGACCACTCCAGTCGATGACGTCGGTCCCGACGGCGAACTCACCACCGCGGTGGAACATCGGCAGAGCGACCACCAACGTGCCGATCAGCGCCGGGGAGTGAGGCGTGTCCTTGTGGAGCGTGAAATGGCCGCCAACCGGATAGGCGATCACGTCGGTGAGTTGCGCGATCAGCCGCGTGCGTGGTGAGAGCTCCGCTTCGATCGCTGGGAGCAGATGGCCCGGATCGAAGCCGCCGATGCGCGCAGCGCCGCGAGCCCGCAGCCGGGTCGCGCTCCGAACCGACGGATCGACCTTGGTCTCACGCGCTGCGAGATCCCCGAACGGCGCGGGCTCGCCATGCTCGATCAGCCACTCGACGAACAGAGGATCGTCGATCGCGGCGACATCACCATCCGGCAACATGATCGACAGCCGCTCTTCGAGCACCGTGGTGCCCGTGCACGAGACCTGATCGTCGAGCGCCATCACCGCGCGCTGTAACCCCTCCAGGCTCACGAGCGAGTACTTACCATGCGTTAGGAAACACGCGTTGACAGCCTCGACGATGCTGGCCTACAACAATATCGAATGAACGTTCATTCGAAAAAGCGAGGGCGTCCGGTTGTCGACGACAAACGTCGTCGCATCCTCGACGCCGCGCTGACGACGTTCGCGGAGCGCGGCTACCACGGCACGGCGGTGCCTGAAGTGGCGCAGGCCGCGAAGGTCTCGACCGGAACGCTCTATCACTACTTCGATTCGAAGGAAGTCCTCGTCAACGAGGTCTACCGCGACGCGAAGACCCGCCTGCGCGCAGCGCTACTCGAGGTCCCGAAGCTCGATGTCTACGAGCGCGATCGCGGACGCACCTGGTTCACCGCGCTGTGGAACCGCCTCGGTGCGTTCGCGCGCGCGGAGCCCGATGCGTTTCGGTTTCTCGAGATGCAGGACCACGCGCCGTATCTCGATGCCGAGAGTCGCGCGCTCGAGCTCTCGGTGCTCGCCCCGCTGTGGATGGAAGGCCAGCGGCTGACCGGGCGCGGTAGCGATGCACCGCCCGTCGACGTCGCGATCGCGCTGCTGTGGGGCGCGTTCGTCGGCCTCATCAAAGCGAGCCGGCTCGGCTACCTGAAGCTCGACGACGCGAGCCTCGCGAAGGCGGGCGCTGCGTGCTGGCGCATGATCGCGCCGCATCTACCTCGCGCCGACGAGGCCGTCGCCGCACCTCGCGCATCGCGCGCACCCAAGAATCCCGGGAGCCACCCCCGTACCTCGAAAGGATGACCATGCTCGCGACTCAGACTTCTTCCTCGCCAACCGCACGCACGCCGCTGTTCACGCTCGGCGCGCTCGCCCAACGCACGCACGCCGAGCTCGACGCGCTCTATCGCGCAGCGACGGTATCGACCTCGATGCACGCCGCCGACGGCGCGCTGACCGGCCGGATGCTGGCCGTGAAAGGGCTGCCCGGTGCGATCGCGACGCCGATCCGGTGGTGGGCTGCATCGTCGTCGTTCGTGTGGGAGGGCAAGTCGTTCGAGGCATCGAGCGACTCGCACGGCATGGGCTTCAATCGGGTCAACGGCGCGGGCGTGCTCGGCCGCCAGAACCTGTTCCCGTTCGCGACGTCGTTCGGCCCGTCCGCGATCGACGGCAAGCCGACGCTGATCCTCGACTACGACCTCGCCGTGAACCCCGGCTACATCCGCCACGTCCACGACGAGATCCGCGAGGTCTCGCCGGGCGTATTCCTCGGCCCCGCGATGTGGAAGCGCGAGACCGACAAGCTGATGATCCTGTGGTTCGCGCTCGATGCGACGCACGCGGCTCGCTCGAGGCCGTCGTGAGCGGCAAGCGCGACGGCGCGACACCTGCACCGACCGGCGCACGCGGGATCCACGGTGGTCCGAGCTACCAGCACGTCGCGATCACCGGCGCGGCGGGCGCGATCGGCGGAGCGCTCGCGCGCGCGATGCGCCGCGCCTGGCCCGCGTGCGAGCTCGCGCTGATCGATCGCGATCGCGACGCACTCGGCCGACTCGCAATCGAGCTCGGCGGTGCGACGGTGCACGCCGCCGATCTGCGCGACCTCGAGGCGCTACCCGCGCTCGTCGATGCGATCGAACAAGCCGGCCCGCTCGACGGCCTCGTCAACTGTGCCGGCGTGATGAAGGTCCAGCACGTCTCGACGTGGAACTGGAGCGAGGCGCGCGACCTGCTGACGATCGATTTGCTCGCGCCGCTGCGCCTGCAGGATCTCGTCGTCCGCGGCATGCGCGATCGCGGGCGCGGCGTCATCGTCAACGTCGCGAGCATGGCCGGCCGGGTTCCGCTCCGCGGCGCCGCGTACTACGGCGCATCGAAGGCCGGGCTCGCGATGGCCTCGGAGATCGCGCGCGCGGATCTCGCGCCGCACGGCGTACGCGTCGTGACCGTGTATCCCGGCCCGGTGAAGTCCGCGCTCGAAGCGGGTGCACGCGCTGACTACGGTGGCGGCGGCTTGTTCGGTCGGTTCGCGCCGACCGGCGATCCCGACGAGCTCGCGCGCCGGATCATGATCGCGGTCGCCGCCGATCAGCCGCGCGTGATCTACCCGCGCCTGTATCAGGCTGGCTGGGCCGCGACGAACCTCGCGAGCTGGTTCGCGCTCTCGTACGGCCCGCCGCCGGTTTCCTGATCGGTCGCGGAGCAGCTGATCGATCGCCAGCACGGCCCGGAGCACGATTCTTCGAGCTCGCATGATCGTTCTTTGCCTTCCCATTCGCCGTCGCTCGCGTGTTGACGCTGCATGCGGCTCCTGTTCGTGCCCATCTTGCTCGCGGCTTGCGGCTCGCCGTCGCCGAGCGTTCCCGACGCGCCTATCCGTCATCCCGACGCCGCTCGCCCGGATGCCACACCGGATGCGCCTCCCGATGCGTTTGTCGGCCCGAACCTGGCGTGCCTCGGCCAGCCGCCACCGTCGACCGCGCCCGATCCGCTGCCGCTCGACGGCAAGGTCTTCGTCGTCGATCACTATCAAGTGATGCCGTTCGCGGGCGCCACCGTGACCGTGCATCGCCGCAGCGACGACAGCGTGCTCGCGACCTCGTCGGTCACCGCTGCGGACGGCACGTACGCGTTGTCCGCGACCACGCATGGTGCGGCGCTCGACGCGTATCTCACCGTCGCTGCACCGAACGAAGTGCCGGTGCGCATCGATCCGGGCGATCCACTGACGACCGGGTTCTTCGGCCTCGCGCTCGTCGCACCCACCGCGGAGATCATGCGCTGGTACGCCGACGCCGGCGCGACGTATTCGGCCGACGCCGCGACCACGATCGCGATCGCGGTCGACTGCGATCACGCGAGCATCGCGGGCACGACGGTCACCGTCGCGCCGCAGGCACCGGTCATCTACTACAACGCCGATCACTGGGATCCGACCGCGACCACGAGCGACAAAGGCTTCGCGCTCCTCGCGCCTGGACACGCGACCGAGTCGATCGCGACGACGTGGCACGGCCACAATTTGCCGGCGCACGCGTTCATCACCGCCGCGGGCACGCTGACGCTCGCCGTGGTCTCGCCGTACGCTACAGGTCCTTGAGGAGCGCGACGAGCCGGCGATCTTCGACGATGCCCGCGACCTTGTCGTAAAACGGCCGCGGCCCGATCCAGGCGACCTCGCAGCGCTCGTGGTCGACGCCGACGTCGACGAGACACGCGAGCAACAGCGCCTCGCCGAGCCCCTTGCCGCGATGTTCCGGCCACGTGCCGGTGGGTCCGAACCAACCGAGTCCGCGGTTGTTGCCGTCGTGCGCGGCGAATCCGCAGTACGCACCATCTTTGATCGCGACATGCACGCCGACCGGCGCATGGCGGAGCGCATTTTCGATCTCGAACGGCCACGCACCGCCGAACTCTTTCGTCACCGCATCGAGCAACGCCTGCTCGTCGGACCGCGCGCGCCGGACTTCATAGCCACGGGCACGCGCCGCGTCTGCCGCGGCCTCCGCGCGCTCCGGTGTCACCCGCGGATTCCCGCGCACCGCGATCAACACGTTCGTGCGCGGCTCGCCATCGCGCCGCCAGCCGCGCTTCTCGAGCCATTCGATCGTGTCGACGTTGCGCTCGTCGATCCCCGGTGCGAGGTAGTTGCCGGGTTGATCGAGCGCGCGCAACCGCGGTTGCCCAGCATCACGCGCCTCGCGCTCGCACCGTTCGAGCAACGCCGTGCCGACGCCGCGATTCCGCGCCGCTGGCGCCACCGCGATCACGCGAACGTAGCGCGAGCACCACGCGGCCACCCCGACGAGCTCGCCGCCGACCCACGCGCCGAGCGTGCTCGCCGGTCCCGCGGGCCCGGGCCCGAACAGCTTCTCCTCCGCGACGACATCGACGCGATCGAATGCGCACGCCTCGCGCAAGAGTCGCGTCGCGGTCGCGAGCTCTGCACGGTCCAACGACCCCACACGCATGCGGTGACGGTATCATCCGTGAACATGCGCGCGATGATCCTGTGCGCCGGCCTCTCGACCCGGCTCGGTAACCTCGGCGTCGAACGCCCCAAACCGATGCTGCCGGTCTGCGGGCTACCGATTCTCACGTACGGCATCACGAACTTGGTCGCCCACGGCATCCGCGATCTCGTGATCAACCTCCATCACAAGGGCGAGTTGATCCGCCGCGAGATCGGCGACGGTCGCGCGTTCGGCGCGCGCGTCCAGTACATCGAGGAGCCGCAGCTGCTCGGCACCGGCGGCGGGCTCAAGCACGCGTTGCCGCTGCTCGATCCCGACAACGCCGACGAGCCCTTCCTCTCGATCAACGGCAAGTTGATCTTCGATCTCGACATCACCGCGCTCGTCGCTGCGTATCGCGCGGCCGGTCCGGTCCTCGGCATGATGGTCGTCCGCCGCGTCCCCGATGCGAAGACCTGGGGTGCGGTCGAGGTCGCCGCCGATGGCCGGATCACGAACATCCTCGGCGATGGCGAGCACATGTTCTGCGGCGCGCACGTCACGCGACCCTCGGTGATGGCGCGCCTCCCCGACGGCGAGTCGGACTCGATCCGCCAGGGCTACTTGCCGTGGCTGCGCGCGGGCGAGCCGGTCGTCGCGTACGAGCACGCGCAGGGCTACTTCGCCGAGCACTCGACGCCGGAGCGCTATCTCGATTCGAACTGGTCGCTGCTCGCCGGCGCGACGCTGCGCCATCCGCCGGGGCGGCTCTCGGGTGTCGATCCGACCGCGCGGATCGCATCGACCGCGCAGATCATCGAGCCGGTGAAGATCTGTGCGGGCGCGACGATCGGCCCGAACGTCACGGTCGGTCCGTACGCGATCGTCGGCGAGGGCGCGGTGGTCGAGCGCTCGATCGCGCGCACTGTGGTGTGGGCCGGCGCGACCGCGAATGCCGCGGCGACCGGCGAGATCCTGACCTAAGGGCAGCCGATCGCGGGCAGCTTCGCGACCTGCTCGATGCACTGCTTCGAGGTCTCGAGCACGTTGGTCTGTGCGCGCAGCGCGTCGGCGCGATCGGTCTCGGGGTTCGCGGCGGTGTCGAGCGCGAGCTTCATCGCCTCGGGCAGCGCCTTGGCGAGCGGACATTGCTTCTGCGCCGCCGGCGACGTGCACGCGCACACCTTCGCGACGTACGCGGCGCACGCATCCTGACCGCGCTGGACCTCGCCGGCCGGCAGCGGTGGTACGGCCGATTTCTTCGGCACCGCGTCCTCGTGCTTGCTGCACGCGACGAGGAGCAACGCGATCGCGAGCGCCTTCATGCGGCCTCGACCCTCGCGAGCACGCACGAGATGTTGTCGACGCCGCCCTCTTCGTTCGCCGCCGTGATCAGCCGCTCGACGGCGCGATCGAGATCGCGCTCGCTCATCAGGATGTGCTGGATCTGATCGTCCTTGAGCATGCCGGTCAGGCCGTCGGAGCAGAGCAGGAACGTGTCGCCGATGTGCGGCTTCTCCGTGATGATGTCGACCTGCACGCTCTCCTTCATGCCGAGCGCGCGGACGATCACGTTCTTGTGCGGCCAGTTCTCGGCCTCTTCGGGCGTGACCCGCTTCATCCGGATGTAGTCGTTGATCAGCGAGTGATCCTCGGTGAGCTGCGCCAGCTCGGTGCCGCGCTGGCGGTAGCAGCGCGAATCGCCGACGTGGCCGATGATCATGTGATCGTCGAGGAAGTACTGGGCGACGCACGTCGTGCCCATGCCCTTGAACCGGGCCTCGCGCTGCGAGCGCTCGTAGATCTCGAGGTTCGCGAGCATGATCCCGGTGACCATGCGGTTGATGTCCTTCCGCATGTCGCGGTCGACCTTGTACGGCCAGGTCAGGATCTGTTGCTTGCCGGTTTCGGTGAAGTGGTCGACGATCAGCTCGACCGCGAGGCGACTCGCGACCTCACCGCTGGCATGACCGCCCATGCCGTCACAGACGATCGCGAGGCGCTCGCCCGTCTCGGGCATCGCGATGGAATCCTCGTTGTGATCGCGCTTACGACCGATGTTCGTATCGCCTGCGAACCGGACCCGCGCGCCGTCGAGAGGAAACGAGGTGCTCACGCGATCGTGATTGTAGCAGCCGCGGACCGATTGACTCCACTCGGGGACCTGACCATCCTCTAGGGATGGGTGGTGTTACGCCCGCGAGCGCGATCGCGGCCTGGCCGGGCTACGCCGAAGGCAACGAGACCTTGATCGGGCTCGTCGTCGCCGTCGTCGTGCTGGCGGCGATCGCGTACGTCACCCGGAAGTGGTGGAGGCGGTAAGTGGCCGTTCTCGCCAAAGGCGCCGTCGTCGATCGCCCGTGGGGCCAGACCCTCGGCGCCCTGTCGCGCCGCGGGCTGAGCGGCCAGCTGACCGTGATGTCGGAGGGCAAGCCGTACCGGATCGCGTTCTCGCAAGGGGCGGTCGTCGGGGCAACCTCGCCGCTCGCGAGCGATGCTGCGGTCCGGCTCGCGCTGACGGGCGGACTCGTATCGTCGACCCAGGTCGCGGATATCACCCGGCGGGTCGCCGGGTCGCCGCATCGCGACGAGATCGAGGTGATCGCCGAGGCCGTGAAGCTCGCCCCGGATCAAGCGCAGAAGCTGCGCCGCCGGCTCGTCGCGCAGCGCGCGGCGCGCACGTTCTCCCTCGATAAAGGCGAGTTCGTGATCGAGGACGAGATCACGATCCCGGTCGTTCCCGGCAGCGAGCTCGACGTCCGCGCCGTGATCCACCTCGGCGCGCGCAACAACCTCGCAGAGGCGCGGCTCGCCCAGGAGCTCTCGCTGTTCGGCGTGTGGTTCAAGCTCCAGCCCGAAGCCGTGCTCGATCTGCCGCAGTACGGCTTCACCGAGACCGACAAGCCGGTGCTCCAGGAGCTGGTCAACGGCGCGAACCTCGTCGATATCGAGGGCGACCATCCCGACGTCGGCGAGCGCGGCGTGCGCGCGATCGTCTATGCACTCGCGTCGTACGGCGTGTGCGAGGTCGGGGCGAAACCGGTGCCGTCGAACCGCGCGAAGAAGACGTCGGCACCGCCGATCTCGCAGGCGCGCACGCTGACGAACCCGAACGCTGCGCGCCGACCGACGACGGGAGCTCAACAGGCACTCGACGCGAAGGGCACGGGCTCGACGAGCAAGGTCGAGACTCCCGACGGCATGTCGCTGCGCTCGCCGCGCGGCACGACGACGCCACCGACGGGGAACACGGCGGTGGCACGCACCGCGACCCCACCGTCGCATCCGGCATTCGATCGCCCCGGCTCTGGAACGTCGGCTCCGGCGTTCGATCGCCAGCGCTCCGCGACGGTGCCGCCGCGTACGCAGACTCCTGTGGTCGCGCGGACCTCGACGCCCGTCGAGCCGGCGATCTCGCGCGCGCCGACGACGCCGTTCGCCGGTCGCACGCCGACCGATCCGAGCACGGGCAGGACCCCGACCGATCCGAACGCAGGCCGCACGCCGACGAATCCGAACGCGAGCCGCACGCCGACGAATCCTCCTGGTCGCACGAACCCGCCGACGCCGCAGCACCCCGCGATCGGCCGCGCACCTTCGCCCGGGCCGCAAGAGCCGGCGGTCGGTCGCGCACCGTCGCCGCAGCAGCCGGTGACCTCGCGGACGATGACGCCGATGCGGCCCTTGCCCGCGAACGGCCCGGTGATCTCGCGGACGTCGAGCCAGTCGCGCGCGTCGGCACTGCCCACGGGGCCCGCGAATCGCCCGTCGTCGCCATCGCTGCAAGCGCCACCCCGCGCCCACCGCCCGTCGTCGATGCCGGTCCGCGCGCGCACGAACACCGCCGCAACGCTCGAGACCGAGGCGCTGATCCGCGATCGCCTCGCGCTCGTCGATCGCGGCGCCGATCACTTCGTCCTCCTCGGGATCGCGCAGGACGCGACCCCCGATCTGATCCGCGCCGCGTACTTCACGCTCGCGCGCAAGCTCCACCCCGATCGGATCGCGTCGCTCGGCATCGTCGATTCCGCGCGCGATGCGCAGCGGCTGCTCGCACAGATCAACACCGCGTTCGGCATCCTCAACGACACGTTGAAGCGGACCGAGTACCTCTCGATCGTCGCGCGCGGTGGCGAATCAGCGGTCCGCGCCGAGGAAGCGAAGGCGGACGAGCTCGCGATGCGCGTGATGCACGCCGAAGAGGCATTCCGCCGTGGCGAGATGGCGCTGCGCCGCGAACAGATCGATCAAGCGATCACCGAGTTCACGACCGCCGTCGAGCTCCAACCGCAGGAGCCCGAGTACGTCGCGCTGTTCACGTGGGCGAAGTTCGCCGCCGCGGCCGACAAGCAAGCCGTCGCGCACAAGACCCGGATCGAGCTCCAGCGCGCCGCCGAGAAAGCCCTGCAATCTCCGACGGCGCGGTTCTACCTCGGCCGCGTCGAGCGCATCCTCGGTCGCGAGCGCGAGGCGCTCGAGCACTTCTACGAGGTGTTGCGGATCAAGCCGAACCACGCCGAAGCGTCGAGCGAGATTCGCGTGCTGGAAACTCGCCTCAAGAAGCGCTGATCTCAGGTACGCCCGGGATAACCGGAGGGAGCCCACGGGTTCATTCGCGGTAAGACGTCGCATGCGCAGCATCGCGTTCGTGTGTGGCGGTTTGGCCCTGGTCGGATGCGGCAGCGATTCGGCGCGCCACATCGTCGACTCCGCGCCCGGCGGTGGCAGCAACACCGTCGCCGGAGCGCTCGACGGTCTGCGCTGGGAGCTCCCGTGCGGTGCGGATCTCGGCGGCAACGTGTGCGCGGCGACCGATGCTCCGGTGCAGACCGCGACGATCACCGGCAGCGGTCACTACTCGGTCACCCTGAGGTTCCGCGGCGTCGTCGAGACCAAGGCGTACACCGGCGGCACCGTCGACGGGTACTTCAACACCGGCGGCACGGACAACGGCGACTCGTTCAACGTCTACGCGATGAAGGTCAGCTCGCCGATGCAGACGTACTTCGTCAACATGGGCCAATCGAACATCTACAACTGCTTCCCGCTCGACTACACCGAATCGGTGCCGATGGACGGCGGCGCGACGGTGATGCTCAGCGCGATGCCGATCGACGGCCACGAGATCGAGAACCTCGATCCGAGCAACATGCCGATCGTGATCCCCGACATCGCGCCGGCACCTGCCGCGTACAACGGCCAGTTCGTCCAGATGGACGTCGTCTCGGTCGCGTCGCTTTAGAACCAGGCCGCGAGCTCGCCGGCGAGCGCACGCACTTCGTCTCCCGAGAGCGTCAGCGAGGCCTGCTTGGCCCACGCGTCGTTGATCCGGCGAAACCGGAGCAGCGCGAGCTTGGCTTCCTTCCACTTGCCGGCCTTGTCTTTCTCGCGAAACGCGATCGCCACGGTCGCCCAGCCGGCGCGCTCCCAGACCCGACGCTGGAGCTGCTCGCGAACGAGCTCGCCGTCCTGTTCGAGGTCGTACTGGACCTCGTCGAGCTCGCCGACCCCGGTCACGCCAGGATCTCGAGCTCGCTGGCGCCGGTCCCGAGGTGGCTACGGACCCGGGCGGTGACCTCGCGAGGCTCGCCATCGCCCTCGATCCGGAGCTTCAGCTCCTCGCCGATCTCGAACAAAAACGCCGACCGGACCGTCACCAGGACCGGCCCGAGCTCGATCAGCTCGAACACGTCCGCTGCCTTCCCGCCGTCGACGAGCAGCACGCGCGGACCCGCGCTCGGCGCTGGCTGACCCGATACCACCAACCCGGCAGTATCATGCGTAGCGCAAGCGCCTCAAGCACTAGAGCGTGGAGTCACCTTGGGTTAGGCTCGCTTACGAGGAATGCTCAAACCGGTCGAGAAGCAGCGTGTAGCTGAAGAGATCGCGGAGCAGCTGCGCTCGCTCATCCTCAACGGCCAATACCCACCGGGGTCGAAGCTTCCGCCGGAGCGCGAGCTGTCGAAGCGGCTGCGCGTCAATCGCGCGTCGCTGCGCGAGGCGCTGAAGAAGCTCGAGCACCTCGGCCTCGTCCGGATCCGCCAGGGCGACGGCACGCGCGTCCAGAACTTCATGGAGACCGGCGGTATCGAGCTCGTCCAGCACCTGCTGCCGCTCGCCGGCGGCAAGCCCGAGCTGATCCGCGACCTCCTCGAGTTCCGTCGGATCATGGGCCGCGAGATCGCCCGGCTGGCTGCCGCGCGCGGCGTGAAATCCGATACGGCGCGGCTGCGCGCGCTCGCCGACAAGGCCGACACGGTGACCGGCGCGGCCGAGCTGTTCGACCTCGACTTCGAGTTCTACGTCGCGGTCGCCGCGATGTGCGGCAACCAGGTCATGCTGCTGTTGATCAACACCGTGCGCGATGGCGTGCGCGGGTTCATGCCGCTGCTCGCGAACCTCGCGGGCCCGGCAGATCACGTGCGCAAGCATCATCGCGAGCTGATCGCGGCGATCGAGAAGGGCGATGTCGCGACCGCGGGGCGCGTCGCCGACGAGTATCTCAAGATGGGCGCGGAGCTCGCCGCGCGCATGGGCGGGCGACCGGAGTTACAACCGCAACCACTGCCGGAGTGACATGCCGCAGCTGACGCGCAAGGAGGTCGACGAGATCGCGATGCTCGCGCGGTTGCACCTCGAGAGCGACGAGGCGCTGCGCATGCAGGACGAGCTCGGCAAGATCCTCGATCACTTCCTCGCGCTCGCGACCGTCGATACCGACGGCGTGCCGCCGATGACTCACGCGGTGCCGATGGATCTCCGGCTGCGCCCCGACGAGCCGGCCGCTTCGCTACCCGCGAGTGATGCCGTGCGAGGCGCGCCCGCGCGCGAAGGCGACCTGTTCGTGGTGCCCGCGATCATCGGCGGCGGAGACAAGTAATGTCGGGACCGACGGAGTGGCTGTCGGTCACGGAGACGGCGCAGAAGATCGCGTCGGGTGAGGTCACCGCGGCACGCGTCGTCGAGAATTACCTCGCGCGGATCGCGAACGTCGATCGCGAATTGAACGCATACCTCACCGTCACGAGCGACGAGGCGCGCAAGGCGGCGACCGAGATCGATCGCAAGCGCGCCGCGAACCAACCGCTCGGTCCACTCGGTGGCGTGCCGATCGCGCTGAAGGACAACCTCGTGACGAAGGGGACCGCGACGACCGCGGGCTCGAAGATCCTCGACGGCTGGGTGCCGCCGTTCGACGGCGCGGTCGTCGAGAAGCTGCGCGCGGCCGGCGCGATCATCCTCGGCAAGGTCAACTGCGACGAGTTCGCGATGGGCTCTTCGACCGAGCGCTCCGCGTTCAAGAAGACGAAGAACCCGTGGGACACGTCGCGCGTGCCGGGCGGCAGCTCCGGCGGTAGCAGCGCCGCGGTTGCCGCCGGGTTGTGCGCCGCGAGCCTCGGCACCGATACCGGTGGTTCGATTCGCCAGCCTGCAGCGTTCTGCGGTGTCGTCGGCATGAAGCCGACGTACGGCCGCGTCTCGCGCTGGGGCGTCGTCGCGTTCGCGAGCTCGCTCGATCAAGTCGGCCCGCTGACTCGCACCGTGCGCGACTCCGCGCTCGTGCTCGAGGCGATCGCCGGGCTCGACCCGCGCGACTCGACGTCGCTCGACGCGCCGGTGCCGCGCTATGTCGACTCGCTGACCGGCAACGTGAAGGGGCTCAAGGTCGGCATCCCGCACGAGTACTTCGACGCGACGATCGACGACGAGATCCGCGCGGCGATCGAGAAGGCGAAGGCGGCGCTCGTCGAGCGCGGCGCGATCCTCGTCGATATCTCGCTGCCGAACACGGCGCACGCGCTGCCGGCGTACTACATCGTCGCGCCTGCCGAGGCGTCGTCGAACCTCGCGCGCTACGACGGCATTCGCTTCGGCAAGGCCGCGAGCGGCGCGAAGAACCTGCTCGATCTCTACATGAAGTCGCGCGGCTCGGGCTTCGGCCCCGAGGTCAAGCGCCGGATCATGCTCGGCACGTACGCGCTGCGCAGCGGCTACTACGACGCGTATTACAAGAAGGCGCAGCAGATCCGCACGCTGATCAAGCGCGACTTCGACAAGGCGTTCCATCACGTCGACGTCGTGCTCACACCGACGACGCCGACCGCCGCGTTCCGCTTCAACTCGAAGGCGACGCCGCTCGACATGTACCTCGCCGACATCTTCACGCTGTCGTGCAACCTCGCCGGCCTGCCGGGCATGTCGGTGCCGTGCGGGCTCACCGTCGACGGCTTGCCGGTCGGCGTCCAGCTCATGGGCAAGCCGCTCGACGAGGCGACGCTGTTGCGCACCGCCGACGTGATCGAAGCGGCGGTCGGTCTCGGCAATCGTCGACCCGGAGGTCGCTCGTGACCGAGCTCGCGGACCTGCTCGAGCACTGGGAGCCGGTGATCGGACTCGAGGTCCACGTCCAGCTCGCGACGCGCTCGAAGGCATTCTCGCCATCGGCGGTGAAGTTCGGGTCGCCGCCGAACTCGCTCACCGACCCGGTCGTGCTCGGCATGCCCGGCACGCTGCCGGTGTTCAACCAGCAGGCGCTCGCCCTCGCGCTCCGCCTCGGGGTCGCGACCGAATCGAAGATCCGCGCGCGCTCGCGGTTCGCGCGCAAGCACTACTTCTATCCCGATCAGCCGAAGGGCTATCAGATCTCGCAGTACGACGAGCCGCTGTGCGAGGACGGTCATATCGACCTGATCCTCGGTGGCGAAGTTCGGCGCGTGCGACTCCAGCGCATCCATCTCGAGGAAGACGCCGGCAAGAACACCCACACCGGCGCGGTCTCGCACGTGGATCTCAACCGCGCGGGCGTGCCGCTCGTCGAGGTCGTCACGGCGCCAGAGATCTACTCGTCGGAAGAAGCCGCCGAGTTCATGCGCGCGCTGCATCGCCTCGTTCGCTGGCTCGAGATCAGCGAAGCCGACATGGAGAAGGGCCAGATGCGCTGCGACGCGAACGTGTCGGTGCGCCGGCGCGGCGAGGATCGGCTCGGCACCCGGACCGAGCTCAAGAACATCAACTCGTTTCGGTTCGTCCAAAACGCGATCGAGCACGAGATTGCGCGCCAGGTTCGCCTCCTCGACGAGGGCCAACGGATCATCCAAGAGACCCGGCTGTGGGACGCCGAGCGCGGCGCGTCCGAGTCGATGCGCTCGAAGGAGACCGCCGAGGACTATCGCTACTTCCCCGATCCCGATCTGCCGCCGGTCGTCGTCGATGCGCCGTTGATGGGCGGGATCCTGAAGTCGTTGCCCGAATTACCGACGCAGCGGTTCGTTCGGTACCAAAAGACGCACGGCCTCGCCGCCGACGACGCGCGCACGCTGATCTCTGAACGCTCGCTCGCCGAGTACTTCGACGCGGCGGTGAAAGCGCACCCCGGCGATAGCTCGGGGCGGATGATCGCGAACTGGTTGCTGACCGAGCTCCTCGGCGCGCTCAACGCCGACGGCAAGACGATCGATGACACGCCGATGCCAGCGGCGCGGTTGTCGGAGCTGATCCGTCTCGTCGAGGACGGCACGATCAGCGGCAAGATCGGCAAGGAGATCTTCGAGGAGTCGTATCGCACGGGCGAAGCGCCACTCGCGATCGTCGAGCGCCGCGGCGTCCAGCAGATCAGCGACGAAGCGGCACTTTGGGAGATCGTGGAGCAGGTCGTCAGCGCGAACGCGAAACAGGCCGAGGCCTACGCTTCGGGCAAGGATGGCCTGTTCGGGTTCTTCGTCGGCCAGGTCATGAAGGCTACGCAGGGCCGCGCGAACCCCGTGATCACCTCGGATCTATTGCACAAAAGACTTGGGCGCTAACCGGTACTTGACGTTCCGCCGAAGATCCGTAAAGTCCGCGATTCGTAAAAGCATTTCGCGGAGACTCACGTCATGTACGCCGTAATCGAAACGGGTGGAAAGCAGTATCGGGTCGAGCCCGGTAAGACCGTTATGGTCGAGAAGCTCGAGGGCGACGCGGGCGCCAAGGTCACTTTTGACCAAGTCCTGCTCGTTTCGTCGGGTGACGGCGCGAACGTCACGGTCGGTAAGCCGACCGTGAAGGGCGCGAAGGTCACTGGCGAGATCGTGGAACAGACGCGCGGCGAGAAACTCGTCGTGTTCAAGTTCCGGCTTCGCAAGAACTACGTCCGTCGTAACGGCCATCGTCAGGATCTGACGGCCGTGAAGATCGCGGCGATCGAGGCGTAAGGAGAACCGCCATGGCTCATAAAAAAGGACAAGGATCGACCCGCAACGGTCGCGACTCGAACCCGAAGATGCGCGGCGTCAAGCGCTTCGCGGGTGAGGTCGTCAAGGGTGGTGCAGTGCTCGTCCGCCAGGTCGGCACCAAGTTCCACGCCGGCGAGAACGTCGGCATCGGCCGCGACTTCACGCTGTTCTCGAAGATCGACGGCGTCGTGAAGTTCGAGCGCCACGGCAAGTCGAAGATGCGCGTCGCGGTGTACCCGCCGGCCGCCGCTTCGGCCGCAGCCTAGATCGCAACCACGCGCGCTCCGGCGCGCTCCAGCAACTCGCGGTCGTGGGTCGCCACGATCGCGCTCTTGTTTTCGGCGCAGTGCGCCTTCAACAGCTCCACGAGTGCGTCTGCGCGCTTCGCGTCGAGCCCGTTGTCCGGCTCGTCGAGCACCAACAGCTTCGGCGGCCCGAGCAGCGCAGCGCCGATGCACGCGCGCCTGCGCTGGCCGAGCGACATCCGCTCGAGCGCGAGCCCCTCCAGCTCGTCCAAGCCCATCGCTTCGTTCAGCGCGGCCGACGGCCCGCCACAGCCCCGACTCGCCGCGACCATCGCCCACAGCTCGCCCCCCAACAAAAACCCCGGCGGATCCGCGCCCTCCGGCACATAGCCCAGTGCGCGCCGCGCCTTCTGGCGCTGCCCCGTCGTTCCCCACACGTTCGCACCGGCGATCGCGATCCGCCCCTCGGTCGGCTCCAACACGCCCGCAATCGCCATCAGCAACGTCGACTTGCCGCAGCCGTTCTTGCCGACGATGCCCACGCACTCGCCCGCCGCGACCTCGAGTGCGAAGTCGTCGATGACGTTGCGTCCGCCGCGGCGGACCACCAGACGCTCAGCTCTCAGCATGGGGACGGTAACCAAGTTCACAAGTTTCGCTCTCTAACACCACGAGATCACTAGACCGAAAAGGGACGGTAACAAATCACGCGCTGGTTCCCATCGCCAACACGCCGACCGCGACGAGTGCCCCCACGCCTCCCGCTCCCAGCCAGCCGAGCAGCAGCACCGCACACGCCGAGGCCGCGATCGTGCCGATCACGACCTTCGCCGCGACCGCATCCGACCGCTCGGCCCAGCCGACCCCGCGGCTCACGAGGAGTGCGAGCGCCGCTGCGGTCGGAACCGCGAGCGCCGCCAGCCAGCCGGCAGTCGCGCCATCGCCGATGACGATCGCCGCCGCCGCGATCGCGACCACCGTCGCGCCGACGTAAACGACAAAAATCGCCAGCGCGAGCACGGCGACGCGCGTGCGCGCGGCGATCCCGAGCGATTGCGCGAGCCATGCGCTACCGCGATGCGCCTCGACGAGCGGCAACAAACACCCGACCCAGCCCGGCACGAGCACCACTGCGATCACCGCCGTCGCGAGCACGCTTGCCTGCGTCGCCTCGAGCTGGTTGTTGCGCACGAACAAGCCCGCCGCGCCGCCGGCCAGCAGCGCCAAGCCGACCGCGCGCACCAGGGCATCGCTCGCGCGGCGACGCAGCGCTCGCAGATAGACACGCAAGAGCGCTCGCACGGGGCCTCCCCACGTAGCCGACCCGACGCGCGGCACCCGCCCGCGCCACAGCGCGACGACAGCGATGAACGGCGTCCACGCCGCCGCAAGCGCGAGCCCGAGCACGTGCTCTCCGACGAGCCACAGCGCCAACCAGGGGAGTTGCAGGACGATGATCGCCGTCGCGGCGAGCAAGCGCGGCGGCCACGGTGCGAACGGCAGGGCGCGCAGGTAGCGAGTTGCGTCGTCGCGGACGAGCAGCCGCGCCGTCGGCACGAACAGGAGGAGCCAGGTCACCGCGAGCGCGCCGGCTACGACCGGAGCGTGGAGTGCGAGCTGGGTCAGATCGTGCGGGTGCATCCCCGTGCCGCCGAAGATCACCCCGGCGGTGATACCGGCGCCGTTCCACACCGGCAGCGCGCGCCGCGTCGCCGGCGCGATCACGGCGCGGATCCACACGTCCAGCCAGGTCACGTCCTGGTATATACCGACGCCGGCGCGGACGAAGTCCGGCCATTTTGTAACCGTCCCTTTTCGGCTTCACGATCTCGCGACGTTCGATGTCGGGTTTTGTGAACTTTGTTACCGTCCCTATGCAGTTCATCGACGAAGCGATCATCGAAGTCAAAGCCGGCGACGGCGGCAACGGCTCCGCCGCGTTTCGCCGCGAGGACGGCGTCCCGTACGGCGGACCTTCGGGCGGCGACGGCGGCGACGGCGGCAGCATCATCGTCGTCGCGGACAGCCACCTCGCGTCGCTGCTCGACTTCAAGTTCAAGCGCCACTACAGGGCGGAGCGCGGCGAGGACGGCCGCAACAAAGATCAGTACGGCGCGGGTGGCGACGATCTCACGATCCGCGTGCCAGTCGGCACCGTGATCTACGAGTACGACGACCTGCTCGTCGATCTCGACACCGACGGCGCGACCTACACGCTCGCGAAGGGCGGCATCGGCGGCAAGGGCAACATCCATTTCGCCACGCCGTGGAATCAAGCCCCGACCCACGCCGAACCGGGCACGCCGGGAGAAAAAAAGACGGTCCGCCTCGAGCTCAAGCTGCTCGCGGACGTCGGCCTCCTCGGCTATCCGAGCGTCGGCAAGTCGACGTTCATCGCGGCGGTGTCGCGCGCGCGGCCGAAGATCGCGGACTATCCGTTCACGACGCTCGTCCCGAACCTCGGCGTCGTCAAGCTGTCGGGCGACCGCCAGTTCATCATCGCGGATATCCCGGGTCTCATCGAAGGTGCCTCCGAGGGTGCAGGTTTGGGACACCAGTTCCTGCGCCACGTCGAGCGCTGTCGCGTTTTGCTCCACATCGTCGAGGCGACGTTCACCACTGGGCCCGAGCGCACACCCTTCGACGACTTCGGCGTGATCAATCGCGAGCTAGCAAGCTACGCTCCGGATCTCGCAGACAAGCCGCAAATCGTCGTCTTGAATAAGTGCGACGCGATCGATCCGAAGGACGTTCCCGAGATCCAGAGCGAGTTTGCAGCGCAAGGTGTGACGCTGCTCGCGATGTCAGCAGCGACTGGTGAAGGTGTGCCCGCCGTGCTCGAAGCACTGTGGAAAAAGCTTCACCCGTCCGCGAGTTGAACCGCCTCTAGCCGGGTGTTACAACCGCTCTATTCCTAAGGATTTGCGCCAGGACACCCTGACGCAACGCGGGCCGGCAAACGGGCTGGCTGGAGACTTCATGCGAGCACTCTCGAACGTCGTCGTTCTTTCTTCGCTCCTGCTTGCTGCTGCCGCGATGGCAGGGAGCGATACGAAGACGCCAGCTCCGATGCCCGGCGCTGGTTCCGGATCGAGCGCGGGTTCTGCCGCCGCACCTGCTCCAGCTCCCGCAACCGGTAGCGGCTCCGACGCCGCGATCGATCCCGCGTCGGTGAAGCCCGAGGACATGCCGACCGCCGTCCGCATGCGCCGTATCGAACAACGCACGCAGGCGTTGAAGGAGCGCGCGTGGCAACTCAAAGCCCGCGTCCAGACGCTCAAGGAGCAGATGCTCGGCGGCGGCGTCGGCGCGCAGGCGCTGATCTCGCACGAGAACGAGATGGGCAGCTCGTTCCACCTCGTCAAGCTGACGTACACGCTCGACGGCACGCAGATCTTCGCGCGCACCGATGACAGCGGCGAGAACCTCTTCAAGACGAAGTCGTTCGACATCTTCACCGGCCCGATCTCGCCCGGTAACCACCAGCTCGCGATGGTCGCGACCTACAAGGGTCACGGCTACGGCGTGTTCGAGTACCTCTCGAAGTTCACGTTCACCGCGCGCAACACGAGCCAGTTCACCTCGACCGAGGGCAAGATCTCTCGCGTCGACTGCCGCGGCTTCGAGAAGGGTGGCGCGGCCACGCCGATGGAGAAGCGCGCCGCGATCGACTGCAAGGTGACGGACGTCGCTCCGGACAAGCCGGGCACCGCGCCCGCGCCGACGACGCCGGGCACCACGCCGATGCCGGCGGCGGCTCCGACGACTCCACCGGCCGCGGGGAAATAACGCATGCTTCGGCCGGCCAAAACTCTGGGAATGGTCGCGACCACGCTCGCGCTCCTGACGAGCGCGGCGTACGCCGAAGATGTCGGCAACAAGCTGTCGAGCTACGAGCAAGAGGCGCGTAACCTCGGCACCGATCTCCCCAAACCGAACGAGCGCACCGCGGATCAGAGCTCGCATCGCCTGGTCGACGCGCAGGTCGCGTTCCAGCTCGGCGACTACGATCAGGCCGCGCTGATCCTGTTCGATCTGTCGTCGAAGTCGGTCGGTCCCGAGAAGGAGACCGCGACGTACTACCTCGGCGAAGCGCTCTACCAAAAAGGCGATCGCGGCGCGGCGCGCACGTACTTCGCCGACATCGCACAGATCCCGACGAGCAAGTACTACCAGCTCGCGCTCGTGCGGCTCGTCGAGATCGCGATCGTCCAGAAGGACTGGCAGGACGCGCAGGACTCGCTCGGCAAGCTCACCGCGATCGGCAACGGCCAGCAGCTCTCTGCGGTGCCGTACGTCGCCGGCAAGCTCGCGTTCGCGCAGGACAAGTACGACGACGCGCTCGCGCAGTTCAACCAGGTCGCGAAGGGCTCGGACTACGAGCTCCAGGCGCTGTACTACGCCGGCGCGGCGAACGTCGCGAAGAAGGATCTCGCGAAGGCGACCGACGTCTACACCGATCTGATCTCGCGGCATCCGCGCACCGCGGCCGATCGCCGCGTGATCGAGCTCGCCCAGCTCGCGCTCGGCCGGCTCTTCTACGAACGCGAGCAGCCGTCGAAGTCGATCGACTCGTACTTGCTCGTCGATCGCCACAGCGATCTGTTCCCCGATGCGCTCTACGAGACCGCGTGGGTCTACGTGAAGAGCAAGCAGTACGACAAGGCGCTGCGCGCACTCGAGCTGCTCGAGCAGAGCGATCCGCAGTCGCAGAAGACGCCGACCACGCGGATCCTCGAGGGCAACCTCCGCATCCGCAAGGCGCAGGCGATCCGGCTCGCGCAGGTCAACGGGACCGTCGCGACCGGCGACACCAGCGATCCGCAGACCGAGTACGACAAGGCGGCGAAGATCTTCGCCGACACCCACGACCTCTACCTGCCGTCGTACACGACGCTGTCGCAGCTCGTCGACGGCAACCTCGATGCCGCTGCGTTCGTCGAGCAGATCGCGGGTCGCAGCTCGCACGTGTTCCAGATGTCGGCGCCGATTCCGGATGCCGCGGCGCAGTGGCTCCGCGAACAGCCCGAGGTCCAGCGCGTCGTCGGCGTCGAGACCGACCTCGGCGAGATCTATTCGAACATCGTCGAGTCCGAGACGATCATCAACCGGCTCGAGGGCGTGCTCGCGACCGGCGATCGCACGACCGTGTATCCGAAGCTCGCGTCGCGCCGCCACCGGATCGCGGCGATCCAGGACGACCTCGTGCGGCTCCGTTCGGAGCTCGCGGATCAAGAGGTCTCGCTCGTGTCGAGCTCGGCCGACCTCGCGCAGGCGACCGCGACGCGCAAGCAGCTCCAGCAGCAGTACGCGGCGATGGGCGATCCGGAGAAGGCGTACGCCGACCGCGTGTCGACGACCCGCGCCTCGTACGAAGCGATCGACAACGACCTCAACGACGTCGCGTCGACGCTCGACTCGACCGAAGCGATGGCCGTTGCGGTCCGGATCTACGCGCCGAACACCGACGCTGCGCTGAAGGATGCCGCCAAGACGACGCTCGACGCGGCGACGACCGAAGCGCAGCAGATCGAGGACGAGCTGACCGCGATCCGCAACGAAGTCGCGCTCGGCAAGGACCTCGCGGGTGTCGGTGATGAAGGCATCGCCGCGGCTCGCACGCTGCGCGCGCAGCTCAAGCAGGCGCAGGACAACGAGCAGCGCTTGCTCGATGGCTTCACGTCGGCGAGCCGCGATCGCGGCAAGTCGCAGAACCTCGCGGGCCTCGCGGATCGCGCGGCGAGCCTCGCGGCGAACCTCGATGGCACCGATCAGACGATCGATCGCGCGGTCGGCCAGGGCCTCGACGAGGTCAAGGTCCTGCTCGCGGCCGAGAAGCAGAACCTCGACGCGTACAAGCAAGAGCTCAACGGTGATGAACAGGACGCGCGCGGCGTTGGCGCCCAGGTGCTCGCCGCATCGTTCAAGGACGTCAAGGCGAAGCTCTACGACGTCGTGATCCGCACCGATGTCGGCACGGTCGACGTGTCGTGGTCGCAGCGGATGGATACCGACGACGATCTCAAGCGCCTCAACCTCGCCCGCAGCCGCGAGCTCAAGCAGCTCCACGACGAGTTCAAGGACGTGCTCGAAGATCAAACGAAGAAGCCGAGCGCTCCTCGCAAGTCGGATCTACCGCCCGCGAATACCGAAGGTCAGCCGACGTCGAGCCCCGACAAGGCGGGCTCGCCCGGGAGCGATCGCGTGAAGCCGATCGGTGAACAGCCGACGTCACCGACCACGCCGGCGGTGAAGCCGGATGACTCCAAGAAACCACCGGCCCAGACGCCGAAGAAGGGCGGGGCGAAGTGAAGGTCCGTAGTCTCCTCGTCGTCGCATTGCTCGGTGGCATCGCCACCGCGCAGCCGTCCACGCAACCACCGGCACCGGCTCCGACGTCTCCGACGGGCTCGCCCGTTCCGAGCGAACCGGGCCCGAACGGTCCGGGGCTCGGCGTGCCACCGCCCGCGCCGAATCCCGCGAACAAGCCGTTCGTGAAGCCGCCGCTCCAGCTCGATCCGAAAGAGATGGACGAGCTGAAGGACGTCGAGGCCGAGTACGACGCGTTCGTCAAGGCTGCCGACGAGCACGACAAGCGGATGCGCCAGATCGCGCGCCGCGAGTACGACCAGCGGACCGGCGAGCTCGAGCGTCGCTACGCCGAGCGGATCGCGAAGACCGAGGCCGATCAGGTCAAGCGCCACAACGACACGATCGCGCTGCTCGAGAAGTTCCTCCAGAACCACCCGAACCACGAGCAGTTCACGCCGGACGCGATGTTCCGGCTCGCCGATCTCTACATCGATCAGGCGAACACCGAGCTCGATCAGCGGATGGCGGCGCAGGAAGCGGCCGGTCCGAACGCGAAAGAGGATCAGGCCGCGATGGTCGCGGACTACTCGAAGTCGCTCGATCTGTGGGAACAGATCCTGACGAAGTTCCCGACGTATCGTCAGACGCCTTCGACGCTCTACCTCTACGCGTACTACATGAAGCCGAAGGACGACCGGAAGTCGCTCCAGGCGTTCCTGTCACTCGCGTGCGCGAACAAGTACAAGTGGAACGACAAGCCGCCGGCGACGCCGACGAAGCAGGAGGCGATCAAGCGCGTCGAGCAGAAGACGCTGCGCGATCCGTATCCGGACTGCACGCCGATCCCCGGCGCCGAGGCCGAGCTCGTTCACCACGCGTGGGTTCGCGGCATCGCCGACGAGCACTTCGCGATCCAGGGCGAGCTCGACGACGCGATCGCGGCCTACCTCAAGGTCGCGAACGGCGCGACGGACTCCAAGCTCTACGCGGAATCGCTCTACAAGCTCGCGTGGAGCTACTACAAGCGCGACTTCCTGCTCGACTCGATCAAGCGCTTCGATCAGAGCGTGAAGCTCTACGACGACACCGTCGCCGCGGGGAACACGCCGCCGCTCGAGCTCCGCGACGAATCGATCCAGTACATCGCGGTCGCGTTCACCGATCCGTGGGAAGGCCAGACCGATACCGATCCGGTCAAGGCGTTCCAGCGCGCGAAGGATTTCTACAAGGGCCGCGAGAACGAGAAGCACGTCCGCGACGTGTGGGTCGCGATGGGCCACGCGTTCTCGGATCTCCAGGCGTGGGATCAAGCCGTCGACTCGTACCGGATCGCGATCGGCCCACCGTGGGAGCTCGATCCGCACAACCCGCTCGTCCACCAGGAGATCGTCAACGCGTTCGAGTCGAAGGGCGACAAGTTCGCCGCCGATCAGGCCGCGGCCGAGCTCGCGACGAAGTACGCGCCGGGCACCGCCTGGTACACGGCGAACGAGAAGGACCGCGAGGCGATGGAGAACCAGCGCCGGATCGCGGAGCGCGCTCTCTACGCCGCCGCTCGCAACACGCACTCCGCCGCGACCACCACGCGCAAGGACTACGACGCTTCGGCGAAGAAGGATCCGCAGGCGAAGGCCGACTACATCGCGCTGTACGGCAAGGCGATCGACCTCTATCGCCAGTTCATCTCGACGTACGCCGACAGCGACTACATCTACGAGTTCAACTTCCTCGAGGGCGAGGCGCTGTTCTACGCCGAGCGTTATCCCGAGGCGATCGTCCAGTACCGCTGGGTCCGCGATCACAAGGACATGGGCACGACCTACTACCTCGACGCAGCGCGCTCGGTGCTGCAATCGCTCGAGGCCGAGGCTCAGGCCGAAGTCGCCGCGGGCAAGCTCCAGCCGCTCAAGATCCCGTCGGTTGCCGACCTCCAGGCGATCCAGCAACCGTGGCAGCCGCAGCCGATCCCGCCGACGTACGTCGACCTCCAGGCCGAGTACGACACCTATCAGAACATCGTGCAGGATCCGGCCGCCGCGCCGCAGCAGGGCATCAACGCTGCGCTGATCTCGCTCGCGTACTTCCACACCGACGATGCGATTCGCCGGTTCGAGAAGGTCGAGGAGAACTTCTGTCACACGCCGCCGCCCGACCCGCGCGATCCTAAGTCGGTCGCACCGGCGAGCAAGGCGAAGGACGGCATCCTCGCGATCTATCAGGCGCAGAACAACTTCGACGCGATCCAGGCGACGAACAACAAGTTCATCCAGCTCGGTTGCGGCGACAAGGCCGCCGTCGATCTCGCGATCAGCCAGAACCGGTCGTTGAACTTCCAGCGCGCGGCCGACCTCTACAAGAAGCAGCAGTACATCCCGGCCGCCGAGGCGTTCTATCGGTTCTACAAGAACGCGCCGCAGACCGACCCGGACCTCCCGACGGCGCTCTACAACGCCGCGGTCGCGTACAAGCTCGGCGATCGGCCGAAGACCGCGATCGGCCTGTTCAAGGAGTTCACCGCGAAGACCGACAAGCGGTTCAAGGAGTCGCCGTACTACCTCGACGCGATGCGCCTCACCGCCGCGAGTCAGCAGGCGTCGTTCCAGTACGACGACGCGATCAAGACGTACCTCGATCTCTACGACACGACGAAGAAGGCGAAGCGCCTCGGCATCAAGCCGCCCGAGCCCATCCCGGGCGAAAAGCCGATGACGCTCGACCAGATCGGCCTCGACGCCGTCTACAACGCCGCGTACGCCGCCGAGGTCAGCCGCGACTTCAAGCGCGCGATCGATCTCTACACCCAGTACGGCAAGATCGAGCCCGATCGCCGCAAGCAGGATCGCGCGTCGTGGTCGATCGCCGGCATCTATCGCCAGCAGGGCGACGTCAACAGCATGACCGAGCAACTCGATCGCTGGCGCGCGCGCTACGGCAAGGATGACGGCAACGCCGACGACTACGTGAAGTCGTTCTACGACACCGCGAAGCTCTGGCACCAGAAGGGCCGCACGCCGCAGGCGAAGGCCGCCGAGCAGGCGACGCTCGACGCGTGGAAGAAGGTCGGCTCGCCGAAGAACACGCCCGCGGCGAAGTACGCCGCCGAGTACGCGCTCGACGACGCCGAGGACTACTACGCCAAGACCTGGGCACCGATCGCGATCAAGAAGCAGATCACGACGACCGACATCCACCAGGTCAAGAAGGGCATCGAGGCGCAGAAGGCCGAGATCGAAGGCCCGCGCAAGAAGGCCGAGGACAAGTACATCGCGCTCGACCAGTACGGCGTGCTCGAGGCGTCGATGGCTGCGAAGGTTCGGTTCGGCGACATCCAGTACGACCGCGGCCAGAAGATCGCGGACATCCCGGCGCCGAAGGTCCTCGAGAAGAACCCCGACGTGCTCGCGCAGTTCGAGCAGCAGCGCGACGAGGCCTTGAAGAAGGACCTCGACGAAGCCAAGCGCGACTGGGCCGAGGTCGTCGATCTCGCGAAGAAGGGCGGCGTCTCGAACAAGTGGAGCCAGCACGCGAACGAGAACCTCGCGCGCGAGTTCCCCGACGAGTACAAGGCCCTCCGCCAGGAGCTGATCCAGGGAGTGGACACGCCATGAAGAAGATCCTGTTGATGGCGCTGCTCGCAGCCTGTGGCGGCGGAGACAAGAAAGCGCCGACGACGCCGAAGGCGACCGCGGCAGGCGGCGGTAGCGGTCAATCGATGACCGACACCGGCGATCCGAACTTCAACGGTGGCGGCGCTGGCAGTGGTGCGGGCACCGGTAGCGCGGGCTCGACGGCGTTCGGCGGTCCCGATCAACAGTCCGGCGCGGAAGCACCGGTCACGTTCCCGAACCTCGATCCCGATCCGGCGCAGGCCAAGGCCCAGGTCGATCAGCACCTCCAGGTCGCGCGCCAGGCGCTGTCCGCGCCGACACCCGACGCCGACACCGCGCTGCGCGAGGCGAAGGAAGCGCTCAAGATCGACGCGACGTCGATCGATGCGGCCGCGTACTACGCGTTCGCCTACTACCACAAGAAGCAGTACGACACCGCCGAGCTCGTCCTCGACGACGTGTTCAAGCGCGACGCCGCGAAGAAGAACGCCGGCATCTACTACGTCTACGGCCTCGTCTACGACCACACGAACCGGCCCGAGCAGGCCGTGCTCGCGTTCAAGAAGGCTGTCGAGCTCAACCCGAACTTCGCGAGCGCGCTCACGAACCTCGGCGAGCACCAGCTCCAGAACAAGCAGTACGCCGACGCGCAGCAGACGTTCGAGCGGCTCTCCAAGGAGTTCAACCGCACCGACGCGATCACGCTGACGAACCTCGGCTCCGCGTATCGCGGCCACTCGGCCGACTACCCGCCCGGCTCGGCCGACCGCAACACGCTGATCCAGAGCTCCGAGGCGGCCTACCGCCGCGCGGTCCAGGCGAACCCGAACTACGGGCCGGCCTACTTCGATCTCGCACTCCTCTACCTCGACGCGGACCCGTTCCCGTCGGGTGGCGGCTCCCTCGACACGATGCAGCGGCTCAACGCCGCGAAAGACTTCCTCGACAAATACAAGAACATGCCGGGCGTCGACATGAAGCTGTACGACGAGCGCATGAAAGATGTGTCCAAGGCCGTCAAGCGCGAAGAGAAGCGCCGCAAGAAGGCTGGCAAGGGCCAATGAGGTGTCTCATGCTTAACCCGATGCGCACGCTCCTTGCCTTCGCACTGCTCGCCGCGACCGCGGTGCCTGCATTCGCCGATGGCCCGGAGCGCTGCTCCGACGACGCGAACGACACCGGCGAGAAGAAGCAGGGCAAGTTCCACATCGAGTACGTCGGCGGCCGTCCCGTCACGGTGATCGATACGGTCGTCGCCGTGTGTGGGAAGGTCCCGCGCCCGAGCGTCATCTACGTGACGAACAAGAAGGACATCGACTACGAGTGGGAGAGCCTGAAGCAGGACTTCATGCCGCTCATCCTCGCTAGCGTGAAGAAGGCGCCGTTCTAATGGCGACGCAACGTCCACCGCAGCAACCGCAGAACGGCAACGGCGTGCAGCCGCAACAGGGTCCGCGCCCGCGCATCCTTCGCATCGGCATCCTGCTCGGCGGCAAGATCGTCGAGGAGCGGCTCATCCGCGAGCGCACCTCGGTCTCGGTCGGCCAGTCGATGAAGAACACGTTCTCGATCCCGGTCGAGGGCCTGCCGCTCGAGCTCACGCTGTTTCACCTCGAGAACGACCGCTACTCGCTCCGCTTCTTGACGAAGATGGACGGCCGGCTCTCCGACGGCGGCAACGTGTTCACGCTCGACCAGTTGAAGGCGCAAGGCGCGCGCAACATGGGCGAGTTCTGGGAAGTCCCGCTCACGCCCACCGCGCGCGGCAAGCTCTCGCTCGGCGACCTCACGGTCCTGTTCCAGTTCGTCACCGAGCCGCCGCGTCAGCCCAAGCCGATGCTGCCCGCGTCGGTCCGCGGCACGTTTGCCGATCGCTTCGATCCGCGCCTGTCCGTGATCATGGGCGCGTCGATCATCATCCACTTCGCGGTCGTGATCGTCGCGCTGACGATGGACGTGCCGACCGGCAACGGCATCGCCGAGCGCGCGTACAACATGGTCTTCACGCAGGACCAGTACACCGTCGACGTCGACAAGCCGCAACCCGAGAAGACCGCCGACACCGGGTCCGCCGCCGCGAAGGCCCCCGACAAGCCGGCCGCGAAGGCGCCCGAGAAGAAGGCGCCGACCGTCGATCCGAACGCAGGCCGCGACTCCGCGAAGGACATCGCGATGCAAGAGGAGCAGGCGAAGGCGATGGCCGACCTCCTCACCGGCGAAGGTGCGAACGGCACCAGCGAAGGTGACATGAGCAAGCGCCGTCCCGGCGCCGACCTCGGCCAGCAGATCGCCGACGTCCGCGAAGGTGGCAAGACCGTCGCCGTCGGTGGTGGCGCAGGTCGCGGCCCGCGCGGCGATGGAGATGCCCGCGTCGGCAACGGTAAGGGTCCGAACATCAACGCGCCCGGCGGCACCGAGACCGCCGGTGGCCCGAAGGTCGAGCACGCGCCGACCGGCCGCATCCAGGTCAGCGACAAGCAGTCGTTCGACGAGTCGTCGCTGACTCCCGACGTCGTGCTCTCGAAGATCCAGTCCGTCTACATGAGCCAGATCAAGCGCTGCTACACCACGTACCTCAAGAAGGATGCGTCGGCGCGCGGCAAGGTCACGCTCAAGCTCACCGTCAACGAGACCGGTCGCGCCGTCCAGACGTCCGCGAACGGCTTCGCCGGCGAGGTCGACGAGTGCATCGGCAACCTCATGTCGAGCTGGCGTTTCCCGGTCCCGAAGGACAAGGACAACGAAGCCACGACCGCGAGCTTCGCGATCTCGCTCCAGCTGGTTCCGGAATAGCGATGGCTGGCGCTGTTGTCTGGTTGACCGGCCTCTCGGGCGCCGGCAAGACCACGCTCGCTCACGAGGTCACGAAAAAGCTGTCGCGGCCGTGCGAGATCATGGATGGCGACGAGGTTCGCGAGTTCCTCAGCGAAGGCCTCGGCTTTTCCAAAGAGGATCGCGACACCAACGTGCATCGCATCGGCTTCGTCGCGCGCCTGCTCGCGAAGCACGGCGTGCTCGTGTTCGTCGCGTCGATCGCGCCGTATCGCGACACTCGCGCGGCGCTCGCGCAGCGCTCGAACAAGGCCGGCCACGAGTTCATCGAGGTCTACGTTCACGCGCCACTGCAGGTCGTCGCCGAGCGCGACGTGAAGGGTCTGTACGAGAAGGCGCTCGCCGGCGAGATCGATCACTTCACCGGCGTCAGCGATCCGTACGAGCCGCCGGAGCATCCGGCGCTGACGATCCACACGCACGTCGAGGAGCTCGACGAGAGCGCGAACAAGCTGCTCGAGCTGCTGAAGACGAAGAATCTGGCGTAGTCGTAGAGGTGGCCGTCGACGTAGAGGTGGAGGTGGTCTCCTACGTCGTGCCGAACATCTTCGTCACCATCCCACGACCCGCTCGAGCAACTCGATCGCTCGTTGATATTCGTCGGAGACCACCTCCACGTCTACGTCGACCACCCCGACCACCTCCACGGCCACGTTTTGTCTACATGTTCGTGTAGATGAAGCCGTCGTCGCCGTCGGTCGTCGTCAGCACGAGGATCGTGTCGCCGATGATGCTCGCATCGAGCGTCGCCGTTGCCGCGAGGAACGTCGCGGCATCCTCGGCATCGTCGGTCTCGACCGCGAGGATCTGCTTGTCCCACTTGTCGACGGTGTTCTGCACGCCGGCCGTCGAGTCGTGAATGTCGCTGAACTTCTTGTTCGCGAGCGTCACCGCCGCGGTCATGTCGAGCGGACCCGATCCGAACGGACCTTTGAACGCGCGGGTCACGCTGACGCCGATCTTGTGGCCCTGGATCGTGACCTCGAGGTCGGTCTTCTTCGACGTGATCGGATCGTAGATGATCTCGGTCTCGCTCTTGTCGAACACCGCGAGCTCGCAGCGCGCGAGCTCCTCGTACGCGAAGATCTCCGACAGGCCGGAGCTACCGCCGGCGTTCGGCGTCGCCGCCATGTGCTGACCACCCGCCGTGAGCATCGAGCGATCGGCGGGATCCATGTACGCGCGCGCGAAGTTGAAGGTGACCTGGAACGTCTGCGGTGTCGGGCTCGTGAAGTCCATCGCCTGCAGCACGCCGCACGCGCCGCTGAGATCGCCGAAACCGGCGAGCGGCACCGTCGCCGCCGCGTCGTGTTGCTGCTCGGGCGCGTCGACCTGCACGGGCGCATCGCCAGCAACGTGATCCGGAGACGAACCACATGCAGCGATCAGGAGGAGCAGGGCGGGGCGCATCGGGGCGGACCTTAGAGCAGCGAGCCCCGGCGGCGCAACGCGAAACACCTAGAGGAAGAACCCGCTGCGGGACAACCGGACCTGAACCGGCTGGTCGACGAACACGCCGAGGCTTTCGAGCGGGCCGCCGAGCTCCGGGCCGTACTTGCGAGCTTCGTCGTAGCCGGCGAGCCGGTCGTAGTCGATGTACATGACCGCGGCGTGGCCGAGGCTGATGTTCGTCTGAAGGGTCGGATCGAACTCGGCGTACTTCGCCGGCAGCCCGGGCAACGCGAGCGAGCTGGTCACGTTGGCGTCCTCGATCGTCCACGAGATGTAGTCGGTGCGCGTTCCGACAGTCCAGTAGCCGCCCCACGTCACGAGCCGGACGTCGGGCGTACCGCTACCGATCTGGTCCCACGACACGGTCGTCGCGGTCTCGCTCACGACGCCTGCGATCCAGGGCAGCGGCTCCTGGCCGAGATCGAGCCCCTGCGTCCCGGCGGTGTTCGCGACGCGCGCGACGAACGTCTGGAACCCGCTCGCATTCTGCTCGTGCAGCGCGAGCGAGATCTGGCTTCGCGTGCCGAGTCCCTGCACGTACGGTGCGGCCACACTGACCAGGCCGGCCTGCGGTGCGTCGACCGACCCAGAAGCCGTCGGCGCGACCGCCTCGCCGAGATACAACGAGCGGGTGAGCGAGAGGCTCGACAGATTCGCCGGCACGTTCGCGAGCGTCGCCACGAACGAGCCGGTGGACTGCCACGAATTCGGCACCGTGATCGAGCCGTTGTTGGCGTACGGGACGTTCGGGATCGCGACGTAGCGGACGTCGGGTACCGTGTCGGACGAGGTCGCGACGGCGAGCAGATCGAACGTGCTGCCGTGGCACGCGTTGTACAGCGACAGCGTCGCGGTCCCCGCCGAGCCGCCGGTGCCGCCGCACGCCGTGTAGAACATGTACGAGTAGTTCGCCGCGTAAGGCGTGAAGGCCACCGACATCGTCGTCGGTGCATCGGGGAACGCGGTTGGCGACGCCATGTCGCCGACGGTCAGCTTGTCGCCGGGCCGCACCGACGTGATCGTGGTCAAGCCGACGTTGCGGTGGGTCGGGGTCTCGTCGTTGATCCGGAGCACCGTCACCGATCCACCGGCGGGCATGTCGGCCTGTGCGTGGCCCGCCGCATCGACAAGGCCATCCGAGATGACAGTTCCCGCCGGATCGAGAAACATCGCGACCGCCCCGGTATCGGGGAGGCCGTCGTCATCCAAGCTGAGCACCGTGAGCTCGACCAGGGTCGACGCCGCGGAGCCGCCATCGGAGCCAGTACCGCCGTCGCCGGTGGTGTCGTCGCCGCCGCCGCCGGAGTGTTTGGACGGGATGCTGCAGGCCGCGAGCACGACTCCGAACAGGAGCATCTTGGTCATCCCGCTGCATTCAGCAAGCGGGAGGCCAGGCTAGAGCGGCGCGATCTTGCGGGGTTGGCGCGTGCGAACACCGCGTGTGTCGACACCCGTGTCGACACGTCGTGTCGTCACAGCAGCATGCCGGCGGCGACCGTCGTGTTCGTCGCTTCGTCGACGAGGATGAACGACCCGGTCGTGCGGTTGCGCGCGTACGGATCGAAGATCACGGGCGTCGTGGTGCGCAGCTTCACGCGGCCGAGGTCGTTGAGGCCGAGGCCATCGGCCGCGACCTGCTCGCCGGTGTTGACGTCGAGCCGGAACGTGATCTCGTCGACGATCGCACGCGTCCACCGGGTCGTGTGCTTCAGCGCGTAGCGCCCGCGCGGTGCGAGCGGCTTGTCGGTCATCCAGCAGATCATCGCGTCGAGTGCCTGCGAAACGACCGGTGCGTTGTGCGGCCGCGCGATCAGATCGCCGCGGCTGACGTCGACGTTGTCCTCGAGATGGATCGTCACGCTCATCGGCGGTACCGCGGCTTCGACGGTCACACCGTGCTGCTCGATCTTCGCGATCCGCGTCGTCACGCCGCTCGGCAACACGACGACTTCATCGCCGGCCCTCAGCACGCCGCCGGCGACTTGACCCGCGTAGCCGCGATAGTCGTGCGCGTCTTCGGATTCCGGCGACTGCGGGCGGATCACCCACTGCACCGGGAACCGCGCGTCGCTCAGGTTGCGATCCGTCGCTACGGGCGCGGTCTCGAGGTGATGCAGCAGCGTCGGGCCCGCGTACCACGGCATCTCCGTCGAGCGCTCGACGACGTTCGCACCCGTCAGCGCGCTGATCGGGATGACGACGAAGTCGTGGACGTCGAGCCGGGTCACGACCTCGCGCAGCTCGGCTTCGATCTGACGGAACCGCGCCTCGTCCCAGCCGACGAGATCCATCTTGTTGACCGCGAACACGAGCTGCGGGATCCGCAACAGCGCCGCGATCTGCGCGTGCCGGCGCGACTGCTCGACGAGCCCGTGGCGCGCATCGATCAGCACGATCGACAGCGCCGCGGTCGATGCACCGGTCACCATGTTGCGCGTGTACTGCACGTGCCCCGGCGTATCGGCGATGATGAACTTGCGCTTCTTCGTCGCGAAGTAGCGATACGCGACGTCGATCGTGATCCCCTGCTCGCGCTCGGCGCGCAGGCCATCGGTCAGCAGTGCGAGGTTCGTGCGGACGTCACCGCGGCGGCGCGAGACATCCTCGACGTGTTGGAGCTGATCCTCGAACGCGGTCTTGGTGTCGTAGAGTAGGCGCCCGATCAGCGTCGACTTGCCGTCGTCGACGGAGCCGGCGGTCGAGAACCGCAGCAGCTCGCTGTCATGGTCGAGGCCGAAGTGCTCCGGCGTGATTGCAACGGCGACCATCAGAAGTAGCCCTCTCGCTTGCGATCTTCCATCGCAGCCTCGGTGAAGCGATCGTCCGCTCGCGTCGCACCGCGCTCCGTCACGCGCGCCGCGGCGACCTCCGCGATCACCTCGTCGAGCGTCCGCGCGCCGGACCGTACGGCGCCGGTGCACGTCATGTCGCCGATCGTGCGAAACCGCACCGTCTCGGTCCGGATCGCCTCGTTCGGCAGGAGCTGCACGTACGGGTTCGCGGCGTAGTACATGCCGTCGCGCTCGAACACCTCGCGGCGATGCGCGAAGTAGATCTCCGGCAGCGGAATCTGTTCGAGCCGGATGTACTCCCACACGTCGAGCTCGGTCCAGTTCGACAGCGGGAACACGCGGAGGTGCTCGCCGCGCTTCACGCGCCCGTTGTAGAGCGACCACAGCTCCGGCCGCTGCTGCTTCGGATCCCATTGCCCGAACTCGTCGCGGTGGCTGAAGATCCGTTCCTTCGCACGCGCGCGCTCTTCATCGCGGCGCGCACCGCCGATCGCGGCATCGAACTGGTGCTCTTCGAGCGCATCGAGCAGCGTCGTGGTCTGCAGCCGGTTGCGCGACGCGCGCGGTCCGCGCTCTTCGGTCACGCGGCCGCGATCGATCGAGTCCTGAACGCTCGCGACGATCAGCCGCTCGCCGAGCTCGGCGACCCGGCGGTCGCGATAGACCAGGGTCTCGGGAAAGTTGTGGCCGGTATCGACATGGAGGAGCGGGAACGGAAACCGGGCTGGCCGGAACGCTTTCTCGGCCAGCCGGAGCAGGATGATCGAGTCTTTTCCACCCGAGAACAGCAACACCGGTCGCTCGCGCTCGGCCGCAAGTTCTCGAAATATATGGATTGCTTCATCTTCGAGCACACGCAGGTGAGGGCGTCGAGCGAGCATCCGTGATGACAGACATATCTCCGTTGGCGCGCCGTGTCCAGCGAAGATCGTGCGGGATGTTCGAGCGTTGGTAAGCCCATGCGCAGCCTCAGGATCGGAGTCGTCATCGCGGGCCAGCTGGTCGAAGAGCGCGTGTTCCCCGCGACGCGACCGATCAGTCTCGGTCAATCGCTGCGCTGCTCGCTGTCGATTCCAGTCGAAGGCGTGCCGCGCGAGCACCTGTTGTTCGCGCGTGACGAAGGCGCGTTCGTGCTTCACGTCGCGCCGAACATGATCGCGCGCGTCGGCGTTGGCGATCGCGTCGAAGCGGTGACCGATTCGATCCGGCTCGCGCCCGGTGCGCGCGGCAAGCTCGTGCTCGGCGAGCTCACGCTGTTGTTTCAGGACGTCGCGACCGTCGTGCGGCCGAAGCCGCAGTTGCCGGCATCGCTGCGCGCGCGTCCGTTCGATCGCCGGCTCGCGTTGATCATCGGCGCGTCGCTGTTCGTGCACATCGGCATCGCCGCGTGGGCGTGGAACGCGGATACGGAGCTCACCGTGCTCGGGATGCGCGACGTTCCGTCGGAGTTCCGCCAGGAAACGATCGACGTCCAGTTGCCCGACTTCGAGACGCAAACGCAAACGCCAACGCCAACGCAAACGGCGGTAGCGACGCCGGTTGCGCCGCAGCACCGCATCGTCCAACCGGTGCGCACGCTGCCGAGCGATCCGGACCAGCTGGCGCGCGACGCCTCGCGGATGGCGTCGATCCTCACTGGCGACGACGGCACCCACGGCTTCGGCGGCATGAACCGCCGCCAGCCCGGCGCGGATCTCGCGCGTCAGATGGACGACGCCCAGAACCACACGGTCACGATCGGCGACAACGGCCACACGTCGCGCAACGACGGTAGTGCGCGCCTCGGCGACGGCCGCGATCTTCGCATCACGCAACCCGACGCGTTGATCCCGGCCGACACCGTCCACGAGCGCACGGGCACCGCGCGGATCGTGCTCCAGCCGCTGCCCGGCGATGGCGAGCGCACGACGCTGTCGCCCGAGTCGGTGCTCGACAAGATCCAGACCGCATACCTACCTGGTCTCCAACGCTGCTACCACCTCGGCCAGAACGAGGACGCGACGCTCGAGGGCAAGGTCCGGATCGAGCTAACCGTCGACGAACACGGCCGCGTCACCGACCCGGCTGCGAGCGGCCTCACCGACAAGGTCGACAGCTGCATCCAGCACTTCATGAGCTCGTGGCACTTCGGCATCCCGCGCGACAAGGCCGGCGAGCCGACCGAGACGACGTTCAAGATCGCGCTCGTCCTGAAGAAGAGCTAAGCTCGAGGGAGTGCGAGCGGCGCTAGCTGTACTGATCGTCGCTACGAGCGTGGTCTCTGCGGCCGACGCTCCGCGCTGGCAATCGCTGCCGTTGCCGCCCGCGATGCCCGAGGCGACGAAGACCTCGACGATCACCGTCGACGGCGCCCAGATCTACTACGCGATCTACGGCACGCCGAGTGCCGACCCGCCGGTCGTGCTGCTCCACGGTGGCCTCGGCAACAGCGATCACTGGGCCAACCAAGTCCCCGCGCTGCTCGATGCGAAGCACGAGGTGATCGCGATCGATTCGCGCGGTCAGGGCCGCAGCACGCACACGACCGCAAAGATCTCGTACGACGTGATGGCGACCGACGTGCTCGCCGTGATGGATGCGCTCGGTGTCAAGCAAGCCGCGCTCGTCGGCTGGAGCGATGGCGGTGAGGTCGCGCTCAAGCTCGCGATCAATCATCCCGAGCGCGTCGCGAAGCTGTTCGTGTTCGGCAGCAACTACAACGCCGAGGGCTCCAAGCCGCGCCGCAGCGGCCCGACCCCGACGTTCAGCGCGTACGCGCAGAAGTGCCGTACCGACTACCAGAAGATGTCGAAGACGCCGAAGCAGTTCGACGACCTCATCAACTGGCTGCTCCCCGTGTGGCGCGATCCGATGAACATCACCAAGGATCAGCTGACCAAGATCCAGGCGCCCGCGATGATCGCGGATGGCGATCACGACGAGGTGATCGTGCTCGCCCAGATCGAGGAGATGGCGAAGTTGATCCCGCACGCGCAGCTCAAGGTATTCGACGACGCGAGCCACTTCGCGCTGTGGCAAGACCCGCAGGACTTCAACAAGGCGCTCGTCGAGTTTCTCGCGCCTTAGGGTTATCCTCGCGCCGTGCCAGAACCGGCCGAGCTGATCGGGCCCTATCGGCTCGTCTCGCAGCTCGGCAAGGGCGCGATGGGCGAGGTCTGGCGGGCGCGTGACGAGCGGCTCGATCGCTACGTCGCGCTGAAGGTCCTGCCCGCCGAGCTCGCCGGCGATCCGGAACGCCGCGCGCGGATCCAGCGCGAAGCGAAGGCCGCGGCCGCGATCCGCCACGCGAACGTCGTCACGCTCTACGACGTCGTCGATCACGCGGGCGGCGATATCCTCGTGATGGAGCTCGTCGAGGGCCGAACGCTGTCGGAGGTGTTGCGCAAGGACGGTGCGCCGCCGCGCGAGACCGCGCTGCGCTGGATCGAGCAGATCGCGGACGCGCTCGCGGCCGCGCACGCGCGCCGGATCCTCCATCGCGACATCAAGGCCGCGAACATCATGGTGACACCGGACGGCCAGATCAAGGTCCTCGACTTCGGCCTCGCGAAGCTCCACGACGGCAGCGAGCCGATGGCGAGCCTCCGCATGATGAAGCTGCCCGACTCGAAGATCGCGCTCGACGAGACGATGCCTTCGCAGTCGAATCCCGATCTCGCGGCGACGCGCGAGATGACGGGCGCGAGCTACGAGACGCATGTCGGTACGTTGCTCGGCACGCCGCTCTACATGGCGCCCGAACAGATCGCCGGCAGTGCGCCCGACGAGCGCAGCGAGGTGTTCTCGGTCGGCGTCCTCGCGTACGAGCTCGTCGCCGGCAAGCCGCCGTACACCGCGACGACGATGGACGCGCTGTTCGATCAGATCCTCAAGGCGGAGCCGACGTTCGAAGGGATCGCCGAGCCCGTCGCGAGCATTTTGCGCCGCGCGCTCGCGAAAGATCCGAAGCAGCGGTTCGCGTCGATGGCCGAGCTCCGCGATGCGCTCGTCGCGCTGCATCGCCCGCCGACGAAGATCTGGCCGTTCGTTGCAGCCGGAGCATTGTTGATCGCCGCGGTCGTCATCGCGATCGCTGCATGGCCCACGAAGCCGAAGGTTCGTCCCGGCGACGAATACGTCACGCGCGCACTCGAAGAGTACGACGTGTTCTACAACGACAAGGCGCTCTCCTCGCTCCGCGCCGCGCTGCGGATCGCGCCGCACCACCCGCGTGCGAACGCGTACATGGTGCTGTTCGGTGGTGCGCCCGAGGCCGATCGCTCGGCGGCGGTGCAAGCCGCTCACACCGCCGTCGCCGACGAGCACAGCAAGGATCGGGCGCTTCTCGAGGCGGCGATCGCGTACGCCGAGCACGGCGCCCAGGCCGCGAAGCAAGCGCTCGTCGGTGCCGGTGCGCCGAGCGATCGCGAGCTAGAGTTCTGGGCCGCCGAGCTCGACTATCGCGCCGGCCACTACGAGACCGCGAACGGCGAGTACAAGGCGCTACTCGCGTCGCCGGCACTGCAGTTTCGCGGCCGGATCTACGATCACGAATCGTCGGTGCTGCTCTATCTCGATGAACCGACCGAGGCCTTGCGGATCGGCACGCTGTATCGCGACGCGTTCCCCGGCGAAGCCGATGCGGTCGGCGTCTACGCGACGACGCTCGCGGCCGCGGGCAAGCTCGACGAAGCGATCGCCGCCGCCGAAGACGCGGTGCGGCTCAACGAAGGCGAAGACACGCTCGCCGGCCTCGCGAAGGTGCTCGCGCTGAAGGCCGCGCAGACGACCCCTCCCGATCCGGCGACGCTCGGCCGCGCGATCGATCTCTACAAGCAATCGCTCGATCGCGCCGGTCCGAGCCGCCGCCCGATCCGCCGCGCTGCACTCGCAGTGTTGCAGTGGATGCGCGGCGACAAGGACGCGTTCGCGACCGTGCAACCGTGCCTCGATGGCGAGGACGCGCACGCCGCCGAGCGCGGCACGTGCTTGTTCGTCGCCGGCATCATGCACGCGGACGCGAGCGCGCCGGCGATCGCCCAGTTGGAGCAGCTCGCCGCCGCAGCGACGCCGACGGCACCGGCCTACGGCGCTCCCGCGAGCCTCGCGAAGCTCGTGCAGGTGGCTCAGAAATTCTCTGCCGGCGGTTGCGTACTCCCGGTGGGCGCACGGGATCCGACCGGGATCGACGAGCACGTCTACGACGTCAAGGTCGACTTCTACGGCGCCTACCACGTGCCGTTCTTCGCGACGTACGGGCTGTGCGAGCACGCGGCGTTGTTGAATGCGCACGGCGATGAGAGAGGTGCTGCGGCATTGCTCACTGCGGTGAAACAAAAGGCCCCGGGTAGGACCTGGTTACGCCTGCGCTGATTTGGCGAACTCGGCTAAAGTGAGGGGATGCAGCTGAGATGGTCGATGGCGGCGGTGGCGCTCGTGGCCTGCCACGGTGGTTCGTCGTTCACTGCCGATGGCGCAGTTGATGGGGCTGCTTCGGATGCAGCGATCGACGCCGGCAGCGTTGATGATAATCGGACCGGTATTGGTGGCCCGCCGGTAGGTCAGTGCGCAGTCGACTGGTGTTGGGTGCTTCCGACGCCACAGGGCCGACCACTGAGCGGCATCGCGGCAAACAGCGCAAGCGACATCTGGACCGTGACCGACGACGGCACGCTGTTGCACTACGACGGCGCCGCTTGGACCACGTACGGAAGCCCGGGGCAGTTCCCCGGAAGTAGTACGTTTTGGGCTGCCGCGTCGAATGACATCTGGATGTCCGGCGGCTGGCACTGGGATGGATCGAGCTGGACTCTCCACGCGGTCGATACGGGAACGGATCCATTCACGCTGGGCGGTCGAGGATCGACACCATGGGTCGTGACAGCCACCGCCTCGCGCGAGTGGACAGGCACGAGTTGGGTCATTCATCCGAGCCCTGGATTTCAACCGCTCGCGATTGGCGGCAGCACGGCTCTCCTCGCGGTCTCGAGCAACGGTGCGATCGCCCAGTGGCTCGGCACGGCGTGGGGCACGTCGGATACCGGATCGCATCCAGGCACTCACGCAGTCGTGATCGATAGCCAGCACCTCGTCGTCGCCAGCCCCTCGGCGGTAGCGTTCTGGGACTCGGGGACTTGGTCGACCCACACGCCAACCGTCACGCTCGGGAGAGACTGGGACGCGATCACTGCCACATCGCTCACCGACGTTTGGCTCGCGAGCGGGACCACTCGCTATCACTGGGACGGCGCGATGTGGACCGCCGCGAACGACGATGACGACTCGGTCGTCAATCAAATGGCCTTGGCGAGCGGGACGCTCTTCGTGGCGCAGGACGACTCGCAGCTTCGCGCGTACACGGGCTCCAGCTGGACCGCGCTAACAGGTGGCCGCAGACAGATCAGCTCGGTCTGGGGCACGTCGCCGACCGACATCTGGGCTCTCGCCGGCTCGGGCGTGTTCGAGAATCGAACGTTTCATTGGGACGGCACCGCGTGGACCGAAATCGCGTTTCCTTTTTCGATCAACTCGAAGTACTGGGCGAATGCGATCTGGGGCAGCGCACCGAACGACTACTGGATCGCGGGCGGACACCAAGTCTCGGCCGACGAGATCGACAACGTGTTCTTTCATTGGGACGGCTCGCAATGGACGCTCGATGGCCCTTACGGTGCCCCGTTCACCAGCGGTCATGGCTTCTGGTCGATCTGGGGATCCGGCTCGGCCGACATCTACTCGGTCGGCCCCATGGTCACGATGCATCGCGATGCGACCGGGTGGTCGCCGGTCGATACACTCGGCACGTCGGCCTCCGACGTGTTCGGGACGAGCGCGACTGATGTCTACTTGATCACCGGCGGTGGCCTTCTCCATTGGGATGGGATGACCTGGAGCTCGAAGGGCAACTCCGCAGGTTCGACGACAGGCTGGGCGAATTCTCCGACGGATATTTGGCTGGCCGGGAGCCAGCTGCGGCACTACGACGGCACGTTCTTCGTCACCATCGACGCGAATCAACCCTCCGGCTCCAAGCCTTTCGGCACTTCGAGCGAGATGTGGACGTTCGACCTCTTTGGCGCGACCAAGTGGCAAGGTGGCTTCGGTGGAACGCCGACGACGGAGCGAGTCCCGATTCCGCCACATAGCGCATGGATCGCGCCCGACGGGCACATGTGGGCCGCTTCGGATGGTCTGATCGTCCACTGACGAGACCTGCGAGCGTGAGAAGATGTGGTGATGGTTGCGAGCGGCGTAGGCGAGGACGCGGATCCGATCCAGCTCGCGGACCTGATGCTGGGGCTCGCGGCGCGTCTCGATCGCCCCGTCTACCTCGAGCCGCAGGACTGGGATCGCTACGCGCTTCGCGTCGAACGCGAGCGTTCTCCGACGGAGATCCTCGTCGATGCCGACGTCGCGCGCGCCTCGATCGCACGCCTCGGCTTCATCGCCGAGCTCGAGCTCGCTGCCTCGCGCAGCGTCAGTGCCGCCGTTCCGATTCGCTGCGGCGATCGCGATCGCGACATCGTCGTGACGATCCGCCCGGGCACCGCGCTCCGCGCCGACCTCATGGCGTTGCCACTCCCGGCGCCGCGCACTGCCGCGAAAAGCGGCACCCCGAAGGTCGGCGACACCGTCGGCAACTACCTCGTCTCCGAACGACTCGGAGAAGGCGGCATGGGCGTCGTCTATCGCGTCACCCACACCTCGCTCGAGCGCCACTACGCGATGAAGGTGCTGCGCACGTCGGTCGTTCGGCGCGAGCCCGAGGCACCGCAACAGTTCCTGCGCGAGGCGCGGCTCGCAGCGCGGATCCACCATCCGCATATCGTCGACGTGTTCGACTTCGGCTACCTCGACGACGGTCGGCCGTATCTCGTGATGGAGCTCCTCACCGGCGAGAGCCTCATGAAGCGCGTCGATCGCGGCGCCGTTCCGCCCGACGAGGTCATCGCGCTCGCGCGCCAGCTCGCGTCCGCGCTCGCCGCCGCACACGACGTCGGCGTGATCCACGCCGATGTCACGCCCGCGAACGCGCTCGTCGTGAACGGCTCGGTCAAGCTCGTCGACTTCGGTCTCGCGCGACTGCGCTCCGATCGCGCCGAAATCTCGCACGAGGTCGTCCACGGCACGCCCGCATACATCTCGCCCGAGCAGCTCCGCGGCATGCCCGCGACCGAGCTCTCCGATCAGTACGGCCTCGGCGCGTTGATGTTCCACCTCATCAACGGCGCCCAGCCGTTCTACAACGACGACCTGCGGACGATGTGCCTCATGCACCTGAACGATCCGGTTCCGCCGGTGAAGTCGCCGCTCGGCCCACTGCCGGCGAAGCTCGCGGAGCTCGTCACGCGTTGCTTGCAGAAGGGACCGCAGAACCGCTTCCCCGACATGCATGCGCTCCTCGCCGCGCTCGACGAGATCGACAAGCTCGCGAAGCGGCGCGACTGGACGAAATGGCTGGGACGATGAGCACGACTGTCCTCTGCGTCGACGATGATCCGGCAGTGCTGTCGGTACTCGCGCGCATCTTGCGCCGCGACGGCCTCGAGGTCCGCACGACCGAATCGCCGGTCGACGCGCTCAAGTGGATCGAGAGCGAGGACATCGGCGTGCTCGTCTCCGACTACGAGATGCCGCAGATGACCGGCGCGCAGCTCGCGGGTCGCGCGAAGCGGATCCGGCCCGATGTCGTGCGCGTGCTGCTAACCGGGCAACGCGATCTCGAGACCGCGGTCGACGGGATCAACCAGGGCGAAGTGTTCCGGTTCGTGTCGAAGCCGTTCGATCACACGCAACTGAGCGAAGTCGTCGCCGCGGCGATCGAGAGGCATCACGAGCTAGCGGAGCTCGCCGGGTACAAGGCGAGCAGGGAGCGAAGTCGCGAGCTCAAGGTCGCCGTCGAGCAGGAGTATCCCGGGATCACCGAAGTGAAGCGCGGTAGTGGTGCGCGCTATGAGGTTCCCGATCCGAAGGAGCTCGCGAGTGCTCTCGCACTCGACGCACTCGTCAACCAGCTCGACAAGTAGTGGCTAGCGACGAGGCTGCGCGAGTGGAGCCAACAGAACTTCATCGTCTGCGGTGTTCTTGGTGACGAGCGCGCTCGCACCCAATCGCACGTTGTTGCCGATCGTCAACGGACCGATCACGCATGCATTCGCGCCAAGAACGACATCGTCTCCGAGCACGATCGGTCCGTCCTTCTGACTCCCGATGCAGTTGCCGCCGACGAGGACCAGGTTCTGCCCGATCACCGCGTTCCCCGAGATCACGACACCGAGCGCGGGGTGCAGGATCCGGAAGCCGCGCCCGATATCGGCGCGATAGTGGATATCGCAGTGCGACGCCCACGGGCGAAGCGCGAACCTCGCAGGGGCGAGCGCGACGCGGGCGGCCGACCAAGCATCGCCAAGGACGAGATACGCGGTGCGGTCGAGGCGATACGTGATGTTGGCCTGGAACGACTCGCTGAACCAAACGCTTCCCCATCTCCACCACTTGTTGCCGTTCAGTTGTCGAGCCTCGTGCGCGAGATGCTCCAGTTGCTCCGCAGCTCGGCGCAGGCGGCTCCACATCGTCGAGATCTTAGCTAGTCGGCCGACCCGGATCCAGCTCCGCGTCGTTGTTGGATCTCGTCGAGCCGCTTGGCGATCTCGCCGTGATGGTCGGCGGCTACGACGTCCGCCGCATCGAGATGGTGCAGGCACGACGCCGCTGGCTCCCATTGCTCGAGCCCGACGTACGCGTCGCACAGCATCAGCCATGCGGTCGCCTTTTCTTCGAGCAGGCCGTGCCACGTGTCGACATCGTCGAGGAGCTTGATCGCTTCGCGATACTTCGACCGTTTCAGGAGAACTCCAGCGAGTGACATCCGGGTTTGATGATCCGGCATGATCTCGACGCAGCTCTTGCCCGCGATCTCGGCTGCCTGGAGGTCTCCGCGGCTGAGCGAGAGCTCGTAGAGCTGATTACAAGCGTGAACATCGCGCGGATGAATCTCCAAGATCTTCGCGAGCCACAGCGTGGCGACATCGTCGTGTTTCAACTCGCCGAGCGTTCGCACGATCAGATCCGGGTTGGCGAAGTCGAGCGGAATGGCCTGCGCGGCGAGGGGAGCCGAGAACGTGGACGTGATCTCGGCGAGGACCCGTTCGGGATCTTGGGTCCACCGCAGCGTACCGGCGTACTCGACGGCCGCTTGCGACGGATGCCCGGACTTCACGAGGAGGTGCGCTGCGACGCGATGCAGATCGGGGTGCGTCGGGTGTAGCTCCATCGCGTGGTTCAACAGCCGGATCGACTTCGCGTAGTCCTTTGCACGCAGCTGTTCCGAGGCCAGCGCGTACCCGTAGTAGTCGAGCGGATGGCGTTGGAGCTCTGCTCGGATCTCGTCGAGGCTCGCCCCGTCGTGGAGGTCGTCGTGGTCCTCCCCGATCGACGTCGTGGAGCGCGTGAATAGCAAGACCACCGCGAGCGCGAGTCCTAACACGGTGACCGCGCGAAGCAGCCGGGTCTTCGGCGCTGCCTGCGCGTCTTCGCGCAGCGGCACGTAGGTGACGGTTGCGGCGATCGCGATCAACGGCACCGCGACACCGAGCATCTCGATACCAAAATCGACATTGCTCTGGATCGCGATCGCGGTGATCGCGCCGATCGAACCGGCGGCCAGCGTGCTGTCGCGCCAGCGTCGGGCAACCACCGTCGCAAGCCATGCGAGTGCGGCTGCGAGCAACAGCGCACCGGGGATGCCCCAATCGACGATCGCCTCGAGGTACTCGTTCTCGAGAAACGCGAACGTGACTGCACCGCTGGCCGGGTGCACGCGGCTGAAGCTCGACTCGAGAGCGCCACGCCCCACGCCGACCCACGGCGATTCTTCGACGAGCTTCTCGGCCGAGCGCCACGCGGCGAACTTACTTCGCGGCAAGCTCACTTCCGCACTCGTCGTGTTGTCGAACTTCGCGGAGATCGAGCCTGCACTCGCGTAGACGACGAGCACGATCACGCAGATCCCGACGATCGCCATCGGCAGGGATGTCGTCACGAACGGTGCCTTACGCTTCCGATCATCGCGCGACGTCAGCCGCTGACCGAGAAGAAGGGCTGCCGTGACCACCACTCCTGCGAGCAACGCGATCATCGCGCCGCGCGAGTTGCTCGCGGCTGTCGCGGAGCCGCAGATCATGACGGTCACGATCCACACCGTGCGCAGCCAGGATGGTTGTCGCTTGTACAACGCGAGCCCGATCGCGACGCACGTTCCCATCGCCATCAGACCGCCGAGGTGGTTCTCGTTGAGCAGCGGTCCGAGCAGGTTCGGTCGCGCGCGCGTTTCGTAAAACCCGTAGAGCTGTTTGATCCCGAACAGCTCGTGGATCCCGCTGACGATCGCCGTCAGTCCGCACAGGACGGCGACACCAGCGAGCAGACGATGTCTTCCGCGCTCGGAAGCCGCGAGGCGCAGTGCGATCACGCTGTATCCAAGCAGTGTGACGAAGAAGATCAGCGAACGGAGCGAGCTGGGTGCATCGCGCGTGAGCCCCGGCCATGGTGCGAGATCGAGTAGGCTCGTTCCGTCTTCGCGAAGCGCAGCGCCCGTCGGATCGAGGAGCTCGCGGATCGCGCTTGGCATCGGCACCAAGGACAGCGCTGTCAGCCCCGCTGCGATGGCCAGGGCGAGGATTAGCGGCGAGGTCCTCCCGAGGCGCCTTCTCGACAACAGCTGTGCGCCGATCGCAACCGCGGCGCAACCGGCGACGACAGCTTGTGACCAGCGCGACGCGCCTCCGACTGCGAAGATCGCGGTGGTGACACCGACGCTCGCCGAAACGATCGATATCCAGTCGCGCTGCCGCACGCCGGATCACCAGGGACGTTCGGGAACAAAGATCTCGTCGCCGGGCATGATCGGAAAGTTAGGTCGCTTTCCTTCTGCAATCATTTCGACGGGGATCTTGTAGGTCTCTTTTCCACGCGTGACGCGGACCATGTTCTTGCGCGCGAGCGGCGTGAAGCCACCGCTCTGCGCGATCGCTTCCACGATCGTCATGCCAGGTGTGAAGCGGATGTTCCCGTTGCGCGTCACCTGGCCTGACACCGTGCACTTCAGCGAGTTGATCTCGACGACCGTGAGCGCGACGACCGGATCCTTCAGGTAGCCGTCCGCAAGACGAGATTGGATCTCCTCCTGGACCTGCTTCTTCGTCTTGCCGTTCGCGGCGACGGTGCCGATGAACTGGACCTCCATCTGACCGGCACCGTCCAGCGTGTACGTCGCCTTCGAATCCTTGGCGCCGTAGAAGATGGTGAGCTCGAGCTTGTCGCCAGGTCCGAGTGCTAACTTGGTGTCGTCGAACGGCGCGGTTGTCGGGTAGACGACCGGTGGATCATCGCCACAACCGAGCGTCCCCAACGCACCAATCAACGCCAATATCACGAGCACGCGCATGCGATTGCAGTAAGTTACCGGCCAGCAGTAGAGGTTCATGCCAGATCGCGATGAACGTTTCTAGGTCCACCGGTACCTAACCCTCGCAATTGACTACTGATACGTCACCACGTATCCTCCGATGAGGTCTGGACCCATGCGACGCCTACCCAAATTGCTGTCAGTTTTCGCCGTGTTCGGCATGGCCACAGCAATCTCTGCAGCACCTGATAACGCTGCTCCGGCCGCTGGCACTGGCTCCGCGAGCCCACCTGCACAGAAGGTCCTGACCGTCGCGGAAATGAATACCGGTGCCGCGAACATCACCGTTCGCCTCGACGACGACCTCGAACAGGTCGTGCGCCTGCAGGACGTCGCGAAGAAGGCGAAGGACGTGATCAAGTTGAACTGCGTCAATGATCGCCTCGTGCAGATCAAGGCGCAGCGCAATATTGCCGACGAGACGCACGCCCAGCTGATGACCGCGTTGCAGAAGAACAGTGACGATCGAGTCGGGCTTTACTCCTCGCTGAACGGGATCGCGGAGAACGTGCACAGCCTTCGCGAACAAGCCAAGGCCTGCATCGGCGAGCCCGATCTGTTGAAGCAGGAATCCGGCGTCACCGTCGACAAGCCCGAGATTCCGGATGATCCGGTGGTGCTGTCGCCGCCCGATGACTACGGGATCGAGCCGCCCGGCTACGCTTCGCCCTGGGACTGAGCACCAGCGCACGGTTTGGCGTAGTGCGGAGAACTGCACCGTTCCGTTTCCGGAACGCAGATCATTCGTTGATCGTCGATTGGATCGGTTTAGTCTGCGCCGGTTGAACGTCGGCTGTCGACCGTCCACTAACTACGCGCTGTATGCCTCGATTTTTCGCTAGAAGCGTCCAGATCATCCTGGACTCGGCCGTGCTCTCGGTCGCGTTCTGGCTGGCGTTTCTATTCCGCTTCGAGTTCGACATTCCGCGTTCGCAGCTGTCGTTGATCTTGATCAACTGGCCGTTCGTGATCGCGCTGCAGTACGGCGGTCTCTGGTTGTTCGGCGTCCCGCGCATGTCGTGGCGGTACATGATGATGCGCGACGCGATCCTCGTGTTCGTGTCGATGACGGCGTCGACGATGGCGCTCACCGCGATGCGCGCGATCCTGGAGCGCGTCACTCACGCGACGTGGTTGTTCATTCCGTTCGGCGTGCTCGCGATGAACTATGTCCTGGGGTTCCTGGGCCTGGTCGGCGCGCGCGCGTCGTGGCGCTTGCGCGGTGAGACGGTCGATCGCAAGAAGCGCGAGATCGAGGGCGAGCAGCACGACGTCATCTTGATCGGTGCAGGTCAGGCCGGCGTGATGGTCGCGCGCGAGATCGCGAATCGTCCGGATCTCGGTCTCAAGCCGATCGGCTTTCTGGACGACGATCCGCTCAAGACGCATAGCCGGATCGGTGGCCTACCCGTCCTAGGGACACCCGATCAGGTGGCGGCGATCGCGCAGCGCAAGCGCGTGAGGCGCATCCTGATCACGATCGCGAATGCGTCGGGCCAGCAGATTCGCCGGATCACCGAGCTATGCCGCGACGCAGGCCTCGACACCAAGTTCATCCCGGGCATGTACGAGATCGTCGGCAACAAGCTCAACCTGTCGCGCATCCGCGAGGTGGCGATCGAGGATCTCCTGGGCCGCGAGCCCGTCAATCTCGACGAAGATGTGATCGGATCGACGATCCGCAGCCGGATCGTTCTCGTAACAGGCGCAGGTGGCAGCATCGGTGCCGAGCTGTGTCGCCAGATCTGTCGATTCGGGCCAGGACGACTCATCCTGGTCGAGCGGTTCGAGAATGCGCTGTTCGAGATCCACCGCGAGCTCACGGCGGCGTTCCCGCAGGTTCCGATCGAGCCGCGCGTTGCAGACGTCTGCGATATGGCGCGGATGACGCAGATCTTCGAAGCCAGCAAGCCGGGCTTCGTGTTTCACGCAGCCGCTCACAAGCACGTGCCGATGATGGAGTGGAATCCGGGCGAGGCTGTGAAGAACAACGTCGGCGGCACGCGCAACGTCGCCGACCTCGCCGACCGATTTGGTGTCGAACGGTTCGTGCTCGTGTCGACCGACAAGGCCGTGAATCCATCGTCGATCATGGGCGCGACGAAGCGAGTCGCAGAGATCTACATCCAGGCGCTCTCGCAACGCTCCGACACCCGGTTTGTCACGGTGCGTTTCGGCAACGTTCTCGGATCTGCCGGTAGCGTGATTCCGATCTTCCGCGAGCAGATCGCGCGCGGCGGGCCGATCACGGTCACGCACCCCGACATGCTTCGCTACTTCATGACCATCCCGGAAGCGAGCCAGCTCGTTCTCCAGGCAGGTTCCATGGGTAGCGGTGGCGAGATCTTCATTCTCGATATGGGAGAGCCGGTTCGGATCGTCGACCTCGCGCGCGACTTGATCACGCTGTCGGGATTGCGCCCCGAGGAAGACATCGCGATTCGGTTCAGCGGCGTCCGCCCCGGCGAGAAACTCGCCGAAGAGCTCTCGACGAGCAGCGAGCACGCAGACAAGACCAAGCATCCGAAGGTCTACATCGGTCGGATCAAGCCGCACGAATGGGAAGCAGTTCTGAGCAGCGTAGAGATGCTGTGTCAGCTCGCGACTCGCTCGGAAGTCGATGCGATCCGCTCGGCGCTTGGCGACGTGGTTCCCGAGTACAAGGGGGCCCGCCCGCCGCGCACGTACTCGACCGGCGAGACAAAGCTCCTCGAGCCGAAGGTCGAAAGCGTCGACGTGATCGCGGCAACCGATTCAGACGACGTTCGCCGGCAACCCAACTGAGCCGGTTGGCTTGCCAGCGGCTGGCCGCGACTTCGAGATCGCAAACGCGAGTCCGAGCGCGAAGGCTGGCGCCGCTAATCGCGTCGCGTAGATCGCCAGGAACAGTCCGCCCCAGATCACCATCGCCGCGGCCATGCCACGAAGGATCCGGTCATCGGAACCTTGCACCGCGCGGAAGCCGAGGATGACCAGACAGAACAGCGAGAGCACTCCGAGGACGCCGTGCTCGGCGAGCATGCGCGTGTATTCGGTATGCGAGGGACCGATGTCGCCGTTCTCGAGCCGCAGAAACGTTCCGACCCCGGGGCCCACGCCCATGATGGGGTTATTGCGAAAGAACTCGAGCTCCGTGTCGACGATTTGATCGCGTCCAGAAGATTGGGTGTTCAAGTAGCGCAAAGAGACCTCACCACCGGTTTCCTGTTCGAGCGCAGGCGCGACGATGTAGGTCCCGATCGCGTAGCTCAGGATGGCGACGACGATCACACCGATTCGGGCGCGGCGATTCGCTCGGAGCAGGCCGAAAGCGGCTCCGAACAACCCGGCTAGCGCGAGCATGATGCCGCCGCGCGCAAACGTGAGAACGGTCTGGAAAGCGAGGATCGTCGACGGAAGGAGGAGCGCGAGGCGAAGCCACCACACCGTCAGGCGATCGAGCGCGAGCAGGATGAGCAGCATCATCGCCAGCCCCATGACCGCCGAGACCTGGTTCGGACCAAATCCACCGCTCGTCATCGAGTTCGAGTTGTTCGCGAACTCGAGCGCAGCGACGCCTTCGGTCTTGATGAACACCAGCGCCGAAACGCCGGCGATCGGTGCGACGAAGGCCAGGAAGGTCGCGCGCAGCTGAGTCGCCGTCAAACGGACAGAGGAGAAGAAGACAACCGCGCACGCGATCGCGAGCGGGCCGGACAAAGCGAAGCTGATCTGATCCCGGCCGTCCGCGAGCCCGAGGAGCTCGAGAGTCAGCACGATCGAAGGAACCATCAACGCGAAGTACGCGAACGCGAGACCAAAATTGTGGCGCACGCGCAATCTCAGGATCGCGACCAACATGATCGCGGTCATCGAGTACTTGCCATACTCCCAGAACACGCCCGCCTTACACATGCGCCACAGCACCTCGCAGCCGGCGATGTAGGCGACGAGCCAGGCCACGTACTGCATGCGCCTCGTGGTCGCAGCGATGAACACGCCGAAGCCGAGGCAGAGGAGCGCGTGAGCGGTACCGACCTGCGGAATCGCGCGCATCGCGATCGCGAGGACGATATGTGCGGCCGCGAAGGCAGCTCCCCAGAGTGCCCTCGAGGTCGTGACGCTCGCGGTGCCAATGACCGGCGTCGCGTCGATGGTCGGAGGGGAGCTCACGTCGCTGTTAGTAGGTGTACCGGGCGGCTGCGTTCAAGGTCAATGCGCGGTATCACCGTGACATTCGGCCACAAACCTTCCTCGCCCGACTCTCGACGCGAGTTCGTGATCGACTCGGAGTCCCACCGCGGTGGGTGCGCCGCGCTGTCGGTGGCCAGGACCTCGTCGTGCGGGACGGCGGTTTCGATCCCGATCCCGATTTCGTCGATTACGACGATGCGTGGATCTTTGCGTGCGCGAAGCACGCGAAGATCGCGTTCGATGTAGGGGCGAACGTCGGGCAGTCAGCGCTTCTGATGTTGACCTGCGCCAACCTCGAAGAGGTCGTGCTCGTCGAGGCGAATCAGCGAGCGTTGGCGACCGCCGCCGATAATCTGATCCGGAACGGCCTCAGCCCACGTGCGCGGTTCGTAGCAGCGTTCGCATCGGATGCGCCCGATGCCACGATCGATCTGTGGACGGTCGGAACCGGAGCCGCAGGCAGCATGTATCGCGGCCACGCGGTCTCGGCTGCGAGTGCGGGAACCGTTCAACAGGTCCGAACGACGACGTTGGACGAGCTCGCTCGCAGGTATCGAGTTTGCCCCGATCTCGTGAAGATCGACGTCGAAGGAGCCGAAGCGTCCGTGCTCGCAGGCAGCACCCACCTCGTCGAGCAGCGTAAGACTCGCTTTCTCGTCGAGGTCCACGCGTTGCCGGAGCTCTCGATGGCTCGCAACACGGCACTGATCCTCGAGTGGGCCGCTCGGGCCGGTTACGCCGTTTGGTATCTGGCGAACGGCACCAAGCTCGAGTCGCCGGAGGTGGTGCAGCATCGTGGGCGGTGCCACGTGCTGCTCCAACCGACCGATTGGGCGTACCCCGACTGGCTTGTCGGAATCGCCCAATCGGCGAAGCCGATCTAGTTACTGGACCGTGAACGTCGTCGACGCGATCTTCGTGTACGAGTCGTTCGTGAAGCCACGAACCTCGTACGAGCCAGCGGCGACGCCCGAGAAGCCCATCGTGCCGCTCGCCGCGCCGTTGGTGTAGTGCCAGCTGAGCGGCGAGCTATCCGGCGCGCCGGCGGCGTACACGCCGACCCAGTCGTACTGATTGCCGGGGAAGCTGCTGAACGTCACCGAGATCGGGGCGTTCGGCGCGTACGTAGCCGCCGTGCTCACCGAAGGGCCGCTCGCGACGCCGACGGTGAACGCCGACGAGGTCGCGACGCGCGTGTACGAGTCGTTCGAGTAGGCGCGAGCTTCGTACTGACCATCCGCGAGACCCGAGAACACGTGCGAGCCTGACTTGGCGCCGGCCGTGTAGACCCACACGCTGAAACCGTTATCCGGCGAGCCAACCGGTGCGACCGCAACCCAGTCGTACGTGTTGCCCGGAAGACCGGACCAGTTGACCGTGACGTCGGTACCGCTCGCGTACGACGATGCCGAAGGCGCGACGGTCGGGCTACCGATCACGAAGTCCGTCGACGTGCCGATCCGCGTGTACGAATCATTCGAGTACGCGCGCGCTTCGTAGTCTCCGTCCGCGAGACCCGCAACCACGTACGTGCCACTCGTCGCGCCGTTCACGTACTCCCAGCGAACGGGCGAGCTGTCCGGCGAACCGACGAGAGCGACCGCGACCCAGTCATACGTGTTGCCCGGCAGGCCCGAGAACGTGACCGTCACGGTCTGTCCGCTCGAGTAGGTGCTTGCATCCGTCGTCAGGGTCGCGCCACCACCGCCACCGGTTCCGATGCTGAACGTCGACGTCGCGACGATCGTGTACGAGTCATTCACGTAGGCGCGCGCTTCGTAGCTGCCCGCTGCGAGTCCCGTGAACGCTTGCGAACCGTTCACCGCGCCGTTCGTGTAGTGCCAGGCGACGTACGAGGTCGCTGGGCTGCCCGCTTGCGACACGGCGACCCAGTCGTACGTGTTGCCAGGGAGATTGGTGTAGTTCACCGTGACGGTCTGGCCGACCGTATAGCTCGACGCATCGGTGCTGATGCCCGCCGTTCCGCCCGTGGTCGCGGAGGCGACGGTGAAGTCGAAGCGCGCGAGGACCGTGTACGAATCGTTGAGATACGCGCGAGCTTCGTAGTTACCCGCAGCAACGCCGTCGAAGGTCTGGGTGCCCGAGGCCTGGCCGTTGATGAAGTGCCACTCGCCGATCGTGCTGTCCGACGAGCCAGCGGGAGAGATCGCGATCCAATCGGCCTGATTCCCCGGCATGCCGGCATAGGTCACCGTCATCACATCGCCTGCGGTATAGGTGGTACCCGTCGAGATCGACGGGCCGCTGACCGCTTGTGTGGTGGCACTTTCATCGCCTGATGACGTGCACGAAACCACCGCGAGCATCAGCGCCGCGAGACATCCAATCTTGCTAGTCCTCATTGGCTCCCCTGCCGACTTGTTTGAGAAGACACTACAGAACGGTCAACGCCAGTACAACGCACGGACCGGCCGCGGGCAGGTATCGTTGAGGTAGCGGAAAGGTGCTCGGGGCGGATTTGTATGTCTCGGTGTCAGCCAACGCACAGTTCTAGATGAGGATGTAGGTGATCCACGCGCGCCCGACGCGGATCCTGAGATAGTCTTTGCCGGTGAGGGTCTCGTCGCGTGTGATCACCGTCAACGCGCTGTTGTTGGCGGCCTGCGGCTTTCACCCGAGCGCTGGTTCCGATGGCCCGACGAGCATCGACGTCGCTGTGGACACGCCGCCCGCAGTGATGGCGAGCTGTACCAAGCTGCACCTCGCACAGCCGTCGCTCCCGAGCGGTCAATACACGATCGATCCGGATGGCGATGGTAGCGATGCCCCGTTCGCGGTGTGGTGCGACATGACCACCGACGGTGGTGGCTGGACGATCGTGTTCACGTCGACCGACCCGAACATGATGACCACGCCGATCTCGTACACGGCTTCGACGCCACGCTTGCTCGCCGACGCGCAGAGCGCGTTGCTCGCCTACCGCGATTCGACGATGGCGCTGTTGTCCGATGATCACGCGGCGCTCGCCTTGCCGGTCGACTGGCGAACCCAAGCCCCGTTCAACTACCCGGGCAACGACGTCATGACCGAGGTCTCCATCAACGGAGGACTTCCGAGCATGGCGACCGTCCGTTATGGCTCTCAGAGCTTCACGACGACGTGCTGGGATCCGTGGATGGCTGGATCTTGGGGCCGCATCTGCGTGGTGGGGACGCAGGCTCCGTTCTTCAACGCATTCGCGTCCACGACCGCGGATGGTTGTAGCGACAGCATCTCGGTGTACAGCGCGACGAGCTGCAGCAACGCTCGACGGTTTTCGATCGGCGTCCGGTAGCCAAAAACAAAACACCCCTCGGACTTCTCCGAGAGATGTGTTCCGTAGCGAGGAGTCAGTTACGCGATGCTGCGCAGATCCCACGCGCCGCCGTTCGACGCGCTCCGACCGTTGCCGAACGAACCCGTCAGTGCGCCACGGCCATCGAGGTACCAGACGCCACTGCCTTCGCCGTCGGGCTGCTGCCAGTGGAAGCGGATCTGGTTGCCGACGATCACGCCTTCAATCCGGCCATTGTGGTTCGGGTAGAACCCGGTCACGCGGTTGCCCTGCTGCGTGAGCGTGACGCGACCGTAGTTGCTCGAGTAGACGCCCGAGAGCGAGTTGGTCGCGCAGTTGTCGACCGGCGCCGGCGCTTCATACGTCGGGTACTGGTAGTTCGCGTAGTGGTACGTCGGGGTGCGGTGATCGCGAACCACGACCGGTGCATTCCAACCGAAGGACGCCCGCGCCGCGACCGATACTGCCGGTTGCGCCATTGCAGCCGTCGAAGAACCGATGATGAGCGTAGCGATGAGTGCCTTGATCGTATTCATGGTCGTCTCCGTGAAGCCATTTGGCTTACGAGCCTTTGATATTGCAGTGCGGGTGCCATCGTTTAACTTGTTGTAAACACTGATATAACTCCGGATTGGCGGCGCGGATTCCGCAGTCGTCTGCGAAATCCGCAGTCACACATCGCAGGGGCGGGCAGCGGTATGGTGCCGCCCGTAGTGCACGTCGTACACGTCATCGATGGCCTGGGCCTGGGTGGTGCCGAGCGGATGCTTGTCGACATCGCGAACGCGACGGCCCGGGACGGTCACAGGGTGACGGTGTGCATCACGCGCGACAACACCCTTCAGCGCGCAGCGCTCGACGAGCGAATCGAGATCCTGGTACTCGGACGAAAGAGACGGCTGGACGTCGCGCCGACCGCGCGGTTCATTCGCTGGGTTCGCAGCAACGCTGTCGATGTTCTCCACGTCCACATGCGAAGCAGCCTGTCGTTCATGTTGGCACTCCGCCTGTTGCGGCTGATCCGCACGCCGATCGTGTTCCACGACCACTACGGCACGATCGAGATCGATCCGAGCGTGCCGAGATGGTTCCGCGCAGGCCGCCGAATGATCGATCAATACGTGGGTGTCTACGAGCGCCTCACGGAATGGGCGATCGGTGCCGGCGTCGATCGCAGTCGCGCGATCACGATCGCGAACGCACTGGATCTCACGCGACTGCAGGCGAGTCGCAAGATCGATCTCCGCGCCGAGCTGGCGATCCCGCGCGATCGGGTGCTGGCGATTCTCGTCGCTACGGTGCGACGAGACAAAGGGATCGAGATGCTCGTCGAGGCGGTGTCGCGGATGACACGCCACGATCGGCTTCAGGTTCTGCTGGTCGGCGGCGAGCCAGACCCCGCGTATGCCGCAGAGTGTCGCGCCTTGGTCGCGAAGCTCGGGCTCGAGACTTCGATCACGTTCGTCGGGCCCCGCTCCGACGTACCCGGTCTCCTCGAATGTGCCGATATCGGCTTGTTGTCTTCCCACACCGAATCCGGGCCGCTGGTTCTCGTCGAATACCTCGCCGCGGGATTGCCGATCGTGGCGACGACGGTCGGCAACATCGGCCGAAGCCTCGAGCGCGCGGGCGTCCCCGGCTTCGTCGCGCCGCGCGATGTCGCCGGATTCGCTCGCGCGTTGGAAGAGGTCGTCGAGCTCGCGAGCGAGGCTCGACGGGCTCGTGGCGCCATCGGCAAGGCCTTGATCACGAAGGAGTGGGATATCCAGGCCGCGATGCCGGCTTGGTATTCAGCCTATGCGCGCGCCGGCGCGAGGCCGAGTCCATGAACGGAGTCCTGTTCGTCGGCAACTTTCTCTCTGGTGCGCATGCGCATCGCCACTACTGCGAGGATCTGACCGACCACCTTGCCGACCGCGACTGGAACATCGTGCGGACCTCTGACCGCACTGCGCGGTTCGCGCGGCTGCTCGACATGATGCACGTGACCTGGCATCGGCGTCGTGACTACGCGCTCGCGCACGTCGACGTGTTCTCGGGCCCGGCCTTTCTCTGGGCGGAAGCGGTCTGCTTCGAGCTCGCTCGTCTCGACAAGCCGTTCGTGCTGACCCTGCATGGCGGGAATCTGCCGATCTTCGCGAAGCGCTGGCCAGGGCGCGTTCGCCGGCTGCTCGCCGCTGCTGCGCGTGTCACGTCACCCTCCGAATATCTGGCGCGACAGCTCGCGCATCTCGCACCGCCGATCGAGATCGTTCCCAACGGCCTGGACGTCGCTCATCACCCGTTTCGCCGACGAGATGGTGCTCGGCCAAACCTCGTCTGGGTGCGCGCGTTTCACACCGTCTACAATCCGACGCTCGCGGTCGACGCGCTCGGGGACTTGCTTCGCGATCGACCCGACACGCGCCTCACCATGATCGGCGTCGATCGCGACGGCTCGCTCCAGCAGGTGCGCGATCGTGCGGCGAGCCTCGGCGTAGCGCACGCACTCGAGTTGATCCCCGGCGTTCCGAAGGATCAGGTCCCGCAGTACCTGGACCGAGGAGACATCTTTCTCAACACCACGGACGTCGACAACGCGCCGCTATCGGTCGTAGAGGCGATGGCGTGTGGCCTCTGCGTGATCACGACGAACGTCGGCGGCATCCCCGATCTCGTGGAGCACGAGCGCGATGCGCTGCTCGTCCCGCCTCGCTCGCCGGCCGCGATGGCCGATGCGGTTCGGAGGGTGCTCGACGATCCGGACCTCGCCGCCAAGCTCTCGGCCTCTGCACGAGCGACGAGCGAGGACCGAGACTGGGCGCGCGTCGTTCGCCGTTGGGACTTGCTGTTCCACGAGGTGGCGCGTGGTTGATCTCAAGCGCGCGCTCGACGTGGCGGTCGCAGGGACGTTGCTCGCCGTGGGGTCGCCGCTGATCGTGCTCGCCGGGCTCGCGATCAAGCTCGAGAGTCAGGGCCCGATGTTGTTTCGGCAGCGCCGCGTCGGCCGTGCTCACGCTCTGATCGAGACCCTGAAGTTACGCACGATGCGCCACGCGCCTCATTCCACCGGTCCGCAAGTCACGGCGAGCGGCGATCGCCGGATCACCCGCGTCGGAAGGTTGCTGCGAAGCACCAAGCTCGACGAATTGCCCCAGCTGTGGAACGTCGTTCGTGGCGACATGAGCCTCGTCGGTCCCAGGCCCGAGGTTCCGCACTACGTCGCCGGCTATCGCCCGGAGTGGCAACGGCTCTTCACGGTTCGTCCCGGCTTGACCGATCTGGCGTCCATCACCTTTCGCGACGAAGAAGCGCTACTTGCCAGAGCGAGCGATCGCGACCGCGCCTATCGAGAAGTGATCATGCCACTGAAGCTCGGGCTCGCACTGGAAGGTGTCGAGCACAGCTCGATCGTGTATGACGTCACCGTTCTCGTCCGCACGCTGGCCGCAATCTTCTCGCCCCCTACGCCCGCTGACAATTCAACACTCGCCGAGGCGTATCGGCGGATCGAGCAACTCAACGAGAGCGGATCATGAAGGTACCTTTCTTTCGCCCGAGCATCGGCGAGCAAGAGATCGCGGAAGTCGTGACATGCCTGCGCTCCGGCTGGCTCACGACCGGTCAGCACGTGAAGTCTTTCGAAGAAGAGTTCGCGCACTATGTCGGAGCGAAGTACGCCGTCGCGTTGAACTCGTGTACGGCGGCGCTCCATCTCGCGCTCGAGGCGATCGATCTACGCCGCGGTGACATCGTCATCGTACCGACGATGACGTTCGCAGCCACTGCGGAAGTCGTCCGCTACTTCGACGCGATTCCGCTGTTCGTCGACTGCGATCCCGCGACTCAGAACATCGATCCGGTGCGCGCTCGAGAGACCCTCGAGGCGTTCCGAAGCGGAAAGGCGGTCCCGGGCCTAACCAAGAACGGAGGTCGAATCCGCGCGATCATCCCGATGCACTACGCCGGGCAGATGGCCGACGTCGATGCGTTCCGCGCGCTCGCGACCGATTACGACCTGACGGTGATCGAGGATGCGGCGCACACGCTCCCCGCGTTTACCCGGACGGATCGCGCTGCGCCCTGGCGCTCGGTCGGCACGAGCGGTGACATCACGTGTTTCTCGTTCTACGCGAACAAGTGCATCACGACGGGCGAAGGCGGAATGGCTGTCACCGACGACGCGAAGTATGCGGAGCGGATGCGGCTCATGTCGCTTCACGGGATGTCGAAGGACGCGTGGAAGCGGTTCAGCTCCGAGGGCTCCTGGTACTACGAGGTGATCGCCCCCGGCTTCAAGTACAACCTGACGGACATCGCGGCCGCGCTCGGTCGCGTGCAGCTCCGGCGCGCAGAAGAATTTTGGGCGGCGCGCGCGGGGGTCGCTGCGGAGTACCGGCGCCTGCTCGCGGACGTTCCTGGTCTCGAGCTTCCGAGCGAGCTCGAGAACCGGCGCCACTCGTGGCACCTGTTCTCGCTTCGCCTCGATCTCGGCGTGTGGCACACGGGGCGTGACGCTTTCATCGCGGGCTTGAAGGCGCGAGACATCGGCGCATCCGTGCACTGGATGCCGCTGCACATGCAGCCGTACTACCGCGAGACCTACGGGCTGGTACCGACGGACTTTCCGGTCGCCGCAGGGTTGTGGCCGCGCCTCGTGACGCTTCCCGTGTTTCCGGGGATGACCTCGGACGAGATCGGCTACGTCGTCGAGACGATCCGCACGATGGCGCGCGCTCTCTAGATCGCGTTGCGTTTCGCCAGTAGCGAGATCACGGGCTGAAACTTCCCAGCCTTCGTGCGTTCGAGATGAGGCACGGTCTCGACGACGATCTCGGTTCCGTTGCCGAGCCGCTGACGCATGCGCGCGATCACGTTCGCGGTGTCCGCCGCGCCATATCCGGGTGCCGGGACGACGCGGACGCGGATTCGGGTGAGCGTCTCCTGCACGATCTGACCCTCGCGGATGTGCGGCTGATCCGTGAAGATGCCGTGGAATCGCACCATCTCTCGGCCGTCGGCGCCGATGATCACGTCCTCGACGCGGCCGAGGACTTCCTTCACCACCGGCATCGCGCGCCCGCACGGACAGGGTTCGGGATCCCACATCGCCATGTCGCCAAGGCGAAATCGGATCATCGGCTGGTAGCTGCGGATCAAGCACGTCGCGACGACTTCGCCCGGCTCTCCCGGCGCGGCCGGCGAGCCATCGGGACGGATCAACTCGACGATGCCAGCGTCGGGACTGACGTGAAGACGATGGTGCTCGCAGTCACTCGCGAACACGGCGTTCTCGACGGTCGAGTATTCCTCGAACACGGGGCAACCGAACGCTTGCTCCATCGTCGCGCGCATTCCCGGCGTCACCTTTTCACTCGTCGTCACGATCGCCTTGAGCGGCGCTTCGACGCGCAATCCCTGCTCGACCACGAACCGCGCGAGGAGATACGCCGAGACCGCGTAGCCCGTGATCCATTCGATCGAGTGGCGGCGCAGCGCGTCGAGATATTGCTGTGCGGTCTCCTTGCGCAGGTGAAATGCCGAGAGGTAAGCCTGCCGCTCGACGAGGTTGAACCGGTAGTACGGGCCCGTGCTGTGTGGATCGGGTTCGACGATCCGCCCGGAGAAAGTTGCGCGCGGTCGCGTGAACGACACGCCGGCCCAGTTCGCGGAGCGGACTTCGCGGAGCGCGAGGGCATCGCGATACTCGAGCCAGGTCCACATCGACGCGATCGGCGTACCCGTCGATCCCGACGTGTGAAACACGAGGGGCCTCGCGGTCGCATCCTCGCGAACGAACGCGCGCGCGTCCGCGCGCATCGGCTCCTTCTCGAGGAGCGGTATCTCCGCGAGGTCGGCCGCGCGTGCAGCAGCCTTCTGTCGCGCGGTCCACGTCGAGCGGTAGTAAGGAACGTGCGTGATCGCGACCTCGACGAGCTCGCGCAGCTTCGAGGTTTGATACGCCGTCCATTGCGCGCTCGTGAAACGATCGCGAGCGCGATAACCGTCGACAAACCGCGCATACCCACGCCCGAATCGGACTCGGTTCCAGTACACCCCATACGTGGTGACGGCGAGGTGCTGTGCCCAGACCGGCAGGCGGGCGTAGAGCTGATCGGCGCGACCCATGGTTGGCTGTCCGACGAGATTCTGGACTATGTTCGGGGACTGCGGACGCGCGTGATGGAGAAAGTTGGCCAGCAAAGCACGACACGACTCGCATCGCTGGACGGCCTGCGAGGCATCTCGATCGCGCTCGTGCTGGTCGGCCACTCGCTGAAGTTCTCGTTCCACGAGCGAATCGGCGATCTGGCGAACCTCGGCGTGCGCACGTTCTTCGTCATCTCCGGCCTCTTGATCACGCACCTGTTGCTGCGCGAGCTCGACAAGTGCGGCTCGATCTCGCTGTCCAAGTTCTTCGGCCGGCGCGCGCTGCGGATCATGCCGCCACTGTTCGCGTTCCTCGCGATCGTGTTCGTCGCGGAACAGCTCGGTTGGCTTCCTCGGAGCGGGCTCGGTGCGTGGCTCCGGGCCGTGACGTACACCATGAACTACGCGCCGGTGAGCGACCGACCGTGGCATCTCGGGCACATCTGGTCGCTCGCAGTCGAGGAACAGTTCTATCTGCTCTGGCCCGCGGCGATCGTCGTGTTCGGCGCGCGGCGCTCGCTGAGAGGCACGTTCGCCGTGATCCTGATCGTGCCTTGCGTTCGCTACGTGACCTGGCGGTACTTTCCCGAACACCAGGACGGGATCAAGTGGGAATTTCAAACCGTCTGCGACGCTCTCGCCATCGGTTGCCTGCTAGCGGGCGTGCGCGACAAGTTGTGGGAGCACCCGCGCTATCGCCGGATCATGAGGAGCTGGTGGCCACTCTTGCTGCTCCCCGCGGCATTCGCGGTCAACTGGTTCATCGTCGGTCGACCGCGGATCGGGTACCTGTTCGGCATCACGGCGTTGAACGTTTTGATCGCGCTGTTCATCGAATACTGCGTCCGATCGCCCGATCGGATCGTCGGCCGCTTCCTGGCCTGGCGACCGATGGTCGCTCTCGGAACCATCAGCTATTCGATGTACCTCTGGCAGCAGCTCTTCTTCGACGCGCACCCGCAGAACGTGACCCAGACGTTTCCGCTCGATCTCGTCATCACCGTCGCACTCGCGACGACTTCCTACTTCGCGCTCGAGCGGCCGTTGCTCGCCTGGCGCCACCGCTTGTCGCGCGTGTAGCCATGTGCGGGATCGCGGGAATCTTCAACGGGAATCGCGACCACGACCTGGCCGGCGCGGTGAGGCGGATGACCGCCGCGCTGATCCGGCGTGGCCCCGATGACGAGGGCTTCTGGTCGGACGAGCGCCTACAGCTCGGGTTTCGGCGGCTCGCGATCCTCGATCTGTCATCGGCGGGACACCAGCCCATGGTCGCGAGCGATGGCCGCTCGGTGATCGTGTTCAACGGCGAGCTCTACAACTTTCCAGAGCTGCGGCGGGAGCTGGAAGCGAGTGGGGTGCGGTTTCGGTCGCGCGGCGACACGGAGGTCGTGCTCGAAGCGCTCTCGCGCTGGGGACCTGCCGCGGTATCGCGGTTCAACGGGATGTTCGCGTTCGGCTGGTACGAGATCGCCGAGCGCCGCCTCCTGCTCGCGCGCGATCACGCCGGCATCAAGCCGCTCTACGTCGCGACGCTCCCCGACAAGTCGGTCGCCTTCGCGTCGCAGCTCGACGCGCTGGTGGAGGCGCCCGGCCTCGATCCCGACGCTCTCAACCTCGATGTCCTGCGCTTGTGCTTGCGGCTCCATCACATCCCGGCGCCGCACAGCATCGTGCGTCACACGCGCCAGCTCGAGCCCGGCCATTGGCTGCGCGTTCACGCCGACGGACGGCTCGAGGAGCGCGCGTGGTGGCGGTTGCCGCGATCTTCGCACGCGGACCTCCGCGGTCCTGCTGCGGTCGATCAGCTCGAGGACACGCTCGATCGGGCGGTGCGCCGTCAGCTCGTCTCCGACGTGCCCGTCGGCGTGTTCTTGTCGGGTGGAATCGATTCGCCGCTCGTCGCTGCGCACGCGCGCACCGAGCTGGCACCGAAGGCATTCACGATCGGGAATCCAGGTTGGGGCCAGGACGAGTCCGCGGATGCTTCGCGGTATGCGCGCGAGCTCGCGCTCGATCATCGCGTGCATCCGGTGTCGAGCGAGGAGGCCATGGCGACGCTCGCGGACGTACGCGCGGCGCAACACGAGCCCTTCGGCGATTTCTCGATCATCCCGACCTTGCTCGTCAGCAAGTTCGCGCGTCGAGAGGTGACCGTCGCGCTGAGCGGCGATGGCGGCGACGAGCTATTCTTCGGCTACGAACGACCGGTGTCGCTGTTGCGCGATGGCGCGTTGTTTCGCTGGCCACGCGTCGTTCGCATGGCTTGCTTTGCCGCGGGCAAGTACGGGCTCGGGCGCCGCCGCTCGCAGGCGATCGTTCGCCGCGATCCAGGTGACTACTACTTCGCGGTCAACTGTCGGATCGACGACGACGAGATCGGACGCCTCGCTCCGACGCTGCCGCCGATCCCGGCCGACTTCGATCTCTATCGGTTCGGCGAGTATCGAGGCCTCACGGATCTCGCGGACTTCTCGCGCTACGTCGAGTTTTACGGTCAGATGCAACGCGGCCTGAAAAAGGTCGACATGGCCTCGATGCACAACAGCCTCGAGGTCCGCGTGCCACTGCTCGATCGCGAGGTGATCGAGCTCAGCCTGCGCATCGATCCGTTCGCATCGCTGCGCGATGGGAAGCGCAAGATGGTCCTAGAGGATGCGTTGGCGCGTTCGGTGCCGCGGGCGAGCATTCCTCAGAGCAAGCGAGGGTTTTCGGTGCCCCTACGCACGTGGCTGCAAGGCGGCTGGCGCGACATCGTCGAAGAGACGCTGTTCGGAAGCGCGAGCAGCACCGATCTGTTCGATCGTGGAAGGCTCTGGCAGTACTGGGATGATCACCTGAGCGGACGCAGCGATCACAAGTGGGGGCTGTGGACGCTGCTGTCGTTCGAGTGGTGGCGGCAACGCATGCGCGCGCGGCGGAGCGAGCGAGCCAGCGGTGCGAAGGCGGTGCTCGCGTGAAGACCCGGATCCTGTTCACGATTCCGAACTTCATCACGGCGGGTTCGGGCGGCGCGATGCTCAACATCATTCGCCGCCTCGATCCTGCGATCTACGAGCCTGGCGTGTGCGTGAGCCGCAGGGGCGGCCGGCTCGATCGCGAGGTCGAAGCACTCGGGATTCCGTTCATCGAGGCGCCGTTCACGGTTCCTGCTCTCCCGTATGCGACGTTGCCGGCGCGCGCGTGGACGGCGGCTCGGGTGTTTCGCCCGTACCGATTCGAGATCTGGCACTCGTTTCACTACAGCGATGACTACACCGAGCCGCTGATCGCGCGACTCGCCGGCGCGAAGCGCTGGGTGTTCACGAAAAAGAACATGAACTGGAAGCACCGGTCCTGGTACATGCGCACGTTGCTCGCGAGTCGGGTCGCCGCGCAGAACACCGACATGCTGTCCGAGTTCTTCAGCTCGCCATTGTTCCGCTACAAGGCGCGGCTCGTTCCTCGCGGGGTCGATACCACCAAGTTCCGAGTCGGCATCGAACCTCGGTTGGGCCTGCGGCGGCGTCTTCATCTCGAGGACAAGCTCGTCGTGGGCACGGTGGCCCATCTCGTTCCGGTCAAAGGCCATCAGACCCTGATCGAAGCGATCGCGCGTCATCCCCAACTCGTGCTGGTCCTCGCCGGCAAGCCGTTGGACGAGGCGTATGTCGCCGAGCTCCACGCTCTCGTCGCAAAGCTCGGCATCGCGGACCGCGTCCACTTCATCGGGGATGTCGAGGATGTCCCGGCGCTCCTCGCCGAGCTCGATATCTTCTGTCTGCCAACGCTCGCGAAGCTGCGACAAGAGGGATGCCCGGTCGCGTTGCTGGAAGCGATGGCTTGTGGTCGCGCGTGCGTCGCGAGCGACATCCCCGGGGCCCGCGATCTGATCGAGCACGAGCGCAGTGGCTGGCTGGTTCCACCGGAAGATCCAACGCGGCTTGCAGCCGCTCTCGGCGCACTTGCGTCCCCGGCGTTGCGCGCGCAGATCGGCGCCGCGGCACGCAAGCGCGTCGAGGATCACTACAGCATCGAGCGAGAGACGCTGGCTCACATGGCGCTCTACGACGAGATTCGCAGCCACGGATGATGACCGCCGCCACATCGATCCGCACCGCGATCATTCCGGATCGCGTGACGATCGCGCGAGGTGAGGGCGGCGATGCACTCGACCTGAAGGCGATCTGCATCTTCGCCGCGACCGGATTCTTCCTCGGCGAGGATACGTACTACGCGAACGAGCGCGCGCTGCAGCCCGCGACGGATCACGAGCTCGACCACCACGGGCGCGTGCGGTCAGCGAAGCCGTACTGGCGTTGGCATCACACGCCGCGCGACCTCACGCTGGCGCAGGCGACCGAGGAGTTCGCAGCCGTGTTCGAGCGGATCACGCGCGAGCAGACCGCGAATGCTCAGGTGATCCTCCCGCTCTCCGGCGGCCTCGATAGTCGGACCCAGGCTGTGGCGCTACGCGGCAGCCGAAACGTCCAGACCTACTCGTACGGGTTCGCCGATAGCTTCGACGAAACCGGATACGGCCAGCGCATCGCGGATCGCCTCGGCTTCGAATTTCGCCGCTTCGAGATCTCGGCGGGTTACCTGTGGCGCGTGATCGACGAGCTCGCTCGGCTCAACGGCTGCTACGCCGACTTCACACACCCTCGTCAGATGGCCGTGATCGACGAGCTGAAGCCGCTCGGAGATCTATTCTTTCTCGGTCACTGGGGCGACGTCTTGTTCGACGACATGGGCGTCGAGTCGAACCTGTCGATTCGCGATCAGGCGAGCGTCGTCGTCGGCAAGATCGTGAAGAAGGGCGGAGTCGAGCTCGCCTCGACGCTGTGGCAAGCGTGGGGGCTCGAAGGATCGTTCGAAGCGTTCTTGCGCGATCGGGTAACGGCGCTGCTCCAAGCGATCGACATCGCGGATGCGAACGCGCGGATTCGCGCGTTCAAGTCGCTCTACTGGGCACCTCGGTGGACGACCGCGAATCTCGTCACGTTCTCGAGTCGTCGGCCGATCGCGCTTCCCTACTATCACGACGCCATGTGCAAGCTCGTGTGCACGTTCCCCGAGCGCTTGCTCGCGAAGCGTCAGATCCAGATCGAGTACATCAAGCGATATGCGCCGCAGGTCGCTCGCGTGGCGTGGCAGACCTATGACCCGCTCGATCTCTATTCGTACAAGCGCTACTTCACCGCACGCATGCTTCCATATCGCGCGCTCCGCAAGCTCGCCGAGACTGTCCGGCGGCGCTGGACCGGCACGACGCTCGTGACGCGAAACTGGGAGCTCCAGTTCCTCGGTCGGGAAAACGAGGAACAGCTTCGCGCTCATCTGTTCGAACAGCGCGACTTCGGCGCGCTCGTTCCGCGGTCGCTCGTCGACCGCTTCTATGCCAAGTTCTGCGAGGAAGATCGCGTGAAGTACGCCCATCCCGTCAGCATGTTGCTCACCCTGTCGATGTTCGCGAGGACGCGACGCGACAGGTCGATTTCGCTCGTGTAGTGTTACGGACCCTCCTCGATGGATACCGCCACGAATTCCACATCACCGTCGGTCGCGCTGGAGACCGTGGGCTCCACGGCGGTCGTCCGGATCGCGCCGTCGACGGGGTGGGTCTCGCTCAAGCTGCGAGAGCTCTGGAACTATCGCGAGCTGCTCTACTTTCTCACGTGGCGCGACATCAAGGTCCGTTACAAGCAGACGGCGCTCGGCGCAGCCTGGGCGTTGATCCAGCCGTTCGGCACGATGGTCGTGTTCAGCGTTTTCTTCGGGAAGCTCGCGAAGATGCCATCGGACGGCATTCCGTACCCGATCTTCACGTACACGGCGCTCGTGCCGTGGACGTTCTTCGCGACCGGCTTGACCCAGTCGTCGGGTAGCCTCGTCGGCAACGCGAACCTCGTCAAGAAGATCTACTTCCCTCGCCTGACGATCCCGATCTCGACCGTGTTGTCGGGCGTGATCGACTTCGTTCTCGCGTTCGTGATCCTGCTCGGGATGATGGCGTACTACGGCGTCACACCGACGGTAAACGTGTTGTGGTTGCCGGCGCTGTTGATGCTGGCACTCGTCACGAGTCTCGGCGTCGGCCTCTGGCTGTGTGCGATGAACGTGCAGTTCCGCGACGTCCGTTACGTCGTGCCGTTCCTGACCCAATTCTGGATGTTCGCGACGCCGATCGCGTATCCGAGCTCGCTCCTCCACGATCCGTGGAAGACCGTGTTCGGCTTGAATCCGATGGTCGGCGTGGTCGAAGGCTTTCGCTGGGCGCTGCTCGGAACACCGGCGCCTGGCGGCATGATCGCCGTATCGTCGATCGTCGCCGTGCTCGGCATGGTCTCGGGCGCGTTCTATTTTCGCCGCATGGAGAAGACGTTTGCAGACGTCGTCTGAGCGAAGGCTCGCGCGATGAGCCAGGTCGCGATCCGCGTCGAGAATCTGGGCAAACAGTTCCGGATCGGCGGCCGTGTCGAGCGCTACCAGACGCTCCGCGAATCGCTCGTGCGCAAGCTGAAAGGCTTGGGTCGGCGCGAGTCCAGCGAGAACACGTTCTGGGCCCTCCGCGGTGTTTCGTTCACCGTCGACCACGGCGACGTCGTCGGCGTGATCGGCAACAACGGTGCTGGCAAGAGCACGCTGTTGAAGGTGCTGTCACAGATCAGCGAGCCGACCGAAGGCTACGCGGACGTCCACGGGCGCGTCTCGTCGTTGCTCGAGATCGGCAGCGGCTTTCACTTCGAGCTCAGCGGTCGCGAGAACATCTATCTCAACGGTGCGATCCTCGGGATGCGGCGCGCAGAGATCGATCGCAAGTTCGACGAGATCGTGGCGTTCGCCGGGGTCGAGAAGTTCATCGACACCGCCGTCAAGCACTACTCGAGCGGCATGTACCTCCGCCTCGCATTCTCGGTTGCGGCTTCGCTCGAACCCGAGATCCTGATGGTCGACGAGGTGCTCGCGGTGGGAGACATCGCGTTCCAGAACAAGTGCCTGCGCAAGATGGGCCAGGTGGCAGGCGAGGGCCGTACGGTGATCCTCGTCAGCCACAATCTGTCGGCGATCTCGTCGCTGACGAAGAGATGCATCTTGTTGAAGCACGGGCGCGTGCACGCCGCTGGACCTACCTCCGAGATCGTCGCGATGTACTTGCGCGATAGCGCGACGGAGGGCTCAGCGGTCGCGGGCTCGCGCGAGATCAAGGACGACACGCTCGGCTCGCTGTTGTGCGAGCTCGATTCCGAGGGCGTCAACCCGACGATTCCGTCGACTCAGCCGATCAAGGTCCGGTTCTGGTTCACCGTGAAGCAGGCGGTGACCGGGTTGCGCGTTGGCTTCGACCTCACGTCGGGTGCAGGACCACACCTGTTCCGGACCTACTACGACGATCTCGCCGAGAATCCGCCGGAGCTTCAGCCCGGCGCATATGCGGCGGAGTGCACGATCCCGCCGAACTGGCTCAATGGCGGTGACTACTACATCACGCTGCGCGCGAGCATCCATGGGATCCGCCACATCATCGTGCTCGAGCGCGCGCTCGGCTTCCAGATCGTCAACCTCGCCGGAGCGAACGCGCAGTACGGCGTCGAGCGCCCGGGGCTGTTGAACCCCACCCTCGATTGGAAGATCGAGCCGACGGATCCCGCGACGCTTCCCACGATCAGCACCGGTTCCGATGCTTGAGCTCCGAGCTCCGAAGCGTGGGACGAAGTTCGTCGTTCATCACGACCGGCTCGCGCTGTTCCACGATACGCGGGAAGCGAAGCGCTACTGGAGCCAGTATTGGCTGAGCGATCAGGCCATCAAGCAGCTCGACCTCGCGACGAGTGGAACGCTAGATCCGGGCTTCGACGCGGTCTTGCGGATGCTCGAGCAGTACGGCAGCCCGGGGATGCGCATCCTGGAAGGTGGATGTGGGCTCGGTCATGTCGTTGCGGCGCTCCAGCACCGCGGATATCGCGCGGTCGGTGTCGACTACGTACCAGAGCTCATCGCATTCGCGACCGAGCGGCTGCCCGGACTCGACCTCCGCGTCGGAGATGTCGAACAGCTTCCGTTCGAAGACGGCGCGTTCGACTGCTACGCATCGCTCGGCGTCATCGAGCACTTCGAGCAGGGGCCGGAGAAGGCGATCGCCGACGGTCAGCGAATCGTGCGCCCGGGCGGAATCGCGATCTTCGAGGTGCCCTATCTAAATGCTCTGCGCGAGCGCGAGCTGGCTCGCCTGCGCCGTCACGCCGCGGGCCATGACGGCCTCGCCTTTCATCAGTACTACTACAGCATCGAGGAGCTCACCGGACTGTTCGAGAACTACGGGTTTACGGTGGTCGAGCAGGTGCCGAACTGCTGGGAGTCGGTCGTGTTTCGCGAGCATCCGATCGTCGCTCCGTTCTGGAGCTCTCGGCTCGCGATCTCGCGCGTGCGCGATCCGATTCGAACGGTCGTGCGCGGCTTGCCGGCGATCGCGCAGCGTCGCTACGCGCACACGATGGTGTTCGCCTGCCGTCGCGACGCGTGAATCAGTTCCCGAACACGATCGCGTTCGCGAGCTTCTCGGGGCCTGGCCCGGGCATGATCCGCGGCAGCAACGAGAGATCGTCGCTCGCCGACGCTGCGCGCGAGACCATCGTGAAGCCGAGCTCGTAACCGCTCGCTCGCAGCTCCTCAGCAGACTGCGGGTTGTACGTACCGTTCGGATACGCGAACCAGCGACATGCGCCGCCGAGCGCCGCCTCGATCTGCGCTTTCGAGGCCGCGAGCTCGTGGCGGCGCAACTCCGCGGGCTGCGCGTCGTGATGGAGCTCGTGCTCGTAGCCGTGGCTACCGAACGTGATGCCCGTGGCCTGGAGCGCCATGACCTCGCTCCAGCTCATCTGCGCGATCGTCGGGAACATCGCGATCAGCTCGTCGAGCTCGCCCTCGGCGAGGTGCGAGACGAGCTCTTGCCAGAGAGCCTTGCGCTGCGCGGTCGAGGCGCGCTTGAACAACGCGCGCACGGCGCCGAATGCTTTCGGATCGCGGTCGAGGTCGAACGCCGTGCCTTCGAGCTGGATCATGCGCTCCGAGCCGCGCGCGAGGACCAGTCGCAAGAGCGTCGGCCAGATCGTCGTGCGCCGCGCGATCGCGTCGCTGGTGATGAAGATCGTCGCAGGGAGGCGGGCCTCCGCTAGCAACTCGGCCGCGAGGATATTATTCCGAAACCCATCGTCGAACGTGATCGCGACCCGTGGAACCAGCGAGCGCCGATCCAGGCCAGCGACGAGCTCGGGCAAGCCGACGACGTGGCAGCGCTTCAGCAGCGAGATGTGTGCGCGAAAATCCTCGACGGTGTGAAAGCTGCGCTCGACGCGGCGATCGGTCACTCGTTCGATCACGCCGTGGTACGTCAAGATCCTGAGGCCGCGATGGATCGGGCGTCGCGCGCGAACGCCTTGCACGAGCTCGCGGGCGATCTTTCCGATCATGACCCGCGCACCATCGCACGGGCCAGGTCACGGAGTCGCCGCTCCGCCAGCAGTGTGGTGAAGGTTCGGCGCGATTGGTTCGCCCACTCCGCCTTGTACGATTCGGTGCCCTTTAGCAGATCGACGCGCTCGATCCCTTCACGCTGGGCGCGCGCGAAGAGATGGGCGAGCAAGCTCTTGCCGGGGCTCGCCTTGGCGAGCTCGAGATCGAACGTCGGCTTGTTGTAGTAGATCCGCCCGCGGTGCTGGAAGCCGAGGTGAACGGCGACGGGGCGACCCGCACACCGAAGGACATCCATGTAGATCACCCCGGCGAGGTCCGGCTGCGCAACGAGCTTCTCGACGAATGTTTGCTCTTCGATTCGCGTGAACTGTGATTCGCGACCCGTGCCGGCGAAGTTCGCTGCGTGCATCGCGAACAGCGTCGGCAACAGCGCGCGCACCTCGTTCGGTTCGTACACGACTTCGTACGTGACGTGGCCGTGCTTCTCGAGCATCTTGAGGTTGCGGCGGGTCGCGGGGCGGTCCACGCGATCCGCGAGCGACTCGATCTGCCCTCGATCTGCATAGGGATGTTCGTCGTGGACGTGGGTCGTGAGATACCGGGCACGTCTCGTCGCGAGCAGCGTGGATGCTGCAGTGATCATGCGACCGCGCCTGTCGAACGCAGTTGTCGGGATCGAGCGACCGAGCAGCGAGTCGCCGGGGGCTCTCGCGATCCGCGCCGATCGACATGGCGCGTGACGCGTCAGCCATCGCCAGAACGAAGCCCCGAGCTCTGGATCCTCGGCGCGGGTGATCGCCTCGGTGTAGTCGGCACGGAAAGCGCCGAGGCTGTTCCACTCGTCCGGCTGGTCGCGCATGTGCCAGAGCGGAAGCACGAGCTCGAGCGATGATCCGCGTCGGCCGATCACGGCGAAGCCCACACGCTCACCGGCGAATGCTTCGCACCACGCTCGAAAGAACCCGGGAAACGCGAACGGGGTGACATCGCCGTGTTGGATCAACTCGCGCCAGGCGGGTCGATAGCGGTGGAGGTCGTGACCCGCGATCACCTCGAGCTCGATATCGCCGGCGGCCATCGCTACGCTGGCTTGTGCGCGAGGTAGTGAAGGTGCGGGCACAACACCGAGAGGCGGGCGAGCCGGACGAGCGTGACCCACTCGCGCGAGTCCTCGATCGCGTTGTCGAGGAGATCGGGCCCGGTGCGATAGCTGCGCGAACCGTAGACCGCGCTCGGTGCGAAGCCGTGCTCGCGGAGCTCGCGCAGGTGGTGATGCGGCAGCGCCGAGTAGAGGATCTGTGCGCCGCCGACGTCCGGATAGGCGAGGTAGCTGCCGTGCTCCTCGAACGCAGCGCGTTGCGCGAGCAACATCTCGCGATTGCGGCGGTAGAACTTGCCCAGGCTGTCACCGCGCCGCGGGTACCACGCACCGAGGCCGTTATGTCCCGAGTAGTAGAACAGGCCGCCAGGGCGCAGAACGCGATGGACCTCGTCGAGGACTCGCTTGCGCTCGCGCGACGGATGCACGCAGTCGAGCCCGTTGAAGGAGAACAGGACGACATCGAAGGCGGCGTCTGGAAACGCGAGCGTCCTCGCATCCATCAGCTGGACGTGGGCGCGCCTGACGTGTCGGCGCGCTTCGTCGACGAGATCCTCGGAAAGGTCGATGGCTTCGACGTCGTAACCGCGCGCCTCGAGTGCGAGCGTGGTGCGGCCACCGCCGCAACCGAGATCGAGGATCCGCGCAGGGGCGCGCGGAAAGTGCCGCTCGATGATGACGGTCTCCGCGGGAAACAGCCCGTTGCCAGCGCCCCAGTCTCGCCGCGCCTGGTCGCCGAGATAGCTGCCGATGTTGCCGCGCAGGGTGTCGCGGCTCACCGCGCGCTCCTGCGGGGCCGGGATGCGAGATCGCGATAGAGCTCGACGAATGCCTCCGCCTGACGTTCGAGGTCGAACCTCGCGAGCGCACGCGCGCGCCCAGCGGTTCCAAAGCGCTGGCGCAGCGCAGGATCGCCGGCGAGCACGGCCAGCCTCTCGGCGAGCGCAACAGGGTCTCGCCTCGGCACGACGTATCCCGTCACGCCATCCTCGACGTTCTCGGGAAGGCCGCCCGCATCGGTCGTCACGACGGGCAACTCCATTGCCTGCGCTTCGATCACCGCGTTGCTGAAACCTTCATCGATCGCTGCGTGCAGCATGATATCGGCACTCGCCAGTATGGCCGGAATCTCGTGTCGAGGTCGCGGCCGCACGATGCGAACGACGCCTTCCAGATGATGTTCGCGAATCCCGAACCGGATCGCTTGTTCGTAGGGGCCCTCGCCGTAGATCTCGTACGTGAACGCGATCCCGCGAGCGCGGAGCTGCGCGGCGGCGTCGACCGCGAATTCGTAGCCTTTGGACCACACGAGGCGCCCGATCGAGACGATGCGCACCGGCCCGCTTCGCAGCGCGCGGGGCTCCGGCTCGAACAGGCTCAGATCTGTTGCGGGTTCGACGCGCCAGCACGGAACGTCGGCAGGGAGCCCCAGGCGATGCGCGTTGTCGTCGAGCGCTTGCGAGATGAAGTGATAGCCGTCGACGTAGCGAAACAGGTAGTCGCGAGCCTTGGCGCTGTACGTCGACGAGCGTTGAAAGACTCCCCGCGAGCTGAGGAGCAAACGGCAGGAGAGGTAATCCTTCAGATCGGCGACGTTGATGCCTTGGTAGTCGAACTCGATGTGCAGGATGTCGAGCTCGCACCCGGCGAACATCACCTGCTCGTAGAGCGGCGCGACGACACCGGACGGATTATCTCTACGATGGCGCCAGCGGTGCGTCGCGAGGCGAGCGAGCGCAGTCGGTGAGCGGGCTGCAGTTCCTGCGAACTGCAGGGCGCCTCGCAACGAGCGCGCGGGCGCGACGTGGACGCGGTCGCGAATATCCTGGCGTCCCTCGAGCACCGCGAAGCTCTCCCAGTCAGCCTGCGCGGAGAGCGCGAAGATCTGCACGTCGAAGCCCTGATCGAGGAGCTTCAAGACCTTGGTGACGATGAACGTCTCCGACGCGCGTGGAAACGCGATCACGAACAGACCGATCCTCAATGGCTTCGTCACGGCGCGCTTCGAGCTACGGATTGATACATGTCCTCGAACGTCGCCACCTGACGCTCGAGCGAAAACTCGGCTTCGACGCGCCGGCGTGCCGCGAGGCCCATCGCCGCACACCGCGGCCGATCCATCGCGAGCTGGCAGATCGCGGTCGCGAGCCCTTCGATATCGCGAGGCGGCACCAGCAACCCTTCGACTCCCTCGCGCAGCGCCTCCGGCATGCCGCCGACGCATGTACTGATCACCGGCAAGGCGCACGCCATCGCTTCGAGCGCCGCGTTGCTCACGCCTTCGTTATGACTCGGGAGCACGAACACGTCGGCGTCGCGAAGCCGGTCGAGGACCGAGTCCGGTTTGACCGCACCTGGCAGGTGCACTTTGCCCTCGAGCCCGAGATCTGCGACGGAGAAGCGAAGCGGAGCGAGCAGCTCCCCGTCGCCGAGGATCGTCGCTTCGAACTCCACTCCTTGCCGAGCGACGCGTGAGAGTGCAGCGAGAAAGTAGTCGAATGCCTTGTGCCAGGACAGTCGCCCGACCGAGACGATCTTGAGCGGCCCTTTCGACGGCGCGTCCCAGCTGCGCGGCTCGATCGCCGCGACGTCTACCGCGGGGCGATTGATCCAGATTCCAGGTCGCGGGCCGATCAGACGCTCGACGTTGTCCGCGATCTCGCGCGACACGCAGTGGACGGCCGCAGCGTCGCGAAGACAGCGAAGCATGCTCGCCTGGAGCTGGTCGCCGCGTAGCTCGAACAGATGGATATCGGAGCCGCGGCAGCTCACGACCGTCGGGACACCGGTGAGCTTCTTCACGAGGGGATACATCGCACCCGTTCCGAGAAATTCGAAGTGGATCACGTCCGCGCGCCGCCGCGCGCAAAACGGGAGATGGCGAAGGAGGTTGCGAGCTGGCTCGTCGGCGGTCAGTGGGTCTGCACGACAATCGCGATACAAGCTCGCCACCGCGCCCCGCGCGCGCGCGACAGACCGCAGCGTGCCTCTGGCCATCGCGAGCGTGCGCGACGGTGTTCGCAGGTCGATGTCCGGCGGCAGGATCTCGACTTCGAGACCCGGCGGTAGAGGCTCGGGAAACAGCGCCCAGTCGCCGTCCTGGCGAGCGAGCACGCGAATGCGATGGCCGCGACGCGCTAAGGCGACGACAGGTCGATAGACGAACAGCTCGGAGAGCGCTGGAAATCGACCCGTGACGATCTGGAGATCGAGGCGCTGTTCAGTTGCCGGCACAATCGTGCGCGAAATCGACGACGTTCCACGGCAGCGTAGCGCTTGCCGTCGACGACAGGCGCGTCAGTGAGAGCGTGCCGCTGCCAGTCACCATCGAGAACGCGGCTTCACCGACGAGGTCGTTGGCCGCGCCGGCGTAGGTCGTCGAACCGCCGGACTGGCCGAGGATTGCCTGGGTCGAGCTGATGCCGACGCTGGACGCGCCGCTGATCCCGGTGACCGGCACGGACGTGGTCGCCACGCCGGCGGCGAAGCTCGCCACTCCGCTGTGCACCGCGAACGGCATCGCGACGAGCTCCCACGACACGGACATGTTCGAGCCACCGAGGCCGCGCTGGAACGTGAGCGTGGTGGGCGAGCTAATGCTCGACTGGAGCATCAGCGAGGCAGCCGCGATGCTGCCGGCGTTATCGCTCTCGTAGCTCGCGAGTAGCAGGCTGCCCGACGGCGTATTCGGCACCGTCACGACGCTCTGCGTATCGGTGGTCGCGAGCGACGTGGTGCCACGGGTGACCGATGCGCCGGCCATCGTGACGACCTGCCACGCGACGAACGAGCCCTGCGCGCTCTGCGCGATCTCCAGCGTGCTCGCGCCCTGGAGCGTCGCGCGGGTGAACTCGTTGGTGCCCCAGCCACCACCGGCGGTCGCACCACCGCCAACGAGCACGAAGCTCGTCGTCGGATCGACCGCGGTGATCGGAATCTGCGCCGGGTTCGTCACGTTGGTATCGACGGTGCCGCGCTGTACGGTCACGCCGCTCGAGAACGTCGCCACCGTATAGTGGATGGTCACGGTGCCATTGCCGGTATCGGTGCCGGCCTGGTCGCGCTTGCAGTGGACGCCCGTCGCGACGAGCTCGCAGTAGACGTCGCCGTACATCGGCGAGGGCTCGGCCTCGTTGACCGACATGAACAGGATGCTCGTCGTCAGCGGCGCGGTCAGCGCGGCGGTCGTCTCGCGGGTATTCGCGTCGAGCACGATGTCACCGCTGACGAGCGTGCTGAGGACGGGCTTCGTTCCGACGACGCACGATTGGCCGACGACGAACGGAGCCGAGCGCGCCGACACGGTGTACGAGTTGTTGTAGTAGGCGCGAGCCTCGTAGGTGCCGGTCGGGAGGCCGGTGAACACCGCGGTGCCGGACATCGCGCCGCCGGTGTACTGGTACTGGACGTACGACGCGGCGCCCGAGCCAGCGACCGAGATGCCGATCCAGTCTTGCGCGTTGCCGGGCATACCGGTGTACGTGACCGTCACCGCATCGCCCGCGGCGTACGACGACTTGTCGGTCGTCACGCCCGTGCCGCCGACGGTGAACGTCGAGCTCGCGATGATCGCGTTGCTCGCGTTGTACGCGCGCGCTTCGTAGCTGCCCATCGCGAGCGGCGAAAACACCTGCGAGCCGTTCATCTGACCGTTCGTCGGGAACTGCTGGATCGTCGAGCTCGCGGGCGAGCCTGCAACCGAGACGGCGACGTACTCGCCTGCAGCTCCCGGCATGTTCGAGTAGGTGGCCGTGATGCTCTGATTCGTGCCGTACGTCGTGTGGTCGGTCGTGATCGAGGTCTGCGTGCCGATCGTGAACTGGGGGCTCACGGCAAAGGTCGCGAAGCTGTGCGTGCCGTTCCAGTCCGCGTGGTAGCGGGCCTCGTAGGTACCCGTGGCCAGGCCCGTGAAGACCAGCTGGCCCGAGTTACCGGCACCCTCGGCTCCCGTGTACTGCCACGCGACGTAGTTGCCGTCTGCGGCGCCCGGGACGTAGATCGCGATCCAGTCGGTCGTCGATCCGCTAAAGCCGCTGTAGTTGATCGGCACCGAAGCGCCGAACGCGTACGACGATTGCGTGGCGGCGAGCGTGGGTGACGCCGCCCCACCGCTGAACGTGAACGACGCGCTGCGCTGCTGGATCGTATAGCTCGCGGTGCCATACCAGTCGTAGAACGCGCGCGCTTCGTACGTGCCAGAGCCGAGCGCCGGAGCCGTGAACGTCATCGTCCCCGAGGTGCCGCCGCCGGTGTACTGCCACGCCTCGTACGAGGTCGCTGGATCGGACGGATGCGCGATCGCGATCCAGTCGGACTTGGCCCCGCTCATCGCGCTGTACGTGACGACGATGTTCTGGCCGGCCGTGTACGCGGAGAGGTCCGTCGAGACGACGTTCTGATCCGTCGATCCCAGGTCGGGAGCCACGCCACATCCAACCAACCCCATGGCCACGACGAGTGCGAGGTTCTTGATGCTCTGCTTCTTCATCGCCAACTCACCTTGCATGAATGAACCACGGATCACACTAACCGAAACGCCGTCGGTTTTGCGACGGTTGTAGACGTGAGGTGTCGCCATAGGTCGAAGGGTTCATCGACCGGAATGAGCCCGGGTTTACGGTAGCTCGGGGATCGCCTGTCGCTGGTCGATCATCGCCTGGGCGGACGCCGATATCTGCCTCATTTTCTGAACGGTGTCGGGCAGAAACAGGGCACCCAGCGTGCCTTTTGCTACACGTTGAACAAAATCGCCGTGTGCGCTGAACGTTCCGAACGTTCGTTGCCACAAAGCTTCGCGGACGCGTGTGTCTCCGAAGTACCGCTTCCCGAGGTAGAGCTCGGACGGGCTGGGGAGGTGGCGCTGCAGCAGCGTGTTCCGGCTCGACGCATAGGTGATTACCCGTGCGCGATGTTTGCGCAGGCCGCCGCGGGGTGCGTGGTGATGAAGCACCTCCACCTCCGGATTTAGGACCATGAGTGCCCCAGTGAGATGCACTCGCATACCGAGGTCGGCATCGGCGCGTTGCTGGCGATCGTAGGCGAGGTCGAAGAGCCCGGTCCGCTTGAGCAGGGTCTTGCGGATCATCGTGTTGTTGGTCGGAAACACGTCGCTCGCTCGCGTGAACGTAAAGTTCTCGGGGAGCGCCGCGATTCCCTCTTCGTGCGCGACACCGCACGAGACATCGCAAGCGAAGCGCGCGAGCGCTCGGAGGTGGAGCTCGATCAGCGTCGGCTCGACCTCGTCGTCGTCGTCGACAAACAAGATGTGATCGCCCGTCGTCGCGAGCAAACCGGCGTTCCGCGAGCTGCACTGACCGGCGCGATCGAGCGTGATCCAGCGGAGCGGGAGATCGCGGAACTCGTCCGGAAGGGCAGGCTCGCGATCCGCGACGGGCGTTTGGTCGATCACGACGATCTCGTGCGGCTTGACCGTCTGGCGACGAAGTTGATCGAGCAGGACGCGCAAATAAGGGTAGCGTTCGATCGTCGGTACCAGGACCGAGACCCGCTCGTTGCCTCGGGGTTGCGCCGGCGTCTCGGGGCGCCGGAACGTTTCCCTCGCCGGCATCGGCCAGGCGAATGACGCCGCACCTTGGCGCGCGGATTCGGCCGGGTTCCACGCTCCGACGAGTGGCGCCCGGGTCGCAGCCCACCACATCCAGGACGATCCGAACGCGCGGCGCGCGAACAACAGCTCGTCGTGGACGTCGAGCTCCGGGCTCGCGAGCTCGCGGCCGCCGACGAGGAGTGGCGTATGTCGGACGAACACGCCGCGCTTGAGCCAGCGGAAGCCGAGCTCGAGCGCGACTGCATCGAGCGAATGAAACTCGGCGCACGGGCCCGACATCTGCTCGAGCACCGAGCGGCGGATCAGGCACGCGCGCAGCGACATCCGCCAAGACGTCGATTCGATGTCGGCGGGAACGTCGCAGTTATGCATCCACAGCGGTTCGATGAAATCGACGACGCGCGGACGGCGCTGTTGGCCCAGACAGAGCCCGGCGTGATGAACCTCGGCCGTCTGGCCGAACAGCTGGAGCACGACCTCTGGATCGGGCGTTCCGAGTGCGGGGTCCCACAGCAGCAGCGCATCGGCATCGCTCGCGGAGGCTTCGGAAAAGATGCCTCCGATCGTTTGGGGCGAGACGACCACGTTCGCTACGACGCGGCCTAGACGCCAGGAAATCGTCCCGGGTGCGAGGAGCGCGATGTCGATGCGAGGCGTGCGAGGGGTCTGCATGGCGAGCGGCGCAGCATCCTCGCACTAACGCGAGAGACGTGCATCGTGAACTCGACATCGAGTGAACAACCGGTAGTATCCGCGCGTGTGTGGAATCGCCGGGATTCTGACCGACGAGCCTGGCGCTGATCCCGCGATCGCTGGACGCATGGTCAAAGTCCAGCAGCATCGCGGCCCGGACGCGTTCGGAACCTGTGCGCCGGATCCCCACTTTGTCGCGAGCCATGCCCGGCTGAGCATTGTCGACACGAGTGAAGCCGGCAACCAGCCGTTCGTGAAGGGCGGGCATGTCCTGGTCTACAACGGCGAGATCTACAACCATCGCGAGCTGCGTCCCGAGCTCACGCGGTTGGGCGCGACATTTCAAGGAACATCCGATACGGCCACGCTGTTCGAAGCGCTCAGGCTGCTCGGGGTGGAGACCACACTCCGCAGGATTCGCGGGATGTTCGCATTCGCGTACTACGACGTAGCGAATCGAACTCTCTATCTCTGTCGCGATCGGCTCGGGATCAAGCCGCTCCACTACGCGCGGAGGGGCCGCGCTCTCTACTTCAGCTCCGAAGTGAAGGGCATCGCAGCCGTCACGTCGATCGCGGTCGATCCGTTGCGTGCGATGTTCTCGATGGCGAGCGTCGCGGACGACTCCCTCAACCGGACGGCGTTTCGCAACGTCTCCCAAGTCGCGCCTGGAACGTTCCTCGTGTGCAAGCCCAACGCTCCGCTCGAGGAGCGCCGCTATCACGAGCCCATCGACGACTTCGACGAGGCGTACTACCGCGAGCTCGAGGAGATGTCGGAGGAAGCGATCCTCGAGCGATTCAGCTCGCTGATGAGCGCATCCGTCGAGAGCATGTTGATGTCGGATGCGCGACTCGGTGCGTTCGTTAGCGGCGGTATCGACTCGAGCGTGATCGCACTGCTCGCTCGACGCTCGAGTACGGACCTGCCGCTCTTCACCTCGAACGTGATCGGACCCTCGAGCGAGGTCGAGGATGCGCGGTTGCTCGCGAAGACCATCGATTGCGAGCTCCACGAGTCGGCGTTCACGTCGCAGGACTTTCTCGGTCACTGGGCGAAGAGCACCTGGCACTACGAGTATCCGATCGTTCGCCACATGAACTCGATCCCGTTCGGCTTGGTCGCGGCGCTCGCACACGCCACAGGAGTCAAGGTCGCGCTGACGGGTGAAGGCGCCGACGAGCTCTTCCTCGGCTATCCGAAGCTGCTCACCCGTCGCTTCGACAGTCTTGCTCGGCGGCCGGTCGATGCGTTGATGTCGATCTATGGACGGGTTCCTGGCTTGCGAGAGCATCTCTGGCCCGATCCCAGCGCTCAGCCCGACGGCTTCATCAACCTGGTGCTCCAGGACTATCAACGCCAGCGCCTGCGCGAACGCGCGATGCCAAAGCTCGAATTCCTGGGCGAGGAGGCGGCGAAGGAACAGCACCTCACGTTGATGATGTTGCAAGAGGGCTTGCATTCGCTGCTCCACCGAAACGATCGGATGGGCATGAGCGGCAGCATCGAGGCGCGGTTTCCGTTTCTCGACGAAGAGGTCGTGCGCTTCGGGATCAACCTTCCATCGAAGTTCAAGATCCACTCGACCGCCCGGTTTCACAACTACAAGCACCCGTTCTTGGTCGACAAATGGATCGTCCGCACCGCCGCACGGCGCTTGCTGCCCAAGCGGCTCGTCGACAAGCGCAAGAACGGGTTTCCGCTCCCCGGCTACAACGCGGTGCGGATCAAAGCGTCGTTCTTCTCGGGGGGCTTCGTCGAGGACATCGCCAGCCTATCGCCGGCGACCCTCGACTACATCGTTCGCACGATCGCACCCAGGCTCGTCGCGCGCCTCGCGGCGGTGGACTTGATGGGCCGCATGTTCGACCTCGGCTGGAGCGTCGAACAAGCGAACGAGCACGTGCACGCGCACGCCTCCGTCGTCGCCTAGAGCCCGGCGCAGTGGTCCATCGAGAAGTCGATGACGGTCCACGCGATCGTCGCGGTCGATTGCCCAGACGCCCGTTCGATCGTCACACCGCCCGCCGTCGGCGTCAGCGTTGCCGCTGCCTCGCCGAGCAGATCCAGATCTGCGCCCGCATAATCGGTCGAGCCAGACGCTTCGCCGAGCACGGCTTGATTGGACGCGAGGGCGACGCTGTTGGTCGGCGTTGTTCCCATGACCGCCACGGACTTGCTGAGCTCCCCAACGGCGAACGTCGTGATGCCCGAGTGAGCCTCGAACGGCAGCGTCGCGACTTCCCAGGAGACGTCCAGTCCGGCACCACCGAGGCCTCGATCGAGGCTCAGCGTGGTCGCGTCGGTCATGCTCGCGCGCAACATCAGCGCGGCTGCAGCGATGCCGCTCACGTTGTCGGCCGAGTAACTGGTCAGCACCAAGCTGCCGGGATCCGCGGCCGTCGTGGTCACGTGCTGCGTCGTATCCGTGGTCGTGAGCGCCGCCGTCCCTCGCTGGACGTTGGCGCCTTCGAACGTGACCAGTTGCCATGCCGCATGCGTGCCCATCAGGTTCGTCCGGAGATCGAGCGTGGCGCTATCGAGGAGTCGTGCGCGAACGAACTCGTTGTTGCCCCAGCCGGTGCCGCCGTTGAGCTGTCCACCGAGTAGGACGAATGAATGCGCCGGATTCACGGGCGGTGCGAGGGTGACGACCGACGGGTTCGTGGTCGTCGTATCGACCTCGCCGCGCTGAACGCTGACGCCGGAGCTAAACGTGGCGACGGTCCAATGGACGTGAATCGCGCCGGTGCTGTTCGGGTCGTCGGTTCCGATATCGCTGCGCGAACAGGTCACGCCTGCGGGCGCTCCCAAGACTGGCACGTCGACATCGTGAAGCTCGCAGATCACCGCACCGAACTTGGGCGACGGTTCGACTTCGTTCATCGAAACGAACAGGACACTGCGGTCGAGAGGAACCGCGATCGGCGCGGTGTTCGTCGCCTGTGTCACATCGATCACCAGATCGCCGGTCGTGAGGCCAGCTAGCGCAGGCCGCCCACTGATCGGCATGCATGCATCTGGTGGCGTATCGGGTGCCGCGTCGATCGCGACGTTCGCATCGCTCGGGCGTACGTGGTTGTTGTCGCCGCACGCGACCGCCACCAACCCCGCCGTGAGCATGATCATAAGCTCGCGCATAGGTTGCTTCCTGGATAGCATGGTTCACAACAGGCAAGCTGATAGGCTCGCCGCGATGACCTGGCGGATCGTATGCGTGGTCGGCGCGCGACCCAACTTTATGAAGATCGCGCCCATCCTGCGTGCATTCGCTGGTGACGCCCGTTTCGACGCCCGCCTCGTTCACACGGGGCAGCATTACGACGACCGCCTGTCGCGGGTGTTCTTCGAGGAGCTACGTATTCCACGCCCCGACATCGAGCTCGAGGTCGGATCTGGATCACACGCCCGGCAAACCGCAGAGATCATGACTCGTTTCGAGCCGGTCCTCGCACAGCTTCAACCCCACGTGGTCCTCGTCGTAGGTGACGTCAACTCGACCGCGGCTTGCGCGATCGTCGCGGCAAAGTTCTTCAGAGCCGAGGCATTCGTCACGCGGTCCGGCACGCGCCAACGGCCGCTGATCGTTCACGTCGAAGCGGGACTACGGTCTCGGGATCGCGACATGCCCGAGGAGATCAACCGCATCCTGACCGATGCGATCAGCGACTTGCTATTCGTCTCGGACCCGGAGGGCATGACGAACCTCGCTGCAGAAGGCGCACCCGCAGAACGCGTGCACTACGTCGGCAACGTGATGATCGACACACTGCTCGCGACGCGCGAGCGCGCGAACGACTCGACGATCCTGACTTCACTCGGACTCGAAGTCGGCACCTACGCTGTCGTTACGTTGCATCGACCCACGAATGTCGACGATGTCGAGGCGCTTCGCACCTTGCTCCACGACATCGAATCGATCGCTACCGAGCCGACGCTCGTATTTCCCGTGCACCCGCGGACGCGCCAGCGGATGACGAGCGCAGGGATCGAGCTCGGTCCGCGGTGGAAGCTGATCGAGCCGCTCGGCTACCTCGACTTCATCAAGCTCGTGGCGTCGGCGCGGGTCGCCTTCACCGACTCGGGCGGTCTCCAAGAAGAGGCCACCGTGCTCGGCGTTCCCTGCATCACGTTGCGAGAGCACACCGAACGACCCGTCACCATCAGTCACGGGACGAATCAGCTGGTCGGCACGTCGCCCGCTGCGATCGCGCGAGCGTACGCGCGCATCGACGAGGTCCGTGCCGCGGCGCGAATCCCGGAGGGTTGGGACGGAAACAGCGCTGCGCGGATCGTCGCGGCGCTCGGCGACGAGTTGTCAGCGCCGCCGAATCACTCCTAGTAGGTGAGTGTTGAGAATCCGAAGGCGCTCGAGTCCGGCGGCGAGCAGCCACGAGCGCGGGACGACGCGACGCGCGAGCGGCGGCGCTAGCGTGACGGGCTCGAGATCCACCGCACAGCCCGGGAACAGTCTGGCGATCTCTGGCGCCGCTACGCCGCGGACGCTCGCGTTCGCCGGGTTGTCGTAACGAAAGTCGTACCAGAGGATCGTGCCGCCAGGAGCGAGCACGCGAAGCATCTCTGCGGCGACCGCAGTTCGCACCGCAGCGTCGAGGATCGAGGTCATCACCGTCGACTGGAACACGACGTCGAACGTCGCCACCGGCCATGGCAATGCGGTCGCATCGCCGACGCGAAGGTCCGCAGATCCATAGCGAGCACGCGCGTCGTCGAGGCGTCCTTCATCGAGATCGATGCCGGCGAGCAACTCGCGGCGCGCACCGAAGTCTTCGAACACCGAGAACCACTGGCCGCGACCGCAGCCGATCTCGAGGATTCGCCGGTCGCGGAGCGGCAACAGATCGGCTTTCGTGAGGCCGCGGAGGAGCGCTCGTTGCTGACTCTGACGCGCGAACAGATTCGGCGTACTCGTCAGGGCGTAGAACTCGCGACCCAGCTCGCGCTCGCGCCGCTCGTACTCTGCCCGGATCCGCGCGGCCTCGGTTTCCGATGCGCTCATCCCGCCCTCGACAGCGAGCGCAGAAACCGATCGAGGCGATCGGCGACGCGGTTGCGGTTGTAGATGGTCTCGGCCGCTTGGCGCCCACCCGCACCGCAGCGGCGGCGCAGCTCTACGTCTTCGATCATGCGCGTGCACGCTGCCAGCAACGCATCGCGATCCTGCGGGGGCACGCCGATGCCCGCGCCGACGCTCTCGACGCGCCTCACGGCCTCGCCTTCCGCCGCGATGATGATCGGTAGCGACGACGCCATTGCTTCGTAGATCTTGTTCGGCACCGCGCCGTGGATCCGTCCGCCGAGCGTGATCAGTGCGATGTCGGCAGCGGCGAGTAGGCCCGGCACACGCGATCGCGGTTGCATCGGCAGGATCTTCACGCGATCGAGCTTTTCCGTCGCGACTCGCTGCTCGAGGTGCTCGCGCACCGGACCGTCGCCGACGAGCACGAATCGTCCCGGCAACCTGGAGGGGAGTGCGGCGGCTACGTCGAGGATCTGATCGAGTCCCTGGGCAAGTCCAAGGAGTCCTGCGTAGATGAACACGGGCCCGGGCGCATCACCGATCAGTGCCCGCGCCTCGGCATCGGCGCGGTCGCGGCCGAAGCGGGATGGATCGACGCTGTTCGTGATCACTTCCGTCGGCGTCGTGGGAGCGCGCTCGCGGATCGTAGCGAGGATGTCGTCCGTCTGACCGGTCACACCTGCTGCCTCGCGATAAAGGGACAGCTCGAGCTTGCGCGACAGCTTCACCGCGAGGCTATCGGGCTCGATCATTCCCATGTCGACCGCCGAGTCCGGCCATAGATCGCTGACGTTGAACACGAACTGGCATCGCCATCGGCGCGCGAGGTAGCGCGCGGCGTAGCCGATGAACAGGGGAGGCGATTCGACGAAGATCAGATCGGGCCGCGCGCACATCCGAGGTCCCCAGAGCGAAGCCGCCGCGACGAACGAGAAATAACTCGCGAGGCGTTTCGCGAAGCCGCTCTTCGACGGGAGCAGAGGGACTCGCACGGTCCGGATCCGGCCGATCGTTTCGATCCGCGGTTCGAGTGGCCGATAACCGGGGAACAATTTGCCGGTCGGATAATTCGGTAACGCCGTGAGCGCCTCGACTTCCCATCCCCGATCGATCAGGCGCTCGCCGAGCTCGGAGAGTCTGCCTTGAGGAGCACCCATCTCCGGTGGGAAGTACTGCGTGAGAATGCAGAGCTTCACGATGCGCGCTCGAGGCCGAGGTCCGCGAGGAGCGTATCGATCGAAGCGAGGTAGTGGCGAAACGTGAACCACCGGGTCGCCTCGACGGCTCGCGCGGACTCGGTGCGCCACGTGCTCGGCGATTTCACGTAGCGCTCGATCGCGGTCGCGAACCCCTCGATGTCATCGTGACGAAGCGCCGCGCCGGTTCCCAGCTGAGCGAGGTACTGAGGAATCGAGCTGACCGCCCCGGCGACGGGCACGACACCGTACGCCATGCCTTCGCTGAGGACTTTCGGCCAGCCTTCGCTCGCCGAGGTCGGCAGCACCATCACGTGCGCCCGCTCGTAAGCCGCGTACACCGCAGCGGGTGGCTGCCACCCCAGGAAATGGATTTGGCGTGCGACGCCGAGCTCCACCGCGAGTGCTTCGAACGTTGCCCGCTCGTCACCATCACCGATCAGCTCGAGCTCGACCTCGACACCGCGCCGGCGCAAGCTCGCGACGATCTCGATCGCGCGGCCCGCGCCTTTGGCGGTCTCGACCCGCCCGACAAACAGCAGACGCAGCGGGGTGGCGAGCTGCTTCGAGAGCGCGACGCTACTGCCTCGTTCGACATCCTGATCGTCGAGCGATGGATTGAAGAAGGTACGCACCCACGGCTCTTGATCCGGCCACTCGCCATTCACGGTGACGACACCGCGGTGCCACGTGTGCGACAGCCACCAGCGCTGGAACGCGTAGCTCGGACTATCGCGCCCAGCAGGCTTCCAGTTGCCGGCGTACTTGAACCAACGGGCCACGGGCTTCTTGCGCGCACTGAGCACGAGCATCGCCATCAGTGCGATGTGCGCCGGTGCTCGGACGTGGACCATGTCCGCGTCTCGCAGCTCGCGCAGGATCGTTCGAATGTAGATCGGACTCGTGCGCAAGACGTCGAGCTTGCCGAGCACACCCTCGGCGCCCGATGGAGGAACCGGCACGAGCGTGATGTTTCGCGCCGAATAGGGGATCGCGCTTTGCGGCGCGTCGCCCGGGTGCAAACACGCGACGTGGCGAACATGCTCGAACCGAGTGGCGAGACGATCGAGCTCGCGCACCGTCGGCGCCCACCCCACCACCGCTCCATCACGGTGGTGATGGGGCATGTGCGAGATGATCAACAGCTTCACGGCTCAGGACTCTGGAGCTGGATTGGATTCCGAGTAACCGTAGTACGTGTAGTACGAGTAGCCACTCCGGCCATTCGGCTCGATGCCGTTCACGATCACTCCGAAGATCGTGCCGCCGACGGTGCGCACGTGGCGCGCCGAGCGCTTGATCTCGTCGCGCAGCGTCTGCGCAGCCTTGACGATCAGGATGACGCCATCCGCATGCTTCGAGAGCACGACGCCGTCGGTCACGACCTGCAGCGGTGGCGAATCGAGAATGATGCGGTCGAAGCGCGTGGCGAGCTCGGCGAGGACGGTCTCGAAACGGTTCGAGATCAAGAGCTCGGCCGGGTTCGGCGGAGTCGGGCCGCAGGGCAAGACAAACAGGTTCGGGATCTCGGTCGTCTTGATGACGCTGTCGAAGTCCTGATCGCCGACGAGGAGGTTCGATAGGCCGACGTTGCGCGACACGCCGGTCGAGAGGTGCAGGCGTGGCCGGCGCATGTCGGTATCGATCAGGAGCACGCGCTGACCGCTCTGCGCCATCGTCGTGCCGAGGTAGATAACGCTGGTGGTCTTGCCCTCGCCTTGATTAGCGCTCGACACGACGATCGTCTTGATCTGGCGATCGGCGGCCGAGAACATGATGTTGGTGCGCAGCGAGCGGCAGCACTCGGCTACCTGCGAAGTCGGGTTCTTGTGGACGAACAGGTCCCGCGCGCGGATATCGCTCTTGTCGAGCTCCGCTTCTTCGAGCAGCGGGATGATGCCGAGGATCGGCGCACCCACGGCTTGCTGCGCATCTTCGGTCGACTTGATCGAGCGATCGAGGAACACGATCAGGAACAGCAGGGCCGCGCTCAGGATCAGCGACAGCACGCTCGCGATCACGACATTGATGCGCAGGCTCGGTGACACCGGCTTCGTCGGGACGCGAGCCGCGTCCAGCGGCTTGACGTTCGTCGAGTCCATGTTGCGGCTCATCCGATCGGTGAGATCGGTGGTCGACAGGCGCGTGCGGAGGATGTTGTAGCGATCCTCGAGGCTCTTCTTCCTGCGAAGCAGCTCGTTGTACTCGACGACCTTCGGGCCCAAAGCGATCGATTCGCGCGTCGCCTTGTCGATCTCGAGCTTGAACGCGTTCTCCTCCGAGATCACCGCTTGGAGCTGTTCGTTGACCGCCGAGACCATGCGCTTCGCCTCGGTCTGGAGCGCGGAGTACAGATCGTCGGTCTTGGCCTTCTGCATCTGGTACTGCGGGTTCTTCGGGCCAACTTCTTTTTCGAGCTCGGTGAACTTGTTGCGCTCCGTGTAGTACTGCGCGCGCAGCGCATCGAACGAAGACATGTCCGTGCCCATCGACAGGATCGGCGACTGCAGCACGTCCTGCTCGGACGCCTTCTGCATGCGGTCCAGCTGAGCGGACAGCGCGATCCGTCGCGCATGCGCTTCGGAGAGCTTCGCGGTGTACGTCGTGATTCCGGTCGACACCATGCTCTGCCGCTCCTCGAGCGTGACGGCGAGCAGGTCGTTGTCCTTTTGATACTGGTAGAGCGCCGCTTCGGCCCCACGGAGCTTCGTCTCGGCGTCGTCGAACTCGGTCGTCAACGCAGTCGACGCTTGCTTGGTATCGGTGGACAGCAGCCCCTTCGAGTACTCGATGTACGTCGCGACGTGTGCGTTCGCGATGTCCGCAGCGAGCTTCGGATCGCGATCGCGAACGACCACGTACATGATGCGATCCTGATCGGGATACTTGATCGTGATCTCGTCGCGAGTGCGTCCCGTGGACGCTTCGATCAGGTCATCGACCTTGCGGTTCGCGCGCTCGTTCTCGGTGAGGACGCGTAGATACAGGCGATGCTGATCCATCGTCTGCCGGATCAAGCTGTAGCTGCCGAGGACCTGCTTCTGCTGCTTGTAGTAGTCGCTCGTTCCACCGCCGCCGCGCAGGAGCTCCTCCTGGCCTTGACCGAGCAGGTCCGGGATCCGGGGCTCGATCTGGATCGAGGCAGTCGCCTGATAGATGCTCGGCTGGCGGTTCGTGTAGATCACCGCCGCCGTGATCACGAGTGCCATGATCGCGAGCACGGCCCAGAAGTAACGGCGTAGAGCGTCGAAGTAGCGCCGGTAATCCACCGTGCCTATTGCCGCGGCACCTTCGTTCGATGGGTCTTGTGGATCGGCGTTCACGTTTGCTCGCAGCGTTAGTGGCCGGGCTCGAAGGCCGGGTTCATGGCAACGCTGCTGTAGCGGGATATCGCTACAGATTCAACAGATTTGCGTTGCGGAGCCCTGCTAGAGAGCGAGGCGCATACCCAGCATCACTTCATGCCGGATATAGCTCGGATCTTCGACGGTGCCACCGCCGATGGGCATGTAGCGATAGTCCGTCTGGACGGCGGAGAACCGGTAGTCGAGCGTCGCAGCAAGCCGGCTCTTCAAGCTGTAGTGGATGCCGGCCACGACCGCGTAGATCACGTCGTCGCGCGTCGGTGGACCCATGACGACGTTCACGCCGTTGTACTCGCGGAAGTGGACCTCGGGCTGCACCATCAAGATCACCGGCGAGTAGATCTGCTGCAGCGAGAGCTGGAGGACGTGATCGCGGTAGTAGTTCGCGTTCACGGAGTCCTGGTACTGCAACTGGTATTGCAGCGTGACGCGACCGAGCGGCGAGTAGCGGTAGCCGAGGGCCGCGCCGATCACGGGTGCCGAGAAGTTCGGTCCCGACGAGTAGAACCCGTTCGTGTAACCGCCGAATACGTTGAACGTCGTCTTCAGCGTGAATAGCGTGGCGATACCAGCGAGCGCGGTGAGCGGGTACGAAGTCACCTTGCCAGGCACGCCACCCGACGGCGTGCTGATTCCGGCCACGATCGCTTCGGAGACATCCGCGTAGATCTGCGTCTGCGGCAGCCACTGCCACGTCGGGTGGATGCCGACGCGGTTGAACATGCGGTTCGCGAAGTTCTGGCTCGACCGTTCGAAGATATCGACGGTGTTGTTGTAGTAGAGGTAGCCGCCGAGCGAGTGATCGCTCGGGTGATAGATCACGCGGAGCGTGAGGTTGTTGAGGTCGCGGTTGGTGTTCGCGTCGGTCTCGAAGTTCGCCGCGCGGATCAGGCGGAGGAAGTCCTCGTCGATGCCGAACGACCAGCGACCCATCGGGTTCGCGAGGCCATGAAGCGACGCACCGAGCCCGAGGCCGCCCGTACCGGAAACGGCCTCGTTGCCAGAGAGCACGAGATCGTAGGAGGCGCGGACGTCGGCGCGATACTGGAAGTCGCCGACGTCGGTGGTCTGCGGCGCGGTTTCGTCCGCGTTCTCGAGGCGGGGAGCAGAGAGCGAACCCGTGCCGACCTGCGCGAGAAGACGGAGGAGCGCCGACCCTTGCGGCGAGGTCTGCTGATAGAACACGTTCGAGTCGTAGCCAGTCTCCAAGCCGATCACCGGCCGGAGCACGGTGCCTTCGCCGATCTTCACGCCCGGGCCTTCGACCGCCGAGACAGGCGCCACGGCGTTGTCGGGATCGAACGAAGCGATCGTGATGCTATTCGGATCGTCGACGGGGACGCCCTGCGCGCCCGCGGCTGTTTCGAACAGCGCGACCACGACTACACTGACAAAGAAGCGAGTCATTTCGTGATCCTAGGGCTCTCGTAAGGTTCGGATATTAGGCACAGGCGCCGCCACGCGTCAACGTACTGGACCTCGGTTAGTGCCCGTCCTCATTGGCGTTGTTCACGCTGAAGCACGAATCTCCGGAGTGCGGTTTTGCTACACCGATGGGCGACCGATTCCGTAATACGTGAAGCCGGCTGCACGAGCCTCTTCACCAGGCCACACGTTGCGACCATCTACGAGCACGTGAGTGCGCATCAGCCCCTTCAACCGCGCGAGATCGGGGTCGCGCAGCTCGTGCCATTCGGTCACGAGGACTAACGCATCAGCGCCCGCCGCGGCGGCGTACGCATTCTTTTCGAGCGTTATTGCCTCACCTGCAACGCGCCGGATGTTCGGCATCGCTTCTGGGTCATATCCGGCGATCGTCGCGCCCGCGGCGCGAAGTTGCTCGATCAGCACGAGGGCGGGCGTCTCGCGAATGTCATCGGTCTCGGGCTTGAACGATAGCCCCCAGATCCCGATCCGCTTGCCCTGCAAGTTGCCGCCGAAATGTTTGAGGAGCCGCTCGCCGAGCACGCGCTTCTGGCGCTCGTTCGCACGCTCGGCTGCATCGACGACGCCGAGGTTGATGTCGTTCTCCTTCGCGGTGTGGATCAGCGCGCGGAGGTCTTTCGGAAAGCACGAACCACCGAAGCCACAGCCGGCGAACAAGAACTTGTTGCCGATCCGCGGATCGGATCCGATCGCCTTGCGGATCGATTCGATATCGGCGCCGAGCTCCTCGCACAGCCGCGACAGCTCGTTCATGAACGAGATCCGCACCGCGAGCATGCAGTTCGCCGCGTACTTCGCGAGCTCCGCGGACTTGATGTCGGTGACCTGGATGCGATCGTTCGTACGCAGCATTCCGCGATAGAGGTCACGCAGCAGCTCCGCGGCGCGAGGATCGTCGGCGCCGACGATGACGCGCGCCGGCTTCAAGAAATCGTTGACCGCGTCGCCCTGCTTCAAGAACTCGGGGTTCGAGGCGACGCAGAAAGGCTGTTTCGCGACTTCGGCGATCGCCTGCCGGACCTTCTCCGACGTTCCGACGGGAACCGTGCTCTTCGTGACGACGATCGTGAAGCCGGTGAGCGCGCGGCCGATATCGCGCGCAGCCTGGATCACGTACTGCAGATCGGCGCTTCCGTCCTCGTCCGACGGGGTTCCGACCGCAATGATCGCGAGCTCGGCGCCAGCAACCGCTTCCGTCGTGTCCGTCGTGAAATGCAGGCGATCGAGTGCAACATTGCGGCGCACGAGGTCGTACAGGCCAGGCTCGTGGAACGGCATTTCGAGGCGCTTCAGGCCTTCGATCCGCTTCGGGTCGATATCGACGCAGGTCACATCGTGGCCGAAGTCCGAGAACCCGGCGCCGGTGACGAGCCCGACGTAGCCGGTACCAATGACGGCGATCTTCACGCACGGTTAGTAGTAGAAGGCCGCGATTCGTTCAACCACGAAGCCGACGGACTTCGAGTAGAGTGCGCAAGTGCGCATCGTCGTGACAGGTGCCGCGGGCTTCATCGGCTCGCACACGTGCGAACGCCTCGCCGCGCGTGGCCATCAGGTCATCGGGCTCGATTCGTTTGACGCCTACCTCTATTCGTCCGAGATCAAGCGCGCGAACGCGGCCGCATTGCCGATCGAAGTACGGGAAGCGAGCGTTTGCGATCGCGATGCCGTCGCGAAGATCATCACGGCCGACGTCGATGTCGTGTGTCACCTCGCGGCGCTGGCAGGTGTCCGTCCGTCGCTCGCTCAACCGCTGCGCTATCTCCAAACGAACATCGAAGGGACCGGCGTCATCGTCGAGCGGATGCGCGAGCTCGGCTTGAAGCGGCTCGTGTTCGCGTCTTCGAGCTCGGTCTACGGCGCGAAGCCAGGTACCGATGTCGCCGCGTTTCGCGAGGACGATCCGTGTTTGACGCCGGCCTCACCGTACGCGGCGACGAAGCGGATGAACGAGCTGCAGCTCTCGACCTATCGCGACCTGTTCGGGCTCGGCGTGTTTGCTTTACGTTTCTTCACAGTCTACGGACCGCGCCAACGTCCCGACATGGCGATCGCGAAGTTCACCAAAGCGATCGCTGCGGGCGAACCGATCACGCTGTTCGGCGACGGCAGCTCGCGGCGCGACTACACGTACATCGACGACATCGTCAGTGGTGTGATCGCTGCGATCGAGCGCGTCTCGCCCGGCCGATACGAGATCTATAACCTCGGTGGCACACAGACGATCTCGCTCGGAGAGCTCGTACAGACCATCGAGCGCGTCGTCGGCAAGACGGCTCTCATCATTCGCCAGCCCGACCAACCCGGTGACGTTCCGATCACGTACGCGAACATCGACCGTGCGCGTGAGGCGTTGGGATACACACCGCAGGTTCCGGTCAGCATCGGCGTACAACGCTATTGGGATGCTTTGAACCCCTAGCAGTGCGCTGCTCGCGTGTGTAGTGCACCGGGCGCTACCCCAGGAATGTGACCACAGCGCTCTACCCGAGGTATGTTGGGTCGATGCATGGATCGAACAAAATCCATGCTGGCGGGCACAAACCAAGACATGAGGAGCGGCCACGTCCACGCGGACGGACTGCACGTGCTCGTGCACTGCTGGGGGAAGGAGCGCTAGGTGTATCTGCTGTTCAGAAGTCTTTGCGGCATTGGCGGTGCGCTCGTTCTCGCCACTTCATGCACCACGGATCGTGGTGCGCTCGGCCATGACGAACAGCACATCGAGGGACCGGTCAACCACCGCCCAACCGTGCTCTTCCAGGATCGCGTAGACGAGCTTCCGTACGGCGACGGGATCGATATCGGCAACGGCGGTTACTTCGGCGCGTTGTTGGCGATCAACACGAGCGGTCAGATCGGCACGTTCTCCACGTTCTACGGTGACAACGCCGACGGCCAGAACTTCTGGATCGGCGGCGGCGGGTTGAACAGCCACGGCGAAGTCGGCAACACGAATGCGGGCTCGCAGAACGTCTGCCTCGGCAACGTCGCCGGCCGCGACATCACGACGGGCTTCGACAACGTGATCATCGGCGGTGCCGCAGGTCGCGGCGTGACCTCCGGCGGAGACCTCGTCGCGGTTGGCCGCTCGGCGCTGCAAGGCGATGGCGTCAATCCTGTCACCGGGCACCACAACACGGCGCTCGGCGTGAACGCGATGGGCGCTGCGGTGACGACCGCCGAGGATTGCGTCGCGGTCGGTCTCGATTCGCTCGAAGCGATCACGACGGGTTATCAGAACACCTGCGTCGGCTACGAATCGTGCGCGATGATCTCGACGGGATACTCCAACGTCGTCGTCGGTTCGCACGCGTTCGAGCACTCGACGACGGCAAATAACAACACCGCGATCGGCCTCAACTCGCTCCGCGACTGCACCGAGTGCGACCACATGACCGTGCTCGGCAAAGGAACTGCTGGTGGAATCACCACGGGCGAAAGCGACACGATCCTCGGAGCGGGCGTGACCGGGTTACCCGCCGCCCTGACGAGCTGGATCCTGCTCGCCGATGGCGACGGGAACATTCACGAGACGATCGACCCGCACGGCGTGCTGGCGATCGGAACGGGGCTCGGAAGCAACTTCGAGGCACAGCACTTCGTCCAGCTCTCGCCCCGCCCCGTGACGAGCGTCGATCACGGAACGTTGTGCGGGACCGCGACCGACTTCGCAGGCACGATCACCGGCATCGGTGCGACATCGGTCACGCTGACGTTCACCGGCCCTCATGGTGCCGGATTCGCGACGGCGGCGGTGTGCACGGTGACGCCGGTCGGCAGCACGCCTCAGCTCGTCACGGTTACCAACAGTGCGACCGCTCCGACGTTCTCGTGCTTCGCGGCGGGAACTGGTGCCCCAGCGAATTGCGTCGATCTCAACTACACGTGTGTCGGCGTGCAGTAGGCCGAGCGTTTGTGAGGCCGCTCGAACTTGACGACTTTTTCGTCGAGCGCGGTACCCTGACGCGATGGAGAGGCGGTTTGGTCTGAGTGTCGTCGTGGCGGCGGTCGCGTGTGGCAGCCCGGCGAAGAATCATCCCGCAGACGGATCAGGTCCGACCGATGGAATGGGCGTGCTCGATGGCCCCACCGATTCACCACCTGACGCTTCGTCGGGCAAGTACGTGGTTGCTCGTAGTGGCGCCCGACTGAAGCTGCACTGGTATCAAACGCCCGACGGCTCCGAGTATCCGCTCGACGGATTCTACGACAGCGTGCTCGGAGTCAACTGCACGCCACAACCGTGGACCGACGGAACGACGCGCTGCACGCCGCCGATGGCACAGACGGCGCCGGGCATCGAATACCTCGATGCGAGCTGCACGATGCCGGTTATCTCGACGTCGACGGCTCCGCCGGCGGGAATCGTCTACGAGCCGATCACGCAGCCGCCGGGTTCATGCGGCCACTACACGATCGATGACACGTACGTAGCGGGCGCTCAGTACACCCCTCCTGCCGTCTATCACTTCGTCGGGCCGAACTGCGTTCCCGATGTTGCTCCGTCGAACCAGTTCTACCCCCTCATCGAGAAGCCGGGTTCGACCTACGTGACTGTGACTTCGGCGTACGACGCGACCGGAAGCGTGCAGCAGATGCACTGGGACAGCCCCGACGGAATGAAGTGGTTCCGGGCCGAAGGGAATGATTCGGTTCTCGGCGCGCACTGCACGTACGACCTCGATAGCGACGTGTTCGATGCAACGGCTGCTCGGTGCGATCCGCGCTCGGGAACGGCGGACGGCTACTCCAATTCGACGTGCACGACGGCCGTGCTGAGCCGTCCGAACAACTGCGCACCGCCGGCGTACGTCGGTCCACCGTCCACCTGCGGCGGCACCACAGACATCGTGGCGGTTGGAACGATGGTCTCCTATCCGTCGGGCGTCTACGTGCCCCCGACGTGTAGCTTCACGAGCCCACAGCAACCTAGCGACTTGTACTCGTACTACGCCGTGGGAAGTACTTCTGTCGGCACCGTGCAGGCCATGACTCGGGACCGTGACACCACGGTCACGACGAGACTGCAGCCGATCTTCTTGAACACCGCGGGCGGCGTTCATTATCAGACCGACATCTTCTGGGACACGGTGCTGAACATCCAGTGCGCGCTGACCCCGTACGGTTGCTGGCCGATCGCCACGCGGACCGTGTTCACGCTGTACAGCGATTCGAGCTGCACGGTTCCATTCGACGCGACCGAGGTGATCGATTCGGCCAGCTGCTCGACCCACGTGCCCGTCGGCGACTTCGCCGTGAAATCCGTCGGCAACGTGCAGGAGTTCCATCGCGTGACGACGGAGCACACCGCGCAGAAGTACCAGCTGACGAGCGCCTGTCGCCCGTACCCGGAGGGGGGCTCGATCCTCGATCGTGTCTACGACGTCGATCCGACCGCGACGCCGATGTCGGCGTTCCAATCGACGACGGTCATCGTCGATCCTTAAAAGGCCTGCGTTCGAGCGGGTATCGATCGTCATCGATCCCTAATCCAACCTACACGATCTCTTCACGTAGCCATTTTCGCAGGTGCAGCACCATTGCACCTGTGAACAGGCTGCTTCTACTCGCTCTCGCCAGCTGTTCGTACAAGGCTGGCTCCTTCGGCGATTTCCGCGGCGCCTTCCCGGGCACCCACCAGACGATCGGCTGCATCGACCTCGCCGTCGGCCGCTCCGCCGATCCTGCGGCCTCCGGCCCGGCGATCAGCTACTCCTTCGGCAACCGCTGCCTGCATCCAGTCACGATCGATCTCGCTTCGATCCACGCGCGCGGCCACGATGCCGACGGCCTCGAGCACGCGCTCGTCGCGTTCGATCCGCTCCAGGAGCTCCGGCCACTCCCACTCGACTCGCTGTTCTTCGGCCGCGAGACGATCGAGTACTCCGCGCGCATTCCACTTCCGATCTACGACGTCTGCGTCGACATCGGCGGCGTCAACGGCGACGAGCCTCACTCGGAAACGTGGGTGTGCCCGTGAAGGCCGCGCTGATCCTCCTCGCCCTCGCAGCGCCTGCCTATGCGGGCCACACCTGCGCCGAGGTGAGCGAGGTGCTCGGTCATCGCCAGTGCGGGAGCTTCGGCGCGTGGGGGGCACTCGCGCGCTTCCCTTCGCTCACGTTCGACACCGAGCTGTTTCACGAGGACTTCGCGACACCACCGGTCGGCGCGATGACGGCGGTCAACCCGGGCGTGTTCGCCACGACCAGCACGATGTCGCCCGAGTCCTCCGCGTGGGGCATGCGGTTTCGCGTCGGCGCTCCACTGCTGCTGCGCCCGCTCTACCTCGCGTTCGAGCTCGATATCGGTGGGCTCTCCTCCATCAACCCATCGTACGCACTGCTCTCGCAAGCAGTCGCCGCACTCGGCGCGCACGCGCACGTCACGCAGACGATCATGCTCTCTGCAGAGCTCGCCGGTGGCGGGCGGATGTACTCGTGGATGACCGGCGCCGAGGAGACCGACGGGCAAGGCGTCGTCGAGGCGCGCGGCCGCATCGACTGGTGGGCGACGCCTCACATGACCTTCGGCGTGTCGCTCGGAACGAGTCTGATCAACGCCGGCGATCAGACTTTCACCGTCGGCTTCGCGGGGCACTTGCGCGCATTCGACGCCTACTTCTACTAAGGCACGTCGCTTGCTGAACCAACAGTCATGTTGGCTCGCATGCTTCTCCTCGCTGCCCTCGTTCCGGCCTGCAAAGCGGCGCAGGCGGATCGCCCCGAGTCGCACGCCACGCTGAGCGGAACAGCGCAGTTCCCCGACGAGCTGCCGACGACGCAGGACGGCAACGTCCGCATGACCATCCGAGGCCACGGCGAGATCACCGACAACTGCAACAACAGCGGCAGCACGATGTTCACCGCGACCTACGACGGTGAGCTGGTCGTCCAACCGGACGGCCATTTCGCTGCGGCGCTCTATCCGAACCCGATCGTCACCGCGAACGGCTGCTCGGCCGACGAGCTGCGCGAGGATCATGTCGACAACATCACGCTCGAGGCCACGCTCGGCGACGAGACTGCCACGGGCACGCTGACGTACCAGAACCTCGCCGCGGTCGACGGCGATGAATTGAAGAAGGGCGCGTTCGACGATCTGGTCGGCGAGCTGATCTTCAGGAAACCGTGAGCTCGTCGCCTTCGCGCGCCGGCGTCACCGCGATGCCATGCGGCGCGAGCCGCGCTTCGCACGCGGCGACGATCTCGTCGACATCGTCGTCGGTGTAGTCCTGATCGTAGTGGAACGTCACCAACCTCTTCACGCGCGCAGCGACCGCCGCATCGCACGCTTGCTCGTACGACGAGAACCCGCGATCGCGACGCGTCTCTTGATCCGCGGGCCGATACGTCGTGTCGTGCAACAACACGTCCGCGCCTGCGAACAAGCTCTCCAGCCCATCCATCCCGCTCACGTAGCCAACATCGCTCGCATACACGAACGACTTGCCGTGCTCTTCCAACCGGAATGCGAGCGCGGTCGTCGCACCGTGCGGATGCTCCTTCGAGCGGACCTGCACGCCCATCACTTCGAACGCATCGGTCGCAGCCTTGACGTCGAACGTCGCGGAGAAGTTGCGCAGCGTCTGGAGCGGTGAAAAATTCGGATCCATCTGACCCTCGAGAATGTCCTCGAGCGTCTTCGGCGAATCGCCCGGTCCCCACACGGTGAACTGATTCCCGCCGATGAAGACCGGAGCAAAAAATCCCAACCCCTGGATGTGATCCCAGTGCGTGTGGCTCAGCAGGATTCCCGCACGTCCCTGTCCCTTCCCGAATTCTCCACCGAGCAACGCGTTGCCGAGATGCATCAACCCCGTCCCCATGTCGATGATGATCAGCCCCCCAGCTGTTTCCACCGACACACAACTCGTATTGCCGCCGTAGCGATTCGTCTCGGGCCCCGGCGCTGGGATCGATCCACGCACGCCCCAGAACTTCACCTTCATAGCTGGATCTCCAGCCCTTCATACGCGCTCACGACGGGGAGCGTCCCGGCACTCGCGCGCGCGAGCTCGAGGATCTTGTCGTTGTCGTCGTCGCTGCGCATCGGCGCGTGGTGGAACAAGCAGAGCTGCTTGACCTTCGCTTCGCGCGCGATCGAGATAGCGTCGTCGGGTCGCGAGTGCCCCCAGTGCGGCCGCACCTTGTATTCCTCGGGCGTGAACTGGGTGTCGTAGATCAAGAGATCCGCACCTCGCGCGAGCGCCACGACGCCGGCGCGCATCACCGCGAGCTCGTCGCGCACCGGTGGCGGCAGCGTGCCCATCTTCGGTTTCTCGACGAAGTCCCGCCCCAACAACAGATCTTCGAACGGTGCGGTATCCGCGCAATACACGACCGCCGCGCGATCGACGTCGACGCGATACGCGATCGCGACCCACGGATGATTCAACCGCGCGCACGTGATCTTCGCTTCGCCGATGTCGAATCGCGCGCCTTCGATCACCTCGTGGAACTGCATGTCGGCGTGCAGCTCCGATAGCGGGATCGGAAAGTACGGCGCGTGGTGCTGCTGCGAGAACACCGCCTCGAGGTGCATGTCGCGCTGGCGCGCGAAGATCTGGATCTGATTTCCTGCCCGATACAGCGGCGAGAAGAACGGTAGGCCCTGGACGTGATCCCAGTGCGTGTGGCTGATCAGGATCGAGACCTTGCCCTTGCCCTCGCCGAAGCGCTCTTCCATGAGCGACTTGCCGAGCTTTCGGATCCCGGTGCCGGCATCGATGATGATCGGGTCGCCGTGCTCGGGGCGAACTTCAACACAGGAAGTGTTGCCGCCATAGCGGTTGGTGGTCTTCCCGGGAACGGGAATGGAGCCTCGGACTCCCCAGAACCTGACCTTCATCGACGCGCCAAGACAGAACGTAACGTGAGCGCGAGCGGCGTTCTAGAACAGCTTGCGAGAATCTAAGAGGATCGTGACGGGCCCGTCGTTGAGCAGCTCGACCTTCATGTCCGCCGCGAATTCGCCAGCTTCGACGCGTGTGACTCCCGCGGCGCGCAACGCGACGAGCGACTGCTCGTAGAGGGCACGTGCAGCAATTGGCTCCAGGGCACCGGTGAAAGCGGGCCGCCGACCCTGCCGGGCATCGCCGAACAGCGTGAACTGGGACACGACGAGGACGCCACCGCCGACGTCGAGGACCGAGCGATTCATCTTGCCGGCGTCGTCGGCAAAGATCCGGAGATTGGCGATCTTGTCGACGATATACGCGAGGTCATTCGCCCCGTCGCCGGCTCCCGCCCCGAGGAGCACGAGCAGGCCGGCCTCGATCGCGCCGGTCACCCGGCCCTCCACGGTGACGCTGGTCCGGGTGACGCGCTGGACGACGGCTCGCATGCGCCACGAAACATAGCGCTTTTCCAGGGCAACCCCGGCGACTTGTGGTCGGTCCTACCGGCCGCTAGGATGCGCCCGCTCATGCGTCTGTTCCTCGTCTGCTGCGTCGTTGTCGCCGCTGGTTGCGGCCAGCAGATCGGCGATTCGTGCATCGTCGCTTCGGATTGCGCGATCGATGGTTCTCGCGTCTGCGATAACTCGCAGAAGGACGGCTACTGCACGATCGCCGGCTGCGACTACGACACGTGCCCGGGCGAGTCGGAGTGCGTCCGGTTCTTCGCCGGCGGCTTCACGAACAAGCCGTGTGGCTCGAACACGGACTGCTCGCTCGACGAGCTGTGCTCGCTGAACGACGTGTGCGTGCCGCGCTCGGCCGAGACGCGGTTCTGCATGAAGAAGTGCAGCGCGGCCTCGGACTGCCGCGACGGCTACGAGTGCCGCAACTACGATCTCATGGTCTCGCACGGCGGTGAGCCGGTGCTGGCGCCGGGCGACACGCTCGACGCAGCGGACGCACCGAAATTCTGCGCCGCCGCACCGGCGACTTGAGCCTCGGCTCGTTTCTCCTACGCCGTCTCGGCTCGGGCGCGATCGCGATCCTCGGCGTCACGGTGCTCGTGTTCGCGTTCTTGCACATCGTGCCGGGCGATCCGATCGATCACCTCGCAGGCGGCGAAGCGACGCCGGAGCAGCGCGCGGCGCTCGAGCATTGCCTCGGCTTGGACCAACCGGCGGGCGCGCAGATCGTCGCGTTTCTCGGCCACGTCGCCGACGGCACGCTCGGTCATCAGTGCCCGGATCCGGCGCACAAACCGACGGTGGCGGCGCGGATCTTCGCGGTCATGCCGTACACGATCTTCCTCGCGATCGCGGGGATGCTCGTCGGCGTGATCCTCGCGCTGCCGCTCGGCGTGCTGGCCGCGGTGAGACGCGGGACCTGGGTCGACACGCTCGCGAGCGTCGCCGCGCTGTCGGGCATCGCGATCCCGATGATGCTGTTCGCATCGCTCGCGGTGCTCGTGTTCTTCGCGGAGCTCGGCTGGTTGCCGGGGCCGACCGAGACCGGGCCGGCTGCGCTGGTGTTGCCGGCGCTGTGCGTCGGCATTCACCTCATGGCGATGCTGTCGCGCATGACGCGGAGCTCGATGGTGGAGGTGCTCGGCGAGGATTACGTCCGCACCGCGCGGGCGAAGGGGCTACCCGAATCGCGCGTGTTGTTCGTCCACGCGCTGCGCAACGCGCTGCTTCCGGTGATCACGGTCGCGGGGATGCAGTTCGGATCGCTGCTGACCGGCGCGATCATCGTCGAGAAAGTGTTCGCGCGACCGGGGCTCGGCACGACGCTGCTCGAGGCGATCACGGAGCGCGATTATCCCGTCGTTCAAGGCACCGTGTTCGTGATCGCGGTGATCTACGTGCTCGTCAACATCGCGGTCGATCTCGCGTATGGCTTGATCGATCCGAGGATCCGGGTGCGATGAAGATCGGCGCCGCGATGTTCGTGCTGTTCGTCGTGCTCGGCCTGTTCGGGCCATGGCTCGCGCCCTACGATCCGACGCACGTCGATCTGACGCTGCGGTTTCTGCCGGCCTCGTCCGCGCATTGGCTCGGCACCGATTCGAACGGCATCGACACGCTGTCGCAGCTGCTGTGGGGTGCGCGCGAGGCGCTCGTGATCAGCACGAGTGTCGTCGCGATCTCGGCGGCGCTCGGGCTCGCGATCGGCACGCTCGCCGGCTGGTACCGCGGCGTCGTCGACGAGATCTTGATGCGGCTCGTCGACATCATGATGGCGTTCCCGGGAATCCTCCTGAACATCGCGATCGTCGCGACCGTGCGGCGGCCCGGCCTCGGCGTCGTGATCTTCGCGCTGTGTGCGAATGGCTGGGTCGGCTACGCGCGCGTCGCCCGCGGTCAGGTCCTCGCGCTGCGCGAGCGCGACTACGTCTTGGCCGCACGCGCGCTCGGCGCATCGGGTCCGCGGATCATGTTCTCTCACCTCGTGCCGAACCTCTTGGGCCCCGCGCTCGTCCAGATCACGTTCGGGTTCGGCGCGGTGATCACGATCGAAGCGGCGCTGTCGTTCCTCGGCCTCGGGCCGCAGGTCGACTACACGTGGGGAGCGATGCTCGCGCAGGGCACGGCGTTCCTGTGGAAGTCGGGCTTTCGCACGTACGTGCTCGTGCCGGGCCTCGCGATCGCGTGGGTGATGATCGCGGTTAATCTGCTCGGCGATGGACTCGATCCGCAGAAGCGAGGCACGCTGTAGCGATGGCTTTGCGGGTGAAGGTCTGCTCGCTCGGCGACGTCGCCGAGGGTGAGCCCCGCGCGTTTCGCGTTGCCGGCGTGACGTGGCCCGTGATGGTCACGCTGCTGCACGGCGAGCTGATCGCGACACCGGGCGTGTGCCCGCACGAGGACGTCTCGCTCGCGAACGGCCACCTCGACGGCGATGCCCTGGTCTGCCCGGGCCACGGCTACGAGTTCGATCTGCACACGGGCAAGTGCGTGCACGATCCGGGGCTCGAGCTGCGCCGCTACAAGATCACGATCGTCGGCAACGAGCTCTGGGTCGACCTACTGTAGATTCGTCACGAGCTGGAAGCCGCCGCACTGGCCGTCGTAACCGTCGACGGTGAGCCAGAACAGGCCGGGACCGCTCACCGCGACCGAGCGCAGGATCGAGCCATCGCCCTTGTCGGGGCGCTCCGTGCGCGGCTGACAGGCATTGTCGTCGTCCTCGCACGCGAGCGACGCACCCCCTTCTTTGCCGAGATACATCACGGTGTCGAAGTGGGTCTGCGTCGAGTCGGCGCACGTCGTCGCGTCGAGGTGCGACGTCGTGTTGGGGCAGACCGTGAAGAAGTAGCCGATGTCCTTCGCGGTGTTGTTGTCGTTCGTCACGCACGCCGATGGCGCGTTCGTCGCGTTCGTGCCGTCTGCGCACGAGTCGTCGGTGTACGTCTGTGCGCCGCTCGCGAGCCTCGTGCCGGCGCGGCCGCCGAGCTGGACGTGCAGCTGTAGATCCGTCGCGGTCTCGCCGGCCTTCTGATCGACGACGATGCAGCTCGTGCCGGCGGGCAACTGGAGCGCGAACTGGCTATGCGCGCCGCCGCACGCAGCCTCGTTGCAGATCGGCGTCGTCAAAGCGCTGCACGACTTGCCGGGATAGACTCGGAGCTCGGTCGCGAACGCCGAGCCGAACGTGTCGAAGTAGAGGACCTGCGCCGCATCGAGCCGCACCGTGTAGAACACGTCGAGTCCGCCGTGGCCGCTGCAGCCGGCGTTCGCGGCATCGTCGTGCGCGCCCGAGAGATCCGCGGTGAACGTGCCGCCGGCGGAGACGTCGATCGCGCCGCCCGCGGTGTCGTTCGGCGGAGGCGCGACCATCGAGCCGTCGATCATCGAGACGTTCGGCGCGTCGATCGCGACGGGACCGGCGTCGATCGCGGTGAGCTCGCACGTCTGCGACGCGGGCGAGCACACGAGGCCGGTCGGGCAGGGGCCGTCGCTGCAGGGGCTGCCGGCGCCTGGGTGCGCGGCGTAGCAACCCGCCAGCAGTAGGAGCGCCCAGGTCCTCACTCATCCACTCTATGACGGAGTGGATGTAGGACGATCACTTCTTGTAGTCGGGATCGATGATCTTGACGTCCTTGATGCCCGCCTCGGCGAACGTCTTCTCGACGTGGGCCTTGTCGCCAAGCACCACGACGACCTCGTTATTCGGGTCGAGCTCGGTCTTGATCAGCGCCCGGATCTGGGCCGGCGAGACCGCCGCGATCTGCTGGAGCAGCGTGTTGTACCAGCCGGTATCGAGGCCGTACTCGCTGATGTAGCCGAGCTGACCCGCGAGCTCGCCGGTCACAGTCGACTCGCCGAGCATCTTCGAGATCAGCGTGCGGCGTGCGCGCACGAAGTCCTGATCCCAGTCCGCATCGCCCTTGCGAAGATCGTCGAGGCTATCGCGTAGCGCCTTGATCGATTCGCCGCTGCGCTCGGCATCCATCGTGCCGCCGAGCTGCGCGCCACCGACCATGATGTACGCCGAGGGACCGACGTGCTGCTTGCGGCGGAAGTACAGGCCGTACGTCGAGCCGCGCTTGAACCGGATGTTCTCGGCGCGTTCGTCGAGCATCTCGGCGAGGACGCGGCGCGCGCCTTCCTGACCATCGACACCGGCCGGCGACGGATATGCGATCACCGCGGTGACCTGCTGGTCTTCCTTGCTCTTGGTCACGCCGACGAACGACGGGCCAGGGCGCTTGAACGGCTTCGGATCGACCGGCTTGTCGATCGAGCCCTTGTCCCAGCTGCCGAACGTGTCGCGCGCGACCTTCTCGGCGTACTTCGGATCGAAGTTGCCGACGATGATCAGCGTCGCGTTGCCGGCGCTGTAGTGATGCTTGCGGAAGTCGTTGAGCGCGTCCATGTGGATCGTGCTCGCGAGCTTCGCCGTCCACACCGCGTTCTTGGTGTACGGCGAATCGGGGCCGTAGATCGCGGCGAACGCCTGGCGCATGTACTCGTTCTCTTCTTGGACGGAGTGGAGCTTCTCGTTCTCCGCCATCCGCTTCTGGAAGTCCTCGATCTGATCCTGGTGATACTCGCCGGCGGTGATCAGGCGCTCGAGGCCCTTCACCATGACGTCGAGGTAGATGTTGATGCCGTGCGAGTTGCACACGACCTGGTCGTCGTCGGCCTGGCAGCCGACGCGGATCCCGGTCTTCGAGAACACGTCGGTGTTGCGCGACATCTGGGGATCGGCATCGCCGACGCGCGTCAGGAAGTCCGCGGCGGCGGCGGCGACACCACTGCCGGGCGTCGCTGCCTCGCCGGCGTTGCGGAACCGGAGCTGGACGTGCGCGACCGGCATCGTCTTGATCGGCAGCATCACGACCTCCATGCCGTTATCCATCTTGAAGTGCTGCGCACCGGCGAGGCCCTTGAGCTCCGCCGAGACCTTGAACGGCTTGCGCGCTTCCTTCGCCGCCTCGGCCGGATCCATCGCGGCCTGCTGGACGCCTTGATCGGTGCTGACCGCGAACTTCACGCCCGAGCGGGTATCGCCCTTCAGGCCCTTCGAGTTCGGCTTGACGACGATGATGCCGGCCTTGTTCCAGTCGAGCGAGCTCTTGACGACGCGCGCGACCAGGTCGCCGTCGAAGTGATCGATCTTGTCGAGCGCGTGGTGGATGTAGAGGCCGGTCGAGTTGAAGTCGAACTCCTTCGCGAACTGGACCATCATGCCGACGGTGAGCGTTCGGCTCGGCAGCGGCTCGAGCTGCTGGATCAGCTGGGCCTTCTGGCGGTTCTTCGCCTCCTCGAGATCGTTGTACGAGATCTGATCGAAGCCACGGTAGGCCTCCTTCGCGGCGTTCTGGGCAAACCCGAGCGCTTCGTCGAGGCGGTCGAGGCTCTTCAGCTCGATCTGGATCACGAACAGCGGCGCGAGCTCGCCACCGAAGTCGCCGCCCGAGACGTTGTACGCGAAGCCGTACTCGTCGCCCTTCTCGTTGATCCGCGCGAATGCCTGGCCGATGCCGAACCGCGCCGCTTCGCCCTCGGGCGAGTTCGACGGCGGCATCGCCCAGCCGATCCACACGCTCGGGCGCTCGACGTCGGCTTCGATGACCTTGCGATCGTGGACGACCGTGAACGGCTTGACCTCGGTGCGTGGTGCGGCGGTCCGCTTCGGGATCGGCTTGAACCACTTCTCGATCAGCTTCGCGGTCTCGTCGATGTCGACGTTGCCTGCGATCAACACGGTCGCGCGCTCCGGCGCGTAGTACTTGTGCATGAACTCGCACGCGTCCTTGAGCTGCGCGCTCGCGATCTGGCGATCGTCGCCGCCGATCTCGCGCTGATACGCGTGACCTTCGGGATAGAGCTGCGCCTCGATCAGCTGTACGACATAGCTCTCCGCCGACGAGCCTGCGCGGATCTCGTTGCGCACGACATCGCGCTCGCGCTCGAACTCGTATTCCTTCAGCGTCGAGCAGCCGAACGCCGGCAGGTCCTTGGTCCCCGGAACGTCGGCGGCGTAGTACATGCGCATCGCCTCGATCTTCAGCATCGCGTCGAGGTTCTCGGCGTGGACCGTCGTCCAGTAGTGCGTGCTGTCCCAGTTCGTGAACGCGTTCATGAACGTCGACATGTCGAGCAGCGTCTGGAAGATCGGCTGCGTGTCGGGACCGTCCGGACGGGTCTGGAACATCAAGTGCTCGACGAGGTGGGCCAGACCCGCCTTGCCGATCGGGTCCTCGCGCGACCCGACTTCGTAGTGGACGTCGACTTCGACGAGCTGGGTCGTCGGATCCGGCATGATCACGAAGCGGAGTCCGTTCGCGTTGATCACGCCGCGGCGTTCGGCGGTGTTGAATGCGAACCGCGGCGTATCAGTGCCACATGACAGCAGCGACGCGAGCATCAGGCTGGCGACGAGGAGCGCCAGCACCCGGATCTTTGGCATGCAGGGATAATTGCCAAACTCCCTCCAAATGCAACACGTGCCGACGCTGACAACGTAGGCGATTCCGCCATCTCGCTGCGACGACCGGTGCGACAACCCCCGTCGCACCGCGTTGCACGAATGGCGCATGACCCGGGCCGGTGAGGCGTTCGCCATACCTATTCGGGCCGACTTCGTACTAGTGTGCGCGGCCGATGTCGAAAGACCCTGACCGCGCGTTCTTCGGGCACCCACGCGGCCTGTCGACGCTGTTCTTCACGGAGATGTGGGAACGGCTGTCGTACTACGGCGGGCGCGCGCTGCTCACGATCTACATGACGACATCCGTCGCGCTCGGCGGGCGCGGCATGTCGCTGACCGCGACCGGCACCGTGATGGCGCTGTACCTGTCGTCGGTCTACTTGCTCTCGCTACCTGGTGGCTGGGTCGCGGATCGCTTCCTCGGCCAGCGCCGGTCGGTGACGATCGGCGGCATCGGTATCGCCGCCGGCAACGCGATGCTCGCCGGCCCCGACTCGCTGTTCTTCCCCGGGCTCGTGATGATCGCGCTCGGTACCGGTTTCTTGAAGCCGAACGTCTCGACGATCGTCGGCCAGCTCTACAAGCGCGACGATCCGCGCCGCGACGCGGGCTTCACGCTCTACTACATGGGCATCAACATCGGCGCCGGCATCGCGCCGATCATCGGCGTGATCTTCGCGCAGAGCCAATGGTTCCGCCACGTGCTCGAGCGCCACGGCATCAATCCCAACCTGACCTGGAAGGTCGCGTTCGCGGTCCCCGCCGTCGGCATGGTGTTCGGCGTGCTGCAGTACCTCGCGGGCTACAAGAAGCTCGGAGACGCCGGCCTTCACCCGACCATCCCCGACGATCCGAAGAAGGCCGCGCGCGATCGGACGACGCTCGCCGCGATCGCGATCGGCATGGTCGTCATCGTCGCCGGCGGTCTCTTGGTCAACGCGTATGTCACGTCGATCGGCGGCGATGCGCTGCAGAACATGTTCGGCATCGGACTGATCATCGCCGCGCTCGGCGTGTTCACCGTGTTCTACAAGTCGGCGCGCGATCACGAGGAGACGCAGCGCGTGACCGCGATGATCCCGCTGTTCGTCGGCGGCATCGCGTTCTTCACCGTGTTCGAGCAGGCCTCGACGACGATGTCGACGTTTGCGGAGAGCCTTGTCCATCGCGAGTGGCTCGGCTTCCATGTCAGCTCGATCGCATATCAGTTCATCAACGCGGCGTTCATCATCATGCTGGCGCCGGTGTTCGCGTGGTTCTGGACCCGGCTCGTGAAGGTCAACAAGGAGCCTTCGTCCGTCAACAAGTTCGGCATCGGCACGCTGTTCACGGTGCTGTCGCTCGTGCTGCTGCTGCCGTCGATCTCGACGATCTCGCAGGTCGACGGCGTGTCGCCGCAGTTCATGTGGGCATTCCCGGCGCGCACGGTCAGCCCGAACTACTTGCTGGTGTTCTACATCATCCAGACCTGCAGCGAGATGTGCATCTCGCCGGTCGGGTTGTCGTCGATGTCGAAGCTCGCGCCGGCGCGCCTCGCAGGTATGGTGATGGGAACCTGGTTCCTCGCCGCGTCGATCGGTAACTACTTCGCCGGGCGCGCGTCGCAGCTCGCGGCGCATGGCTTTGGCTTTCTGTTCTACGTGTTGATCATCGCGTCGATCGTGATCGCGGCGGCGCTGTTCGGTGTCGCTCCGACGATCAAGCGCTTGCTCGCGAGCAAGGGAAGCCCGTTGCCGGTTGCGAAGGTCGCGGAAGCCGACGACAAGCGCGTCGTCGATGACAAGGGAGTCGAGTCGTGAAGTACTTGATCATTGCCGTCCTCGCGCTGTGCGCGTGCGATGAAGAGAAGCCCGACAAGCCGTCGGTCGTCGCCGCGAAGGCCGAGTGCAAGCAGCTGATCGCGCACATCGCGCAGATCACGCCGCAGATGAAGGATGCCAAGCCCGACGACGTCGTCGCGAAGCTGTCGATCGAGGATCTCCAGAGCTGCGTCGCGACGCCGCCGGAGATCCGGCAGTGCATGGTCGGCGCGCCCGATGTCGCGGGCGTGAAGAAGTGCATCCCGAGCGAGGACGTGCTCGGCTGCATGACGAAGGCGAACAAGGCGCGCG